>JAAUXT010025677.1_pt1 | contig 28180 bp, 31 predicted proteins | sample 7278171 | NCBI WGS metagenome assembly JAAUXT01 (sample SAMN14350112, study PRJNA611818) | marine sediment metagenome | isolation source: surface marine sediment (1.8m) | place: French Polynesia: Moorea | collected 2018-08
AATCAGAGCAAGCCAAATCAGAGCAAGCCAAATCAGAGCAAGCCAAATCAGAGCAACTGAAATTTCCTCAAATCACCGCGAGCTCCATGGAGCTATTTTTTCAGACTCAATCAGGTGGGTGTTTACTGATCTTGCTCGGCCAGAAAAGAGCGTCGTTGTTTTCGCAACTCTGCAGGCGCAAAACCGGTCGCTTTGGCGTTGTCAGGAGAAAGGTGGGTTCGCACCTCACAAAAATGGTTCCGTTCATTCACACACTAATTTTCTCGGCCAAAAGTCTCAAAAAGTACAGGAACCAAGCATTTTTAGTGTTTTAATCCTGTATTCAGATCCGCAGTGATTGCGAAAAGTACGTATCAACTTGAAAACCTTGTTCAAGATTCGTACCACGGGTATATTGCTGGTGTTTCTGAACAGGTCTTTTTGTTTCATGCATGTGCGTGTGTATTTTTTGTCACACTCTGCCTGATTTCAAGTTGAACGCACTTTTCCCGCAATTCCACCAGGAGCATCGCACACTCTGACGGGACGTTGCAAAGACAGCTTGTCGCGACCAAAAACTGGTGTGGTTTCAATTGCTTCCACGCATTTGAGCTTTCTAGCCACAAGAATTTCAAGGGATTTTTTATAATCACAGGAACCACAACGATACATTGCTGAGACAAACGTGCTGCCTTCCTGGTATCGTCAGTTTGGTGTCATGCGGCGCTTGTGTTTCTCCGAGCTGCTGCTGGTCCTGGCGCTGCGCGTGTGCGTCTGCAGCTGCATGGTGATGCAGGAGGGCGTGCCGCTGTCCATCGAGGAAGAGCTGAACGCGTCGTCCGACGCGCCGCGCGTGCACACGGCGGCGCTCGTGCAAGATTCCGACCTGCTGCAGCAGCCCAACCTGCAGTTGCAAGAGTTAGAGCGGCCCGGCGTCTCCAACGCGCCCGTCTCGCCTGCAGTGTCCGTGGTGCCGCCCATCGCAGGTGCCATTTTCAAAGTCAGGGTGGACTTGGGAGGGCAGGGCCTGGAGGTCAGAACAGTGCTGCGACGGGTCGGAAATGACTGTCAAAGGTTTTATCTCAAAAAAGGCAAGACAAACGACGTGGATCGCTTCACCTGCAGCTGCTGTGCATGTTGTCACAAAGCAAAAGCAAAATTAGCACGCACAATGCGACTCAGAATGTGACGAAGCCACGAGACTGGACTCAGTTTCGGAACTGAAATTGCAATCACATATTTTTATTGCGTACTGTTCCAGAGATGTCAGATTTGTGACACACACAAACCAAATTGCAAGAGTGCCTAATTTGTCCACTTATGATTGGGGACCAGACGGATCTGCGAATTACATCCTCGCCCACCGGCATGCAGGATGTGTCCCAGCATCTGTTTTGAAATCTCGATGCCAATTAACAGGAAACAATGTCAAAGAGGAAATTACGTGTGATTCCATGAAATGAACGGCTTCGAAGTAATTTGGATTCACCAAAACTGCTTCGTTTTCAGTGATTCGCGGGAAATTATATTTCGAGCTTCATCACTCACTGTGCGGGTTTGTGGCTTCCTTGAGCCTCCCACGTATCTGTTGCGGACTGGTTCAGATCGAATTGGAAAAAAAAAAAAACGGCGCAAAAAGCCACAACGCCAACAATTAGACTCTGTCTGATTTCTTTTTGTCAGGAGATAATTGATTGAGTTGTGAACTTTTGTTCAAGAAATGTACGGTACTCGATGCTGAAGTGTTTCAGATGACCCTGCATGGAACTGCAGCCTGCATGCGCCTCTCGTCTCTCCAGCAGGTTGTGACAAGTTCAGCACGTACGAGCACGCGCTGACGGTCGAGGGCGAGGTGCTTCTCAGGTGGGGTAACGGGCTGCTGCCCGAGCAGTGCCGCGCCGCCTGTGTCGCGCGCGCCGACTTCTTCTGCGTCGCCGCCGTCATGCGCACTGAAAACACCTGCTACCTGACCGGCTTCAAACCCAAGGGTCACTACCTCGCCACCCATTTCTTCAGGACATGTCAAGGAAGTGAGTATCGGCTTGAATAAATGTGGTAGAACGTGTTTGCTTTTCTCCCTGGTACTCAACTTTTTCTCGCACGAACCTGCCATGAACCTGATTTGTGAGGACGTCTTCTGTGGCCTTTTGACGAAGGATGACCAGGGATGCGCACATTTTGAGACAGGGAAGTTTCGCAAGATATGCAGGGGCGACAAAATGTTGTTTCTTTGGCACATTTTGTTGCTTTCTCTTCTGAATTTCTAAAATTGAAATCAGGCCTCCAAAACTGCAGGGATTGTGATTGGTCTGTCCATGACAAGACCCGGTGGAAAAATTGCCCCCCGCCCAACACGGGAAGACACAAAGAAACACCGACACAAAGCGTCCGTGTGACTTATACCGTGCACCACGACGGCGCAGCACGTACATACGAGGTGACTTCGGAAAGTTTTGCGTCAGATCCAGTTTTGCCACCACCCAACATGTACGTATGCCTTCATGTCAATTTGTTGGGGTCCTGTTGCACACATCACAGACCATCAGCAAACCCAAGGAAGAAGACTATCATGATGTGGTCAATCCAAGAAAAGTGTCCAAAGTTGCCAATTTTGGAGGGCAGGGCAATGGAACAAAACTCATGATATCTCCACAATCATTGATGTCATTAGATAATTTTGGTATGTACATAAAGCTGCATGAGAGTCGCAGCTTTCCATAGACACCTAGATCATCCAGATCACATCAGTGGTTCCAGAGATATCCCAAGTTTTGTGCATAATGTACCCATTTCAGCAAGTTTCCCAATGGGAACTGAACATAGGGCCAGAGCCATTCCCTCTGAAATTGTAAACATCCAAGAGGTTTCTGAGATAAACCAGATGATGACAAACAAGAAATCCTGCACTCACTGATCACTTGAATCACAAGCATATATGGTCATGAAGTGTAGTCAAAAACAACCAATGGATCGTGACACAACTGGATCTGACGCAAAACTTTCCGAAGTCACCTCGTACGAGTACACGGCGTTTGCGCGTGCGCCTTGTTCCATGCTTGCAGCTTTCCGTTTTCCTGAACGTACTCTGCATGGTTTCAGGCGCCAACTGCTTCGTGCCTCTCAGAGGATTCACCGTCGGAGGGGACAAGGAGGTCAACATTCCTGAACAATACCAGTGGTCTGAGAAGGCTAAAGAGGTATTGGGAGGCCTTCTTTGCGATGCCAACATTTTGATTTTTGCTTGCGAACGACATACGGGTACCGATAGCATCCGCTCTCAAAAACTATACCGTATCGTCTCGTGTACGTCGTATTTGACGCACTCGTATTCAGTACACGCGCCCCAACATGGTATGTTTCCTATTTTCTGGTACCAAGGCCTTGTTGAATCATGAAAACAGTAGGATTTTTTTGATGTTCGATTTTGTGGCACACATGGATGTCTCACACACGAGAGAGTTGAAACCGTCCGCGATCATCCAACTGCAAATGCAGGTTTTACCTTGTGCGTTCCATTTCAATGCCCACAGAGAAGATTTCACACACACGCACACACAGAGACACAAATGCACAAATACAAACAAGCCCGCACACAGACAGACAGACAGACAGACAGACACACACACACACACACACACACACACACACCGGTAGGTATACAAAATCGCGATCTTTCTGGAGCTAAGTGGAATGCTTTTGTCGGAACCTCTGACGATAAGTACAACTCGCTGACTGAGAAATCATTGGAAGAAAGGAAATTTCATCACGAAGAAAAGTCACGCGCTCTCCGCTCGTGATGTTCTTGTTTGAATGCACATTAAAATCTGCTTCTTGTTACTGCAGGTGTACTGCATGATGCACTGTGACAACGAGGAGACCTGCGTTGGGTTCGACATCATGGCCAGAGAAACAAAGTGTCTGCTCACCCAGATGACCCTGATGACCTCTTATTCGTTTGACACTTACCTGAGAACCTGCTAAAGAGACAAACAATGAACAAACTGCGTGCATCAAATACAGAAAAGTCAAGAAAGTACATTTGTTTTTCTGTCAAGGTTCGTCAAATAATCGATATGTCCGATGTGCAAACCGATCACGCCTCGTCGGTCTTGACGCAATGATGGAACGATTGGTGGTATTCTTCCTTCTTGGGTTTTCCCTCTCCGAATATTGCCCCTGTTCCATACAAAATATTTATTTCCTAGTCTGTTCAGCATTGCACGTTATTCTGCCCGCGACAACAAGAAATAAATTTTTTGTACCCATGGTCATGAAGCAGAAAAAAATGACTTTTGTTTGTCATCTGTTGACACCCTGCCTGCGTGTTGGAACAGGTGTTTTTGTCGCACGTTCCTGAATGCTTCAGATCGACGAATGTTCTTGCGACTTGGTTCACAGGGTGACTTCAACATCCGGATGGAATGCCGTGTTTGTTGTTGCGCTGATTGTTCTTTTGGTCCTGCAGATGGTTTTCGACACAGGTGTTTGGCACAACTGATTTGTTCAATTTGTTTGTTGAGCACGTTTTAACAACGGGGTCGTCTTGAGGAAAAGCTTCAAATGTTTTACCTGTTTCTTTCGCATGAAGAATTGCAAATATGATTCCAGTATCCAAACCTGCAAGAACACGTGTGGTGATGTTTTGGTTCGCGGCTTGTTGGTCGTGCGCCGCAGAGAGAACTGAATGCTTCTGAGCTCGACATTTTGCAAACAACACGAAAGAGTTTCAAAGTGCTTGAACAAACGGTGGAGCATTCTGCCAGCTTCATGTGATATGAACGAAGACAAGACGTACACAAGCGAAAAGTGTTCAAGTGAAGCAACTTGCCGCTTTAGCTTGATGGCGAGTTTGGCTTTTGTGGGCGTTGATCTTGGGAATTGTTGCAACCCCCCTTTTCGGCATTGAAGCCGAGTGATGACCAAATCACGCCCGAGATTTGACCGCGCGGGTATAAGCGATGGAGCTCGTGAGACTGCATCTGTTGCTGTGTCTCGGAATCTGTCGATGGACTCTCACCAATCCGCAGCATTCACGTAAGTGCAACGTATCTCTCTCTTCTACCTCACCGTTCCATTTTTTATGCGAAGAAGAAACTCCAACATGCACCAGAGATCTAATGGATTTGAAAAGGTAGGAACCAAGCTTACATGCCACAGGCAAAACTATAGAACGCACCTTTACGTGTGAGGCGGTAAAAAAGTTGAAAAACAACTCGTTGCAGATTTGACATGCGAAGAGTTCACCAGAATGAACAATCACCTCAGCAGCGATGGAGACTTCATGATTGTCCTTCCTGAGAAGAAGAGTCAAAATGAATGCGAGTTGGCCTGCAAGAATTTGCCTTCCCAGAGATACTGTCAGGCGTACCTGATGTCGCACAATAATTCATGCAGGTTGTTGGGATATAAACTGAGCAAAAGTGATTCCACCATTCATTACAGAAGAATTTGTCGTAAAGGTAAGCTGGCTCTCGGGGTGACGTGGTGATTTTGAGAACCACACCAGAAGTAGGTCACACCCAAGACCATGGATCGCAGTATCGACAGGCTCCTGATTTGCTCCTGATTTCTCGGTTGTTCGGCGTGGTAGTGAACATTGTACATTGATGTGAGCAGCTTGTTCCTTGCTTTTCAGGAAGAGGTTGTTTCAAGCAGATCGAGGGGTGGGGAACGCATTTCACGACAGGCTTCATCGCTGTTCCGAACATCATCGCCGCATCATCTTTCGTGATGGCAGATTTCTGTCGCAAACAGTGCGAGTCCCTCGTCTTCTGCGTCGGCTTTGACGTACCAACGGACAGGTTATTCTGTCCTTTCACAGAAATCAGACCGCGCAAAAATGTGCACTTTTCTCTGTTTTTGCGCACTTGCAACCAACGGCTCAAATAGTGTCCATGCACGCACGCAAGAATGGCGTCGAGGTTTGAGAGCCAGTTTCCATTTGCCTCACCCTAAGAATTTGAGTTCCAACGACTTCCAATACATCGGCAAGCGGACAGAAAGTCAAGCGTGCGTGCAGTCGGCAAGCAACCAGGGTGTGGTTGCATTCACCGTCTCCCTGAAGTTTTTGTACAGCCACGCAAAAATAGACGCACCAAAACTAAGCACCAAAACTACAGGGCTGCGGTACTCTTGGGTCTGAGATGACCATTGTTTCAGTAGGACCTGGAAACCAGAAATTCAAGGTGAATTTGGGGCTGCGTCTTGTACTTGGGTGCGACTTATGCACGGGTAAATAAAGTTACACAAGTACGGCAAACTGCCTTGACGGACTTTTTCAATTCATCTGTGCATGGCCTGTGTTTTCAAGATGGACTCCTCGCAATCTGTATGTATTTCGCACAGAAAATAATTTTGTAAAATTGATAAATATCCTCTGTCCAGGAAGTTTATTTTGTCCAAAATGCACGGCTATTATCTACACGAATGTCGGACAACTTTCATTTTGAGAACACGCAGCAAACAATGTCTACATCAGTGGAAAACCACACTCAATTTGTGACACCACGCACGCAAGAAAACATTTCTTTGCAAAAGACAGAACACAATTCAACAGAATTCTTTTTTGTCCAAAATGCCAATCTTCACAAGTTCAATTTTTTTGTGTGGTTCTTGTGGGTGTTCACAAAGTAATTGCCACTGTTCGAGTTTTGATCGTTGCATGGCCAGGTGCACTGAGACGAACACTTGCAACCATCTGAACACTTGTACAGACAATGCAAATGAACATCGACGCACGGGGTTTCTTGTCGTCACATGTTGGTCTGAAAAACAAAGCCCATCAATCACGCCATGAAAAGTTTTTCTCCCATCTGGATTGAACGCTGGTTGAGTGATCGCACCGTGAACCATGATGTATTCTTGGTCCACTTCCTGAAATATGATATCCTTGAACCCGCAAGCTCTATCTGCCCTAAAGTAGGCTTCGAGCCCAGACACCACGATGTGGCCGGGGCTCGGTGTCTACCTGCTCCTGGACTGGATCTATTTTGCCAGCAAAACCTGGTTATACCTCAGCTTGATCCCCGCAAATTGGCCGTGTTTACAAGAGACTTTTTGCTGGCGGTGCGACCAGGACATTATTACGACTGCAGCGCTTTCCTGCAGCTCGAGGATCCCGAACTCCAGCTGACGATGGTGCGTGGCCAAGCTATATCTGTTGCGTCTAGGTAACTCACTAATTTCTGACGTAAAGAATGCGGGGTTCTTGTCAAGCTTGATCTACTGTATCTATAAAGACCCAATATACATCTAGCAGTTGCAAAAAACTTGGCCTGGCTTGCCACCAGATTAGAAAAACTGATTTTTGACGAAAATGTGTCGATGTGTTACGTATTTCTCCACAAAAATTGAAGTGCCACAAGCAAATTAACTGGATCGTGCTGGGTTGGATGAAATATACCACGCAGTATATTTGCGCACAATCGCGCACGAAAACTGGGGTCAATCCAAAACGAACCAGATGGACTAACATTCAAGCCACAACGAGGCCTTTGAGGAAAAGTACTGACCAGATCATTGCGAACTTCCAAATAGTGTTAAAAGTGTGCACACGACAAATCAAATTCTTGTAAATGCCAACCAATATTAGAATTCACGCTATAGTTGTCTCCAAACCAATTCAAACCGCCACTACATGTAAATGACAAAAACCTATCACCGCAAAAAATCAATGAAAGTTCATGCTACATCTACTGTTAAAATCTTCAACACCAATCGAAAGACAGCAGGCCAATCTCAAACGATCCAGTTCATTTCGTGTGACTCTTCGGTGACGACGGCATAAATCTTGTGGCAAAGCTTTTTTCTGTCAGGATTTCACTGGCAAAAGATCAAGTTCAGAGGGCAGAAGAAAAGTAAGAGCCACACAATCAAGCTCTTTGATGATGAAATACGGCCAGGTAATATGTGTATGAAACAAACATTGTGTGGAATAGCTCTACGTTTGTCCCAATAACCCTGGGCGAGTAACCTCCACAAGCAACATACCTTGGCCTTCGCAACTTATAAAAATACTCAAACACATTGCACCTTCACTGGCATTTGGGCTGTTCAGCGTGCAATGTGTGTATTCAGGTGGTCATTGTCATTGCACCGATGCGATGGCCACGTAACTCGCGTTGAGTGACGCACCCTGCTCAACTGGGGCTGTTTCGCTGCGTAAGTCTCAGCTTCAGCGCACAGACCTTCAGAGGAAACCAGAAAATAAAGGTCCTCAAACTGATCCAAAATAACAAGAAACCATGAACTCCAAAATATTCTTTTAATTTTGAGCGTGATGGCATAAAAAAATGGGAGATGTTGTAAAGAACACCACAGGAACCGGTAAAACTTTCACAACAAATGTTAAGGAATGATTGGTTTACTGCGAATACACAAGTGTGTATGCCTCATGATGAAAAGAATGCGAAAGATGTGACGAGAAAGAAATTTTAATGTGCACAAGAACATTTTCATGGTTGACCTTGCAAAAGATTTTTTGTCGTTGGGACTCCACTTCCCAAGAAGACGATCGAGAAAAGTGGCAGTCGCATTGGTAGAGCGATTTGTTCAGCTGCAACATGCAGTGGACAAACGAGGGGAATGGAAACAGGTCAAAGCACAACACCACCACGCCCATTCGTGGACACGATTGCGCGTTTTTGCACATCCCCAAGAAGTTTCACACCCAGAATTGCTGTAGGATTGAGAAGCCAAAAGGCCACCTGATGTTTTCTGAAAAGCTCGAATGGGCAGTGGTGGTGTCACACTTGTGTGTCTTTCACTGTGTATCCCAAGCGAAACACAGATGCAGGTCCTACATGCGCAACGAGGCAACGGTTCCCAGTTTATTCCAGCGGTCCCCAGAAGGACTGCGATGGATTCTGCGTGTCCGACTGCTCCGTGAAGAATTTGAGCCCGGCCGCCATGAATTCGTCGAGGGACAGCAGACCGTCGTTGTTGGTGTCGATCGCCTTGAAACTGGCAGGCGCCATCGAGGGATCGAGTCCCAGGATTTCGAAGAACTTGGCGTACTCCCCGGCGTCGATCTGTTGGTCGTTGTTGCTGTGGGTGAAAAACGTACAAAATACTCTCAAACACGCGGAAAAAGATACTCATCATTGTACAAGAAGGAAGAACTTGATCCTTTTGCGCATCTACTGGTGGGCGCAGAAAGTGCCCCGCACGTGCACGAATCAGGATCGACTGACAACTTCACGAATAGCAGAACGTGACAAGACGAGTGAAAGAAAAAGTGAAAGAAGAGAGTTTCAGAAAAAAATTGACTTTGAATGAAGACACAGAAATCAGAAAACAAGCCAAACATGGCAAAAGTATAAGTGAAAGGAGCACAACGATCGGGGAATCCAGTTCACACAACAGCAGAAAAGGAACTGCAACGGGTAAAGACATTTGACCGCTCTTTTCAGTTTGGCAGAACGCACCACAAACGCATCTTAAGTGGAAGCATGAAACAAGGTTAAATTGGTCTAAATTCAATTGGTTTTTGCAACTGCGAAAACTGAAGCTGTTTAGCGCCAACACGAAAGCGCAAACGCTTCATCTTCACCACTAACGACTCAGGATCAGCCGCCTGGGCGGAAAATTGTCACAGATTTCAATTTTGAAGAATGCGCAAAAGTTTCTTTGTCTTGATGTGTTTTTGAAGGAAAATTTGTTGGGATGATTTGGAGGCGGTGTGCAGTTCTGAGGCTCTCTGTTGAGGGTGAGTCCCGCAAAAGAGACGGAGACACGGATGCCACCATGGTCCGAACAAAAACAAAATTGTGAACGTCCGCAGGAGCCCAAGAATGTTTCTTCTCAAAACGGGATGGGTGATGTCAACTGCTTGGTGGTGTTTCGTCCAAAAGCCATTTTGCGAGCGTAGGAGCGAATGACCAAAACGGTAAAATTTTGCGTTGCCTGACAGCCGAACAAAGGGGAGGAGTCACTGGGCTGGGTCCGTCCTTGTTTCAAAGATCAAAACTGCATTTCCATAGATCTGGAACACACTGCTCTGTAGCGCAATGGGCACGAGTTCGTGCTGTGTTGCTTGATTCAACTGCCGTGGCAGCAAAAAGCAACAAAGATTTGTTTATTTGTCAAAAAGATGCTGAAAGAATGATCATTCTACACAAATTTTTTTCCAAAAAGACTGAGGTCAGTTTTGCCTTTGCAGGATGGTGACTAAGATACGAGGGGCGTCGTTTATGAGACCGCTCGGAGCGGTGAGATAGGCGACCAAACCCCGAGCGGAATCATAAACGACGGCCCTCGTATGTCGTGGCCTCATGGATCAAAAATGTGTCTTGCAGTGTGTTCCTCGATCACTTGTTTGGAATGAAGAATGAAACACAAACAGTGTTTCTGACAAACAAAGCTCTTAATGACCAACATCGGCTGTTCTTCACAAGTGTCTGTGTGGAGATCGAGTTGGGTGCACAGCTCTTAAAATCCATCAACGGAACTTCACAGCTTCACGCTCGTGAAGAAGGCAAAAGTTCAACAGGAGAAACAACAGCAGAACATCGCACATCAAGTCCACGTCGCAGGTACCTATCGACTGCGTGGAAGAAAAGCGGGAGCGGCCCGCTCAGCTTCTCAGGATGTTCCTTGTCTCCGAGCAACTTTGCCACGGACCCGACGAACTCTGATTCGCTGATCGCAGCCGCGTTGTCACCGGCGTTCTTGCCCGCCGCTCCAGCGTAAAAGTTCCACAGCTTAAAGAAACGCAAAGTGGCACGTTACACGAGCTGTTGTAGAGAAGTGGAGAGCGCTCACCTGTCGACCGCGTGAAAAAACAGCGCGAGAGGTGCCGCCAGCGTTTCCTTCGAGTTTTCATCGTCGATCATGCGGCGCATGCTGCAAACAAAGTCCTGTTCGTTGATACTGTCCGTTCGGTCGTTCGCCTGCAACTCTCGAAGGTAGTTCTCCCAAACCTGCCAACAGAGCACCTCAGAGTAGTTCGTCTTGCAAGAACACTTGACAGTGCAAACGCGCGCTTGGCCTGAGTAGCGGCCAAATTCGACAACTCAACCAGAACGTAGTTGGTGCAACAACAAAAAAGTTCTGGATTCTTCTCTGTGTGGGGTTGCAAGTGTGGGCCTTGGCCAATTTCTTCCGTCTTTGTTCACTGTTCTCGACCACAATGTGTTTTTCTCACCGAGACACCGAATTTTTACCAGGAGCTCTCAAGCATTTCGAGTCAAGCGAGGAGGAGGCGCAGCTGATTTGTTTCAGCCACTTAAAAAACAAGAACGAAATGGACAGATGGCAAGTCCAAGAGTTCGCAGACGAGCGATGACGAACACCGGACGCCTCACAAGCAGATCACACTGAAAGACTCCATGCACACTTCCACAGGGTCCCCATGCAATGGACACGCAACTTTGCCAAAAGGACCAGCGTTCCTCGAGCTTCATTTTCCCATTTGAATTGTACGATACTTTGAAACAAGCAAGTTATGCCCTTTGTTCTGTTGAAAAGTGAAAACTATCATGAGGTGCTCGAGCTTCAGACAGGACCAAAATGACTTTGAAACCATCTGCTTGTGAGTTGCACAACGAAAGCTTGAAGCCTTGACGCGAAAATCCCGTCGACCATGGTGTGTCTTGACGATCTTGTCAACATCCATCACAGACAAACTTGAAGGCAGACCAGAGGTTTACAAATTCAAGCTCTTCCTTGGAGAGGAACACTGACACTGGCTACTGACTGCGCGTAATTTCCGCCAAACTTTTGGAAATGCCAAACCTTTGCCTGTTGGAACGAGAACCACTCCAGCAATGGAAAACAGGAACACCTCTGACACCCCTGGCACACCAGATACTCCCGTGAGACGTGTTGGACACCCCGGGCAGAGCCCAACGATCCCCAGAAGCTAGTAGGTTTGACATTTTGCAATGAAATCTGGGTACCCCGTCAGACAAATGCAAATTTCAGCGTGATCCTTCGAACATTGCGGTTCCAGGCACGTGGACCTCATGGAACAATTGCTGTTGATTGGCCCTCGGCGACCAAAAATAAAGCAACTCACTCCATGTGCATCAGGACACCAGCGTGTAAACCTGGTGTGTTTTTACTCAAAAAAGTTCCAGAACAGTGAAAATCCCAGTTTGAGTGCATTTGAGCATATTTTTGGCAGTCTTTTGGCTCTTGGGGACCATGTTCATTGGATCATGGCTGATTTGAGAGACATGCATTTCAGGCCAAGCGCTATGAGGGAAAACTGGACATAAATGCTCAGCCAATGATTTTTCAATGGTTGATTCAATGTGCTTGGACCTGAGGAGACTGTTGTTTGTGTTATCGACTCTTTTGTTCGGGCGTCTTTCGTTGGGAACAACGTCTCGCTTTCCCATTATTTGCTCAGCCAAAACAGCGGTAAATTTCCACACATCACAAGCAACTCAACCAAGCAGCGTTTCCAGCAATTTGCACTTGCCACCCACACATTCCGTGTGAATTTTGTCGTGGACAATGGATGAACTTGTTTGCAAAAGTTCACCTGCAGCTGGTGGGTGGCCGCACTCTAGTGGCAATTTCATGAAACCACAACACAGTCTCTAGACGATTAGACATCAGAAAAACATCATTTGTGTATGTTCCCGCTGTATTGCAGATTATCCTTCCTGAGGCCATTAACCTGCACAAGTGTTCCGAGGATGAGAATTGCGCTTCAGCGAGGTCATGGGCAACATCTCTGTTCATGGCTCGAACAGGCAGAACAGCCCAGGTCAAACTTGTGAAACAGTCACACTGTTGGAAGAGCCAACGATAAAAACTTGTCACAAGACCAATGTGACAAGATCAACTTCTCACTTCAGCGTCGCAGTTTCTATGAAAACTTTTGCAATAGATATAATTCGCACACTGGGGCGAAAACACGCTGCAGCAGATCGACGTTGCAATGGTTCGGAACAGCAACATCACATCGCATCGACCATCGGGACCACTGCAGATGCCTCACGACTGCGAAAGACAAGAAAAGCACTGCTCCTGACGTGAAGTGTTTACCCAACTGAAGTAAGTGTTCTCCCTGGTACTTATGACACTCAAATGTCAGTCGTAACAAGCGTGTACAGGTAAAGCCAAGCGAGCCAAACCCTTCTCATTGCTTCATTACATTTGCTTTTCTTTCTCGAAACACACCTTTTCGCCCACAACCTCGGACTTCGTGATTTGGAACAAAAGTCGTACATGGCACCAATTTGGTTTCGCGATCAGATGAAGCGACCTCCCTGCAGGGGCATGCAATGGGAGCTTCATTCCACAGACGGAAGTGTGTTTACAAAATCAGACTGACTTCTGCGATCGCTTTCAAAAGAACCACTCCACGTCTTATTTCGAACATTTTTCTTTAATGAGTTCTGCTGTGTTGCAAGTTAAAGCCATTTTGAGAAATGGTTCCACTTGCTTCAATAGCAACCACACTGGTCGCAACAACCCAGCTTCCTGCTCTGGACTTGGGAGACCATCATTGCGAGAAAAGAAAAAAGAAAGAAAACATTTCCCGTTTTTTTTTGCTCTGATAAGAATTACTTGAATGTTCTGGTGCCCCAGACCACTGCACACAGTGTCGGTTTGAGTCCAGTGTTTCTGCCATGGTGAAAAGCGGGCGAAAGAAAACCTCAATTGTTGTGTTGCTTGTTTTCCTGTTTTCACATTCGTGAGTTGACCTCAAATGAATCATTTCATTGTCAAACCATTTCAGCCAGGGGTTTCAAGAGCAAGGAAATATTTCCGCAAGGTTCTCGTGAATGTGAAACCTGTCGCTAAACACCATCATCAAGTCAAAATAATTCGAGGAAACATACTGAGATGTCCGTGAACCTTATTTTGGGAACGATGAATAAATATGTCAGTGCACAGGTTGTGAAGCTGTTTTCATAACCAGTACCGTGCTCCGAGCCGCCACAACGACTCGCCTTGTGCCCTGTCAAACCGTGAAATATGTGACCAGGAGTTCAACAGCTTGCCAGTGCAAGAGAGATCGCAGATCAGACATACCAGTTTTGATGTTAATTCGTTCAATTGCTCCGAGGAGTGATATCGAGAATTTGCTGACGCCGACAGCATGGAAAGCAAGGTGGTTTGCAAACTTGGCTGTTTGCATGGAGTTGTTAAATCGCGATATTCGGGTGACCAAGTTGATCCTTATTCGTACCTGGGGCATTTTTCGGTGAAGCCCTTTTTTAACAGAAGTGCGACGTTTGCAGGACATGCTTCCAAGCTCCTTTTTGCTGGATCATCCGAGCGATAGCTTTTGAAATTTGCAAGAAACAGAGCAGAGCCCTTACATTCCTGCCGTTTGGCCAACGTGGCAACAAACCATCGGCTTTCTTCAAGCCACTCTGTCCAATTTGATTGAAAAAAACTTTTTCTTTTAAAAACAACTCCAAAGCAGTGTGACGTTTGACTGAGAGACTTCATCATCAGGCAAACTCAGCAAATTGCAGCGGGGTTCAATCAGAAGGAGATTGCTCTCCAAATGCTATCACCTGAGTAACAGGTGTCTTCCCGTTGCGTAGCCCAACACTAGATGCGGCGAGCGTCAGGAAAGCTTGTCGCAGCCTCTTTCCCCACAATAAAAATATATGATGAAAAACACTGGTCAGGATGCAACTCAGCAACACAAGAGCGATGAATTCAAAGCTGGAAACGAGATTTGTATCACGATGTCTTCCACCGACAGGTAGGAAACCACAATAAAAAAAGAAACTTGTCTGTGTGATTTTAGTTGGGTCCCCTCGACAAGCTGTCTTCGAACAGAGACGGCAACACAAGTTTGTGTCAATGACACACTCGGAACTTCCCACACTGTCGCTTCAGTCACAAATGATTCCCTCAATGTGAACGGTGAAATGGATTTCAGCATTTCCACACCAACATCTCATTAAACCGACCGCCCTCTCTGCCGTGAATCTTGTCAATCTTCGGCTGTGATGACGACGAGCAACACAGATCGCAATGATCTATTGCTCTGAGTTTGCTCGCTGTTTCCGAGGTCAAACACTTCCTGAGGAAGTGGGCTTCTCCTACCTCACCTGGGCTGCCTGACATTCCTTCTGCATCCCTCAGGACGGCTCAACCACTCAACCGTTTTCAAGACGAACAGAAGAAGCTGCGACCCTGCAGTAGGAGCTACTCACAACACCAACATCTTTCAGGAGACAAGAGACATGATACCAGGACCAAAAGTGCGTTTGGGGCTTTTTGTACAAACCGACAGATTGTTCCTGTGTTGCAGCCCATCTGCTGGCACAGAACAAACGTCGAACGTGCCTGGGCCTCAGCAACAATGACAAATGACAAAATATCAGATTTAATTCGCTTTTGTCACTCTCGAGGTGAACAAATGATTCATCTGAGCCAGACACTGATGTTCAGACATCAAAACAATGCAGAGTAAGGCCCGCACATCGCCCTGTATACCGTTGTGGCAAAGTGCTGGTCTAGCCGACACATTTCTAATCTTTCATGAAGCGATATGCAGGCAAGTTTTGTGTGTTTCGCTGTACAGTGCAGTAATTAATAGAAACAGACAAGTACAAGCCAGCATTCTGTTCAATCCCCGAGCTTTCCACGCAACGAGTTCTGCTGTTTCGCCAAACTCTGCGTGCATGTCCAACCCAGAGCAATCTGCGATCTACTCTTTCGAGAACTCGCATGAGAAATAGCACAGCGCATGCATGTCCAACCCGAAGTGCACAGACGCACACAGAGAGCTGGTTGTTGGGCAACAAAAACAAAGTAACTCGTACAATTGAATACGAAGAGGACGGACATGTATCAATCAGAAACTTTTGCACAATTTCTGCATGAACAGCCATCACTCATTCCGCAAAGGACCCGAAAGAACCTTGCATCTTCGTCACAGAAGAACTCATTTCAGCTGCCTCGTCAGGTCGAATTTCTGCATCCAGTGACCGTGTTGGACAGACATATCAGTATTTTGACACCAGAGACTGCAGAACAGCGGGAGTTGTGTACTCACGGCGGTGAGCGTCCCACGCAGGTTGCCGGCACCCTTGTCGTCGAACTTGCCGGTCTTGATGAACCTGTCTGCCATGCCCTCGAAGTCCTTCTTGGTGACGACTCCGTCGTGGTCGAAGTCGATGCGCTTGAAGTAGGTGTGCATCTTCTTCTTCCAGAAGTCAGAGCCAGCCATGATGACGGTTCTGAGCGTGAGAAAACAACTGCCAGTTGGTCATCTGTGGGGTCAGGATGAGGACGAAGATACTGAGCGTGTCAACTGCAAAACACGCGTCTCCGGATCGCGCACACGAAATACGCACGTCGCAAAGTACGAATAGATCTACATAGAACCACGCGTTTTTGCTGGCACGGTGCGCCGGTCGCGTACCCGCCAGGCAGACTCCTTTGCCAAATATGCAGGTTTCTCCACCGTCGAAAACGAGAAGATTTGTTGAAGATCCACGGAACTCCCGTGTGAGGCAAGAATACCGAAGGGGATTTACGTGGAGAAATGAAAAACTTTTCACAATTTGCAATCAATGTCTTTGAACTGTTTCACAGTGGACCAAAGTCCCAAGAATGATTCAGAGGTTGCTTGCCGTGAAAATGCAAAAGCAAATTGGTCAGAGATGAGTAAAGTCAAGCATTATCTGCATTTTTTCTGACACAACATTCTACAAAACACTTGTCCAAAAAAGTTTTAACACTACTCACTTGTGAATGAATTAGCACGAAGCACCGAGAGAAAAAGCGGCTGCGGCCCGGAAGTCGGAGTGTCGAGTGGCTCGCCGAGGGTCTGACCACGCAGTGACAGCGGCGCTGCAGATGAAGCTGCAGATGATCCTCCTGCAGGCCAAGTCGGTCGGAGCTCCAGCTGCAGCAGCTTTCCGCCAGGTCCGTCCCTGTCCTGGAGCCTCGCTCGCCAACACCGCAACGGGTTGCAGTCGTCCGACTCCACTGGTGTCGGTGGTTTTGCGCAATAACTCAGCCCAGATTCATCTCCGCGCAAGAATAACTTACCCGCAGGAGCCTGTCAGCGTCCGTCGTGGTTTTCAGAAGCTGGAGATTCGTCTATCAGCTGACTGATGACTCGTTTGTGACAATTTATGCAAACTATGGAGAAAACGCCCAATTCTCAGTGGAATAGAATTCTTTCCAGGGTTCTTGTTCACACTGAACATGACATTAGATTTGTCTGAGCACCTGACACAGATCCAGTATGAAACTCGCAGCTGATCAAGACATCCCAAAAAGGCCGGAATTTTTGATGGCAAACAAAACTGAAGCACACAGCTTCGCGGTGTAGTTGTTTAAATTTATGGTTGGGTTCAACGCAACATCGACATTCAAAACACTGCATTTCCCGAGCTTCTTGATGAACACGGAACTTGTCTGTCATGTAGCAAAGTGTTGATACTCTTACCAAAATCAACTGTGTGTTGAAGAACAGAAACAACTGATTTTTTGTGCAAGAACAAGAACACACTCTTGAATCGCCTGAATCGCCCGAAATGAACCGGAAAAAATTTTTCCTCGCCAGCACTTGGCTTGACAAGAGACTCGCCTTTCGCATCCCTGCTGACCATTTCGTGCTGTTGTAATTTGCAGGACGAGTCCGTGAATCAACATGTTCGGCGCATGATTTACAGGCAGCGCACAACCTGTTCTGTCAAGCAGCACATAAAGCCACCACCACCATCTCCTCCTCCGCGCACAATCCAATCGCACACGAACCATTCGCTTCGCCTAATCAGGTCCTGCTGATTGCTTTACGCAAACCAGCAGAAGCGAACGTTCACTTCAAACTCGTTTCTCGGCTGTGGCGGACACCTGTTGGATTCCGAAATACGATCAAGGGAAGGTGTAACATTCTTCTTTCCGCGGAATGTCCAGCGAATTTTCTTTTGCTCTCAAGAAAGATTCTTCTGGCTGCGCCACAGATAAAATTTTTACGAGCTTCTTGCGATGTGACAGAAGACTTTCGGCCGGTGAAAAGCCACCGGTAGATGTAAATCTGCTTCAAAGGAACAGCGGCAAAAAATTGACTTCAGCCAAAGCTGTTCGCAAGTCACACGACGCATGAAGTCGGATGATGCAGGAATTCAGATTGATCACACGAGTCAACAGCTTCTTGTTCAGCCTGGGCAAGTTTGAGTCTTCAACATCTTCGTCGGGTTGCAGCTCGAAGGATGAAGCTGAATCGAGGCCTTGATTCTCCCTTCTCACGTGGCCACGCGGCCCCAGGTTTCAGAGTTCAGAACGACTCAGCTGTGCGACAGCGTCAGCCAGGCTGGGTGGGGCGCGCAGATTGATCGCAAGATAACTCGAACAACTCTCACTTGCACACCTGAGCAAATCTTTACTGTACAAATGCTGACAATGTTCGAATCCACCTCGCGACTATCACAATTGTGCAATTCTTCTTCGTGACCACGCGTGAAATTGAGAGCAGCATTTCGGCCTTAAAGTCACCCGCAAAAACAGAGACATTCCACAAGGCCACGAAACATACCCCGACCATGCACACAACAACTGCTGCGACAAGAGCGGACCCAAGCAGTGGTCAAAAGGGATGACAAGGCTCCAGAGGCGATCCCAACTTTGAACAAACAGGTCGGAGAGTCTTTTCTTCAGAGTCGGAGATCTTTGCAGTGCAATTTTGTGATTCTTTCTTTCAACACAAGTCTTGCTAAATCCAGATCGACAAACGAAGGATGGACAGTGAAACCAATTTCTTCTCGCGAACAAATCCTCTACACCACTGTCACAAGCTGCACACTGCACATCACACTGGCTCATAAAACTGCATTCAGTTGCTGTGGTTGTTTTTGCGTCTGGATTCCTGTATTTCTGGTATTTTTAGTCACATGACATAACCTGGGAACCTAGTCATACGGACCAGCACGGGACTTGTACAAAATTCTGGGCTGGATACGGAGGAAATATTGGTGATTTGATGTCCTTCGAGCAGAAAGTCGAGACTGGACCGTGATCAGAAAACATTTGGAAGCTTCAAAAGTCGTCGAACAGGCCATCCACGAAGAGTGCACATGTCAACCGGCAAAATTAAATTGCTTCAAAGTTGAGTCTTTCTTGAACACATGTCAAGTTCTGAGCAAGCGCAAAATTGCTGAGAACTTTTCTTCAGCTCGAACTCGTCCCGTTTTAAAATTGCGAGCACTCTCTTCGAGACTGGACAAGAAGCCACAATCCACACAAAGGATCTGCTACAATTTGTTCAGAGGTCCGCAAACAAAAACGTTTCGGCAAAACCTGAAACACTTGAAAAAGTTAACAAGATGGTCTTGCTTGGCAGGCAATGTCGACATTTCTATTTCAAATAATTTTCACGGTTCTCTGTTATTTATGTCAAAAGAGCCACGCATGGAATACCGCAGACTGCTGTGCTCCATTGAGATATCAGGAATTCCTTCACTCAAATAAGCACGATCAAATGAGCACGATCTAGGTTCTCAAACAACTTGTGGGGCTCGAAGTGTCTTGTTCCTGGAATGGGCGACATCGTTCAGCAGACAAAATGAGCAATGACCGAACAGATTTGGTGAAGTAAGTACAAAAACAGCGCAGCTGGTGACACGTTGACGTAAACGTCTCAATTTATCAAAAGACTGACTGCAGTGCGGCACACCTCTGAGCGTTGTTGCATGTCGTTTCAAGCACCAAAATCTTGGTTTTTATTTGAACTTCGAATGGTCAACCTGCGTTCGAGCGTTCGAAGCTGGGCTGGTGCTGTGAACATATGCAAATCTCAAAATTCAACTGCAACTCTTTTCAGGGATAATTACGCGGTGGGACAAAACAGCATCTTGACTCAAATAGAAAATCACATCAAACAGACTGAAACGGAACTTCAGCAGCTCAAAGAAACTTTATCTCGGGAGAAAGACTCCGCTCAAGCTGAAGCCATGCGCAAGAAACTGAAGGATACGGAAGAAAGACTGTGGAACATGAAGATGAAAATATCCAAGAACACCAAGCAGTGGGTCGGCCGAGAAGAGAGCCCTTGCTGAAACTTTTGACAGCGACTCTCAAATAGCCTCTGTGTTGTGTGAGTGTGAGTGTGTGTGTGTGTGCGTGCGAGCGAGCGAGGGCATGTTAGCCTTCATACACACGACTGTGATCTGTTTTTGTCTGTGTCTTGCCCTGCACGCTGTTTGAAGGAGTGGCAATTCTCAGGGGAAATCAAAGTTTTGCGATGGATCACCTGACTGACGATAACAATGATTTGCCGTTTCATTTATTCTGATGGCCAAGACCGTGCAAACACGGTCACTGGCACTCGTACATGCAGAACTGTTTGTAGTTTTCGTTAGTTTTCTTTTCATGCGACTGCACAGGGTGAAACTCTTTTTTTTGCGGTGAACTCGAATTATCCACCTGATTGCTTTGCTCGTAAGGTTTTACTTCTGGTTTCGTGATCCGTGGGTGAGGGGGTAAACCACCAAAATGAACATTTTTTTTTATTTTCGCTGGCCCCATCCCTTGGGGATGACCAACAGAATTGAAAACCAGCAAATTCAGGAAAAGCACCACCACCATCACGAAGCAAGTTTGGTGAGATGACCCGCTTGAAAACCAACGTCTCTGTCGGATTCCTGAGTACGGAGCTTGGTTCCCCCAACTTGCTTGGTTGAAAAATACAAAATGTTAAAGTTAGTTTTTGCGTGTTTGCAATGAAATATCCTGTTTGTCCAAGACTTTTTGCTCGTTGTTTTCGGATTCTGTTGAAAATAGACAATTGTTCTCGTTTTGCTTGAGTTTCAACAGTTTTCAATTCAGAGAGAAACATGAAAATGAAATACATGTAGCAATGCTTGTGTGTGGGTGGATCAAACTGGACGTACATGTACAAAAACGTCGTTTCTGGCAACGCTGCTATTTCATGATTGAAACACAAAATTTCACTGTCAATTTGGCATGATCAAATTTCAGATCCACAATGCGAGTTTGGGTGACTACTCCAGTGTGAAGCTTGTGCCGTTTCCACAAAAGTGTTCACCATGCATTTGAACAACAGAAATATTTCCAAAGATCTGGAGACCTAGCAGGGGTATGTACACACACCCCGCTTCACGATACTCAAACACAGGACAACTCCACTGACCAAGACAACGTTTGGATATCGTGGGCACGTACCACAGATCCACAACAGTCGGGCCACAGCGTTTGCGCAGGTCCTAAACAAACCGTACAGTTCTGTGTTCACGACGCGCCCGTGTACAGAACGCATGCACCCCAACATTTGCATTGATTTTGTGGCACTGAAGTCCTGTTGAAACAATGAAAATGTACACGCACGTACACGTACCGGTGTTCGACGCACCCCTTCCAATGATCCACAATAGGGAGGCTCAGTTGCAACACGTGGCATGGCATACGTGTGACGTATTTTTATACTATTTCAGAGGAACGAAAAATTGGTGCAGACTTTCCAGGGTGAAATCTTACGTTTTCATGCGCCGTGTTGCAACTAAACCTCCTTATTTGTGGGGCAAAAAGGTGCGTATTATTCTCGAAGCTGTGCGGTACACACAATGACCGACAATTGTGGAACGACTGTCTGGATGCAGAAATGATTTTCGCTCAAGGGTCTCTGAACGTTGAAGGGACATGTCAGGGTTTCTTCTTCTTTTTTTGCTATTTTCATGCCCCTGAGCAAGTTCAGGTCTTCCACATACCAGGCACCGAACAGAGTGACACCAAACAGCACGGAACTGCTGGTCACCGACCACTGAAGTCAAATTGTGCAGGTAACGACTGGGAGCGATTTGAAGCGATCAAGGAGAAAAGGCGGCGCCAACACACACACGTCACAGGAAGTAGCGCCGGCAGCTTTCCTGCACACAAATGATCGCCACTCACCACAACTTCACTCGTTGTTGGAGGGTGTTCACACACGCACATTAGTCTTGACAATCTGTTTGGTCTGGTCCTCTTCAGCCATGATTCTGTTTGCCGGCGTGATGCAAACAGAAACCCAAAACTTTCTGTTTCCGTCCGAAACAGGTTCATGATTTCTTGGAGAACAAACGTTGGATGGAACAAGCAATTGAAGGCAACAAGAACTGTCCAATTTCGACAACACTGCACGCGATGAGGGCCAAACATTGCATTTTCTGCAAAAAATCACTTCGTATCTGCAGTGCCCAAGCAACACATGAGAGCCCTCAGTGATAAATTCCGCGTAACTTACGGAACAAACGCACTTCCCATTCGTACGAAACACAAAAGCCAGAACGTTTGTTTTGTCGGACAGGGCAGAAATCAAGAAAACGCAAGCCAGTGTTGATGTGGGCAGATATTTGCAAGCCACTTATGGAAGCTACACCGCACAGCTTCAACTGTTGATAGAACTTCAGGAACGCTTCGACAGGCGTACAGTCGGCAGAGCACCGTCCGAGAAGCTTTGAGGAGAAACGAAGATCAAAGTACGTAAGTTCCGTCACTCTTCCATTTGAATCATTGAGGCCGCAGTTGCGAGTCTTCGTGAATCTTTGACAAAAGTTTAATGTCGTGGTCTTTCTGGCAGGTAAACTGTGGAATCTGTCACCACGAATTTTCCTGGGGGTAGGAAGCAGGGGCCAGGTGTTGTATATAAAACACTGAGGCAGGAATTCACACCCGATACAGGGTATGTTGTGTTTTACGTCCACATATATTGTTGTGGCAAATAATCCACACAACTGGAAGAAGACTACGCGTCTGAAATGTTAAAGATTTTTTCAACAAATGTTGATGAGTTGCTGTGTGGGGATGTTTTTGACTGACATTGACTTTCCATGTTTGATCAGAACCAGTTGCATCGTTTTGCCATGCGAATTGCTTGTCATTCAGAAAGCAGCAAAGTTCTGCACAAAGCAACACAGGCGCGTCACGAGCACAATCGCCACGCATGGAGTGATCATGACGTTGGGGTTCAGTCTCAGCAGTGGTCAATCCTCATCACAACTGAAAGTATTTTGTAGTGGTAAGCCCTGATCACCAGCAGATAGCTGTAAAGGGGTGATCACCAATGAACATTTTTTGGCAACTACTACCGGTTCTCCTTGCCTGTCCACCACTGATTTGGGGTGCCTCAGTTCAAAAAATTCCCAACAGTGGTCACCCGTGACTACGACTGAAAGTCTCGTTGGTGTTCAGTCACCTGAGTGGTGAGTAAGGTGATCACTACTGCCTTGCCCTGCTGCCAATGTGTTACACAGGCTGGCTCCGAAGGACGGTCAGTGTAAACACGTTGTGACCAAAAACGTTTTCTGATGATGGTCTGGATTAGAAAATGAGACAGGCCACCATTTACGAGCACAAACTCACTCTGGATCCTGCAAGACTTGCACATTTGTGTCATGCTGAATGACTAAATACCAATTCTGGGACCAACTTTCCGTTTCAGGATTGGGTTTGAGCGTTCTTTGAGCTGACAACACATTTCGCCGACGCGGTGTCTGCAGGATGAACGTCAGCGCGCAGAATACGACGTGGTTTACTCCCGCTGATCAAGCGTCGTTGTTGAGCGACAACAGCAGCTGGAACTCGTCAGCTGGCCTCTCCAGACCCAATGATCAAGTGGTGTACATTCATAGTTCATTGCTACTTGTCATCAACTTCATCAGTATTTGCAGCAACTTGTGCGTGATGTATTTGTATGTGACGCACAGCACTCTGCGGACACGGCCAAACGTTATTGTCATGTCTCTCACACTGTCGGACCTGCTTTTCGCCTCTCTCATGTTCGCGTTCAGCTTGACGTCCAAAACGGTGCGCAGAGGAGCGCAAAGCATCACGTGCGTCCTCATAAACTTCGTGCTGATCAACCTCAGCGTGACCGTCTCCGCGTGGTCGCTCGTGGCACTGACTACTGAGCGATACTTGTCCGTACACAAACCGTTTCAGAATCGTACCAACATTCCCAAACGTTACTTTTCCTTCACCGTGCTTTTGATTTGGTGCTTTGGATTCGCGATGGCTGGAGTCATGCTCGCGCCGTGGCCAAAGGACAGCCTGACGAGCACGATACTGTGCGGAGGCTTGGTGCAGTACACTGCATTCACAGCTTGTCTCACTGTATTTGTCCAGGCAATTCTGCCCATCTGCATCATCGCTGCTCTCTACTCAAGCATTGCGCGCACAGCGCGCCGCCACCAGCGCTCCATCCAATCCGTGGAGATGCAAATCTTGATGCAAAATCGAACAGAGCCAACATCGTCCCCGTCCAGCAGCAGACGATCGTGGTTCAAACACGCAACAGGAGTTGCCAAAGGCACCAAGGTTCTGCTGTACGCGTGTCTCAGTTTGATCATCACGTGGTCGCCCATATTCGTTGTTCTGCAGGTGTTCGTTTTCTGCACAAACTGCGACAAAGAGAAGATGTACTACTGTTTCCTGTTTGGATCTGTTGTATTCCACACCAAGGGGTTCATCCATCCTTTGGCCTACACACTGCGAGACCAACATTACAAAGAAGCAGCAAGAAAAACAGTGACATCTATCTTTTCTTCGTGCAGCGGAGGACGCTCCAGTGTAACATGACGGTGACTGGTACATGTGCAACCAAGAACTCGTGTGTTGGACCAATCAAGTCGTTCCCCAGGAAAGTGACTCTGAACATGGACAGGAATGACCCTGGGAACACACAGCGTAAATAATGTAAAAGCCATTGGAACACCTCACACGGACCAAGATGACGAAAAGAAACCGTACGTTTGTAACGCTTCCAGACTTCCGATATTTTTGACACAGAAGACATTGACCCGGAGATTCAGCACAAAGATGCGTTTTGCGACAACAAAGAAAGATCTCCAACACGAGCACGTACCTGTCTGAAACGCGTGGGTCTGTACGACGCACCAGTATCACAGATTCAAGTCTCGCGGCTTTGTTTCACGACACTGAGTATCCACCTCAAGTCTGTTCTCCATCATGAAGTATCCATATCCAGTGTTCCATCTTCTTTCGCCTTGAGATAGGCATTGTACTGCTGAGGAATGCTCTTGAAAGTCATGATTTTCTTCCGAATTTGTTTCGGTGTGTCTTGGTAGTAGTTCTTCTCATCTCGGGCCATCGCCTGCAGGAGAGGGAGAGCAATACGTGAATACGTGCGAAAACATACAACGAGGACGACACCCGTCGTCTGTCAGTCACCAAAGGAGCATATTTCCTCACTCTTTTTTTTAGCAATGGCACAAATTGTCCCCATCTGCGGATTGCAAAAGCTAGATTTTTCCTCACACTTGTTCTTGCATCTTGCATTTGAAAGACAAGTGAATCTCAACTAGACTTTCAAGTGGAGAACCAGCTGCGCGCCGCGTAAATCGGCAGTACAACACTTCATCTCAGAGGTGATTTCAAAGCATCTGGAAACTTTCAGCTTCAAACTTTGTATGGGGGGATCAGGAAATATCTGGATGTGGAAATTTCCCTTTCTCCTGATAACACCACCCCCCCCCCCCCGTGTGCAAAGTTGGAAGTCGGAAAAAAGGAAATTGGAGAAAAGGTAATCAGGAAATTTCCTGCTTCCAACTTTATGCGCAGGCGGAGGGGGCTTATTGGGAAACAAGAATGCTACGCATAAAACGCGTGTGGTCCATACAAACATTCGCAGTTCATAAACACCTTCAAGTTCATCAATGTTGGAAAATTTTTCGAAAAATTTGAACCAATGGTCCGCAGGGGTAGGGTGGGGGTGGGGGGTGTTGGAACCACATTGGCTCAAAATGATCAGTGATCATCACTGACCATTTTGGTGAACCATTTTGGTGAACCATATGGTCTGCAGGGGTGGGTGGGTGGTGGAACCACATTGGCTCAAAATGATCAGTGACCATCACTGACCATTTTGGTGAACCATTTGGTCCACGGGGGGCAGGGGGTCGGAACCACATTGCACACACATAGACTGATGGTGATTACACTATGCATGTGGTCGAGACCCTTCGGGACCACACGCTTGAAAAGGAAATTAAGAAGAAAGGAAAGGAAATTTCCAGATCCAGAAATTTGCCAATTCCCCCCCCCCTTGCCTACAAAGTTGGAAGTTTCCAGATCCAGAAATTTCCAACTTCCATCTTTGTATGTTGGTAGGCGGGGAGGGGAAGGGGTAATCCAGAAATTTAGTTGGTTCCAGGACATGGACACAGATACAGGGGCAAACCAGTAACAATGATTGGTTTGCTTCACGAATTACTTCGTATTTCACAAACAAGTTCGACGAACACGGATAAACAGATTCAAGAAACGTTTCCACCTTGTAGTCTTCTCCGTAAGTCTCCATCATGTAGATGCAGTAGCGAACGTCGGGCTGAGACAGCCGCACGCGCCTCGGTTGAGGAATATTTGCTTCATCTTCCAGTTCTGAAATCCAGAGCATCTTGCGCTGATTTCAATCACAAACCCGAACTCCCTCAATGTCCTCCCGTTGCAGAACTGGTTCAACAAGAGAAGCAGTGCTCAGGGCAACAGCGGGTGTGATGTCCTTCAAACCAAGAAAATACATCAAAGCAAGCTGCCAGCCTTTGTACGTGTTTTGTCCGGGGGGGGGGATTGGTCCTCTACAGGGGGGTTGGTTGGTCGTCCGTGGGGTCCTCCATCGGGGGTTGGTGCGTGGGGGTGTGCTGAACATGACGGGAAGGGGTGGGGGTGGGGGTTGGGACAGGACATCTGGCTACCTTGCCTTCAGCGCACTGCCACCAGGTGCTCTGCCCTGAAGCGACATCGGACAATGATGGAGGGAGGGCGATTCTGACTTTGGGCAACTACCATCGAAAACCAACAGGGCATGATCTCACAACACCAGTGTTGTTTCTTGGCTCATGACGGATAAAAATTTGAAAACTTCTCTGACCTCCACCTCCCAACTAAAATTTTTACAGTCATCCCCCTGATGATTCCGCACCTTGCACAACCTTGCTCTTCTTCGCCAACTCTTTCGCTTCACTGATGTTCATCACTTCCACGTCACCCCTCTGAAAACAAACGAGACTACATTGTCAACACAACACAGGCGACGTGTTGCCCACCATATTTTTTGTCCCCTCTTCACAGGGACTCGGGAAAAACTAGAATTTGGTCGTTCGGACACTACGATTTGAAATTTCTGTTACAAACAAAACATAAATTGCTGGCCTTTCGTACTCCACATGCAAGACTTGCGAAGACTGGTTTGGGTGGCGAATTACCTTGGGTTTGCGAATGCGGATGGTCTTGTTCGGATCAGAAGAGAGTCCCATGATGCGCAGGTTCTTTTCCACCGACTTCTGGTCGTCCCACGCTTCTTTGATCTGCGCACTACAAAACCACAGATGACCCTCGGTTGTGTTGGCTGTGCTTCAGTTTGAGATCTGCCGAACTGCGCAAGGGTGTGGAAAGGGAAAGAGAGAGATATTCTGTTTCAAGAAGTATTGCAGGTCTATTCGAGAACGCCAGCTCGTCTGAGGCCTTCCTTTGCCTTTGCAATTGCTGCAAGATAGAGATGAGCAACAGGAAGCAATGCTCAAGGTATCTGCGCGTGCGCATCTCAGGCGAAAAACAGAAACAAAGGAAAACAGAGAGAAATTTTCTTGGGATGGGGTGGGGGTGGGGTTTTGGCTGCAGAGGTGGGAGGAGGGGTCAAGCGGGACATTAGGCCCACCTTCCCTTTTGCCAACAAGGGAAGCAGTGGTCAAGGCAACTGCAGTGCGAAGTCCCTGGTTTATGTGTGCTTGAAGTCTGGTAGCCAACTGGCCTGTCAGGCTCCTGGTACTCTGCCTTATATTGATACCATACATGGGGGGGAAGCATGGGGGTAGGGGACAACATAGGGGCAGGAGGACAACATTGGGAAGGGGACAAGACTACTGACAAGGGGAGGGGACAATGGGGGGAGGGGGGACAAAAGGGGACAGACACATATGGCCCAGGCTGCCTGTACCGCACTACCACTGGGTGCTTGCCCCAAAAGGGACTTCGCACAACTGCCACGAGGTCCTCTTCCCAATTTAACATTTTTGAAGGGACGATAGTCTCGGATGACTGACGTCGCCACGTCACACAAACACAAGGTTCAAGTGACGTGAATTCCTCAGGACAGTGCAGCAGAAAGGAAACCATTTTTGGTGTGCTGGGAACAGGTTGAATCAATTCGTTAATTTATCATTGTGCACTTATAGTGGTAAAAGGTTCTAGATTTATACCTGAAAATAAACTATTACAAGAATTGGGATGGAATAATTTTTATGAAAGAACAAATTAT
>JAAUXT010108206.1_pt1 | contig 28163 bp, 35 predicted proteins | sample 7278171 | NCBI WGS metagenome assembly JAAUXT01 (sample SAMN14350112, study PRJNA611818) | marine sediment metagenome | isolation source: surface marine sediment (1.8m) | place: French Polynesia: Moorea | collected 2018-08
GCATGGTGATTGTGGAGATCAAAATGAACACAACATGTGTTTTTCTCAAATCCTGACACAAAGTTGGAAACATGTTGTGGCTGTATTTCACCTTGTCATCTCAGTCCCAAATGAAAGATATGATAAAACCTGCAAAAATTTGTGTCAAATATTCAAGCATCTATGTTGTGAATACATCAAATGATATAAGATATATTTTTACTTGAACCAGATTTGAAGGCAAAGAGCAATCAGAACATTTTTTATTGTAGCTCAGTGGATATATTGCATGAAATTCTCACCTGAAGAGACATAATGCTTTGTGCATCACCAGAGTTGATTTTGTTTTGGAAATGCACACTGATGAGATATCTCCAACACCTAAAACTTGTTGGTTCCAACAGTAGAGACACACAGGTTGCTTCTGCTCTTTGGGCATTGTGTGCAATTTTCTTTCTGGAAGCCACTGGCATCACATTTTCCCCATTGCAAAAGCAAAACTATGACATGAACAAGTACATGTCATGTTGACAAAAAGAGCCAAACACATGAAGTCAAAGAGAATTGTGTGTGTTCAAGCATGATGAAACAATGCTGGCACTGTCCAAAGAAACCTGTCAATTTGGCAAGGAACAGTGTAACCTTGAGAAATGTCATGCAATTGTCATGCAAGTATGACCAGTACAAAACAAGCAATTCAGAAAGGCATGCACAGGCGCCACATGATTTGTGCCCAGGGTTTGAGATCAGCACCCTTCTTGACCTACATGACTTTGCAAAATGTAGGGCCAAGACCCACTGGTTTTGAAAGGGCCAAGTGCATGTGCACCAAGGCCAGGCACATGGGAGAACTTTTGCATTGACTAATTGACTCATTATTTCTCATTTGCTTTTTGATGATTGCAGTGGACTTTTTCTGTGCAAGGAGCACTGATGCAGTAGATGTGAACAAGCTTATCCCAAGAAGTGTTTGGGGTTTGACTTTATCCTCTTATGTGAGTTTGCAACAGGCTCAAGGAGAACTTGAGTGACCACCCACAGGTCTGAACATTTTGACATGGAGGTTCTACCAATATCTTTCTGTAAGAGACACCCAGAAAGACCTGAAGCTATCCAAAATGAATATGTGGAAGAGTGGACGATTGTGATAATGAAGTAAAAGTGAGTATCAGCAAAGAGACCTTCAGACCAGACCAAGATGTGTGTAATGGAACAATTTTCAAAACCTGACACAGCACAGCAAACCTCATGTTGTGTTGGGAGCCTCGGTGGCTCACCTCGAGTTCCTTACCCATACCAAGTCATGCTCGTACACACTTACTCAAACCAGATCATCTCAGTTTTAGCCTGTTGTGCCAACAGTCTTAGGTTTATTAGTCTGACCATACATGCAATCAAGGATAGCATACAATTTTTAATCAAACAGTGTACAATAGCATCAGATCAATCAAGTCAAAGTTCTCAATGGCAACTACCCCGAGTTAGCGTTGGGTGCACTATTTACAGTCTTGTCACTGGTGGTAGGACAGCAGCATGCTCTGGCATCTGGGGTCATCAAAGCTGCATGATGCAATCAGTCAAGGTCAAGTGATGCAATCAGTCTTGGGAGTTGTGTCACATTAAAGTTGTACTGGTTCACAAGGAATCGATGAACCGGTGGCATTGTGCTACACAACATCCCCGGGCTTTCAATCCTGAAAGTCCATGCAGAGCAGGACTTATGCAGTAGGTAATGTTACACAGTGGAGAGTACTTGGGCCAGCAGAGTTTGCTGCTCGATATCTGTCACACTGGGTTGGCTTGGCCTTGTTCCCAGTCATCTAGCAACTCGACAGGCAAAGAGGAGGGTGACAGCAAGTATGATCACCAAGATGATCTGGAAGACCACTTGAATGATGGCTGTTGTTTGTAGTTGACCCTATTGGTTCAGCTGCAGCGGTTGGGGTCAGTGGTGTCCTTCAGCACAGTGTTGGTTGGCCATCCCTCTGGGTAGTGGATATCACACCCAAGTTCATCGGTCCCATCAATGCAATTGTGCTGCATGTCTTAGCAAAATGCACACATAAGCATCCTGCCATCACACACAAAATATGCCACAGTATCACAATCATGTGGAGAGTGAGCAGCTTCATGACTTTCAACCACAATAGCCACTAAGAAAAACAAGATCAAAGCGCTCTTTGCCATTTTCTCTCAACAAGGAAGCTTGTTTCACTTGGTTTGTTGATGGGTTACCATGGGAGTCCATCATGTGATGGCTACTTGTCACTGATTGGCTGGATCACAGCATTTGTTGCGATGACCTTTTGGTCACATGATGGGTGTTGTTGTTTTGGCACCAATTAATGATTCCGTGCTCTATTTCACATGGGCTATTGTTTCACCAGGATCCGATTACACCACCTATGTTTGTTTGTGTCACCTAGAGCTGCAGAGATCAACAGAGCAACTCTGGTTGTTTTAATCAAAAGTTTTCGGGTTTTCTTTTGTTTCAATAGATTTTCTGTGACATGGTTTTATTTCATCTTGCCAGAAACCACACTCAACGAGCTAAGTGGGTCACGATTTGGATCACACAGCCATTTTGGTCATGTTCCTCACCTGTGGTTGTGGACATTTTCCACCACTTTTCCCTATTTAAGGTAAGTGCGCACCACAGGTAAGTGAGTTCTGTAAGGAGACAAGCTACCATCTGGACCTTTTGTGAGTGCACTTTGCGTAAAAATCTCTCTCGACCAAAGTCGAAAAATGTCTGGTAAAAAGCCAAAGAAGCCATCAAAAGACGAGTCAAAGGAATCAGACTGGGTGCCGTACCGTCAATTCCCCACTCCCATCAACGTGGTGGATTCAGTGAGTTGCAGTTCTTTTCTTGTCTGTCATTCCAATTTTCTGTCAATTGTGGCAATTGATCTTTCCTCTCTGTTGTTAGTGGGGACTTAGTGATTGATTTGTTTTCCAGATCCGCCCAGGCAACAGGGTGCCATACACCAGCATCGCACCCATCATTTCTTGGGAAGCTGCTGCAGAGGCCATCGCCTGGTATTTCAGGCATGAGCCAGCAGGGTACCACCTCTCTCTCCATGGCAACACAGTGCAGTTTCTGCCGCAATTGCTGCAGCCGATGGCATATGGGAACTACATGATCCCCACATTTGGTTAGTAACATGTGCGGTTGGTTTTACCTCATTGCTGCATCCCATTCAAAAATCCCTTTTTCCTGATCCCAGTCCTCTGTTTCAGTGGCTCAAGGCAATGCCTTGATGATGCTGCTAAATGACTTATTTGGTGAGATTGGAAAAGTCCAACCTCCAGCAGTCTGTCGCACTCTCAGGAAGGATATTCTAAACTGGATCGGCCATCAGGCGAGCAGCCCCATCTTCGAGGATGACCATGAGTCTTTCATGCGCATCTTCATGGGAGTACCGGGCCCGTTGACTGACATTCTCAAGGGCTTCATGGATCATAGGCATTTTTCTCATGACTCCCCTTGGTTCCATACGTTCGTTTACACCCTTGCATCTCTTCTGTTGTTCTCATGGTCTTTTATTCCAGGCCCACCTGAGGTGCACAAACAGCAGACCATGGGGATGGAGGAGACTTCCTCATCCGACGACGAGGAGGAGAATACAGACATCTCCATCATCAGATCCCATCCTCCAAAGCAAGTTTTCCCACTTGTCATTTCCTGCACAATCTCTCTTAGCTGATTGTCTGCTTCAGAAGAGTTTCCTCTTCTAAGACCTTCTGTTTTGACTTCCCTGGAGCATGTGAAGAAACATTCTTGTCGGTTGCACATCTGGTGTAGTTCAACCTTGGGGTTGCTTGTTCTTTGCTTTCTTAGCTGGAAATGATTTCTGTGAATAACAGTCTCTCTTCTCGTACATTCATGTGTGTGTTGGTGTTTTGTGATGCAGCTGGTGGGTTGAAATCACGCTTTCAATGCCAAATGGTGTGGTTTTCTTCTGCTTCGGGTGAGTTGGTCATTCCTTTTTGAACGTGGTGACATTTCCTCAGGTGACATGGCTTTTAACATGCAAACTTTCCTTCTTCGGTGTTGTCGCCTGTCCTTTTGCTTTCAGGATTTTCTGCTTTACTGACTGCACCCCAACAGGTTGGTTCTGTTGACCCAATTCATTGTGAGTTTGCATCCGTGGTCTTGTCTTTTACATGTTTTCACAGGTTTCCTGATGACGCAATGCCATCTTGGGTGAGTGGTCACCATTCTTTCCTGTTTGGTTATCGCTAACACATGACAGTTGTGGGTTTTGTTTTATTTACAACCAAATCACAATCAGTCTCATAGTCCAGGGGCAGTTTTACAATTTGACAATCAGATTGAAGGCTTCAATGTGTTTTCATGGATGCATAGAATTTATTTACAAGATGCACAGGACAATACAGGACCATACATTTGTGTGGGTGCACCATACCAGACTCATGAACTCAAGAATGACCTTGTGAAGAGTGGAGAGAAGAAGCCTGCCTCGCTGTCTTGAGTACATTTGTGAATACATTCCATCAGAGAGATCTTCATGAAAACTACAACTAGATTTACTCAAATATATGTGTCCCCTAAATATTTTCTTTTCAGTCACCCATTCATAACCTGTTTTTGTATGTTGGTGTTTCAACTTTGCTTGCTATTCTCACATTTCCAGTTCCAAACTCATCAATCATACTCATAATGAAATGTACATCAGGAATGACTACTGAAATGTGTATGTATGTCTAGGGTTCACGTGGTAGCCGGGTCGGGTGTGAATACTTCAAATGGTGTTCATTTCTCAATTACAATACATCTAATTTGGCACAGCTCTGGCACAATAGTATCAATTCTACAATAATATTTTGCAATGCAAAATATGTACATTTGATACATTCATGGTGGCGGATGCACAAAACAATCATGGAACAATCCTTCTCAAAAGTGGAAACCATTCATAGGTTTTATGTCAAAATTCATTTTTCTGTTTCTCCCCCTTTGTCAATAGCAATTTTGGGTGTTTTACCCAAAATATTGTTGTTTTTGACAGCTTTTGTGGTCATATCGAAATCAGGGCATGTGGAGTGCATGGTGGTCCTTCGTTGATGGTATTGATTACACAACACAACTGGAACAAAGGGGTTGTTTGTCACTTGCTGATAATGATGTCAGAGGCCACATTTTTGCCAATTGCACAAACCATATTTAAGTTGTGGCACATTTCAGTTGGTCTCTCAAACAATTCAAATCAGCATGGCTGGTGCAAGGCAAACTACAGGCAATATGGAAAATCTTGCATGTACATTTGTGCAACAAGCGTCTACTCTCTCTCATCCCTTAACTCCAGAAGACAAGATAGAAGAAGTGTTCTTGAATGCTGTGGTTAGGTGAACAACACAACCAGATGTGGCATGGCACTATTTGTTACAAAGATGGCAAGGCAACACAGATGACTTGCCCACAAAAAGGTGAGTTCACTTCTTAGACAGCTATGCTGGCTTGATTGTTCAAAGTGGCAGTGGCTTCACCTGATGCAGCAGCGGCTGCACCCTTGGGAGGCACATTGACAGGATGCTCTTCAGTGAAGAGGGGATCCTTGCGTAACACATCAATGAGGTCTTCAATGCCTTCATCTGCCTCCAGGATTGCCTGTAGTTGTCGCATGCTGTGCGAATGGGCCTCATCTGGTTTGAAGTCCATCTTGCCTGTGGCTTCCATGGCATCCAGTTCTGGGGGAAATAGTAGTTCGTCCTTGGAAGTGGTCTCGGATGTGGTGCGCATCTGGCCCTTCATTGGTGGCAGCTTGTCACAATCCAGGCACAGCACTATGCTCACCGGATCACCGGGCATCTGTTCTGGAGTTGCAAAGTGCATTACTAAATACATGTTTTACTTTTGCAGGACTACAATTGACGAAACCATGCGACGGCTTCAAAAAGAAGCAAACCAGGCGCATCACACATTGGTGGCTGTCTGCTGCATTGCTGCAGAGTTGTCAAAGTTGGAAGACAACCAGAAGCTCGATGAGGTTAGAGCATTGCTTGACCTCATGGACAGAATGTCTGAAACTGCACACATTATGTGTGCATAGTTGCCAGCGATGCTACCAGTTTATTTGCCAAGTCCCTAGGTTATTGCAGTGGCCAAAGCATTACGGGCATTGGACTTGCCTGAGTTGGACCTCACTCTTGTGCAGGATATTGATATTGCACACTTGTTGGGGCATAACATGTCTGATAACCAGCGCACCTTCTCCATGCACTCTGGCGATGACAGCACTACAGCCACTGCATCAGCGGGATCAGGCTTGCCCACATATCTGGCAAGTGTTGCCTCTAACTCTGATGGCAATGTAGTTCCCACAATACCAGCATCCAAGCAGGTTGATGTTGAGAGAAGCCAGAAAGTGGTCATTACCAGCAGTGGAGACATGGGGCTCGGTGCGTGAGGTGTCATCGCTATCACCACTGGAAATGATGGCAAACCAGTTATTTCTACCATGGCAAGTGCATCATCATTGGATGAATCTTTGAGCAGCATTGAGGAAACACCTGTTGTTGGGCATACACTCGAGGTTACCAGCATTGTGGCATCTATGCTTTGGCTCATCAAATGAGACATGCAGCTTCCATCTGGATCTGCCTGGGTTGACAGAGACCCTGGAAGTTTCACCGCTGGTGGCCATCACAGTGCACATTTTGGTGTTGGTGGCACTCCCGGGTTTGGATGTGGTGGCAGTGGTGTTGGGGAAAATGCCAATTCTGCAGGGGCCAACCCTGGCACTTGGCGTGGGATGTGCATGGATGAGGCCCAGCACTTCTTGGATGCACTCACTCCATGCTTTGGTCTCATCTCCCAGCAGTGGGTTGAGACAGACCATCAGGTCAGAGATCATCATGAACAAGTCCTTGATCAGTTCTTCTATGTTGTGAGTTATGTGTTGGACTGGAAGTCTCCACTCCATGTCAAATTGGTTGAGCAGCAGGAGGAGACTGTTCAATGTTTGCCAATAACGTAGAGAGTCCACACACATCACACGAGGGCTTGTGATCATAGGGGTGTTGTCATCAATGACGTGCTGTCCCTCTGGTTGCTTCTGTCTGTTATGTATGGGCGCTCAGTCCAGCGTCACACCGGAGCCATCGGCTGACTGAGCCTGGTCACTACGTTCACCCAGAGAGGGGAGCCGGTACCTCACTTCTCTGTTAGCCAGGTTGCAAAGAATCAGTCACACATACGTGTTCTGCAGGTGTGGTTTATTGTCACTTACCTGAGCTTCAGAGAAGCAAAGCCCAGTAAACAGAAATACAGGTAGTTAAATACTCAGGGGTCTGAAGCTGTGCTGAGGGTGCAGCTTCAGAGGAGAGCAGGAAAGAATCATGTGTGGTCAAACTGAGTATTGAGGGTTCAAGTAATGATGGTTCGGCTACACAACATCCCTCCACTCCAAAGAAAAATACACAGTGTTTTCGCTACAGCAACATAATGCATACAACATAATTCTTCAACTGACGACATAAAACTAACAACTCTGATAAGAAATGTCTATGGTTACAAAACATACAATCACACAGTTTTCGCTGGGTCTTTGTCGGGGTTTATCTCGGTTCACGGATGTTTTTATTTTGCGACACAAGACATGGACCTTTTGTCCCAACAATTATCAGTTACTCAGCATACACCATGGCAACTGACCATACATATTCAATGCCGGATTCTACAAGCGCGGTTCTTTGCTTGATTTTGGATACAGATGTAACTGACACTGTCCCATTTTCAGTCACGGACTTGGCAATGACACCTCCAGATACAGGTGGGTGCCAATTTCATACACACATACTTCTGGAGCGCGTGTGATGGCTATCTGATTCACAATTTCAAATTTCATCTCGTTATGGCTCACTTTCTCAATGCAGAACAACTGGAAGATGACTATATTGATGTGAGTTCCATGTCTGACAGCCAGCAAGGGGCGGAAGGGGGCACGTGGCTGCCTGCTCCTCCACTCCAGCCGCCAGTTGAGGTACATGTCTTTTCATGCTTGTGGTTGTACAAATGACACAGCCATAACCATCGGATTACTTGCTATCACATCTTTCTTTCCTAGCGCTAATGCACGCATTGTTTACAGGTTCATGTGGATGGGCACATCGATGACGCGCCACTCTTGGAGTGCTTGCATGACCTTCTCGCACTTTGGACTGACCTGTCTGATTTGAAGACTTGTGCATTTGGTAAGTACAACCAACTTCTGCAATACCTGTGGCTGTTGGTCGGGCCTACTTCTGCCTTCAAGGAACAACGTCATGGCCAGGGTCATATGTACATTTTTCAGCTGAAATGATTCACGCAATGTGGGACATCCTGAGGTCCCTTTTCATCTGGCTGCCTGAGCCGCAACATTTGCAGGTTGTCGCCAGGGCCGTACAGCGTCACTCGGGCTGGGTGCTGTGCCTGGACCACCAATTACTAACATCACTTCTCTATGGCAACAATATGGCGCAAGCCCAGAATGACGATCTTCTGATGTGTCTGGCCAACCTGACCATAGGTACACTTCAGGCTTGAACATGGACTGCGCCAGCTTTCACTCAAAGGGGTGACCTGCAACTCTCTCCTATGCCCTCCCTCTTGATTTTACAGATCACTCAGACACCAATCTGCAAGAGTTGGCTTCCTCAGACAGTGAGGAGATGGGGGCACAAATGGGCATGGTGGGGAAATATCATGCCCATGTCTGACTTATGTTTTAATTTCACCGCAGTCTCATAGGTGAGCCAAAATTTCTTTGTTGAATAAATTTCATTTTGGCCAAACTGTTCACAAGTGTCCTCAATTTTGTGAATACCAAAACCCATCGGTGGTCAAACTGAATGTGGATAAACACGTCATACATTGGATAATGCAGTGCGGTAACATGTGATGGAATGACTGGCCCTGGTGCGCACTGCACCATGCACTGAAACCAGCTTCCCAGTCTGGTACATTTGACATACACCACATGGCATCATCAGGTGGGTTCACATCCATACTCCATTGTCCAGAGTCATCACTGTCACAGTCGTCGTCGTTCACTGTCAAGTTGATTCCATTTGCCATCTGGGCGTCATGTCTTGGTGTCGTCTCCGAGGTCAAGCAGCTTGTAGATGTCACAGGCGTCATGAGAGCCAGAAGCAGTGCAGTCACCTCAGTGTCATCTTGACCTTGCAGGACTGAAGCTGGATGGTCGCTGCTTAGATGGAGTAGCACCTCGACAGCCTCGTGCATGTTGAGATGTACATCATCGACCGGGTCAGCATCACCCATTTCCGCATTGCTGCCCTCAATGCCCAGCAGATCTTCCTTGATGGCATCCTCATCAGCTTCGGCATGCAGCCCCAGGACATCGGCTGGACTGAGCTCAGGTAGGCAACTGCCCATCCCATACTCGCCCGCCAACACATCATCCTCAGGAACTTCCAGGTTGATGATGTCATCAAACACATATGCCATGGGTGAGTCTGCCATGCTGTTCGGGTTTGTACTCGAGTATGTCACCAATTCTGGCGAGCTCGAATGCCACAACCCAAACTTTGTCAGGAATGTTTTCAAAAGACACTAAGGGTGGGAACAAAGTGGAAACTACATTCAGTAAATGTCTACCTCAATCAATCAAAGTCATCAAATCAATCTTCAATGTGTTAGCGAGTTAGAAAAGCTGTGCTCACAAGCGGGTATCTTGAGAAGCCTCATTGACATGGCCTTCTCACTGCTGATTTTGTCTCATGGTGTCGACAATTTCCTCCAGGATTTCCTGGCTCCCTCGTTCACGGGATGCATGTCATGGCTGCCATCTGACAATTTCAACAGGCAACCTGGTCGCAGTTTCACCATTTGTCCTTTCATTTTGCATATGCCCCATGCTGAAACTGCCAAGACTGCAGCACCAATGCCTCTCAAAGCCAAACCCAACCATTTCCAGTTTTTCAAAAGGAATCTGCCACTGGCTTGAATTTTGGACAAGTCATGCTGTATCTTGTCATTCTCAGAGATCCAAAGTGTTTTGTGTGTTCAACTCGATCTACCAGCTGTTCAAGATCGATGTCGAGATGCTTGAAGTCTTGAAGCATGTCACTGTCATCGAAGTGCATGATGTTGATTTCAGGACAATGGACTTCTGGCAGGGCTTCGTACAGCACATTGTGCTGTTCTTTCAGTCCTTGATTCAAAACATGCCATGCTTGAGCTGCTGCATGATTGACATGATATTTTAGCTCGATTTTGTGCAGTTGGTGCGGGCATGGATCAATTTCACAACCACTTGGTGTGATGCAATATCCAGCTTTTGGGATTGCAGTTTTGCATAGGTGGCCACATCATGCAAGTTATCAAAGGATCCTTGTTGTTTTGCGCACTTGCGGAGGAGCTTGGGTTCGTGCAAGCCTCGAATGTATTTATTGAAGATGTGTTTGTTGTGTGTGAGACTAGGCAATGTTCCATGCACCATGTAGTTCAGACGGAAAAATTCTTGGGTGTATTCGTCAAGTGTCTCATGTGGTCCCTGGATACACTCTTCCAATGCATTGATGGCATCAATGTCATGTGGAAGAGTTGGCTCTTCCCATGCACGCAATCCAGCTTTCAGGCGAGGTGCTGAGTACCGATGAAGCCGCTTCAGCAGAGCTGCGTGAAGCTGAAGCTGCGCACCAGACTCGCAGCTCGCGCCGCCTATTTAAAGCCACGACCACGACACCCTGCATCTGTCGAGAGCTACAGCTTGAGACAGGAGTGAGTAATAAATGTTTGAAGCATACGCTTGAGTTTGACTCCACTGCGGCAGTCCGGCTGAGCCGAGGCTGCTCTTTACTACAGTGCCGCAAGCAGTGGCGGTTGTGAGGACGGGCTCCACCGGGACCCGACCCCCACACAACACCAGGGCCACCAGCGACCTGCACCCTGACCCCTGTGCGAACAAAGCTTTGCGTGTTTCCATTGTACCAGGTTGCATGTCGCGTTTTTTTGCTCCAAAATGGGGGTTGCCCCCCCCCCCTGAGTTGGCCTGAATCCTCCCCTGGAGCCTTCTATCAGTGAGGGAGAGGCTTTTCTCTGCGCACCACTCAAAACACTCTGGGTTGATGACCTATTTACGAAAAACTAAGCAAGACATGTTGTTACAGGGGATGGAATTTCTCTCTCTTTTTGTGGACATTTCAATTTGCGGTTCCATTTGCAGCGGCCCCGATGTCAGATCCATTCAATAAGAAAAGCCATTGAGTGTTGGGGGAATCAGACGAGCTGCGCCGCGCATTTCATCGTTCCGAGATGCGAGAAGAACAGGCACTTCGAGCTTTGGTGAATTGTTCTCCGTGCTCAGTGACTGCACAACACGCAGTGCATGTAGCTGACTTGACCCTGTGTCGAGACCAGCGTCACCTTGCGTGTTTGTTCTCGTGTTCAATATCAAGCTGTTTTCAACCTGACTTTGATTTGGAGCAGGCAGTTTGAGCTGTTGCCTATACTTAGCTGGGCGCTACATGATGATTCCGATCTTGCGTCGACTCATTGCTGAAGCTCGAGGGAGGCACAGAGTGTTCTTTCCTGAGGCACTTCAAGCCGCGTTGAAGGTTCGCCCGTGGTCCGTGGCCTTATTCTCCATCGTTGGACCATTGGAGAGTGACGAAACCATGTTCCTTCCCTGAGACAAAGACAGGCAGTTTCTGCGTCGTCCACGACAGTCCACGGGCTGAAAATGACCATTCTGCTGCACGTCAGCACAAACCACTGACATCCGTTTTTGCTTGAAACGAAAAGTGTGATTTGAAAAGACAAACCAAAGTCTGTGAGCAAGACGCACAATGACATCAAACAAACTTTTTTGTGTGAAAACATTTAAGTTTTTGCCCAGTTAAATATTGAAGCTGTGAGTGATCGCCCGACAAGCTCCGTCAGCTGCGGAGCTCAGTTGTTCAATTTTTCTTCCATTTAAATGGAAATTGGCAACAAGGCTGGGGACAGTGGTTTGATGGAGCGATCTCATTATGAAGCTTTTAATTATCGCTTGATGAGTCGGGTTCTTCCTGCCTGTGTTTTGGCCCGGAACGCGCGGATCAAGTGATCAACTGAGACCTGCTTCTGATTGCAACTCAAGCGGCTCAATCGCGACAAGCTAAACACAGATTTCTGTTCTGGACCAAACCAAACGACAACATGACACACAAAATGACCCCTCGTTTGCACACTTCTTCCACGGCTACAGCAAGTTCAAGGCTCAGGGAGGGTGCAACAAAAGACCGATCCTCATCAGAGCTCAGGACCTTGAGGGAACCAACTTCACATCGTGTTAAAAAACGATTTCCATGGATATTGGACCCACAGTCAGACTCTTCCCTTTCTCTCGCTTTCAATGCAGTTTTTGGATTCTGATTTGTTTCCTCTGTTGCAGATTTTTACTCAAAGACATTTCGACTCAGGAATGTCTCCCCTCAATTCAGCTTGTGTGAATGTGCGATGAAGCTCCAAGTCCCGCGGTGCAGAAAGACCGGGACTCTCAACGCGATTCCACGTAAGTGTATTAGGGCGGTACAGCTGCTCTCCACACAGACCACAAAGCAATATTTGATTTTCTTAAAGGGCCGGAAATCCCACTCTTATCTCGTGCTCTGCAACGCAAAACGACAGAGTGATAAATTGAAATTTTTAGCGAGCTTTCAGATCGCAGAGATTGCCGTCCTGGAATTGCCTTTAATTGCTGCAGAAAAGGTTCAATACATTTTGATTTGTTCGGAACTGACAGCTGAGATTGTGTGTGGGAAATGGGACCCAATCAGTACATTTCATATTCCGATCAGAGGCTGTGAGAGCAGAGACGAGATTCGTCAGGCCTGAGTCACACACGGTGCGTGACGTGTTGCGTCACTGAGCAATCCTTGAAATTGATCAGTGCAACATGTCCTGAATGCGGACATAAACTTTTGGTCTTGAGTCTTTTGGAGTTTTGGTCCCTTTGTTTATTCGAGGCTGGCATCGCCAGAAGAACTGCATTGTCCAAGTTTTACTCCGAAATGGGAAAGAGACGCAGCGTGCTTGACTTGCAGAACGGCCGCGGTGTGAAGTCTGCGGGTCCGAGAGAACCACATGGGTGACGGACAAGAGAACTCAATTACGACATAATGTTGAGGGATGGATACCGCCCTGCCTCGAGCCGTGTGTGAACAGCCGACTCGCTGCCTGGCTGGCTGCGTCAGGTTCTGCGACGAAACATCTCGCCTTGATTCAGAGCGCATTTCAGCTGCTGGGTCCAGGAGTCTGTGACCCTTCTGACCACCCCCCCCCCAACCGGGTGGTGTCGGGTGAAGGTCTTGACCTTTTGCGCGTTGTATGAAGAAACCTGGAGTCGGAATTGAGCTCACTGATGGCTGGGCTCCCACGAGCAAAGTCAAGATTCGCTCCTGACCCAACCGATGGGGCACACCAAGTCCGAACCCACTCACACCATTCCAAACCTGAAAACAGAGCTGGAACCACCCAGCCCCATGCTGACTCCTCCTTCTCCTCCTGAAAAGTATCAACCTCAAAAAGAATCAAGTAACACCTTCAGATCTGCGAATCAAACAGATAGGTTGCTGCGGGGATTCGGAAAGAAGAGCTAAGCCTTTGGGCGCGCTCAGAGAGACTCTGATTCCCGGTGCACTGTTCTGCGAGGAAACAGTTTCAATTCGCTGCATCAGATTCAACTTAGCGCTGCGAGATGGTGCGATACCCACTCACTCGAATTTTCATTAGTGCACTGCTCTGATCAAAGCGACGGCGTCAGGCCCGCCTCACACTGCACGAGCCGTCGGCAGTGACGACGCAGCACCGTCGACCTGCACAGGATCCAGAGAAACAGAGTGAAGTGTGCACTCAGCGACACGGAGCCCATTGACTTGAGAACCAAAGAGACGCGCGACGCATCCTGTGGGAACGAAGCCTCAATACAGTCTTCCCTCCAGCACCTCAGGTTGCTGTTTTCTTTGAACTTGGCACAAACGCACTTCCCTCACAAACGTTTTTCCTGTAGGAATGTCAAGACTTACATTTCAGTTACAGTCTTTGGTTCAGCTTCAGTCTTTCTCATCCAAGCCGGGAACATCAGCCTGCCAAGCAACAACGACACTTGACCCGTCAACAGAAAATGATTGTCTTGGCGGGCAGGACAGAGGCATTTCTGAGTTTGAAAAAGAGACCAAGGCTGAACGAAGGAAAAACCTCAACTGAGATTGAGAACAACGCTTCAACAGAAACAGAAACTGAAACTAAAAATGAAACTGGACTGAGAAGTCCAGTAGGAGACTGAAACTGAAAATTTTACACGGATTGAAGCTGAGACAAACACTGGCACTGGGTCTGAAGTTCATTGTGACTGAAATTGCAAGAGCAAATGAGACTGAGACTGAAAAATACAAACCGAGGCTGAAGCTGAAGATGTGACTGAAACTGAAACACAGGCTGAGAACGACCTTTTCCTTCTCCAATGACATTTCGTTTCCAGGCGACACAGTTCGACATCTTTTTTGCACAAAAGGAAAAGAAATGGCAGCATGACACCCACGTACGTACTCTCGTTCAACTGGAAGCTGAGCGAAGTCCGATTCGAGAAATGTTTTTCAGATCTTCAGTCTGAAAACACAATGCTGTGGTCAGCCACCACGTCAGTACTGGAAGATTTACTCACTACTGCTGTCACACACAAAGATTGTCAGTTTTGCAGGTGCCCCACAGGGTCAGCCTCCCCCACTGACCGCCCCTGGATCCCGCTGCCGCACCTTCAGAAACAGGTGCACGAGGCGCAGGGTTCAGTACTGAGCCTCGAGACGGAAGAGCGGAACTAACGAGCCGAGAGCAGCGGCACTGGCTCTTTGAAAGTTGACCCGTCCTCGGTGGGATGCTGTCTCTCCGGGGAGAGATCCAGGGTGGCCCGCTGTCAGTACAAATGAAAAGCGCTCTCAAGTGGCCTGCATCATTTGGGCTCTTCCACATTCGGAGGCAAGGACGTTTCTACCATTGGATAAGAAAGGTGCCGTCTGCTTTTTGCGTTGCCGGTTCCACTAGGTAACATCACAGTCGAAGTCCTCACGCCCATGCTCCGCTGAACTTTGATTTTGGCAAGAAAGATTCACTTTATCTTTACGAACAACGCAGGATTCAGGCCGCCAATTTGCACCGTGTACTGGATCGGCCTCTGCCCTGCTTCGCACAGACGTAATGACGGTGGAAGCCGTAGGTTTCCCTGGCAAAGGCGAGGTGTCGGGGATGTGTCGGAGCGACGGGGCTTCCTCACCCCTCTCCGGGAACGCTTTGATTAAAAATGAAAAATGAAGAAGCCTCTGCCAAAGGGAACAGAACTCTTGACACAGGATATGAACAAACTGTTTGTGAAAATAACAAAACATGCACACCGATCGCATTGTGAAACCAACATATTTATGTTGGGATTGCTGCAGAATAATTGATTGAAAAAGATATGTGACAGCATTTCCTGGGGTTGTACGTATCATTTCTTTCGACCTCTCACCTATTGAAGAGTCGCGCGTTTTCCCGCTTCTGGTTGAGTCGTCCACATCAGGAAGGTTTGCACGGTGGTCGCTGCATCACTGTCGCACGCAGGTTCGCCTGTGACCACAAAAGGGACGCACCGCGAGCCATGGCCGAGCACGTCACAAAGCGCAGGTCTCTTGGATTGTGGCGCAAGGACAAACCAAATGGGGGATTGAACTGAAGCGCGGTCCGTCCTTTGCGTGGTTGATCTGTGCACCGAACAATCCAGGTATTGATCTAGAAAATGGTCACAGAGGCTGGATCACGACAAGACCTGGAGACGGTGCCAAGTCAACTGTGAAAACACATCACAAAATTTAAAACTTTTGCCAACACATTTACGGGAGTGGGAAACAGGGTCTGTTATTTCATTTTCATTGTCAACATCCTGCACTGTGGGACAGAAGTGCAATATGGGTGCACCTGCAAATTTTGATTGTGACTTTATGAACAAATGGCCACAATCAACACAACGCACTGACACACATGCACACAGACACACACGCACACACATACGTACACACGTACACCAACGAAAGACACGAGACGCCTTTCTGCATGTCTGTTGTCTGTGTCGTCGGGCCTCGGAACAAGCCACAGAATGGTTGGATTCTCTCCGCTGTATCCCGAGTGCTGCGCCTCGATCGGCTCGCGCAGCCGTCTCATCTCGGACTCATTGCTCGGCGATCAGACGGCGCGAAGCCGCTACCTCGGACCCGGACCCCGATCTGTCTCGCCGCCGCAGCGCATTCATCATCCCGCTGCTCCCCGTCCCGCGCTGATGAAATATACGACGTGTTCGGCACCGCGCTGACACAGCTGGGCAGGGGTGGACCCAGCAGTGGTTCACATGAGGGACGGTGTACAAGAAGTTAGGAAAATGAAACGTCTTGGGCCAGACGATGTTCGTTGTGGGAGAGTAATTCAGTTTCGGATCAAGCTTCCGGTAGGTCCACCATTTGTCAGGGCTCATACCCTGACGATGCCTCTTCTGAAGAAAGGAAATGTGAACTCACGTCTTCACGCTTGGAAATGCTGAGGACGATAAACATTCTGATCTTTCAACAAGTTTTTCTTTTCCTGTGTTCTGAGGGTCGTGGAGAAAAGACAAAGTCTGCGCGTGGCATCGAAATGACAAGAAACGGACCCAAAATGGGCAGAAAGCAAGAGACCAAAAACGTTGGCTAGAGAATTTTGATGAGATATAAGAGAATCTGTCCAAAACAAACATTCCTCCAACTCAATGCCGTCAGGTACAGAACCAGGATTTGGTTGAGGGGAGAGTCTACCCGGCAGCACCATGTTTGAGGTGAAACCTTTGGCAGGGATGAAGGGGACTGCGCCCAGGCCCGAGTCACCAACTGCAAAAATCCGTTCTTGTTCCTGCACAGAGAACATGAGAGAACCGTTCTCTTTCGTGTATCGTCCCCCTGCAGGCCTTTTTTCTGATGTGAGTGTGCTTTTCTCCACATTTGTGTTTCAAAGAAGGAAGGAAAGACACATATCCAGGATTCATAGAGAAGACACACGTATTGTGTGTGGTACTCGCTGTGTTGGGGGTGATTCCAATCCCTGGGAGTGTGCTGCAGGGTCCGTCTTTAATGAAACGACTCGGGGCCGGTTCTGAGGAGCGGCTCCGTCGAGCACAGCCGGCGAGATCTGGACGAGATTTCATCCAAGGTACAAACATACAGTAGTATCTGCGAGTGATTGCGTCCACACTGTTGCTATTGCCTGGGCGTCTCCCGCGGGAAATTAAATACTAAGATTCAGGCTTGTGGAAATCATTTATCACTCCCAGGCAACGTTCCATCATTCAGCATGTGTATGATTCGGCGCTGGAATCTTTGTGTCTAATTAACTTAAACTGTAATTCGATTGAAAAAGTGATGCATCAACGTCGAGAAGCCATGGCGCAGAGTGCGAGTTGGGGACAACCGCTGCCACACTCTTCATTTGCTCGCCACGTCTGCGGGGACGGATCCACCAGGGGGCAGTTCACGCTGGGTGCGTCGCTTGTCCATGCGCCCCAAGATGAGACCCAGAGCTCAGTCGAGAGATTCTGCCGCTGTGACCCCGCAGGACACATGGATCGCTGAACCTACATGAGTATCGTGTCGGAATCAAACATCGCTGCACTGATTTGCAGGGGGACGCGGTGCATGACGCCCACAGTGAAACAGGCCTTGAGTTCTTCATTTTCCCGCCCGTCTGCCGGGACTGAATTAAAGCGAGGCTCTGCCGCCACGACTCAAATTGGGAAGTTTCAAAACCACGGCAGCTGGGTCCTTGCAGCTTCAAGCCTGGTTCACGCTGCAGGCGTCAGGCCTTGCACTGCTGTAGTATTCACTGACCTGTGAAGAGTTCAGCTATTCAGAGGCTTGTGAAACAGGCCTCAAAATGTCTCTTCCAGTTGAATTGATGCAATGTTGTTGTTGTTCCTGTCTCTAGAAGCAGAAATCTCTTTGCCAAAGATACATTCCTTTCACCGTAGAAACGAGGGTCATTTCCTGTCCAGCCAAATGACCAGAAAAAGGCCCTTAGAACCTTAAATTTTACAGTTCAGAGACTCCATGGAATCGACGTGATGATATATCAAAGTCAATGGGTTTTTTCGGGCCCTTCCCGCGGAGCTGGTTGTGGGGAATTGGCTCCACTTATTGCGTCGCGAGGCCCTACCCCTCACACAATGGCCTCGGATTTGTCTTGAAAGGCTAAATGTGAATTCCCAATCGTGCAATTTTCACTCTTGCGAGATTTAATATGTTTGGGCTGCTGCAGACAGACAGAGAAGAAAGTGGCTTTGAAAAGCCATGGAGGAAAGGAGATAGTTTTCCTTGGGATTTTTGTTTGTTTGCAGGAAGCAGAGGTTCATCTGAACAGCTTGAAATTAATTCATTTTCTCCAACTGCGCTTTGAAATGTTTGACAAAGAAAAACATTCTTTCATCTTGTGTGCAACAGTCTCAGAAACCATGCATCTAAAATTCTCTTTTGGTGAAAGCACAAAAATCCTTCCGACTCAGCGAAGCTCAGTGTTGTGAAAAGAGGGATTTTGCCTCCTTCTCCAACAAACTGCACACGTCACCAGACATCCCACGATTAGAGGGAGAAATCCTGCAGGCCGATGACACACGGCCCACCCTCTTGGATTTTGCTTCAGACCCTATTCTCATTCCGTATCCCAAGATCAGTCGGTGGGTAGATCTACGAGAGAAAACTTGCCACAGCACATGGACACAATGCTGAACCACACGTCGCGTCAGATCGACTTGTCTTCAACTCAAATGCAAATCATTCTGCATTTGGTGCTGCCATTTCCAGGGTGTTTCTCATGTTCTCATTCAGAACGATCAGCAGGCTTCACTTGGAAAGAAAACACTACAAACATTGTTCTTCATGATCGACACAGGTAACAAATGGCCGTGGTTGGTTTGTTGAGTTGGAGACAACACACGTTACATGTGCCACTCAAAAATGCTTTCCTGAGGTCCGTACCTGATCCATTTATGGATCTGGCCCTGGACCTTTCCTGTACAACACACCTCGCCTTGACCTCGCCCACTCAACAGGAAACCAACATCCCCGAAAGGAGCCCTAATGAGCTCTCGACGGTCGCTCTCCAGGGCGGATCCAGGGTGAACCCAGGGACCGAGCCACTGACGGAGCCAGGGGTCCCAGGGGCCCGACATGTGCTGATCAATGACACGTATTGCCATTGAGCCTGTGTCAGTTCCTGTCGAGTTACCAGTCACCCTGTTTCAACAGATCGCACCCCTGAGAGCATTGTGAGTTGAAACACGCCAACTGGCAACCCGTCTTTATTTGGCACCCGTCAACTGATGAAGTCTCGACACGCAGAGTCCACGAACTGCACGCAAAGTGACCGCGGACCAGCTTCCACCACAGCCCTCCCCCCGCCACACCACAAAATCATTGTCTGAGGTATTGATTTTTTCAGGGTCAGGACATCGATTCCTTCAGACGGTGCGCGTGTGCGTACGCGCGCGAGCCAGATGGGGTCATTGTGAATCAGTACGTTGGGCCGGGTCCCGTGCACGTGGGATCCTCCTCTCTGCCTGCTCCCCCCCCCCTCTGTGGTTTTTGTTGGAGCGCGACCTCTTGGCTCGGAGCCGTAATCCCGCTCACGAGGCTCGCCTTACCGCGCCGAAACCCGAGCCCCGCGGTGCGCGTCGTCCCGCAGCCTCCCGCGACGCATCGAGTCATTTCCGGCGCCAAGCTTTGCTTGAGCTCGTGAGGCGCCTTTTGCACTGGAGTTGCGGTGTGCAGACCCTCGATTCCTCCAACACCAAGTCAAAGTCTGTGGATATTTTATTTTCTGATGTGGTGCTCGGTTTTGGACTGCATATCGGGCCGGTGGGTTCCCATGCACGAGGAAGTGTGTGACAGCAAAGATTGTCTGGACTCACCCAAATCCATCCAAATACAGACCGTCAGCTTTTGTGAAATTCCAAAAAGTGAGGGGGTCAGTGTCCAGAACAAGCAAGTAATTTGGCCCTTGTCATTTCAAATTTGTGGAAAATCCGTGGAGACAAAATCTGCTGACTTGATGGAAGGAACAATGTACCTCTCGTGAGGGTGAGGCTAAGCCAGACCCTTGGGTTTGGTGTTCTGACCAAAAAAATAGGCCCACCGGCCTCGCATGATTTGCGCCTGAGGTAAACAGCTCCAGACAAGACTAAAACTTTGGAATTGGCATGGAGCCAACTTTTTGTTACTGCATTCCAACAAAAACTCTTTCTGGCACCTAATCCTTGATCAAAAACAAATCCACAGACCAAATATGAACACAATTGAGTACCATTTTCATAGAGAAACTGCTGCAGACATACTTTTGAAAGAGACTGCCTATAGTGTTCGCGCTCGACCGGTGCCCAGCCGTGGCGCAAATCACTAAAAACAAAGGCCTTCGACCTGCCATACTTGACGAACACCCCTTCCCCGGGTTTGGCTTGACCTCACCCTTGGGGGAGCACAATTATTTCCAAAACAAGCACCCTTGGTGATGCACTCCAGTTGTTTCTTTGAGGGGAGAGGAGGCGGTCCCTCCCTGGACCCACTTCAAAGAACTTGCGGTCTACCGTCTGCACACTGGACCCCAATGGAATGCGACTGCCACACAATGGTCCTCCACACGACGCGGACGCCCAAGGTCAATCCAGTGCGGGAATCCGACCCACTGGGTCCTGAGTCCCTGGCTCAGCTCCCGGTCCGCCCCGCACACAGCTGTGATCATACCCATTACAGCGCGCTTGTCCTCTTCCTGTTCGCAAAATAGGAAGGTTCAGTGAGAGGCTGAGAAGGTCAGAGCCTTGCCTTGATCTGATTGCGTTGCGCGCAGAGCCGCTCAGCTCAGCATCGCAAGGCCGGCTTCGCGTTGGGCGCGGCCCTCGTTGCGTCCCTGGTTGTGCGACAAGAGCTGGGTCACCGGTGCGCCGCACATCACAGCACTTCTACAACTCTGTGATCACAAAACCTCGGGTATGTGCTCGCATCGTGGTAGAAATGGGTTCTCACCTTACAAAAATGGTTCCTGTTCAATCACACAACTCCTTTCTCGACCAAAGGTCTCGAAAAGTCATTGTGCAATTTCACAGGAACCATTTTTGCAGCGTGTGTGAACTCTTACGTCAGCACGTCGTGCGTTGTGGACCCGTGTGGTGTGCGCCTGCTTCACACGGGAAGCACCGCGCGTTGTGCCCAACACACATCGTGGCCGTAAAGGGAGACGCGCAGAAGTCAGGCTCTTTGCACATAATATCTGAATTGTCTCGCGTTCAAGTTCCCTTCTGAGTGTACCGTGTTGCTTTTCACCCCACAACGCAACATCACGCGAAACAACTCGTCTCGTATCCAACAGGACGACGAGGCCTCCCCCACCCTTACGAAGAGCCGCCGTTCCCATTGACTTCGCCTGTATTGATGCGACAATCATTTTCATTATGCAAATGGATGTAAAGAAGATTAGTGAGATGAGAGGTCAACACGGCTCGGCTGATACCGCGGGGAGGACAATGGCGTGCGGCTCAAGCTCCTCCTGCAGCGACGGCTCCCGAGCGACTCAGAGCTTCTGCAACACAACACCAAGATTTGCAGCTGCGTCCGCTTGGGTTCAGAAGAACGTGATCGTCATTGTGCTGGAACAAGAACTTTCTCGCCTGAGTGCAGGCTGGCTCAAAGCATTCGTGAGTTGGTAGACCAAGACGCAGGCAGACCCGAACGTACAAATATCTAACATGCAAAAGCACAGCTTCATTTACGCGACAGGCACAACATTGTGGGAGCACCTCGTTTGTTCGTGAGGTCAGGCGCTGGGCCCGGCCCCCTGGTGGCGAGCACATGGTGAGAGAAGAGGAAGTTTTCCCCGCAGCGACAGCTCGTCGCCTCCAGTCGTAATGAAGCACGCGAGGAGCCTGATTCATGTGTTTGCGTCTCTGATATCCAATTTGCGCCGCGTTCTTCTCCTAATGAGTGTCCATTCCCCACACAACACACGCTGTCTGCGCGACGTAAAAAGCTGCGTGTGACAAGAAAATTGTCAGCGTACCGTGTTTCAGTGTTTTCCCTTTGGGATTCTTTGTCCATCATCTTATGGACTGTTTGTTTGCAGAGGTTTGTCTCCATTTTCATAGGATGGAGAGTTTTGAAGTGCTGACGTTGAGAACAAGGCGACCAACGTCCCCACACAACCCATTCTCCGTAATTTCGTCAGTTCCGGTTGGCTGAGGTTTGAAGTGCACGTTTTCTTTATTCGTTCCAGTCTAATTCATCGAGATTTCAAATCCGCCGAATCGAATTCAAAGGTTGATTTCGGGGCAACTCAACTCGTGGTTCTCCACGGAGGTGGCAGGTAATCGCTGGGAGGTCAGCGGGACTCGGCCCGGCCTCTGGGTTCGCGGGACGGCGCGACGCGACTCCCCAGTGACCCGGAAGTTACGACGCCACTTCCGGGGGAAACGACTTGACCCTGTCCGTCCCACGAACACTGTGATTACACACAACCCGGGAACATGAAAACGAATACCCCTCCGCCGTCCCAATAATGTGTTTTATTGACAAACTGTTGCCATGAATCTCGCGATAATTTATTGGGTCTCCTCTCTCAGCTTTCACGGCGCGGTCCCTGCGCGCTGATGCAATATGGCCCCGAGGTGGATCCGCCATGTGATCGAGGAGAGATGGAGAGACGCGCCCCTCGGGGGCAATCCCAACTTGGAAAGTGTAATCGAGCGACAAAACTGCTGAAAATTAGGTACGTATCCGTCCCAGTGGCAGATTGCCTCCTCCCCAATCCCCCCTCCCCCCCAAAAGAAAACTTCCCAGTACTTTGCTGCTGTTGGGTTGCAGCAGCACAGTGAGTCAGCGACACCTGATCACAAGCATGGCGTTCGGGTCAACAGCAACAGAATCCTCCAGGGCAGTTCTCCCGCAATTAAGACTGCGGAGTTTTCTGTTATGAGTTGCGGAAAACTGGATGACGTTTTGACAGTGGTCCACATGCTGGAACCTCCTCCTGTTCCTTCCGCCAATCCTCCCAGAGTCGTGTCTGGGTCCGTCTCGCGATTCCGCAGGTTCCGCAGGTTCCGCAGCGTGACTCCGGCGTCCGGTCCCGGACCTGTGGGGGATGTGTAGCCCCGAGCCTCCCTCGGACCCGCTCCACGATCCACCCCAGCCTGAGTGGCTTCATTTGGCGGGAGTGGGTTGGGTGTCAGAGCTTTTGGTGCGATCGATAGCGCTTTGAATATGAAGAGGCTTCTCTTGTCTTGTCCGGGAAAAACAGACCGAGGCCTACAATCAGATTTGCCCGCGAGGCGAGGGAGTCCAGCAGTCCGCATCGCAGGGGAGCACGCTGCGGGCGTCGCGTCCCGCGCACACCGCCGTGTTCCCGTGAACTCGAACCGAGACGCACGGCGCCCAGTGTGAAACGGACTTCGCGAGGTTCCTGCGTCCTCGGTTTTCACACAGAGTGGGACGCTGATGTCAACGGAGCCTCGTCGTGAAGAGCAGAGGCGCAGCCTGTGATCCCGAGACTCCTCATGCCGCAGAGGTCAGATTCCGCCTTGGATGCGTCGTGCGTTGCGTCCATGTCATTTGCGTCGAAAGTGAAAAACGCCCTTTGACGTGTGCAGGAACACAACGCAAGGAGCAACCAGCGTGAATCCAGACTGATGGGATGTGGAAGCCGAGCCGGGATGGAGGACGGCTCTGCCGGACTTTCGAGTCGCCAGCTGGGTCACCTCACACCAATCTCAATCAGCTTCAGAGCACAGAAAACATCAGAACCTTGCTTGTAGGTTCTCACCAAAGTTGAGTCGTCGGGTTTTCCCAGGAGCTCGTCCAAAAGGTTCACGGTCTTTGAGATCATCTCAAAAAGACTGTCCTGTCGCACAAGCTGCTCCAGATGGTATTACGCGCCTGATCTCGTTTGTGCTTTTGCCGTTCAAAACGAAAAACGTTGATGACTCTCGTGAGGCGACGTGTGCTGTGCACGAGAACGTTTTCACACCTGCAGCCAGGCCAGTCTCCGGATGGACAATTTGGCAAAGGTGAAGACATTTGTGAGTTGATGGGGGCAGCCCGGTCTCAACTATTGGCAAATTGACGTCCGAAAATGCAAACAGGACGACGCAAAACCAGGCGGCGATGGTTTTCGTTGGTTTCGTTGGTTCTCCCGCCAGCTTGTGGCCGGACACCTCGACCCGGCAGCAGCTCCACGTGGGTCGGTCGGAGGAAGCGTGGTGGTGCCGCCGGTGCTGGGTCTGTGTTCTCTGTGGGCTGCTACACAGGTCCTGCACCCACAGAAAGCGCTCGCGCAACATAAGAAATCACAACGGTCCTTTTACGTGTACTGCTCCTTGAACAGCTGAAATAGTTGCAGCTCAGGTCAAGAACGTGTGACTGAGTTCAGAAATGACCCAAATCACTTCTTGCGGTGGGTCATTCTGAAGACCAGCACAGACTTCCGCTGCCATCACCGCTGATCCGTCGCGCCTGCTCCTCGAGCCAAACCCAGACCAACCCTTGAGGCAAGCTCTCCATCCTCAGCAAAAACAAGAAGATTGTTCTCTACGTTTGTGATGTTCTGCACACGTTGACGTTTCCAACAAACATTTGCTGAAAGAGAAACTTGATAATTTAGAAGAACACCACGCACGTCGTGTGAGCCGACCCCACCCACACTCATCCGCAAAGCCACGACAGGGACACATCGCACGTGCGGCGCGGCGCCACGGAACCTACCGAGACGCAGCGCACGACGCGCCCGGTGATCGCCCAGCCGCAGCGAACGTGATTAGAGCCGCGCCGAGCCATGTTGAGGAAAACTCGCCTTTCATCGCCCGCGCCTTATGAACGATAAATTGATTTTCTCACACAATCCATCAATTGCACCGGCCCCGCGGAGCGGACCCTGCAGGCAAATGTCTACCCACCTTCTGCCTCGGAATGAGACCTTTTCTGTAACTAAAGGCGTGTGTGTGTGGAGTACGATGGGGTTTGCGCGGCATTCATCTACTGACGTCCTCCCGTCCACGGGACGACTTCCTGTGCGGGCCCAGTGAGATTCAAATGTGGATGATCAGGAGATCAGAGTCGTTGCTGGGTTTCCGCCGGCCCCCCGAGAAATTCGGCACTCAGACCAAGCAGGGTGGTTCGAACTCCTGTGAGTTTCAAGGGGTCCAACTTTTCTTTCCAAGAAAGCACTCAGGAGAGAAACATGGGAGTTTCATCCGTTGTCTCCATCTTCCTTGTGTTGGGGTCACTGTGCAAAAGAAACAAACACCATTCCAGAACCGTCTATGGCTTGGCTCCACAGACAGAACGCGTGTTTGCTTTTCCTCGCCTTTGACAAACAACGTGCATCAAGCGAAGAAATGTCGAAAGACAAATGGAGAAGCTGTTGCGAGTGAGTCGGTTCCCACTCAGCTTGTGTCGCGGCCTCACAATGCGGAGTTGCCGGGAGCCGGAGACGCGTCTGCACCTGTTGCTGCGCCGCCGCTCCGAGAGAAGCCGCGCACACTGGGGGTCGGGGACGTCGCGACACCGGAGCCGACGGCGTGAAAGTCGCACCAATACCAATCACCCGGGGGCTTTGTGAAGGCGAACTGAAGTTCTGAGTTCAACAGGAAGTGCGTCATGCACCTCTGGATGTGGCAGCCGTGTCTCTTTTGTGCTTCCAGCAAGGTTTCAATGGTTTCACCCAGCACGTCAAATGTGTCACCCTTGTGATTCTTCAGAGTTGGCTTGCAGTCATTTCCAAGCTATTTTGGAAATGTTTGCACCCTTGGCACTTTCTGAATTGATGTTCTGCATCCGACTTGTACTCAATCGTGTGAGGGATGAAAACCCCTCCACGTTTCTTTGACATGTTCTCTGTCAGAGCGGTTGGAAGGACCCGGTGTGGATGAGTGGGTTGGGGCAGGGGCAGGTTGCCCTCGGAGAACTGACTCGGGTCATCCGACTGGGTCACTGCTCCTATTGCAGGTGAGATCCGGGTTCAGTCACACTCACCGGACTTGTCCTGGTTGAGTTGAGTCGAACTGACCCAGGTCGGTGAGCAGATCGATCCTACGTTTCCAGGGCCAGACGCTTGTCGTTCCCCGCCGACAACCCCGAGCCTTGATCCACGAGAGTTTGGCACTACAAATCTTGATGATACTGAGGTCGGCTCGTCACTGGGTGACGATTCGGGCCGCCTCTCTGACGTACAGGTGCCGAACTGGCTTTGTTCTTACGGCACAATTTGCATGTCCAGCGGCCATACATCTCTGATAATGAAGATTTGTTCAGCGTGTCTCGGAGTAAACTTAATCAAGGAGCGTTGTTGCTCGAGTCGGTGCTGGTTAGCCGTGAGATTGATCTGTGTGCGGAGGCCTCGTGAGCTGGTGTCCGGGGGCGCACCCAGTGGGCGGGACGCTGGGCCCCACTTCTGACGTCCCTTTCACCAGCACCTCGACCAAATCCTGGATTTGAGCAACACAAGTTGCAACCAAGAAGGTTGATCAAGACGACCACAAAAGTCTGGCAAAAACAGACCATGCAGAAGAAACATTACCGAACAGCAGAGGTTGAGCGGCGATGCTGATTTCACAATTTTGCTGCCTGTCAAAAAGTTGAGGATGAGATCCGCCCCTGTCCAGGTCCGTTTCTGCTTTACTGAGCCTGAGGTGGCACCTCGTGTGCTCAGCGTGTGTTCTTCATCTCCGCACCACGAGGTTCTCTTCAAATGGAACGAGCTTTCTCGGACAGGCAGAGCCCAGAATAGAAGGCGCGAGAGACCGGGATGCGGGGGCCTTGAACTTCTGCTGGGCGTCAAGAAAACAGTTTGGTATGACGTGTGACGTCCCCCTGCCTTGTTCCTGTTTTCCAAGTTTGATATGATGCACATGGGAATCTGCGCAAAGTCAGTGGATCGACTCTCATTTTGTGGTGCATGGAAAGTGAAGGCAGGCGTGGCAGGTAGTTACTCCTCTGAGCTTCTACAGTCGATTAGAATCGAGTGGTTCTTGACCCTGGTGACACGCGCAATCCGCTCTCATCAGCGGAGACGGGCTCGTCAGCCTCGGATTACCTCGGTCCGCGCTGCCTCTCTGCGGCGCGTGGGAGGACCGCGGCTCCCGTCGACGTCTCGCTCTGCGGACAGGAAGGAAGCGACGAGGGAAGATGTCGTCGCAAATCCGAGCGGGGGTTCGCCCACGTGATCCCGACCAAGAGAGAACACAAGTTCGCGCCTGACCCGGACTCGAAAAAGGCGCAATTTTTGTTCAGGTTGGACCAAATCTAAACAGGGCACTTCTTTATCCTTGGTACGCCCCATTTTGGTGCGTACAAATCGTTTGGAAGAAGCGTATCTCCGGAAAGCCAACCTGAATACGTACAGCGCGACGAGGTGTTGAAATTGAAACTTGGTGTCATCAACTTTGTACCACTTCAATTTGCTTCGAACTTGCAGTGAACCTCTCCCTTCAGATCGGGTTGCAGCCTGGAGCAGACCGCCCCACCTCTTGTCGCTTGAGGTCAACGGCGGAGAGCGACAACCGTCAAGTGAGGGACAATGAACTCTTTCTGTTCTTTGTCTCCTCCAGTGCACCCAGGCGAGTCCTTCTCACATGACACACAAGTTTTGTCTCCCACAATTCGCACAATTTGGTTCTTTGTCGTCGCTTCCGTTGGTTGCGCAATCAGAATGAGGACCCCTGAGGGGGTTCGGCCGGTCGGGCTCTTGTCTGAGGCATTGAATGTGGCACGAGCGGACTTGAGAACGTCGGGCTCGACGAGGAGTCCTGAGCTCCCAGAGCTGTGTGAGTGTCTCTGATGAGAGGATTCTGCAAGAGAAGCAGGCAGGGGAGATTCCGTAGCCAGACTGTGTTCCTGCACTGTAGTATACCGCATGAGTACTACATGTATGTGGCTGGTGGGTTTGGTCGTGGAGAGAGCCAGGACCACCCCAGGTGGTTCCAATGTGTGTGTGTGTGTATGTGTGTGAGAGAGAGATCGAGAGAGAGAGAGAGATAGAGAGATAGAGAGAGAGAGAGAGAGAGAGAGAGAGAGAGAGAGAGAGAGCACAGAGTCACCACAAAAAACAAAATAACCACCGCTAAAACAATATAAAAATAAATAGATATCAA
>JAAUXT010124115.1_pt1 | contig 28163 bp, 16 predicted proteins | sample 7278171 | NCBI WGS metagenome assembly JAAUXT01 (sample SAMN14350112, study PRJNA611818) | marine sediment metagenome | isolation source: surface marine sediment (1.8m) | place: French Polynesia: Moorea | collected 2018-08
GACGATTCCTCGTTCGCACTCCCACCCCCCCTCCCCTACCAACACCCCCCCCCCCTACCAACACCCCCTCCCCTACAACCCCCCCCTCCCCTACCAACACCCCCTCCTATCTCGGACTTCCGTTTCCGCGACCATCAGGGTTCCCGCCTCGAAACTTCATGTTGTGTAGCTGTTGCGAATTTCCCTGTCTTTGGTAAAGACGCACAGATATAGCAGAATTCAACAGCCATTCCTTGTAACAGTGTAAAGTGACCTAAATCATAAGTACTTTGGCAAAATTATGCAGCAGGAATTTTCTTTCAAGTGAAAATGGAACACAAGGTTGTGTGTGAGACACCACTGAAGGATCTCCCTTGTCTGCAAACTTGTGCTTGATTTGTGTTCATGTCCATCTTGATTTTTGGCTGAATTTTTGCACCAAACAGAACTTGTGTTCTAGCTTTGTGTCTTTCTCATTGTGGTAATGATACAAACCAGAGGAGAAGTAAAAGAATTGATTGTGGTTACTGTGGCCATTGTCCAACCTTCTATCATGATGGGATACCTGTGCAGGAACATACAGAGAATGAAAATGACACTGCTTGATATCCAACACAGCCCATTGAATGTGTTCAACACAACTATCTGAGCAACAAGACCTTTCATTGAGCTCCTTCTGGAAATTGCTGCAGCCACTTTTTTCTTGCTTTCAAAAACCTCAGCCACCATCAGAATGTTTGCAATCATTATGAACCAGAAAGCAATCACCTCAAGTATCATAACCAGGAAAATGGTGACTTGAATCAGTGCTGTGTCACCCTGGGGATCATAGGATGCTGAACACCAATTATTGGGAACTTGTGAATACAAAGCTTTCTGGGTGAAAGTTGTTACCAAGGCAATGATCACAAAAATACTCAACAAAGTACCAATAACTTTTGACACAAATGATATTCTTTTTACTTTGGTGTTCATGGGGTGAAGTACAACTGATAGTCGGGAAAATGCAACAAAAGAAAGTAGAGCAGGTGCAAAGTAAGAGAAGTACAGAGTGAGGCCAAATATGAAGAAGCATACTGCAGAACTTGCCCAGTGCTTCTCTTTGACAACAAAATGATCATCATAAAATAAATCTGCAATCCAGAGAATGCACAAAATAATGGCACACAAGATATCAGTGATGTTCACAAACACTATTGTGATCCTGAATGCCTTGCTTTGATCATTTGACTTTTTGTCTGGCTGTCTTTGAAGACTGATTGACACTAAATTTACAACCCAAATAAATCCAGAGAAGCAATAAAACACAATTCTGAGAGATAAGTTTGGCAACAGTGGTTTACAGGATTTGTACCAAGGTGGTGCCTCAGAACAAGAAACTGCCTCTGGCAATGGGCAACATATCCCATAGTTGTTGGTGAGCAAGAAATCTATTTCTACTATTTCCAAGATATGTACAGAAATGTCTTGAAGTGCATTTCTTCTGATGTCTATCATTCTGATTGACTTTGTCATGATTTGTTCTGGTATGTTTGACAAAAAGTTATTCTGCAAATCTATTAGAATCAAATTTGATAAATTGTGAAAAGCTTTTTCCTGTATCTGACTGATCTGGTTGTCATCAAGTTGAATATTTGCTAACATTTGTCCACCATCAAAACAATCATTTTCAACAATACTGACATTGTTGTGTCCAACATCAACAAACAATGTCTCTGCTTTGATATGAACTTTGACACACATTTGTGTCAAGCCACTCTTTCTGACCACAAGTGAAACCTGTTTTGCTGTTCGAGTTAGAATTTTCTCAACAAACTCTTCTCTACATTCTGTGATGTTGATGATGTAATATGGGATATTCCTTCCCAGACTGGAACTCATTGAGTGGACAGACTGACACAGCAGCACAAATGTGAGGCACTCACAACCACTGGGACACGCAGCATGCTGTAGGGAACACAGATCTTCATCATCAGCCCACTTGCAGTCCCTTTCCTGATCACAAACTTGTCCCAAATCAATGCACACCTGTGATTCTCTGCACAAAAAGAGATGTTCACAGTTTGTATGGCCAGTAAATTCATCATAGCCATCAGGACAGTCCCATTTTGTATCACTCACGTACGCCCATGGTACACAATAGAATTTTAAACATTTAAACATCATGTTGCATTCAAACTGGTCACAGTTCTGCAAATGTTCGCCAGTTGCACAGGGAATTAGTTTCCCAAATGTATTTAGTGTGTATGTGCAAATTTGGAAAATGTTAAAACACAGTGCAAGCCCTATTCTACATGGAATTTGTGTGTAGTTGTTGCAAATGTATTGTTGAATGACATTGGGAGAATGTGCCAGAGTGTTTAGCTGCGGCTCGTCTTCTGCAAAAACTCCACAGTCTCCAATCAAATCATCCACAAACTCAGCAGGTATTGAACGGCCAAAGTGACAATAAAAAGCATTTGTGGTTGTCTTCAATAGTTCTGTGTTTTCTCTTTTTGTGGTATCAAAAAAATTGAACATTTCATGTTCAAAGTGGCTTTTGGTATTCTGGTAAAATTGTGAGGTTCTCTTCATTCCCTTGTTGTCAAGAATGTATTTGCATTTTGAAGTGAGTTGACTACCACTTTTGCAAGTGCATCCTATTTCATCAGATGATTCATGGTCACCACAGTCTTTGAGACCATCACAAACAGCAAGTTGGGAAATATATGCCCCACTAGCACAGAGAAAGATATTTCCTCCTTGAACAAATCTGGCTCTTCTTTGAGAACAAATATACAGAGCCTTTGATGTATTTGATGAGGGTGACCAAACCCTGAGAAACCTGGTGGTTTCTTTGTAGAAAGTAAAAATGTGTGTCATTGTCTGTGTAAACAGAGGTGGAAAAGGTGCATGGATGGCATCAAAGAGAAACCAAAAATCCCCAATTTTCCATTGGATTCTTTGATTTTTATGGCATTTATCTGGTAACAATTCTACAGATCTGTGCCAGAAAAACAAGAAGCAAGTATTATTTTTGATAACACATGATTTGTGTTGCACTAAGAACTCTGGAGAAGATGGAACTGCATATATCACTTTGGTTGCTACACTACAAACAATGTGATTTGCAATTTTCTCAACACAACTTATTTGAATCCATTCAGGTTGTGCCCTGTTTGCAATAAATAATGCTACACATGGTGACCATGATTCTCCTGTGGTTGGATACAAGATAACATCTGTTACCCTTGAGGCATGTGGGGACAGTTCCCATTGCACAAGCTTTGTTTTCTCTGTCACAGTCCTCCATTGCTGGTAAGAAACTGGACCCCCATCTCCCCATCTCCACTTTCCCTGCAAGAACAAATGACAAATGACTCTTTTTCGTCAAGAGGGTGTGCTCTGCCAGACATGAGATGTGAAATATATTTTTCATACAACCTTTGTTGTCACCATGAGATCAAGAAAAATGATCCACACTTGGTGCAGGGCATTGCTGGGAATTTTCATCAGATTTACCAATTGAATCATCTCATTTTTGCTCTTGATAGAGGGCAGTCTGCCTGGAACCAATATGGTACACCAGTCTTTGGTTTGAGACCAGGAGAGCAGGCCAACAAACTCCTCTGGGTATTTGCTGTACATGTTTTGAGTGCATTCATCTGAAAAATATTCAAACTGGAACACAATATATGTGAGAGCATCAGTCATGTTTCTAATGGTGAACTTCATGCAAGCCAGTACTTCAAGTGTGCAGTTTGAATTTTTGGGAAAACCACAACCCCACTTGTTGCTGACTTGCAGGATGATTTGCTGCCTGTCTGGCTGCCGCTCACCAATCTGCACACAACTTTCTCCTGAATATTCAAAAAAGGAGACCTCAGTGTTTTTCAGTGTCATGTTGCATGCAGATGACTTTTTGAATCTTCCATTTGACCCCATATCAAGAAACCAAAAAACTTTCACTGGAAGGTTTTCCTTTTTGTGGTTGGTGATGATGATGCTCTGCATTTTCCCCATACTGACAGAACATGTTGGAGACAAGGCACTCAACAAAAACTTGAATGTCCAATACCCTGTATTGGTGTCCACCTTGAAGTCAAGTAAATGGTTGTCTCTGTCAGAATTAAACTGTTCCAAATAAATCACAAAAGAGTTGCTGAAGATTTCAGACAATGTAGTACCAGTTTTTGCATCAAGAGAAACATTTTTGGTTGTGAGTGGTGCTTTGAGAGACATTGAAGCCTTGGTGTGCTCATGTCTTTCATGCACATGATTAATGACAATGTCTACCCAGCTGTAGGGCTGAGACTGAGAAAATCTTATGGCAAAAAATGGACTGGCATGATGTGTTGGTGTCTGCACAACAGCCATGAGGTAAAAATGAACATTTGGATAGGCTTGTGTGAGAAACTTCTGCATAAACATGAAGCCAAAGTGATTGTGTATCGGTGTCACTTTTTGGATGGCAGCTGTCAGTTTTGGCAGATAATGAGATGTGCACATTGTGGTTGTCATGTCACCCGTCTTGTTAGTTGTGACAAGGAAACTATCAGGGCTTCCATGCAGGAAAACATTTTCACAGTTTCCTGCAAATATCAGGCATTTGTTGCTTGTCACTTGTATTTTGTCTGGCAGTTGAACAACAAGCCAGAGGAAACATCAAAAACAAGGTGCAAATTGCAGCTTCACTCACCTTTTAGAAAACCTGTCAAAGTGTACTTCAGTTGGTGGAAACTTTTCTTGACATGAATATGCTTCACATGCGAAGAGTGGCAGGTATAGAGTTGCATTTGTCGGGGTCTGGAGACAGAATGATGTGCATCATGGTTCACCTGAACTATCAAACATGTTCCTTTTTGCACAGACAATTCAAATGCATTTCTTTCACAAGTCTCACACTTGCAGTTGGGATAATCTCTGGGAGTCCTACATACTGGTAAATTGATGTGTGGAAAGGAGAGACGTTCTTCCAGCAAGCATAAATTTACAGAGCTGACCTGGCATTCTGTTACACCCAGACCAAGAGCTACATAAACATGTCCATATTCTGGATAGGAATAGAGAACCAACAACAAAGAGGATGCTTCAGAATAAATATTACGATGCCTGTAAAAGTCAGCAGAGAAACAGACAGGAGGCAACTCTGAATATGACTTGTCTTTTGTGTTGTAGGCATTGATTCCTGCATATTGACACAATTTATTCTTTTTCCCTGTGTACACAAATTTATTGATAGTAATATTTATCCTTTGGCCAAATTCAGTGTGAAGTTTCAAACATAGTACCACTGGAGTATCTGAGATATTTGCAAAAGTAATGGTCCTGTTTTGGGTCATGTTCACAAGTATTCTGTTGCATCCATCTTGCATCACAGTGGTATATTGTAGGGTTTCATTTTGATTCCCTAAACTTGACACCACGAAGGACACTGTACATTGAAATGTCAATGATGAGTATGAAAGTTGAGCTGGTTTGTGTTGAACTGTGGTAAGTGGCTTTGACAATGGGCTTGGTCCATCCCAAATTTGTACATTAAACATGTGGTTCTCAGGGATTACTATTTTTAATTTTCGATATTTATGAGAACACAAATAGTATCTGAACAGCATCATTTCAGTTTGATAAAAATAGATCACCAATTTCTGTTGAGGGTAAGAAGAAAAATCTCCAGGAAAACTGTGAATTCTATGAGAATCAGTAACCATGTATGACATGAGAAAGTCAGACTTCATTGAGTCAATTATGGTGACTTCAATCTTTATATTTTTCTTTGAAAAATAGTTGATCAAATGTGAGTGAGCACCACAGTATCTGAAGTTCTTGTTTGATGTTTCGAAAAGAGATTTTCTGGATTTCAGGTTGTGAGGCTCATACCCAGACATGCCACACCTCCAACCATCATTGTTGACAACAGCTAAGTGACCCAGAAGACAACTTTGCAGATTCATGTACTGAATGGTGATGTGGTGAAAGCTCATGTTGAGCCTGAGCCTCCAGTCCAGATGGAAGGACCAAACATAGATGACTTGAGAAGTACGACTGGGACCAAACCCCATTGGTTTTATGTTTGAGTGGATGATGTGCCTGATAGTTCCAGTGAGATAGGTTACTTCACACTTGGCATCCTGTTTGAAGAAATACACATCCAATTCATAGGACACAGACAACACAATCAACATGTTTGGTGAGTTGAATGCAGCAACATGTAGATCTACAGGGGAAAAACACAAACAGAGCAAATAGACCCAGCATACCGGTTTTCCTTCCATCCAGTTTTGCCAGAAACTGTTTTGATCAACATGATGGAATGAAAAATCAACAGAGCTGCCTGAAGTGAGAACTGGTTTTATATTGTTCTTGAAAGCTATGAACATGTGCTGCAGACCCCACGGAGTCCTTCTCATGTTTGAAAGTAAATTATACAGAAGTTTCATGCCATAGTTAAACCATTCTTTTGGTGCATCTGTCAAAGCATATTTTCCTAGAACACTGGGATCTATACCAAATTGTTCATTGTTAATACCAGCTGAAACAGCTGGGTAAATTTCTAAGGAAACCAAAAGCAGAATCAACTTGATCAGCATCTTCACTCAGCTTTATTTGGTAGTTGTCAGTATCTCATCCTCCCATACACAATCTTCCAGCAACACAAATTAGCTACTGTGAGTCCTTGGTATCATTCCCTACATGCAACTTTGAATCTTATGAGCAACTCACAAAATTGGCCCGCAGCCTGCATACATGACAGGTTTCAGAACAAAAATGTTCAAAATGAGAAATACATCTGTTCAGCATGTGTTCCAAGAGAGAAAACCAATAAAGGTTCACTGAATTGTGAGAACAAGTTGTTTTTCTGAACAGGAATGACAATAGCATTCTCTCCTTTTGTAATTCTGTCACTGTTCAACTTTCAAGAGCAACAAAACCTGAAAATATACCATTCTGGAGTTGGAATTAGCTGTTCAGTTTGGAGTTTCTTGTCTCGTTTGAATAAACTGTGTGTGAACACAAGTATTCTCAACAGAAAGACATGAATTTAAAAAGAGCAATGGTAAAAAGAGTGAAAAAAATTATTCCTGGTATGTTGAGCAAACACTGTGCTCACTTGGTCAAACTGACCATTTGCTCCAGGATTGTGCCTCTGTTGTGATTGGCCACCACACAGCAACTCGCTTGTGGGACAAAAACATTGTGAAACAAACAGCATACAAACACTATGGATCTTACAACAATTCAAAAGGCCTGAGCCCCTCCACTGACCCACACACACATTTGTGTGTCCAGAAAAAGATTCACCACTCGAACTGGTGGGGCCAGATTCACCACACCAACTTGTGAGGCCAGATTCACCACTCGAACTGGTGGGGCCAGATTCACTACACCAACTGGTGGGTCAGAATTACCACACCAACAGGTGATAAAAGATTCATCACACCAATTGCTGAGGGGACCCCCTGGGGTGGACAACACACAACATGTCCAGGGTGACAATACGAAATACAACAATGAAAAAGTCACCACCACCAGCAGTTTTGTGGGAAGGCAGTTCTTCCTTCTGGTGTCTTTCTTGCTGTTCATCATGATTGAGAAAAGAATTTCATCAAAATCACAATTCGTCTCCGTGCGCTGTCGGCCAACAGAAGTTTCACACATGGGTTCTGTCATGCTGTAGTTTCTGCCTCAGGTCCATGACGGTGGTTCCAGGTCCTCTGGGACAGTCTGTTGGTGAAGTTGTACTCATTGCCACAGCGCTCCTGTGTATCCAGCCTCCCCAGTGAGGCAAGGCAACCAGTGAGAGAGCTACAGCTGAAAGAAAGAACAAGAATGCTTGTCAGCGTTGAGGCAGGTGTACGGTCTGCTGACAGCATCACAAGTCTGCTATGCATGGCTCTGTATCTCTCAATTCAGAACAAACTTGGGAAGGGAAAGTAGAACCATCGCAGCCAACAAGAGGAGCAGTTTTGGTCAGATTCCAGAAAAAAGTGATTGAGAACTGAGAAAAAACCTCTCCTGTAAATTTTCCTGTGACATCTTGACATTGGAACAGGCACACACGTAGAGATCACCAAACGAGAGAAGAAGGTGGGTCTTATTCTTCATCTTCGTCTTTCCTGCAGTGTCTTCCTAAAGTTGCTTGTTGCCCCGTGAATTTAATCCTTTTTGATGCTTTGCGCCTCTACCGGTCGAGCGCCAAGCACTTTGGGCATCCTGGGTCTAATTTTCATCACCACGAACAAACAACTACGACTCACAATTGACACTTATTACAGACAAGAGAACTCAACAAACACATCCACACTGCACGAGTATAAGATGAGATTGATGAGTGTCACAGCAACAACCACTGGATGGCGCAACAAATAGTCACATGATCAATCTCAGCCAATCAGCATCGAAAAAGGGTACGGTGAGAAATAGCAACATGCCTCTGAACCAAATCGGACCGGCTGCATGTCCAACAAATTGGCCAGTCTTGATCCTGAGAAGCGGATTGCTGGGACCATTTTGAACTGTTCAGTTGTTGCTGGAACATGTTCAATGACATATATATTTCTGCCAGACAAGCACTTGCGTTGTGCCTCACCCATGATGATAGGACAATAGAACTGTCAACACAATGGACACAGCACGGATTGATCCAAACTCAACTCTGGGGACTGTGGAGCATGAATTGAGAGTCAACTCAAGCTTGATACTGGATCCACTCTGGTGAGAGTTGGGCGGAAGGAGATGGAGATGCAGTGGATACAGAGGGTCACAGGGCCCAAGCTTCCCCTTCACTGAAATTTTATTGATCCACCAAAGAAGTTCCTGTGGAACTCTTTCTCCATTCACATTTTTTTGGAGTTGAGCCCCCCTGCTGTGAAAAAGGTTTGGCCTCCCTTCAACCTGCCTTGATTCTGCTCCTGAGTACACTTCATCTCTCTGGAATTGTCACTTTGCTGTGCAAGCAAATGTGCATCTCAAACTCGTGCCAAAATCTCACCCAAGATCCCCGTAGCACACTCGTCTTTCCATCCTGTGTGCCCCAAGGCATTCTTTTTGTGTCAAGTGGAGTGCATAGGGCACAGTAACTTCGGGTACAACAAAGAAATGATGGAAATTATTTCCATTTCTGAAATCTACTGGGGTCAAAGTGGCCAAAGTTTTCTTTGAAGTTTGCACATCCAGTTCTCTGCAAAAAAAACTCCACGGAGCTACCGGTGATCAGAGAAGCGACCGAAATACAGCGACCATAACAGTGACCAAAACACAAACAAATAGATCTACAAATTATCAATTATTTGTTACTTTTATCACTTAGAATGTACCCAAATCTACCTGAATTATCTGTACATTGAAACTTGTTGCCAAATAGCGCACAAAGCTTGCCAAAATATTGACCAAATATATGTATTTTGAACAGTTTCCTGAACTTCAAATTTGTGACCCAAACTTTGGCCCTCCTCAAAACCAGGCACAACTTTTTGCAAATGAAAAACAAATGACACCCGTCGAACACCGAATCAAAATACTACATTTCATGAACAAACATCATTCGTCAAATATTTTTCATTCTCGGAAATTGTGACTCTGCCCATTGTTGTGTTCCGCATGAACTTCCTTCTTCTTGGTTTATTTTGTTCTTCTCAGTGCAATTGAAAATATTACAGGGTTGATGACAGAATTCAGAGGTGTGGCAACAATCATTGTCCAAATCATCATATCCATTGAGAATCTCTCCAAAAACATGGCAATCAAGTACACAATGCTGCTGGGAATCCAGCACAGGATATTTGTCATTGTTGCAAGGACCAGCTGAAGAATAATTGCCCTATTTGATTGTTGATTAGACATTTTACCCTTCAGTGCTTCTGTGGATTCTTGTTTGGCTTTCAGTAACTTTCCATAAACTACAGCAATAAACACAGATGATAGCACCTGAAGAAGGAATAAAACCCAAGTTGTGATCCTGAGTAGCAAAACAGAATGTGTAGGATCTATGAATGGAGAGCAGAGTTTGAAAGGTACTTGATGTGATGCAAGTTTCAACAGAACTGTGACACCTAATGACAGGACAAATGTGATGATGCTTAGAACACAAACACACCTCACAGTGAAATTTGTTTTTTTGAACTTTGTATCCATTGGGTGCAAAACAACCATCAGTCTCTCCACTGACACAAAGCAGAGCAAAACAGGTGACAACAAACAAAAATTGAGCAAAATGGAAAATGCAAGAAAGCAGAGGAAGCTGGATCTCCACTTGGACTCATTAGGGGCAAAAATCTTCTCACTCATGATATCCTGAACCCAAATAATTGTCAGATAAAGTCCACAAGTAATATCCACAGTATTCACAGAAACCACAGTGCTTCCAAATGCCCATGACTGTTTTGTATCTTTGTGCCATTGTTGAAGTCGTAATATCACACTGATGCAACTGAAGGTAATAGTGAGAATGGATTCCACATAGAAACCAAACTTTGTTCCAAGTCCAGGCAAAAGATCTGTGCATGTGAAAAACCATGGTTTCTCAGTAAGGCATTGAACATCACTGCTCATCAAACAACAGGTGCTATACACATCAGTCTTCAAGTATTTCAATTTTGTAAATTCATTGATGTTGCCTTGAGATAGTTCTTTGTTATTCCCGTGCAGAAACAACAATTTTAGCTCAGATGTTCCACACAAAAACCCAGGTAGCTTGGAGAGTTTATTGAATGATATATCCAAAGCAGCCAAAGATTTCAAACCACTGAAGGCAAAGTTATCAACTTTCGACAAGTTGTTATTGTTTAATTTTATTATGGTGAGGGCACCTGATTCCCCAAAGCATCCTGAAGTGAGAGCAATGATGTGGTTGAACCCTGCATCTAGAAGAAGGGCACGTTGTGTTGATGGAATAATTGAACACAGGTTCTCCAAACTGTTGTTCCCAATTGAAAGAACCGAGAAGAAAATAATGCAATGAAGCAATGTTTGCAGTGGTTCCATCTCAATATGTTTAGCAACAACCACATGATGTGGCAAACTCAAACAGTTGAACGTATTTTTACTCATATTGCAACAGTGAATTGCAAACATCAGGCACACACAAGGATTTGGACATATTATGCCTGTCAGGGAACAAAAGGATTCATCTTCTTTCAATGGACAATCCTGCACACCATCACACACATCCTTGAGGTGAATGCAAGTGTAAGAGTTTTCACACCTGTACATATTTTTGCAGTTTGGCATGGTTTTGCAAAATTGTTCTTCAAAGCCTTGAGGACAATCCCATTTTCCTTCACAGACATATGACCAGGGAATACAATAATGCTTTGGACATTTGTACATCATGTTGCACTCAAATTCCTTGCAATTATACAAATGCTCTCCTGTCCTACAGTAAATCAATTTGCCAAACACATTGAGTTGATAACTGCAAATGTTGGACACATTGTAGCATACAGGAAAACCTTCTCTGCAGGGAAGCTGGGTATTTTGAGGGCAACAGTAAATATCTCCCTTAAGCACAGAGTCCAGCAAAGTCTCATCCTCTTGCTCAGCTCCACAGTCAGAAACAAGGTCATTCATAAGCACTGTTGGCAAAACAGATCCATCATCACACAAGAACTGATCTGCATTGTGTGATTCATCATCAGGGATATTATCTTCCATTGGAATGGGTTCATACTGGAAAGGTTGCCTCTTTGACAACATGGTACTTTCCCAATGAACTGGACTGGTTTTGTTGTTGGCCATTTGTACACATAAATCTGAATATTTTAGAGTCTTGTTGATTTGTAAGGAACTTGTTTTTCTTTGTTCAAAGTACAGGTCACACACACTGGAAGCCTGGCTATGACCTTTGTTATCAGAGCAATGGTGCACAAAAAGAATGGACTGGTATGTTTCCTTACATTTGAACAAATTTCCTCCCTCTTGAAACTGAGAGTGACAATCCTGGATGTAAACATGAATTGTATTTTTGGAGCAATTACTGGGCATTTGACCATCAGAAGTTGTGTGGTACTTGTACAGGCTGCCAATCTTTGAATATGTCATCACAAGTGAAGAAGGATGCAGCTCAATTGGAGGAAAATTGATGCCAACAGCATCAAACAAAAACTGAAAAATTGTTATATTACCAAACAGTTTTCTTTTTGGTTTCTTCTTTTGAATTGTGGAATCACTCCAAGAAAATATGTGGCAGATTTTGTCTTTATGCACACAAGACTTTTCATTGACTCTTGTGCTTTTGTTGTTCATAGCTTCATTCACTTTTCCTTCAGCTTTCTCAAAAAAGCATATGACATCAGCAGTGACTGGCTCATTGCAGCCAATTGTTATCCACTCTGGATCTGCTAAATTTATGAGAAGCATTGCTCCACACAATTATTATTTCTTATTCTCAGGGTAAAAGCTTGTTGTTGCCTTCGTTAGAAGTGCAGGAGAGCCATCAATGAGATACTTTATCCCATGTAAAGCTTCCATATTACTTTCTGTCATTCTGATAACATAGGCAGGGGGATAAGGGTTCCTAAAGTTTCTGTTTTTCCACAGTTGGAAGCCAACTGAGTCAAGGCTTTGCCACGCAAAACTGTTTTCCTGAAAGGCAAACCACAGGCATGAATGAAAATTACAGACAAATGTTCTGCTCGATAGTCACAAGTTGCAACTCCATTCTGGTGTTTTGTGATTTTTTCATGGACGATGCAAGTTATCTTCAAAGAACAAGGACCGTTGGATGTATCACTCACCAAGTTATATATTTGTTTGCACGCTTGGACACAAATCAAACTGCCCAAACATATTTAGCTCCCCCAGAAAAAAGCACCATGTGAAGTCCTCAGTTGAGGAGGAGACAACACCTTCTTTGTCACAAGAACTTCACCAAAATTTTACCTTGGATTTGATGAGTCCTATGAACATCACTGGCATTGGGGGTGGAGTCTGGAAAGGCAACTTGAAGAGACTGAGGAGGTGATCAAGTTGTTCTCTGCTTTTCAAAATGGGCAAATATCCATCAAATGTCTCACACAACTGCATTGCCTCTGTCCAGGTCCCCCTGATCTTGGAATAGTCTTTTGGTTCATCCACAGTGTTCAAGATGTTGTGTTGTTTGTATGATATGAAAGCATATGGGGCAGCAGAAAAATTGTGGAATCTTGCAAAGCTTGGTTCTTTGGACCAATCAAATATGAAACCCTGGTTGGTGATGAGTTTCTGCCTGCTTTCACCTCTCAATGTGTATCTGAGAGGTCTGACATCTGTGAGCTTTTTGAAGTTCCTGTTGAAGGTTGCAAACCAGAAAATATGGATTGACAAATTTTGGCCTTCTTGCATACTCTTCAATGAGACTCTGTTGACCCTTCCTGAGAGTGACAGAAGGAAAGTGGATTTTTGTCCCCCAAAACTCAGTGTACCTGTCCAGAAATGTCTCCACTTCCTGTGATGTTGAGAATACCCAAGGGCTAGGGGAAGAACTTTGTCCCATTCAAGACTGGGACCCATGTAGTATGTGAGATCCAGATCCAACTGAATCCTCCTCACCCTCTGCTCACTGCTCATGTTCATCATACTGACAAAAAGATCTTCACCCTCCCAGACTGGTCCTTTTAAAAGTGTGTGCTTGTGCTGAAACTCTGAGAAAAACACCATCTCCCTTGGCTGCAGCAGATGCACGTCCATAAAAGGAGGTATCTTGTTCTCCACAGTAATATCTATCCAGTCCATTCTGGAAACAAGGGAATATCTCAAATTTATTTGGGTGGGTCGGCGATCATTCAGGAGAGTTTTGCTGGAATATACAAGTGCTGAGGAAAATGTCTGCAGGTGCTGGATGAGGTCTGAGTCTTGGGAAGTGTCACCCATGACAGCTCCAAACCGTGCCATATCCCACAAATACTGCCAATCTTCCAAGAATGATATGTTAGCACGACCCAACCAAGGGTAGTGGAGGGCAGGATGGATGGAATGTATGTAGGGAAATTGTACATGGGGAAATCTGGATAAATACCCCTGTTGTGGGATTTGATAAGCAAAGGTATGGTAGTCTTGGTGCATCAGAAAATTCCTGGTCCAACCACAAAACTGAAGTTTTGAGTTGTAAGCACCTGAATTTCAGAAACATACTGAGGCATTTGTGATCTTTGTGCACAAATAAACCAAGACAAAATAACAGTTCCAACAAGCTGCCTTTACCTTGCAAATATCCACTGATATGGAAATTGACCTCTGCCCAACCTGGACCTTCTGCTCTGAATTTGATCATGTGCTCTGCACATGAAATGTGTGTATGCTGTTGCCTTGTCCTGTAGAAGTTAATCTCCAAGTGATTTTGCATTTGAACAGTATAGCAAGTGTCAGGAGCAAGGTGCAAGACTGAGGAAATTGCTTCAGTGCAAGAGTTTATCAGGATTTTATGGCAAGTTGTTTTTGAAAGGCCCAATGAGATGTTCAGAGACCCATACTCACAGTATGAGTAAACTGCAAGAAGAAGTGAGCTGCCCATTGAGTAGATATTTCTGTTCTTGAAAATAAAGAAATGCTGAAAACATGTTGCAGTGATGTGACCTTTGTCATGGCCGTTTCCTTCATAAGCTGCAAGTCCCCCAAAGCTGCACAACTCATTTCTCTGGTGGCTGGATGTGAGAATATCAATTGTTATCTTGACATGAGCCTGTTCTTCTGTTCCCACTCTTATCATCTGATTTTTTCTGCCCAAAATAAGCCTTTGTGGAAGTTTGTAAAATGTACTAAGAATTATTTCCTTGTCAATTGGTTTTTCTCTGGCTTGGAATCTGATGCCATGTTTACCTCTGTAATACAGAAACAAAATGCATTGAAACGTGGAACTCAAATAGCTTTTCCTCTCCTCTGAATGTGCAGTGACATTTAGTTTTTGACACAAAGTGCCAGGTCCATCAAATATCTCCACCCAACATTCACTCCTCTGTGAAATAAAAATTTGAAGCCTGTGAGTCTTTTCCTGCTGCAAGTGATACTTTGCACAAGTTACTTTTGTGTCTTTAAAAGTGGCTGCCCACTTTAGTTTTGAGTGTGTGCATTCTGTGTTTGAACCCTGCAGAGCACTGGCAATTCTTTGAGAATCAATGATGCTGTACAAACTATGTATCTGAAATGTTACAAGTGATTTTACAGCCATAGTAATGATCAGATATCTAAAATATGGATAGATGACAATGTTTGACAGTACTCCACAATATTTTTGCTCCCAAGTTTCTTTGATTGCATCTTGCACTGAAATGTGACCAACAACACAATCACACAAATTCTTGACCAAAATTTTGATGTATTTAAAGGTCAAATTGAGTCTCAAATGGCTGTCAAGGAAGAAAAACCATTTGTATGAAAGATAGAAATCATTTCCTTTTGTATTTTGCTGATAAATGGGCCTCAAACATTCATGTACCTCCTTGGGTTTTTGTTTGTATAATTGGCAGCCAGACATTCCAGAAAGGATTTGTCCAAGAGGGTGTTTAACCACTGGAAAGTCCATAGACAATACTTGCTTGGTTATTTGCCACCAGCCGAACAAGAAGCTTTTCTGATGTGACTCAAGCTCAATGTGGGTGAAAGCTCCAGTGAAATTTGTACTGATCACAAAGATGTGTGTCATGCTTTTATAGACTGACTTGTTGATGTATCCAGCCCAGTGTTTGGGGTTGTTTTTAGATTTGAACATATTGTCAGTCAATATAGTATGGTTGATGAGAGGTTCATCAAAGTTCTCATTCCAATTTAGATCTTGCACATGGTTCTCTGCTGAAGAAAGGTCCATCAGAAACAACCACCCAACAAAATTGCAGCACATTTTGTTTGGTTTGCCTAGTGGATGAACACAAAGGTGTTTCCCATGGTCAGGATTTGAAACCACAACAGGAACTCACAGAGGATTCTGCAAACCAATTTGAGAGAACTGGGAAGGCAGCTGCTTTGAAAATTGTTCTTTAGTCCTCACCAGAAAAATGACACCAAGCATCAGGTGTGTGATTTTCAACTGCCTCAGAAATTTTGGGTTTTTTCCCTCTTCCAGAGTGATTTCTATTTCGTACACCTCGTGTGTCAGGTGTTCCCAAGAAAAGAATGTGTTCATTGCAATTTTGAATGAAAGGGCGTTGCGTGGAGAAAACAAAAAAAAACAAACAAATGCATTTTCCATCCCAAAGAAAAACTGTTTGCAACAATGGAGCAAGAGCAGTAAACAGCAGCAAAAAGGTCCACTCTGTTTCCAAAGCTTGCTGCCCAAAGCCCTCACTCCAAGTGTGATGCTACATTATTGTCACAACAATGGCCAGAGCTTTGCACTTGATGCCTCACTGCAACCAAGTGTACTCTGATGAATGAATGGACCCAGTCAACAAGAATCAAACCATCTTTAATGAACCACTAATTTGGTTTATGTGATAAGTATAAACCATGACTTGGATGCTTTGCAATTCCATTCCGGTGCGTTTCCAATGTACCAGCCTCATCATTTTCATGCACCCACTTTTCTTTTAACTGATAGGTTCATTCTGGTCATGTGACTGTTTCGTCTCTCCGTCTGGTGGGCACAGTGATGCTACATAGGCAGGTGGGGGGGAGGTTCTCGAAAGAATCCAAAGTTGGGATCTTCTCAGGACACCTCCGGGAGGTGTCCTAATTAGGTGATTTGAGGTGGGTTGCGCGATGTGGGATCAAATGAGCCAAATCAGTGTGAGCCAAATCAAAGCACCTGTAGGCAGCCTCTTCCAAAAGTATGTGTATAGCAGTTTCATAGTCAAGATGAGGATTGACTTAGGATCTTTTGGGCTCTTTTGGTTCATGTTGGGTTGGGGATAATGTGCCAGGAAGGATTTTGTCAAATTTGAATTTTTGAATTTCCTAATTTTTTGTCCGAAATCTGCGATTTTGGAACAAATCTTGTCTCAAGTTGGCAGTTGCGACAAAATCCTGTCTCAACTTGGAACTGAGGTAGCAATTCTTATTCCAAATGTGACTTTAGTCCTTGCCAGGAAACACCACCCGTTCCAGAAACAATTTATGAAAAGTACTGACTTAGGAATCTTTCGAGAAACAGCCCCCAGGCAGGCACAGCGGTGCTATCACCAGTTTCATCTTGTCTATTGTTAAGTGCAGACCTTTTTGCCAGCTTGTTTTGATTTGATGAACCATCTGACTGCATCATTGTCTTCGGGCAGAAGGAGGTTCGCGGCGAGACGGGAATGGTGTTTCAACGTACGACATTCAACATGAGTCATCCTGTCACAAAATTTTGCATGAAAAAGAGCTGCTCAACATTGACTCATACTACACACAACCTATGCACACAATCAATGATTCTCTCCTCATTGGCTTTTGGGGTCAAGGTAAAGTTGGGCATGCCTTTGGTTCAACATTACTTTTGGTAATGTACGAGGATCTTCACAGAACTAACGATCAGTCGGTCTTTTGAGCATGTTAATCGCGATCTTTTGGTCTGGTTTTGGGGTATGTTCATGAAGGATAACAGATGAATGTTTGTGACCAAGATGAAGTGTATTCATCATGTTTCACGTGCATACAAGCAGTCGGAATTTCATGCATGCCGACCTACCAAAATGTCACTCACTTTTGGTCACTGCAGTCCTTCAAAGTAGGCTCCACCGGATGCAATGCAGCGCCTGCAGCATCTTTGCCAGCTCACAAAACATGCACGGAACTCATTCTGAAGGATGCCTTGGATCCTGTAGTTCACTGCATCCTCAATTTCTTGTCTGTTCTGGAACCATTGACCTCTGAGATGTCGCTTGATCCGAGGGAAGGCGAAAAAATCGCATGGGGCGAGGTCGGGGCTGTGTGGAGGGGGATCCAAATTGGTGATGCCTTCTCGCAGTTTGAATCTGTTGGTCTCATCTGATCGGTTGTCATCGTGAAGGAGGAAAGTGTTGCGGATGGCTGGTCTCTGTTGGGCCAGGCTCACCAAGAATTGCTCCAAAATTTTGACATAGCACTCCGAGTTGACTGTTTGCCGCAAGAACTCCTTGTGGATGACTCCACTTCTGTCCATGAAAAGCACAAGAAGAACCTTCAGAGCTGACCTGGGCCTTCTTGCAGTCACTCCTCTGGGCTCATCCGTCCTTCTCCATTCTGCTGACTGCATTTTTGACAGAGGATCGTAGGAAAAAACCCAACTTTCATCAACTGTCACAATGCGTCAATGAATCCTCTTTCCACACACACTCTCCTCAAAAAATTCTGGGCAAATTGCACTCATTGTTGTCTTTGGATGGGTGTCAACACATGTGGCACAAGGCGAGTTGCGTGCTTCTTCATGCGCAAATCCTTGGTCAAAATCCAGTGCACAGAGCCACGCCCAATTCCAGTGTCAGTAGCCACACTTTGGATAGACTTTGCACGACCTCCTGTCAATGTCTGCACCACTTTCCCAATGTTGGCTGGAGTCCTGCCAGTTCTGGGCCGGCCTGAGCGTTGTTGGTCTCCAAAAGTTGTTTGTCCTCTTTCGAACCGACAATACCACACCCTTACTCAACATGCAGTGAGGCAATTTTGGGGGGAAACACTCCTCAACATTGGAATTGTGTCTGGCATTGACTCACCCAACTTCTGACAGAACCAAATGCAAATTCTTTGCAGCACACGGCTCGTGAGTACCACTTTTTCAGCCATGTCGACACTCCTTGACTTCTTTGCACTCGCTACCTAACAAGGGCATCTCTGTGCAGTCTCTGCATCACTGCACAAATAGATCCCTCGAATGTAAACACTATGCCTTCATCCCATATTTGGGAGATGCACAGACAACGTGCGACAGCCCATTGATCGTTAGTTCTGTGAAGATCCTCGTACTTGCAAATAAACCATACCAGCTGCATGTGTGGTGCTTTGCTCAGTGCTGTTGGGTCACGTACAGTCCACGCTTGCTTGCATTTTACGCTTATGTCTCTGTTTGTTCCATTGGAAGTAGATGAACAGTGTTTTCGTGGAACTTTTGGTGAAATCATTTGTTGCATGCCTGCTGCTTTCTGGTGGCACAACCAGCCACCCTGACTTGGTCATTTTTTCCCTTGATGCACAACAGAAAAAATGTGGGAGCAATGTTTCAGCAATTGGTGCTGCTGTACCTGAACTGGATGAATCATGCTGTTGTCAAGAACAAACTCAACCAAGAGTTTAGTCGCATTTCCAAGCAGACAAATAGGAACGCTTTGCATAAATTTTCTTGGACCATCATTCTATCATTCACTCATCATATGTGTGCTTTGAACTTGTCTGGAATCTTTTACAGTGTTATTCTTTTGGTCAGGAATGCAGGAATGTTACACTTCATTGTTTGTGAGTTGGCATACGCAATCACACATGTGTCAAAATGTGGCACACAATTGAAAACATTTTCAAACGATAAACACAGGACACATGATGTCACAAAGTCACAAATATATATGTGTCTGTTGTTGATGTTTTTACTGCACCAGCAAACATGGAACAGACCATCCACTCCAAAATCAGAGACTTTACCAGCAAATTCCATGAGGCAGTGTGTTCATTGCAGACAGTCTTAAAGAGTTTCATGACTGAAAATTGGTTCTTGTCTGATTCACAAGTTCAATTCTGTTGTTTTGTGGATAGGTTCTATACATTAAAAGACCTTTTCAGGGCCACTGAGAAAACAACAGGGTTGACAACAGAGTTAAAGGGCATCACCACTGCTGCTGTCCAAATTGGCATGTCCATTGGGTATGTCACTGATAACATAAAAATCAGATACATGACACTGCTGGGGACCCAGCAAAGGATGTTTGTCACAATTGCAGCCACTAGCTGAAGAATTATTGCACTGTTAGAATACTTCTTGGACATCTGACCTTTGAGAAGTTCTGCAGATATTATCAAGGCTTTCAGCAACTTTCCATAAACACAACAAATAATAGGAACTGCTGACAAATGGAGGACTGTCAACACCGAAGTTGACACTTGGATTAATACAACACAATTTCCTGGAGCAAAAAATGGTGAGCAGAGCTTGAAAGGTACTTGAAGTGAAAGAAGTCTCAAAGTCAATGCAATACTTGAAGACATGATGAAAGTGAAACTACTGAGGACCAAGATGCCTCTTATAGTGAACTTTGCCCTTTTGAACACTGTGTCTATTGGGTGAAGCACAACCATCAGCCTTTGCAATGATACAAAACAGAGCAAAAGTGGTGACAAGAAACTGAAGTTGAGTAAAATGGCAAAAGCAAGAAAGCAGAGAAAGCTGGATTTCCACTCAGACTCATACAGGGCAAACATATTGTCACTGATGACATCCTTTACCCAAATAATGGTCAGGTACAGTCCACAGGTGATATCCACAATATTCACTGAAATGACACTGCATCCAAATGCCCATGAATGGGAGATTCTTGTCTTTCTCTGATGAACACGTAAGAGCAGACTCATGCTACTGAAGGCAATGACAACAACAGATTCAACATAAAATGACACCTTAACTGCTAGGTCAGGCAGTAGATCTCTGCAGAAGAATAACCAGGGCTTCTCAGCAAGGCACTGAACTTCATTAGAAATTAAACAACATATCCAAAGCACATCAGTCCTCAAGTATTTTAATTTTGAATATTGCATATCTTCTGTGGACATTTGAATGCTGTTTCCCTGCAGAAACAGAACTTGAATTTGTTCCAGTCCATTTGACAAGCCACACAGCACAGACAGGTTATTGTGTGACAAGTCTAAGAGTGTCAATGACTTTAACCTACCAAAAGCTAAATTGTCAACCTGAAATAAATTGTTGTTGTTCAGTTTGATAGTTGTAATGGTCTGTGAATCTTGGAAGCATCCTGAACCAATAGTTTGGATCTGATTGAACCCAGCATCCACAATGATGGCATGTTTTGTTGATGGAAGGAGATCACACAGACTCTGTAAGTTGTTGTTTCTAATTTTCAGAGCTGAGAAAAATTTTATGTGAACAAGCAGCATTCTGAGTGGCTGAATCTTACTCTGCTCAACACTCACCACATGAAAGGGCAGTGAAAAACTGCAAAAATAGTTTGTGTCAAGTTTGTGACAACTGATGGCAAACATCATGCACCTGCAAGTTAGTGGACATTTCATGCCAGAGAGAGAGCACAAAGATTCATCTTCCTGCAGAGGGCAATCATTCAGTCCATTGCAAACATCATTTAAGTGAGTGCATATGTGAGACTGTTCACATTTGTACATTCCTTCACAGCTTTGTCTGGATTTGCAAGTGTACTCCTCAAAACCTTCTGGGCAATCCCATTTACTGTCACAAACATAGGACCATGGAATACAGTAATATTTTGGACATTTGTACATCATGTTGCATTCAAATTCCTCACAGTTCTGCAAATGTTCCCCAGTCCTACAGTGAATCAATTTGCCAAACACATTGTATTGATAACTACATATGTCAGAAATGTTGTAGCACACAGGGAAGCCTTCTCTGCATGGAATCTGTGTATTCTGAGGGCAGGAGTAGGAGCGTCCCATCACTATGGAGTGAACCATACTTTCATCTTCTGCTTCCAGTCCACAATCAGAAACTAAATCATTCTCCAGGACTGCTGGCAAAATAGATCCATCATTGCATAAAAAACCTGGGGCGTTTTCTCCTGACTTTTTGTTTTTACCTTTAGAATTTGATATTTGTGACCAATGTGCGCTTTGCCAGTTTACAGGACTGCATTGGTTGTCATGCAGCATCACACATAACTGAGAACATGTTGTTGGTTTGTGGTTACAGCCTGTCTTGTTGCAGAGACTGTTTGATGTTTCATTACATATGCATCTATGCTGAACCTGATTGTTATGTTCAAAGCAATCGTAGGCAAACAGAATTGATCTGTATGATTTGTTCCATCTGTGAATATTTTCTCCTCTTCTGAAGCTAAAATAATGTTGGATATATACTTGGAGCCTTTTGTGAGGAGCCTGAGAAAACAACTTATCACTTGAAGTTATGTGGTACTTGTACAGACTGTTTAGTTTGGTGTATATTGTAACAAGACCAGATGGATACAAATCAATTGGAGGAAAAATGACACTGACAGCATCATACAAAAACTGAAAGATTTTTGCATCACAAAACATCTTTCTTTGGAGTTTGTATCTTTGAACTGAAAAATCACTCCAAATAAAAATGTGACAAAAATTATTTTTATGAATGCATGACCTTTCAAACATTGTTGCAGATTTTTGAAATGTAGAATTATTGAGAAGTTTTGTTGCCTTGTGAAAATTGCACATGACATCAAGAGTAACTGGGTCATTGCAACCAACTGTTATCCATGCTGGATCTGCCAGATTTGTGACAATCATTGCTCCACATGAGCTTTTGGTGTCCATTTGTGGGTACAAAATCATTCTTGACATGTTCAAAAGTGCTCTGGTGTGATACTGCAATTTCGCATTTCCATGCAAACTCTCTACATTTGTTGGTTTCAGATCAATGATGTATGATATGGGATAAGGATTTTTGAAATTTTTGCTTTTCCAAAGCTGGAAGCCAACTGGGTCAGAGTTTCTCCATGCAAACTTCTGCGTCTAGAAGGTGGGCAAAAAATGAATTTGTGCAGCAAGCATTGAAAGAGAATGGTTGGAGCAACAAACAGAAAATTGTGTCTCTCTTGCAAAAATGTCATGCCTGTATACTTGTGACATGTACATTCTAAGTTGTCAATGTCTGTGTTCCTCTTCATGCATTTACACAAGCAAACTCACCTTTGCTTTGATGAGTCCAATGAATATGACTGGCATTGGGGGTGGAGTCTGATAAGGAACCTTCAAGAGGGTGAGGAGATGGTCAAGTTCTTCTTTGCTCCTAAAAATGGGCAAAAAGCCATCAAACTTTGCACACAAATTGTTGGCCTCAATCCATGTTCCCCTGACTCCAGAATAATCCATTTTTGTTCCTCTGTATGGCTCTTGCTTGTAGGATATAAATGCATAAGGTGCAAAGAATACATTTTGGAACATGTGCCACTCAGGTTCAAGTGACCAATCAAAAATATAACCACTGTGGGTGAACTCATCCTTGCCTTCACCTTGCCTTGATGTTTTATGAGAGGGCCTGACATCAGCAAGATTTTTGAACTTCCTGTTGAATGTTTCAATCCAAAAAATATTCAGTGATAGATTGTGTGTCTTCTCCAAGCTGTACATGGTAACTCTGTCAATCTGTCCAGAAAGGGACAGCAGAAAACTTGACCTCTCTTGTAATTTCAACACACATGTCCAAAAATATCTCCATGTTCTCTTGTCTTTGTTCACATGAGGCATACCCATTGTCTCCAGAAAAACCTCATAAAGGCCAGGAGACAGACCCATGTCGAAAGAGAGATCCACATCAAGTTGAATCTTCCCTGTGTCACCACTGCTGCTGTTCATCTTTTCCAGAAAGAGGTCTTCACCCTTCCAGACTGGGCCCCCAGAGAGTGTGTGCTGCTCCAGTCCAGACAGACACACAGTCTCCCTTGGCTCCAACAGTTGCAGATCTATAGGTGCAGACAGGTTGTTACGGACTGTGATATCTATCCATTCCTGTTGACTGACAAGAGAATACGTCAGGTAAACGGTAGAAGGGCGACGATCATGCAGTAGAGTTTTGCTACTAAAAACAGAAACAGATGACAGTGTCTGGAGATGCTGGGCTGGAAAGAGTTTTTTCTCAAGCTGAGCCAAACCAAGTAGAAGTTTCATTCCAGAAGAAATTGAAGAAGACCCAGCAGGAACAAGCTTTGGGTAGTTGGCTAAAGGGTGGATGGACTGTTCTGCATAACCAGTTGTAGGTGATACTGATATTTGACCCTGTACAGGGTCAGCCAAAAAGATGGCACAGTAGGCCTGCTGCACCTGATATTTTCGAGTCCAACCACCAAAAGTGAGTTTTGAGTGAATGCCTGAAATTCAGATAAAATTTGGGGGATGACAATTTTGTTTGCTTTAAAATGGGTATCCAGTGTAATTTGTTAGCGTCGGCATTAGACAATACCTTTCAAATACCCAGTGATGTGAAGTTTGATCTCTATCCAATCTGGACCTTGTATGTTGAAAACAGTGACCTGCTCTTCACAAGAAGCTTTTCCTTGTTGTGTCCTTGTGTCATAAAATTGTGCATCCATATCATTCTCCATTTGAAATACAAAGCAAGTGTCTGATGGTGAGAAGAGAACTGTGTGAGGTTGGGTGCAGCCATCTATTTTCCTCCTGAGGCAAGTTGTTGTTGAAAGTTCCAATGTCATGTTTACAGATCCATACCCTTGACAAGAATAAGTGACTAGTAGCAGTGAATTGTTGGTTGAGTAGATATTTCTGTGCTTGAAGACATAAGATTGTTGAGAACATAATGTCATGATGTGGCTTTTATTCCTACTGTTTTCTTCATAAGCTGCAATTCCCCCAAAACTACACAACTCATTATTCTTGTAGCTGCTTGTCAGGCTGGTAATTGTGGTATTTATGTGAAAATTTACTTCTGTTCTCACTTCTGTTGTATAACAACTCTTATTGAAAGAGAAAGGTTCTGGGAGTCTTGTTTTTGTACTCACAAACAAAAAATTATCAACAAGAATCTCTTTGACTTGAAATATAATTTTTGGGTTGGCAAACAATGATGGAAATGCTGATGAGCAATATGAAAACACAATACATTGAAATGAAGCAGTGAGATATGATTTCCTGTTTCCAAAAGTTGAGATTGGTATCAGTTTTTGGCTCTTTCTTCCAGGCCCATCAAAGATTTCCACCCAACATGTGTTGAACATTGAAAAGACAACAAGGAGTCTGTAAATCTTTTCTTGCTGCAGGTAAAACTTTTCACAAAACAGCTTGGTGACTGTAAATGTGATTGCCCATTCTGGTTTTGGACTCACATTTGTTTTGTACAAAAGATTTTCTATGTGTCCTGAATCTATCACACTGAAAGCAGTGTGCATCTCAAAAGTCACAAGTGCTTTTACTGACAGGAGAATTCTGAAATGGGCAAAAGATGGGCAGTTGACAATGTTTGAGAGAACTCCGCAATATTTGTGTTCCACATGCTTTGTTGTGAACTGCTGAACTGAGACAAAACCAACCAAACAAGTGAATAAATTTTTCACCAGGATTTTGATATGTTGAAAAGTTATGTTGAGTCTCAAATGATGATCAAGCTTGAAAATCCATTTGTAAAAGAAAATGAAATCATTGTCCTTTGTACTTTTCCCAACAGTATTACTCAATGAAATACAGTCATGTCTCACTTTGGGTTTGGGGTGATAAAGATGACAACCATCAGCTCCAGCAAATATTTGTCCAATAGTAAGTTTGACAATGGAGGATGTTTTGTTCTGTTTTATTGAATGGACAAAGTCAGTCACTTTCCACCAGCTCAACAATATGTTCCTGTGATGTGACTCCATTTGAACAAAGGTATTCATTCCATAAACAAATTCACTGATCCAAAATACATATTTCAAGCTTTCAAATGCTAATTTCTTGATATAGCTGACCCAATGTTTAGTATTATTTACAGACTCAAATGTGTGTTTCTTCAACACTGCATGGCTGATCAGAGTTTCTTCAAAAGTTTCTCTCCAACTCTGAGGTTTGGAAAGATGTCCTGAAGAAATCTGCACCAGCAAAATCCCAACTAAAACTTTGCACCAATGACGAATTCTCAAAATATTCATTGTGGTTGGAAAGATTGTCTCTGTTGGATTTTCATAACACTCCAGTTCCCTGCCACCAAAGCTGGATTTTTTTTTCCCTTGGAGTTGTTCCTGCCATTCAAACATAGGGATCAGCTGTGTGACTGTTCAGTTGCTCAATGAATTTCATAGCGTGCATTTACTTTGCAAGTGTTTGTGTTTTTTTCATTTGAAGTTGTATTTTACATCTGCAGCCATTGTGACTCACACAAGTTTCATCAGTTCAAGTCAAGATTATTCAAATGAAAACAAAAGACGTCATGATATCCAACCACTGGTGTGCAAGAGTCAGAAAACAAGCATGCTGGAAATCTTATGAACCGTTTTAGAGAAGAGTGACACATCATTGCATCAGGTAGAACCACTTTCCCACTTCAGTGATGCTGAAAAGCAAGATTGTTTCAGCAGCAGGCAGAGTCTCAACAAATGTACTCAAGAAAACTGGACTCAAAACATGGAACACCTTGTTCACAAGAACACAAAAAAACCCATTTTTTTGCTTTGGCCACTTGTGCCCAGTAGATTTCAGAAATGGAAACAGTCTTGTTTTTGTGAAAGGAATTTACATCTATTATTCATAGTTCCCCAAGTGACCAAGCCCTGTGCACTCCACCTGGACTCCAATTGATAGGTTCTGGGGGGTGACACAAGAAAGAATACCTTGTGCACATGGCATAGAAAGATGAGTGTGCTAAAGTCATCTGTATGAGGATCCTGGGTCATATTTTGTCACACCAAGTTTCAGATGCACAGCAAAGCAATGACAACTCTGTGGACACAAAGAAGACTTGGGAGCAGAACCAGGGGAGGTTGAAGAGAGGCCAACCCCTTTTACAGCAGGAAAGCTCAACTCCAACTTTGAAAAAGTTCATGAATAAAGAAAGAGTACCTCAGGAACAAAATTGGTGTATCAGTGAAATGTCAGTGAAAGGAAAGCTTGGTGATCCTCTGTGTCCACAGCAATCTCATGAACACAAAGGAATTGGGAGTTGGTTTACCAGAGCAGTACTCCAGCAATCACATCCCGCCTGTTACCACATGTTGCCATGGAAGCAGAAAAAGAGCTGGGTTTCTATGGTACCATCTGTCCACTCCACACTTGATCAAGTGAATTCTTTCCAACGGTTTTTCTTTTGTGAAAAATTCATTTGAGTTTTTCAGATTGAAGTGGACAGAGAGGGTCACAGGCCCCCAGGCTTCCCCTTCACTGAAAGTTTATTGATCCACCAAAAATGCATGAGCTTTTGGAGCAAGATGAATTTTTTTGAAACCCCGAGTCCAATTCTCCCCTCCATCAAAGGCACACTTTACACTGGATCTGTCATGGATGACCTTCCTCTGTCAACTTCAGTTGAGCACTCAGGAACCAGTTTTTGTTCAGTGCTCATTGTACCTGAGTTTTTGTGAGGAACACATCAAGGAAACTGGGTGAAAAGCACATTGTAGTGATTTGTGCAGAATGTAAAGTGTGAAGTGTGAATTTTCCTTTTCAGAGTGAGCGTGTCAATGTCATTTTACCGTGTCTCATTTGACAAGAATCTGCTGTGAGTGTTGCAACAAAGCAGAGTATGTGGCACATGCAGCACATACAGAAGCTTTCAAAGAAAATTGAAATCCAATGCCTTGCTCCCTCCCAACCTCTCTCTCTCTCTCTCTCTCTCTCTCTCTCTCTCTCTCTCTCTCTCTCTCTCTCTCTCTCCCTCTCTCTGTCCCTCTCTCTCTCACCATTGCTTGCGATGGCATCATACTCACTCAAGTCACTTCCTGTGAATCGGGTGTGAATGTGTCCACCTGCTCCACATCTGAGGGGCATGTCACACCAAGACCTGTATTGAAAACAGCACCGTTTCTTTGGCACTGGCCAATCACGAAACACGAAACACCGAACGTTGATGTTGGAGAAAACATTTGTCAAAGTGTTGTCAGTGTATGAAAAGGTACCTGGAGTTCAAAAGCGTACAGGGATCTTTTCACTCTGTGTTCCCAGGTGTCAACAGGTACCAATGTTCTTCCGGCCCAGGGTCATGGAGGGTACTCTGCTCAGTGTATCAACAGGTATCTCGGTACTGTTCACACGGATGACGGCAAAGTCGAAAAATGTGTTTTGTTCTTTTGAGGCGGGTACTTTCTGACTCTTTCCCTCTGTCTCTCTGTCTCTGTCCCTGTCTCTGTCTCTGTCTGTCCGTCTGTCTGTCTGTCTGTCTGTCTGTCTGTCTGTCTGTCTGTCTGTCTGTCTGTCTCTCTCTCTCTCTCTCTCTCTCTCTCTCTCTCTCTCTCTCTCTCACACACACACACACTCACTCTCTCTCCCTTCTCTTCTCTCTCTGTCTCTGAAATGTGTCTTGTGCCCTTTTTGAGGCAGGTATATGTTCTGACTCTCTCTCTCTCTCTCTCTCTCTCTCTCTCTCTCTCTCTCTCTCTCTCTCTCTCTTTTCACTCTCTCAAAAAATTGTCTTGTGCCCTATTGAGGCAGGTATAAGTTCTCTATCTCTCTCTCTCTATCTCTTCTCTCTC
>JAAUXT010017089.1_pt1 | contig 28160 bp, 33 predicted proteins | sample 7278171 | NCBI WGS metagenome assembly JAAUXT01 (sample SAMN14350112, study PRJNA611818) | marine sediment metagenome | isolation source: surface marine sediment (1.8m) | place: French Polynesia: Moorea | collected 2018-08
AGTCTGTGATCACTGGAACAGGGGTAAAACGGAGGTTTTGTCTGCCCAAGACGGACGGACGGGGATACAGGGGCAAACCAATATCAGACCGCTACCGCGGCTGATAAAAATTACCAGGAAACCGAACAGTTCACAAAACACATGCGGTGACATCCTGCAGCAGAACAACTCAAATCGGACGCTCGTGTCACAGAGCGACTTGTTTGACTTGTGCAAGCTTTGTATCTGTGAACAGGTAGAACTGGAAGCGAGCACTCAGATTGAAGACGCCTCCCCACTCTCAAATTGAAAATCAGGGCAAAGGAACAAACACACCTGGAGAGTGCAAATTTGAACAAACTGTTGTCATTTCAGGGGAGAGTTGGCTCCTACCAGCCTTTGACCTGAGACATCTCCAAGTGGGAGCACCTCCAACCTGAGACACCCATTGAGGTGTCTGTCCAAAACCAGAAATACCATCAGGAGTTCGTTCCGTCAACTCCATATGTGGTAGGTAGGGATGAGGGTCCCTGCCTGTCAAACATGCACGTGCTGCTGAAATGCTGACTGCTTTCACAACAAACGTGGAAAAATTCGGGTTTCAGTTGTGCGCTGAGAAAAGGCAGTGTCCGGACAACAGAACTTATAATGGCAGGAGGCGCAAAAAGAGCTGAGCACAAACGCGTGTTATTTTCAGCACAATAAATAATTCTTCGCACCGATAATGGTTGAAACCGTAGTCAATCAAAAAAACGTTTGAGGATGTGTCTTTTTGGTGCCAATCTTCATGTTCGAGGTACTTGACTTGACTGCATGTAAGCTGCACGAAAAGTGCCACCATTTAAAGACACATCCTAGAGCAAGGCGCATCTGGTTTCAATTTACGTACAATGCCACTGAAACGAAGTGGTACAGCGACGTCTCGATTTCTTTCCGAAGGAGCATGAGACGTTTTTGCCCTCCACAAAACCACTTTTATGCAGCTTCATGTTGCCAATTTTTGACAGATTTTTCCATTGTTTTCATTGTTGCTGATTGAGGTTTTTCGCAACGAACTCCCACTGTTCACATTCCAATTCACAAAACTTGAAAAGCTTGGTTGCACATCGACAGGAACAAGTTGGTCAACATATTACTTCTTGAAATCTCACAACAAACGTTTGTCACTTCACGCCCAGACAAAGCCACACGACTGAACCTGAAGTTCCGTCACACGTGAACAGGTTTGTTTAGCCTCTCGTGTGTGCCAGAGTGTCTTCAATCACACACACACACACGCACACACACACACACACACACACACACACCAGAAAAAAAAAAAAACAGAGTCCTGCCTTGCAAATTTCTTCAAGAGACAGATCACAACAAACACGCTCTGTTAAAATGATATGTCGATCGACACTGAAAGGCACTGTATCTTTCTCCACAACAACACGGCAAGTCTTTGGATGCTACACGTTAGAACTTTGACTTGTGCAGGGTACGTACAAAAGGGTCACACTGAAAACAGTCTGATCGTGTGAACACAAGTTTTCTAAAATTACTGGCTGTCAAGTCAAATATGTTGAAAGACAATCGCAAAGACAAGTTAAGACGTGAAAATGCCCTTGAAGAGTTCAAGACTCGAGACCCATCCACCTTGATATCGAAATACAGCCTGGAGTGTGGATCTCCTCTCATTCACCGACTGTTGATCTTGCGTCTTTCTTTGTGTTGGATGAGAACTTTGCAAACTTAGCACCACTGACGTTGACATTCGCGCACAAGAATGGCGATGTAAATACATTGTTTGGGGTTAAATTCCTGTGATTAATTTCGCAACGCACGACCTTCATCGAAAAAGAAAAAGCAGCTGACTTCCTGGGCACGGTGATAGTTACGCTGGTTCGTTGACGAGTCTCTGCCGTGGGATGGAGCCACCGCCGCCGCGCCGCCGGTACACGATGAAGACGAGCACGCCCATGACGCCGATCACCACCAGCATCGCGAGCACCACTGCCACCACCCAGCCACCGCCACCGCCGCCGCCGCCCGAAGACGCAGGCGCGACAGAGTCTGCACACACACGAAGAACACAAAGCAATCAACAGCTGCTCCCACCAACGTTGTATGTGCGAAGAGTTCCGCAAGCTTGTGCAGGGAGCATTGGTTTTCGTTTGCCTGACCCTGACTGTAAACTATGTTTGGGGGGTCTCATCTCCTTGCGTCTGGCACTGCCTCAAAAAATAAGTCTGATGCTGACTGTGTGCTGGTTTGGGAGGGGAGGTCGCCTACAAAAATGGTCTGATCTTGATTTTGTACCCTGTCCTGACTGCTAATTTTGATTCAAAACAACATCCCCTTCTGCTTTTTGAGTCACCCCTGACACCAAAGGGATGTGTCTGCACAGCTATGTACAACAAGTGGGCAAGACTGATGATCGTACAACACGAACGTACGTTTCAGTACGGAGCTTCTTTCAGTTCACGTTACCGTTTAGCACTCGTTGTTGCATTCGAACATGTCATTCAGCTTATTTTCACAGCCGCTCCTCTGAAAGAATCTTCCCAACGGATCCCCTTTTCACAAGACCGTTGCTTCCAATTGAATGTCCTCCAGTACCTGCGACTGTAATTCTGGTGAATTCCTGGCCTTGGCACGCCGCCGCCACAGCGAGTTTCCCGATCAGTTTTTGTTGCGCCGACAGCACGTAGATGGCGCTGGATGTGCCCTCGGGCCCCGACACGGCGCACTGGGTGCTCACTGCCTCCGTGTAACACTGCATCCACGAGGACAGGGGACTGCGAAAGAGACGCGGCAGATAAACGACAAATCTGCCCGCTGTACGCACCATCTGTTGTCCGCGGAATTATACAACATTGTTTTTGAAACGTTTTTGAAACAAAGTCAAGTCCTGTGGACTGCAGGAAGAAACACAAATTGAAAAGCTTCTTTGGTACCGATTTGCGACACCGTCTAATGGCAATAACAGCATTGACCCGCGAGCACACAAACACGCACACTCACCTGCACATCCCAGAGTTGGGTGAGGGATGGAGGTTGATGTGGGAGACGCGACTGTCGCAGGACTGAACTACATCCAGCTGCATCATGCGTTGTTTGCACTGCGTCGCTTTTGTGTAATCTGTCACAAAATATCGCAAATAAATATCGCAATTAAAACAAATGTTGTCTACAACGTTTAGAAACCTGTCTTGCGTCAATTCAATGTTTGGTCGTGCCTCCTTTGCGCTCACAGTTGTCACTACTCTCTTTGTTCTCCCCCCCCCCCCTCTCGTACGTTCCTGTGGTCCGTGTTCCCATACAACAGCTTGTTTGCAGCGCTAGCGAAACCAACCTTGGTAATCTCTGGGTTTCGAGCACAGGTAGCTGTAATAATCCTGGACGCCTTCGAACAAGGGATCTTTGTGCAACAGTGTCTTGCATTCGTCATCAAGCTGCGCCACACACGACGAGTACTTGGAAAACAGCCTGCAAAAAGAGTATTGCCGTTTGTGACAAATAAAGTTGAAACAAGATTCTCGAAACAACATTTTTGACAGTGTTGCAAAAGTGGTCTCCTTTGCAAACTTCGTGCAGATGACAGGAGCCACTGCTCAGCATTGACACACGATTTGAGCAACACGGAAACTGTCACGGTTCTTACTCGCAGTGCAGATTGTATTCTGATTGGGTGAGGTTGGTCAGGAGAATCGACGCCAAGCCCCTGCGTTCGAGGTTGATGAAAATGTGAGTAAACTCCTCCCCTGAAACACAAAGAAAGCCTCAAAGTTCTCCTTTTTCAAGTTCACTCTTTGAGATGACAAGGAACTCTGTCCAGATATTTTGCTGTGTTCAAAATTTTGACGATCCCAACGTCGAGGTGAGGCGAACAGCACTTGGCGAGCCAAGAAAGGCCTGCGGACCCTTTCGGTACGCTGTCAGGACCATTTGCTTTATTTTCGCATGTTTGTCTCAGTCAATTGAACATCGGGCGAAGAACCAACCTCTGCATTTCTGTGCAGCCCCTGTTGGACACTGGCTTTGCGCCAAACAGACAAGCGCCAGGAGCAATGTCAGCTCTGTGGAGAAGACAGAAAAAACACCATGTTATTGTTCAAAAAAACAAATCTTGCTGGCTGGGATGTTTCTTTCGCATGTCTTCATTCAGGTGAGCTCGGGAAGCGAACTATCATCTGAAACTGCCGAGTTTTGTTGTGTGTGGAGTCTACGAGGGGAATACCAAAAGTATTTGCCGTTATGCTGCAGCACCTTGCTGCGATCAGGCTTTGTGCTTGTCCACCAAAGCATTGTTCTCTGTAGTCCAGAGCGGTTCGAGCGCTGAACATTACGGAAAAGACTTTTAGTATTCCCCTCGTACCACTGTACAAAGACGTCTCATGCGGGTGTCTCGTATAGATCTACTCGTACACGCACCAACCATGATGGACTCGATACAGCCGACAGAGTCGCACAACGGTTCACGTGCTGTTGGATTTCCGATGCCCGAATCAGGGACATTTTGCTTTTCCGACAGTATTTTGTAGATTCCAGACGACGACAAATTGTTAGAAAGAGTCACACACTCACACACACACACACACACACACGGCTTTTATCCTGATACAACAATAAACCTTTGAATTCTCACCCGCAAATCGTCTCAGAGACATGTCAAGATGTTTCCTTGTTGATGTCCTGCAAGTAAATTCGCTGATACCTTCCTGCTTCGAATTGAGTCACCCTTTCAAGAAATCTGCATCCGTGACTTACGTTTTCAGGTCCTTGAGGACCCCAATTCACCGAGAAGTCTTCAGACAAAGAATTTTGTGCAAAGCCAGTCACATCTTCTCACTATTTATTGTCTGAAAATCTTGAAACGCAAAAGTAAGAGTATTTGCTGCGTAATTCTGGATTCTTTCCACAACTCTGGCAATGTGGGTCATGTTTTTATTTTTAGATCAGAGGATTTGTGATGTATGTATAGGACGTTCACTTGGGGATGACGAACCCAAGTTGTAACGCACCTGCCGTGTTTTGCCTTTTGGGAAGTATTTCTTGGGAGGTGGAAATTTGTCGTTTTTTCACTTTTTCCACTTTTGCGGAAAGTTCATCTCACAAACTGCCAACTAGATTGTCGAGGAAATGTGATTTATTATGGCAATTTTCGGTGTATACATTATCAACCGAGCTGGAGGCCTTATTTATCAGTACGATCACAATTTGCCGAAAGTAGAAGTTGAAAAAACCTTCAGTTTTCCGCTGGAACTGACGTTGAAAATTTACGACGAAAAAGTGGTTGTTGCCTTCGGCCAGAGAGATGGCATAAAAGGTAAGAGGTGAGGCGGTTTAGAGAACTGCCCATCCCCGTTCGGGCTTTTGTATTTGTTGCTTTGATGCGGTCGTGTGTCACAAGAGAAAATGAACCGAAGTTGAGATTTTGTATTCTGTTTCAGTCGGCCACACTGTTATGTCTGTCAATGGTATCAACGCAACAGGACGAACATTGGAAGACAACCGTGAAATTCTCGAAGTTGTCGCGAACGAAGCGAATTATCCAATCGCCATCAAGTTCGGACGCCCCAAACTATCGACCAACGAAAAGATTATGCTGGCTGGGATGTTCCATTCGTAAGTGCTGTCGAAACCTCACATTCCCGTTTGGATCTCGCTGACAACGGGTCATCAGCCGTTTCATTGTTCATTTTTGGACGAGCCAGTTTGGTACGAGTGCAAGCTTTGAAACTTGTCCCGTCGCGCAACGTCTGGCACTTGCAGTGTACGTTTTCAGGCATAAAGTTCGTTGTGATCACTGACTTTTGCAGCCTCTACGCAATTTCTAGCCAGTTGTCACCAGTTCCCCAGAGCTCAGGAATTCAAGTGTTGGAGACCGATACGTTCAAACTGCACTGCTCCCAGACACTCACAGGTGCGAGTAAAACTTGATGTTAACTTCACCAGAGAAATTTGATTTTCACTTGCTTCAACCGGCTGCGTCGACCGAGCGTCGTTCTTTTCGAGCTTTGAATCATCTGACACTTGCAGTGTACGATTTCAGGCATAAAGTTCGTTGTGATCGCTGACCCTCGGTTGGGCAGCCAGTCTCCGCTACTGAAGAAATTGTACGAAGTTTATGCAGATTTCGCTTTGAAAAACCCGTTTTACTCCATTGATATGCCCATCAGGTAAAGTGTCAAAAACGTTTCTTCTTGAACGCTTTTCTGTCTCGTAAGTTGTGCTCTTCAATCAGCGTACGACAGAAAGCCTTGCTGTTCTGTCAACACATGTCTGCGTGTATTACGTTTGCAGGTGTGAATTGTTCGACGTGAATCTTCAGGCTGCTGTGGAACAAGCAGAGAAGATGGGCGTGGCTCAATAGCCAGGCCTGTCTGTGCGCGTATATTCCGCAAGCCAAGGATACATTGCAGCTGGATTTCTGGATTTCCAGTGCCAGATTTTGTTCAAGCATTTCCGTGAAACTTTTGTGTTTCTTTGAGGATTTTTCGTTGCAAAATATCGCTTGATGTGAGAATGGCAACGAAAAAGTTTACGATTCCCTCTCTCAGTGAGTTAGAACAGTCGAAGCATGGGGAATACAAAGCAAAAACGTTGTTCGACCAGCACAAAACTTCACCGAAGAAGAACGAAGCAAAATCTTCAGCTGTGAACGGAACAAATGAGCGTCCTGTCAAGAGACCTGCTGAACATTCAGACTCTCAAATGGACAAAGTAGCACAAAAACGAGTGAAGACGGCTGAAGCTACTGCTTCAGTATCAAGCAGGAAACTGACAACTGAGACCACGCAAGTGTCAAGAGACTCCACGAGCAACACCGGAAACACCTCAGATTCAGTCAATGTTGATGTCAAGGGGAATACTTCTGTGACGCCTGTGCCCGGCTCGCCGCCGCGAACCAGCAGCGCTACGGTGGCACCTCCGTTGGCAATCAGCCCGAGTCGCCCTTCCAAATCGAGCAACTTGGTCGTCAGCAGCAGACAGGTGGGTAGCGTTGCCACTTATGAGGGGTACCCTCACTTTTCCACCTGTGATTGCAGCACAACGTCTTCGATTGCAAACATAAGTTGTTCCTTGAAACCGATTGTCAAATCTCGCCTTCATCGACAGGGAAAAGAATTTCAGGCCCAATCACGAAAACAATTCCAGATCATCTCGCGAGATTTGCGAACACAGGAACACCACCAAGGATCATCAGAAGCGCCTTTTAGCCACCAATATCTCGCTGTTGCTTGTTTCAGCGCGGAAATCCGCTGCTCAAGTTCGTGCGCAACGTACCGTGGGAGTACAGTGCCGACATCGTCGCCGACTACGAGTTGGGCGCGACGGCGTGCGCGCTGTTCCTGTCTCTGCGCTACCACGCGCTCAAGCCGGACTACATCCACGAGCGGCTCAAGTTGCTGGGCCACAGCTACGACCTTCGAGTGCTGCTGGTGCAGGTGCGTGCGCAGTGTGGAAGAATTCATCTTTATGTTTGAAAAGCTGAATGACGAAAACGAATTCAGGCCTGGTCAGATCGCAAGGGTTCATTCCGATTTGGTCGTACGCGATTGCGCAAAAATTGAGCAGCTTGGTCTCCTGCACACGTCCTCTTCTGAATGGGATTGCGACACTGTAGCTTCCAGGAGGGAATTCGCATGAAGTTGACCATTGTGCAGGTTGACACGAAGGATCCGCACCACGCGCTGAAGGAGCTGTCGCGCATCTGCATCCTCGCTGACTGCACTCTCATCTGCGCTTGGTCCCCCGAGGAAGCCGCCAGGTGCGCGTCACTCCAATCACTGTGATGTACCGTTCTCAGGAAAAGTAAACATGCCAAGTTCTGTAAACCGACCTAGGTCAAGCGTTGACACAAACGAGATCTGATTTGATTTCACCAGAAGGCTGAGTACCTTTTGCACAAACATTTGTGAATGGTGTTGGTGTCAAAACTGTGCGTGTGAATGCAGACCAGTTTGTCGAGCTTGCGAATACTTTCCCAGTCTGGTTCGCACGCAGCTTGGTTCACCATCACCAAGAGATCACAGCAGGTCGGAACATCTCCGGTGAAAAGGACTCTCGTGAACTTTCTGCTTTGTGCACAACGCAGGTATCTGGAGACTTACAAGATGTTTGAGCGCAAGCCGCCCGACCTGATCATGGAGAAACAGGAGGTGGACTTCGTGAGTCGCGCCCAGGACGTCCTCACCTCGGGCAGAAAGGTGGGTTTGGTGTTGGCTTTCATTTCGAAACACATCGCGAATGAAACGGAAGTTGAGCTGAAAAACGAAGCGCGGTCAAAGGACTCATGACCTGGCTGTTGTGATATTGACCTTGAAAGAATCTCCTGTTCGTGGGCACAATGTTGACCTGCCGGCACCTGACTGCAGATCAACCGCACGGACGCGCTGACGCTGTTGTCGCGGTTCGGGACGGTGGATGCCGTGGTGCGGGCGAGCGACGAGGAGCTGGCCTTCTGCCCGGGGCTCGGAGCGCACAAGGCGGGAAGACTGCACGCACTGCTGCATCAGCCGTTCCTCAAAAGCAGCAAGACTCGCAAAACCATACAGAACACCGACAAATAGCGCGAGACCGTGAAGTCCGCAGCACTTTGTCGTGATGCAAAAAGCTTCACTCCAGTGAGCACCGAAAACCTACCAGAGTTCTATGAGAGTGAGGAGTTCACTTGTGACATATCTAGGACAGGTCAGCTGTTGTCGCTTGTTGGTCATTCTCCACCTGGAAGGTGCACAGGCTTGACGTTTGGACCGCGCTGACCTGAGCCTCGAAAGTATTCTGCGGCAGATTCAGGACAACAGCACACCAACAATGACAGGAGAAATAGTCGCGTTCAGTGAGTGTGTAAATTGCACGCTGTCATTTGCTCGCAAGAAAACTGAAAATGTTACGCAATCAAAATTTTTGAGTGGTGGGGGTGGGGAAGAACCTTTTTCTTTTGTGGTTTGTGGTCGAAAAGGTTCATTGCATTTTCGTTTTGTTCAACGACACGAACATCTTACGCAATCAGAATTTTGAGTGTGTTGGGTGGGGTGGGGTGAGTTTGCACGGTTGAGAGTCGGACAGGTTCATTGACTTCTATTATCGGAGCCAATGGTATGATTTCCGTCAGTCGGATCGAGGGGACCAGCGACACAATTTTCATCAAGTTTGAATAAAAATATGAAGTCAATTGCATGAAATGCACCAAATTTATCTTTCAAAAAACGTACACTTACATCCGTAACAAAAATGTACATCTCGCATAAAAATATCTGTGGGTTTTGTCAGCAGTAACATTTCACCTGATCGTGTCAGTTGAAAGTTTCGAAAAGCTGGAGATTTTTTGTGTATGCCTCGTCCGAAAAAAAGGGAAAAGTGGGAACTGAGCTGATGAACTGTTTGTCGTCGAGACAAGCTCCGTGCATTTCAAACAAAGCAACAAAGTTCACATTCCGGTGGCACGTACTTGTATGTTCAATGAGGAAAATACTGATTACAAGAAACTTCCGACAAAATTTGGGTTCAAAATATTGCAACGAACGGTCTTTCTTGCGACGACTTTGCTAATGAACTGGTTGTCTTATTTTCTGCAATCTGAAAGTTGCTGGACAATGTTTCGGACCAAATGTCTGGGCAGACTTTCGTGTCAAGGGGAAGCCCTTGAGGACAAAAGGAAGGCAGATTTGTCTTCTTTTCTCGAAACTTTCCGCAAACTGTTTTGTTTGACGTGACGAGAGTTGAAAAGTATGGCAAAGAGAACAGCTACAGTCTACATGGCAGAGACAAAAATTCGAACCACACTGCAAACAACAAGTGCAACCAGCAACAAGTGCACATGATTCTTTGCCGCGCGATTCAACACAATCGTTTTTCCGCACTTTGACTTTGGTCGGCAGCAACCAAGCTGAGTGCGCACGAGACTCACGACAGACATTCTGCACGTGCACGCAGGTGTGTTCTCAACTCTGCTTGCCAACACGGTTTCAGTGCTGTTGGAAACATCAGACAAGAGGAACCCGAAACCTCGCTTGTTCTTTGAAACAATTATGTACATCTGTAACATAGTTTGGCAGATAGTAAAACTTAACACAAAACACCAGCAGAAAAAAAGCCTTACAGACGCACCGATACCCTTCGGTTTGGACAATGTTTTCTTCAGTTACGTGTCCAAGTAAATTTCATCACACCGTGCGCACCTGAGCAACTCTGCAAGGTGCGCTGTCTGAATACACGAGTTTTTCTCTTGCTGCACATTCTACATTCGTGTGCAACAAAAGAGGATTTTCATTCTGTACATTTGCATCAACAGCGAAGCTTTGCAAAACCGAAATGCACATGAATCTTTGGACTTTAGGAAAACGGAATTCAACTGAGCAGATGCAGTGCGCAGAAAACTTGGTTCACCGAACCAACCGGGCAAAAGAGTGCTTCAGTTTCGAAAATGAGGAATTGCACTCATTGCACAAAATGTTACACTGAGGACTGAAACTCCCCCCGCCCCAATAAAACAACCAAAGCAACATCTGAAAAATCCCCATGCTCACCGGAAATAAGGGAAACACATGTGCATTATTTTCGGGGTCTGGGGCTCCGGGCCCCATCTCTGATGCACTGCTGATGTGCACTGCACTCAAAAAGTTTAGTGTGCGTGACTTTTGCACTTGGGCCGAAAAAACGAAAGAACTTCCAAACCACAGTTATCGTCTTGAAAAGATCAATCTCGGCGTTTCTCAACAAGAGGACGCCCACAGCACATCTTCAAGTTGAATCAGTCAGCACAAGGGAAAGTTGCATACAATTATCGAAGAACAAGGTTTATCACTTCAGCATACCTGAAACACAAGTTCATCACAAAGCTACAGCTTTGGTTGTCATCAAATGCAGCGACTACGGTTCCAACAAAACACAGCACCAATTATGTCAGGCTGGAGTTTCAGCCACCATCAAACAAAACTTTCACATGACGAAAGAAACCAATGAAGATGCTCCAGATGTAGTTTCATGGCTCGTCTTCCTGCAAGCGGGACTGTTTGAAAATATTACCCTGGGAAGGACTTGTTTCTTCTGCTCCCTGGCACATTCACGGACCATTCTGTCACATCCTTCAAGCACTGACCACACACTCACGTATCCAGGGCACGCGTGGCCCCGGGTTACCAAGCAGTTTGTGTTGGAAGCGTCACCACGGGAAAGCGCCAATCACCAGATCAGCATCGGTTGGACTCTACATCCTCGGACCCTTCACGTATGTGATCGAACTGTGGGCCAGATGCACTCTGAAACGATAACATAATCGCACGCTTTATTGCACGCAACCACAGACAGACAGACAGACAGACAGACAGACAGACAGACAGACAGACAGACTCACCTTTTGTAATAAGGGCGTCATGTTGATGGGGATGATGGAGTCCCGGTGCACCTTGGTGATCACCTTCGCCTCCTCTCGCTTCGGCTTCGCCGGGCCCCACTCGTCCGTCGGTTGCGACAGATGTTTTATCGTCTGTAGAATTTCACAGGCAGCTTGTTGTACGAGGCATCTCGAAAAGACCAACACTTTACCTCCTCTAAACAAAAAGACCTCTGCCCTCCTTTCGTTACTTGTTCTGCTCGTCGGGTTCATGAAAATCTCTATTTCGCAGACGCTTCTCACGCATGCAGACTCAGTTTTCACCAGCGATGCACCCATTCTGGCGACTGACAACGCTATCCACGCCCACCCACAAAATTTCAAATGATTCAGAGGACCCACCAGCCACAGAGATCCCTTGCTCGGCGTGGTGCAGATCTTGTAGACCATGACGATGGGGATGGCGCAGACGGAGGACATGGTCATGAACCATCCCATCACGTCCGCCCAGCCCGGGAACCTGTAGTCGTCCAGTTTCGACGGCGTGTAGTCGACCCACGTGAAGATCATGATGCCCTGCAAAACAGTGCAGTGCGATAAGTGCATGCATGGTGACGATTCCAAAGGTTCAAGGGAGAGCAATGGGAATTGAAGTCATAAATCTGTGCACGTCAAGCCACCCTGTCAACCAGCACCGCCCCTGTTCTCAGAAACCTGACACCGAAGGACAAATCCGACGCATGTGCAGGGGGAATGTGTCTGTACGTACAAAGAGCAGAACGGGAGTGACTCCGCCCCACATGATCCTCCACCACACGGTCGGCTTGCGGCCGATCATCATCTCGATGTCCTTGAAGAAGTTGTCGAGTCCGTAGACGTAGCTGAGCACGAGGCACTCGAAGAGCCCGATGATGAGCAGCGAGTAGGTCGCGGCGAAGTTGTCGATGATCTGGATCATGTAGATGCCTCCCTGAAAGTGATCAAGGTCCAACTGAGGTTCTGCGATTCTGATTCCAACTCAGCGTCCAAATCCAAGTAGGGGACCCTGGTTTCGATTGCGATTCCCATTCATTCCAGGACCAGCATGCACCATAAGACCCTGGTGGTTCAGGTGAGGACCAACACTCTGCTCTTCTTGGTAGTGCAGGTCAGACCCAGCACTCTACTCACCCTGGTGGTGCAGGTCAGACCCAGCAGGTAGCAGATGAAACAGATCGCGATCATGAGCAGCGTGGGGCGGACGCCGCGCCGCAGCAGCGTCGGGAAGACGTCCAGCAGCGTCGTGTGCACCGTCACCACCGTCGAAAACTACGGAGGCAAAACATGTTTTTCAGTGACATTTCTGCACCTGTCAAAAGGACGTTGCCCTTGCTTCCAACTCTTATCTTGGCCGTGCAATTGACTTTTGCTCAAACAACACACACGCATGCACGTTGCCTTTCCGGGAAGAGATGAGTGCAAGTGTTTTGCGATCCAAGTTTGCGTGGCCGTCGGTGGATCCGGGAACAAGGCAGAATTCGACTTCGCACTGGTCTTTGCTGAAGAGCATCGACCCTCATTTTAACAAACGACCGCGCCCAGTGCGTAGACAATCCGACTGCAAGGAATTCACCAGAACTGAAAGCATTGGGCCTCTGTGGGACATGCATGTGAAACAGGAGCTAGGTGGTGTGCACAAATTCGAAAATATGACGCTGAGCCCAACCTGGGTTCCCAGCCCGAGTGTGATGAGCATGGCGAAGAAGAGAATGGCCCAGAGCGGAGAGATGGGCAGCCGCGCCACCACCTCAGGGTACACAATAAACGCCAACCCGGCACCTTCAGGGGTAGAAACAAATGAAACGATAGACAATCATCAGTCATTGACCACGACACATCTCGAATAGCAAAGGTTTATCTGCGTTCAGTCGCTGTCCGTTGCAATCTATATGTACCACCACCTTGAGCTGTGTCGATGCCAAACAACAAGGTTGTCGTTGCCGAAATATGCACCCAGACCCCACAAACCGCACCTTGCTGCGCCACCTGATCCACCGCCAGGTGCATTTCGTGCGCCATGAATCCAATGATGCCGAAGATGACGAACCCGGCGAAGAAGGAAGTCGCGCAGTTTCCGATGGAGACCACCAACGCGTCTCTACAAACAAAGACAAACACACGTGAAGACACCGTTCTGCCACGTGCAAAGCCCGGTTCGCAAGGAACAGGTTTTGCCTCCAAGCCTGCACAGATGTAGCAAGGCGTGCGAGACTATACACTGCTTGTGCCGTTGTCGGTTTTCGTTCACTCCTTGCTATGTACCATGCAGTTTCAAGCAGCTCGCGCATGCCGTGTTCTAGGTAAAGCAAGGATCCTCGATCATTTGCAATCCAGTCTTATTTAAAATGTGTGTTTTGTACAGTATTCAACACCAAGAAGGGTGGGCTTCCTACACTTGATCCTTTTTTCTGTCTTGTGGAGTTCACATTGATCAGCAACAGAACCAAAACATGAAAACCCATGTTGCAACTCAGAATGAGAAATTTTAACGTTAGTGGACAAAGCGCAGGGAGCAAAACAACTCCAGGTTAGTACCGGATGTCCCCACCCCCACTCCACATTGCACCCTTCTCCCTGTCACCCGCCCGACGCATTTTTCCCCAGAACAGGATTAAAGAGACTCTAACACATTTTTTTCGAGGATGTGCAACGACTTTAATAAACAAGGGTTGGCTTGAAGAGACAAGCAAAGTGTTCGCGTGATATATTGGGGAGTTTGAAAAACATGCAGATTCTGTTTTTGAAAGAATTTAGGTTTGTCTGGTCCTTCCAGGCAGGATTCGTGTCAAACGAGGAACAACCTGCACTTAGAACCAAAGGGATGTTTGGACAACCCGGCGACCACTCAAGTTTAGTTTCGTTTATTTCCAGAACGACAAAAATCACGAAGTGAAAAGCCGAGAAAGCCTTGGGGAAGTCGGGATCAGAATTTTTCCAATAAATTTGGAGACAAAGCTTGACAAACTTGCCCAATGTGGATTCAACCTAATTTAGCAAGCCTTTCTTCTGGAAACTGCGTGGGATTCAGATTGCGCAAAAGATAGATCGACACAAGAGTCAAAACTGCTACAGCTGAACTGAGAAGCCGTCAAAAACAAATTTTCTGTACTTTTTTGGTGTTGTGACGCTTTTTATGTTCAAAGCAACTGCAATTTGGGTAGAAATGTCTTGTGTGGAATACTTTGGACATTGTGCGCTGAAATGGCATTGCATGTTACTTCATCATACAGGTTCTCCCAGCCTTGAAAGCAGCGTAAAAGTTTCACTGCATGTGGGCGAAAGTTTTGTGCATTGACATGACAAGCGTTCTTCTATCCTCTTGAGACAAGTAAAACAAGAAGAACTTGCCCCAAGAGGATTTCTGTTCTCCATGTGGCACAGAGTGAGACCAGGAAATGAACAAATGGCAATTGAAACTTTTACACTCTTGCAAAAAAAAGTCCCAAACCAGTTTTCAGTGTGAAATTGTGACTGATGAAACGGAGCGAACCGCTTTCCACACGCACACACTGGCCAAAAAGTAAAGTGTTGTCTTCTTTCGAATACTGGTTTGAAAAAATAGGCTGAGACAATCTGTATAGCTCAAGTACAACATTTTCACTTTGAAAAAAATTGCAGTTCGGGTGCGTCAACGGAAGTTGCATTTGGAAATGCAAGGCCCTAACGTTGTCTGAAAGAGAAAAAGATTTTACGGGCTGTTCCAGAATGCTTCACTTGGAAGGAAGAATCTTTCATTTTCAGTAACCTGCTGAATTCTGTCTCCTTATATCGTTTAGTAATCGTTACTTCTGGTGACGGCACTTTTTGGAATGGAAATGTTCCTCACAGTTGATTTCATTTGCCGACCAAAACGGCGGCATCGTTCAGAACGTTGGAAGTATTGAATCTCCGAGGTGGTGGGTGTCACCTGGCAGTAACTATTGTTCAAATAGATGGAGACAGAGGGAGTAAAAATCAAACATTAACTGGTAAAGAGTTGGATGGTCGCTCTCAGTTAGAAGTTGCTCCCCAGTTGTGAATGATGTAACGAAGGCAACGCGCTCACCATCGCATTGCCAGGGTGATGACCTGAATAAACTCATCTCCAAGCACGCATGAAAGCAATCAATGACAATACATGTACGTGTACACGTAGTCGGTGGTCTCTTGGAGATAAGGTCTACGTCATAACCACTGTCACCTCACCACAACTGCACAGGTCGACTGCTTCGGGGCTGCTGCGTATGGTGTCGCTGTTGCCAAGGTGATGTCACGACGTCATCCCTTGTTGCTGGACTCCATTGCCAAGGCCTCTCCTGTGTTTATTGGTTGCCATGGCAGCCAATACAACTCACCTCAAACAATTGTTATGGAATTTGTTGTAGGAGGCCAGAGTAATGAGACCGCCCCAGCAGGGTGACAGTGAAAAGAATATCTGTACAGCCGCGTCGCCCCAAACCTTGAGAATAATGAAGAAAAAATAAAGAAAACCTATTAATTTTCTTTCGCTTGGGAAGGACGGCAGGACATCTTCTCTTGGGAGGACGGTGGGCAAAATGGGTGGGTGCGTGGGTGGGTGTGAGTGACCACCCAGTTTCCGAAGGAATTACCAAAGAGAAAATTGGCCAGCAGAAAGTGGTACGTGGTTTTTGACAAGAGAAACGGTGACCTGACCATGCTAGAGATCAGGAATCAAATTTCAGAACATGCAGATACATTTTGAACGAAAGAAGGATGCGGATGAAAGGAAATAGAAAGATGTACCAAAAGAAGCCACAAGTAAACGGTGTTCGTCTTTGAGAAATTACACAGGCTGATCACAGCAAGGCTAATTCAGCTTATAACATGCGCACCAATTAGCTGCAAAATCGCATTCAAATGATCAGGTACGAGCTACATGTCTGTTCGTTGCAATTCACATCAAATCAAAATCAGCCACATCCACATCCAATCCGAAAAAAAAGTTTGCTCTTGATGATTCTGGCAAAGATCATTGCACACGACTGTTGCGTATTTGCTGCGAAAGAGCTGCAACTGCTATTCCGTGTAATCGTTTATCAATTGCAAGTTTTTTTGTCAGTTTACTGCAACATCACGAGCGCAATGAGAACTCAAGCAAAGTATGATTTCCGCTTGTTTGTCTTCTTATCCACTGTAAGCCGTACAAACTGGCTGCATGCAAACAAAGCAAGGTCATTTCAAAATTGAACAAGACAGAAAATTTGATCCCCGAAAAAAATTGAAAATTTTGGTGAGAACGCATCTTTGCAAGCAAGCTCCAGGATTTCGCGCTATCCGAAGGTAATCATCAGACGCGAAACGTCACGTGCACCTGAATCTTTGAGATAAATTTCACATCTGATTCAGCGGCACCGCCTCACAGATTAAGTCCGGTTCGACGCAAAACCGTTGGAATCCCAATGCCGCACATCACGCTCAATCTTTATGATACCTGTCACTCCAATCTTTGACATTTTTTATCACTCGCTAAGTAAACGTCATTAAGACGTCCAAATTTAACTCAGGTGGGGTTACTCATAATTTGATACAGGATTTAGTGCAGTGAGTGAACCAGGTCGCAAAAACAATGCTGAATCATGTCGGGTTGAGTTTGTGGCCACAAACCAACCAGTTTGCAACATCGCAGTCAAGTGAAACTTTCTCAAAATTGGGCGAAATATTCCATTCGTCAGTCAAACAACATCGAATTACTCAAGCAAAAGCAAAAAGCCTCACCGAATCAAGGTCAGTTTTGATCGGTTCAAAGATTTTTGTCTTTTTCTTGTCTGTTCTTTCGCAGCAAGCAGTTTGTGTTGTTTTCTGCCATGAGGGCTGGGTTCCACGAGATCGTATTTCGCGAGCTTGGCTGCATCGAACGTGCGCGGTGTTGTTGCGACCAGCTGCACTCTGGATCCCGCACTCAGGTCCCCTCAACAGGTGGTAGTCATTACGGATGAAGAAAAAAACATCCAGCACAGCACCTTGCCTGCAACTGCTTTGTACCTGAACACAATACATCAGCAATGTTGTTTTAATTCTCACAACAGCGCTGAAGTGCTCTGCCTGAGTTGGGATGATGAGTGTGTTTACAGAAACACACCCATGGGTGCAAGAACGCGAGGTTGACGTCACTCGCATTGAAGATCAAGAGCGATCCGACCACCAACACCTCCAAATCTACCTCCAGATTTCCGGCCACCGAAAATCTCAGTCACATGCAACAACATCTGCTGAAAACTGCTGTTCCATTTTGAGATTTGAAAAGTGCACTTGAAGACATTTTTGCAATGTCAAAGCTTATGCTCTTGTACAAAAGTCTGTCCATGACTTTCCCCAGCAAAAACACCAAAAAGTTGTTTCGTCTCAAACAAACCCAAGGACCCAGAACCGACAAGTTGAAACCTCTCTGCAAGCGTCGGTCGTGCGACTCATCTTTGGCGCACTTCCGTCGTGGTACGTACACCAGGACTTCAACCCGCCAACTCAAATCGAGTGCTAAAATACTGATTTGAACCCCTTCTTCCCACACAAACAGCGGCGGTCAAGTTACATTTGACGCTTCCACGACAAATCAAAAGCACAGCGTCAGAGCGGGATGTTCAGTGTATTTTCCCCCTAATTGAGTTCTTCTCCCTTGTTGGGCACAACCTGATCCGAACCATCTCGACAGCTTGTGTACAGAACCTTGAAGTTCACAAAAACAATTCCAAGGACGTCACAAAAACATCGTGCTAAGAATCTCAATTTTCACTGCATGTGGTTTGGCTATTTTCTGACTTTTAATCTGTGCATTTCCAACACGAATCTACACTCTTTTAAATTTTATTTTGGTAAGTTTCCCACCTCACAAAAAGAAAGATCCATGCAATGCAGAAATGTCATGCCGTCAATGAAACTGCGAACAGAAAAGATTCGGGGAAAAGTACATTTTGTGTTTCAAACACTTCGAACGAGAACATGGATTTTTCTGACAGGTGTCAAGAAAGTTGTTGTGCACTTCAAAATATTGTTGGTCCGTGTATTTTTTCTTTCGGCATGACCCCACTATCTTTCTTCCAGAGACATGCACCACCTTTCCCAAAATCTTATCGGGCCGTGCAGTACTCGTACAGCGGTGACACAGCAAAACCACAAATGTATTTACAATGCATGTTTTTGCTGCTTCAAAGTACTCGATGCTTGAGGTTCTTGAACTCTGACCAATTACCTTTGCAAGTAATTCTCACTTTTTATCAAAATGAGTACCCAAGTGAATGGCATCGTAAACAACGGTAAAGTGTTTTCGAAATGTTTGTTTACCTGTTGATTCGAGAAAGTGGTGGTCATTCATCTGGTGCAGCTTGGATCGCCCGTTTTGTTGAGCAGTGTTCACCGCTCAACCGGTGGACAACAGGCCAACCTCACACGACACTTGCAACGTCTTAAACATGCACCACATCGTCCTTTGCATTAATGGCAGAAAAAAATTGCGAAACAAAGCAGAGAGCGATCAAATAGTGAAGGAGAATTCATTCAATCACAATAGCACATGGCCAGGCCACCTCAAAAACCACGGGTCAAAGGATTTTGGGGCAGGATGGGAGAGAGGCGAGGGTCGGGGTTGGGCGCAGGGCGGGTTGAGGATCGAGTGACCTTGAGTACTGACCTTGGCTGTGAGAAGCCTGTGCCACTGCGGAGTGAGGTAGAACATGATGCCGTTGACGGATCCGGGCAGCGTGAGGCAGCGCACCATCAGGATGCACAGCACCAGGTACGGGAAGGTCGCTGTGAAGTACACCACCTGCACAAGCAACAGGAATTGGTCACGCTCCTGTCGTCCAAACTACAATCTCTCGTGAAGCTGCATTGACATCTGTTTGTACAGGACGCCGGTCGCTCCCCTACTCGATCCCCTCACCGCGCACTCACCTTGCCCTGGGACTTGATGCCCTTGATGAGGCAGAGACAGACGAGGATCCAGGCTCCGAGCAGACACAGCGCGAGCTGCCAACGCACGGCGCCCAGGTCGTGGATTCCCTCCGAGATGTCCAGGACGTAGTTACTGCGGGGTGAAAAAGGCGTAAAAAAACTTGTCTGTGAAGCTCGATGCATGTTGTTCATCTGGTTGTTTTGCTGGACAGCATTAACATTTTCACCATTGTGAAAGTTGACTGAATGCTGGTCCCAATCAACATCTGCTCCATGGATTGCTCACCGAAGCACAATGACATTGGCAAAGTCGTAGACTATTAACATTCACTTGTTGCCGATTTTCCAGCAGATAAACCCTGCAGACACGCTGGAACGTGGCATTCTGCCTGACATCTTATCCAGATATCAGATTAAAGACGGTGCTCTCAGAAGAATGTTGATGGAAACAACTCTCGGCTCAACCTCAGCAACAGAAGAACTGAATTTTCCACCGCAATAAGGTGCGACGTTGAAGGCTCAACGAGATCCCATGCAGATACATTGACAGCCTTCCAGCAAGTGGCTGTGGAAGAAGCGGTGCAATGTGCCGTGTATTCACGCGGCATACAGAAATGACTCCACGTCACGTCACCAGACACGTCACCCATGTTCTTCCCTCCACCCGACAACCCACCCACCACCCGTCCACACAAAACACACACGCGCAAAATTTCTTGTGCATGTACTCACTTGAAATACTCGTCTGCCGGGGAGGACCTCTGTTTGAGCAGGTTCACGATGTCCTGACCGGCTGTCTCGTTCTGGATCTGGGCGTATCTCTCGGCGCCGACGTCCGTCTCCTGCACGCACGTGTGGTTGTACCACGTGCCGTTCTGCTCTGTGCAGTTGTTGTAACCCGCCACGTCCAGCATCCCACACTCTGAAACGAAACACCAGGAGACTCTAAAAATCGTGTTGTCCGCACGGCTCACCGGGTGTAGTGGTCGAGTGAAGTAAAATTCCTGCATCAAACCAGATGCCAAGCGAGTCAGGCAGGAAGTTCTTGAAACCAAGGAACTCAAACGTTGTCTGTCTGCTCAGTGTGAGAGCCTGAGCAGTGGCACGTGGCGAGCACAAACACTTGAGCCGCGATGATACAAGTTGCAACTTCGTGTCTGAATCAGGTCAGAGTACGTCTGTAGTTGTTTTCAGATTGACAAGTTCATTACCCCCACCGAAGGCTTCTCCCTCCCTCACTTCACAATAGAACCATCAACCTTCACCTCACAGGTAAAGGGGTCATTTTTTACAGCACAGGTTACCTGGAATCAGAGCAGGAGTGGGATGACAAGTACGCAGTGTTTGTGTTGGGGGAACCAGGATTTCTTGGTAACGAGGCACTGACTGGATCAGAAAACCGGGACGAGGTAGGCGAGAGAAATGTCGGCATCGGAACAACCTTTCTCAGAAGACAGGGTCTCAATGCTCTGCTGTTTTTTGCCCCCATCTGCAGGCTGCAGCCTCCCACACACGATCCTGTAGGTCCGCTCTTACTCGGCTCAATTACACAGACCTCGCACTGCTGCTAGCAGTGGGCCCTACGCTCCACCAGCCCAGGCCAGGAACACTTGTTTCCTGGGTTTCGCTACACAGTGTTCCTCGCTACCTATTCGAGCCAAGGTTACTTATCTCTGTAAACACAGTGGCCTTCACTGAGAAATGCTCAGGAGTTTTCCTCTGCACTGCAAAAACTTCCCACTCAGAGGCAATGTCTGAATCGCATGCAGACGTGCTGACGTTGCACCTGCCTGCCCTGCAGCATTCAGAGACTGCATGATCTGACAGTGCGCAGATGATAACCGTTGGAGAAGGGCCTGCATGTAGCGCGTGGAGCGTTCTTCGCCTGCAGGGTTCGGGCATTCCCGCCTTGCTGCTTGCACGCTTTGTCTTTGCTCCATGCACGCCCACGTATCTGGATTCAGATTGTTCCAAACCAGCATGGAAATGAAGCATGATTCTTCACTTGAAGTGCAACGCACAAAGAAATGAGCTCTTCGGTGGCAGTGCTGACCACTCCGTACTTCCTGAAGGGGGTTTCCAACTCTCAATTTCGCAACACAGCAACCAGGTGTAGGCTGGTTCAGATCGCAACTTGTTGGGTTGGGTGTGTTTGGGTTCTTGCGTTCCAAAGAGGGCACTTCACTCAGCAAAGCGTAAAACTAGAGAATTTCTGCCACAGGTCTGTCACTCCACCCACCCACCCACTCCATCACCCGCCTTTGCTGTTCAACATTCACTGCTCAGAAAGACGAGGTTTTTCTGCGCACACGAGTGGCTGAACACTCTTCTGCCCGCAGAAGTCCCGATGACAGGAGTGAGGGTCTGCCGGTGCAAGCTCTTTCGTACAAGATAGGTTGTCATCTCACTGCCGGCAGAACACGTGTGAACTGACAATCCCGGTCTCGCTTTGCGCTGTGTACTTGCTGCAGCACATTGGAAGAGGACCCAAGAGCCAACGTGTGGATTGGATTCGGCTTCGGTCCAGAATTCGCGTTTACGTTTCTGCTCATCAAATAAATCTTGATCCAGGTGGGAACAAAGCAAATTGCCAATTTCTTCACCTCTCACTGAGTGCAACATTTTTTTTCAGTTATCCAATGTCTTCGCTCGTACGACGTGCTGGAAAATGTGCCAAGAAACCCTTTGTTTTTCGTATGTACTGAGACCCAAGCGCGCGAAGCAGATATTTGGACTGCATGCGCACGCGAATGGCACTTTGAGACTCTAAGAAAAGTACGAATTGTGTGAATTAGGGCAATGCATGTTTCTCCAGCAAAAATTGCTGCTTTCATGCCAAAGAATTTTCTTTCCCGTGAAAAACGAGTTCTTCTGTTCCCTTGAGTGTTCAAATGGCTCAAGTGAAGGACAGATCTAAAGGTACCCAGAGTCACAAAAAGACGAGTGTGCCATTGCAAAGAAAGATTGTCGAAAGGCATGAGATGACTGACCGCAGCATTTGACAAAGGAGACTACACAAACGGAAGACTCTCACGTTCGGAGTTCCAGTCGTTTTCGCAGTGGCGCCACGGGACGTCGCCGTTGAAGGAGGCGAAGAGGTAGAAGAGCGCCCAGCCAATGATCATGTTGTAGTAGACAGCGATGAGACACGACACGATGAACATCCCCCAGCCGATCCCTGCAGTGAAGAGGACAAACACATTCAACAAGAACACTTGCTAGTGTTGGCACGCGCCCAGGGCATCTTTACCACGGGGGTCTCCTGTCACCAAACTGGGATGCCACGCCGAATTTTTGGCATCACGTGCAAGTGCAGAGTGAAGGTTGCTTCGAGACCAGGGACCGCTGTGTGTGTGTGTGTGTGTGTGTGTGTGTGTGTGTGTGAGTACGTGTGTGACATGGATGGACAACCCAATGTAAGCGCCAATGTTTGGGTTGGACTGAAAGAAACCAGCAGTCTGGACGAGACGAACACGCATGGTGCCGCTTGATTTCATCTGTTTGCATGCCAGCGCATTTTGTTAACTATGTTTTTGTTCAAGATTGACCTTGGAATGACATGTTCAGTGTGTTCTCAAACAGGCAACATTCTTCTTCGGTTGAACCCGATGGATACCTTGAAAGAGCGGCGAGACCTTCCAGATGGAGATGACACCCTCGCTGGCGAACTGGCCGAACGAGAGCTCCATGAAGAAGAGCGGGATTCCCGTGAACACCAGCATCACCACGTACGGGATCAGAAACGCGCCTGCAACCCAACCCACAATGTGAAACATGTTGAAACTCCAGGGTTTTGTAAGGACAGATATACGCTCGGAAATGGGGATGCGAAGCATGATTCTTCGGTCTGCGGGTGTACCGTTTTATTCCTCAGCTTGTCTTTGGAACGAGGCCGAAAGTGGACCAAACCAACGCAAATCAGCAACGAGATTGCTTTTTCCAAGGTTTAGCAGAAACAACTTGAAAAAGAGATTTCAAGAACAGCGTAAAAACCAATTTTGCAGACGAACACGCACCTCCGCCGTTCCTGTAGCACAGGTACGGGAACCTCCACAGATTGCCGAGCCCGACAGCGTAGCTGAGGCACGACAGCAGGAAGTCCAGTTTTCCCGTCCAGTTTCCGCGCGTTGGGTTCTCGTCCTCGGACACGGAATCGGAGTGCGAGTCGTCCTCGCGAGGCGGCGCCACCATCGGCAGCGAGCGTCGCGGCACGGCGCCCGCCGTGCCTGGGATCGAGTCCTTCAAACAGACAAATGGCACAGCTGAACACGAGAAACGTTGACGTGGATTTGCAAGGTGTTCTTGCACTCACACAGTGAGTCCTTAAAATACCCAAGAAAGGACTCCATTCATGTGCACTCTGCAGGAGAGAAGCCGTTGTGCAAAAGAAACCTGACTGATTTCACTGGCTGCCCACAACCCCCTTTCTTCAAAACTGGTTTCCTCATTCTTAATTCTGGTGTGTCTTCTTCTGGCTACCGAGTCTTGAGTCACTACGGATTCTCCTTTGGTCAGCAAGAGACCGTCGGACATGCACGTAACGACGGGTTGACTGGAAAATTACCAGTCTTGTCTTCACATTTTGTTGCAACTTCAGTTGCCACTGCAATATTTGTTCGGCGATACATCTGCAGCGGATGTTGTAAATTATTCGCAAAAACGACAACGAACACATAATATTGTATCAGTCCTGTCTCGTATCAACCATAGGACGAAGCTTGTTTTGTGCAGCAGTAAATCAAGGCCACTGCTGCCGGGAAAAGGCATTTCCATTGCAACAGCTGCTAAATTTTTTATATGGCTGGTTCCAATTGGCAGTTTTAATTGGTTCTCAATGAGGACACTTCATGGCGGACACAATTTTTCTTCCGGTTGAAGCCTTAGTGACGCCACAGCTTGTCACACAGGAAGTTGGTATGAGTGATCTGCTTGCAGAAACAGAACAATAGATTGCAAAATTACAAAAGCTGTCCGCAGAGAGACGGATACAGGTAGACAGCGGGGATCTGACAGAACGTGACCAATGCGTGATTGGACCTCACTCACCGGACATCTTAATGGTCCTGTCTCGATCTACAGCTCCTTTTGCAAATAAACATGAGTCATTCTGTACAATGTAGCAGACCAAGTTGGACGGGACTTGTCCGAGTACCTCAATCGGCCCGTAGAAAAAGATACTGAGTTTGTCCATGATCTTTGCAAAGGACAAAGTTTAGGTGTGGGAGGTGGGTGAGAGCAACAAACTTGACTCAACTACTTTCATGGTTGGAGGCTGCTTCAAGCTTCCTCTTGAAGTTTCCAAGTTGGACTGCAACAAGAAACCAGAGCTTTGAACACAAGCTAGCGCGTATCCTGAAATTCTCCAGGGTGAGGGGCAGAACGTATTCCCCAAACCTGGGCAGGTCCTCCCTCTCCCTGATAGTGACATCAGGGACGGGGTAGAACTTTACCAAAATTTGGGAGAACCCTTGCTCCCTGAACCTGCCTGGGGGAGGGTTTCTGCCCCACCCCGCTCAGAACCGCTATTTGGTGGGTCAGGGGTTGGGGTTGGTGCTGCCCCAAAAAGGATCTGCCAGTTGGTCCTGCACAACAGACCCTGTAATGGGCTCAATTCAGAGGAAGACCAAACTTTTCTCACAAAACTGTGCGCTGCGATTTCCTCAGTTGATCAGCTAAAGAACAGAGCAGATGCATGTCACAACAAAGGGCCTCTTTCGTCAATTCGACCTCACCATTCTGTGCCCCAAGTCACCACGATTCACTGCAGATCCGCCTCTGAAGCAACAAGTTTCATCTCGGGGCAATTTGCCCGGATAAAAACGACGGATGCAGAGCGGAGTCAGTGCCAAGTCCATCAATCTGTGACACTCCGTGCGGAGTTTTTTCTTCCTGGGAAAAAACAGCCGTTAAAATTGACAGGATGACGATGACGCACATGGTACTTTCCACCACTTCCCACCCCCCCGACCACAGGGACAGCAGAGTCTGCACTTTTGGCTGGTGGATCTACATAAAGAGCAATTGGATCTGAAACCTATCTGCTGGGTTTGGGATTGAAACTCGCACGGAACCTGCCCTTCAGACCCCAACTGGTCAAACGCAATTGTGCCAGAACCTGTTCACTCTCCCCCCTTTTTGGAAACATCCCAACAACAAAATAAGAGGGAAAACACAGTCACGAGCAAGACACTGCAGGTGACAAGAACAGAAATCAGCGGGGTTAGTCAACCAAGAATCATGCCCCGTCGGCTCGAGTTGAACCATGCGTCATTCTGCATTCTTTTGTGTGTACAACTGCACGTCAACGTGAAACCGAAGACAGGACAATGAACGGTGATAGATTGAGGGGCGGAAGTTCAAACACGTCAAGTCTTGAAGAGACGTGTCCAGTTCTGGGTGTTGGTGATGAGGGTGATGGTGATGGGTGACAGTGTTGGATGGTGGTGAGTTACTGGTTTCATGTGCATTTTCCCCAAATCTGTCCACCTGAACAAAGTGAGGCTGTTAGGACGAACATCACCATCGTTTCTTTTCCCACTGAAATCTCAACAGGTTCAAACACCTTTGGGTTCCTTTCGGTTTGGAAAAGTTTAAAAACATTTACCTGTCTTCTAGTTGCCATCGCCATGACAGTGTTAAGATACCGTGTGGTACGTAATCCACGAAAGTAAGAACAAACGTGCAGGAACAAACGTGCAAGTCGCAACGATAACCCTCCTTTGCAATAAGACGTATGACCAACAGATCTGAGCTCGGTCCGTATCAACAAACTCCATTCATCTTGCGCGCAGCTTCCTTCGGACGTGCTCAAGACGGCACGCAGGTGGGGAGGCTCACGTTTTGGGGCGCCTTTTCTGAAGAAGAAATTGGACGAAACAATCTGTTTGTCTTTGCCTTGTGCTTTGTCTCATTCCGAATGAAAACACCTCACCGAAACAAAGACCCACAGAACTTTGAGTTTGAAAGTTTAGTGCAACGTGCAACACCTTTTGCACCAAAGAATTTGCACCTTTTCTTGAAAACCACGCAAGACGGGCATGGACACTTGCATGCTTTTGAATTTGAAAGGGTACACGGCAGTAAAAGGTACTGTGTTGGTGTGCATCTGGAGAGAAGGAAACTGTTCAGGGACCTGTCTCACCCCCATCACCTGGCCCAGGTGATTCAACACCAAACAACTGTACACATCCACTATACTGCTGCAGCATTCCAGGCCAACCGCTGAGTGACGAGGAGTGAGGGAGAGCGCTATGCCCGCGGCACAGTTCCCCAAAGATTGGGCCTTTCCAGGGTGAAACACAAAACATTCATTCGTGATCAGTTGAGTCTGAAACAGTTTCGTTGGTGTTTTCTCTTGCGAAATTACCTGCTGCAAGAACAACGGGACAGGAAAGACACCACCACTGAGCGGATGTCAAGCTGGGCTGATGAACAGAGTCGTTTGAAAGTTCCACGACCAATGAAGTCGTCTTGTGTGGAGATTTCAATTGACACATCAACCCCGTCAATCGCAGCACGAACCATGGTGCGCGGACTTGGACTCTGTACTTCTTCACAAGAGCACAAACAAACGGAGCTGGCAATGAACCGATAACAAGACCACATTCTCAGCATGCAGAAGAAGGCTTCCTTGTTACAGCGAAGCCATGAGCTGTGTACCAATCCCGCAACAGATGCACCCGTGGGGTTGTTGCGCCTGTGCGCCATACCACCCTTATTGACAAGAAGAAACGGCGAAAGCTGCAGCAGGTTGCAAAGAGCAAGAGCCAAGGCTTCCAGTGGAAATTTCCATCCATTCACAGGAGGACGATTTACGTGAATCCGACGCACATCTTCGCTCAACATGAGAACAAAGCGTCACCACAAGATTTCTTCAGCAAGGTGTTCGAGCAAATCGACTTTGAGAAAGTGTTGACACTGTCTGCTTTGTTGCGTGAAACTTTTGGTCGACAGCCCCCGTCCTTCCTGCCACGCACCATTCGGGAAGAACAATTCCGGACTTCGCCCCACCAGGCAGCTTTGGAACAGCTTATTGCGGGCGTTTTCGAACAGCGTTCAAAACTTCCCACGATTCTCACAATTTTGGCATTTCCAAAAACTGTCAATAGGTTGTTGACAGTTTGGCGTGATGACAAAAGCTGTCCGTGGGTGTACCGAGGCATTGCTTTGCCACGCAGACGTCACAACACGAAGATCACTCACCAAGGTCCATACACAACGGTCATTCCAGGAGAAAAGGGGAATGCAGAAGCAAACTGCGCATTCAACACAATTTACGAGGCCCGTCAATTATGAAACCGTTTTTCATCCAGTATGACAACAGGATTGCTCATATGATCACCAAAACTGCATAGGTACAAAACCAATCACCCATCAGCTTTCAAGCAAATTACCAAATGTTTTAGAATTTGCCTTCATAGTTAATTTTTTCATCCAAAATTGATTAGTTTTCCTTGTGTAGCTATTAACTGTTAATAGTCAACAGGCTAAATTTAGTACAATGCAGTACACAATCAATAGTCATAAGCAAAATGATACTGTTTTTTGTGAAATTATTGAATCCAGAAGGAAAACTAAATTTGATTGAAAACTGTTCCAAAATGAAGTTATGCAAGTTAAGATTGTACCCAAAACTTTCCAGAGCAATCTATGAAGGTTTTGGGGTCCTACCAGATGAAAAATGGTTTCATAATTGATGGGCCTCGTAATCGCTTGAGGTGATATGTGGAGTGACTTACCCCTTTATTGGCCAGTCACCACCGACCAGACGAGGCGGTCGAAGGCTCGGTGCGAAGTGGGCCCCAAATTGAAATATGCCCTCACAGCCTGGATCACTCTGGGGTGTGTTTGTGGCAACCTTTGAACAGATGCCTCGTACGCAAGGCGACAAGCGACGTTTTGCCTCAAAAAGGCAATAATTTCACGTTCTTCC
>JAAUXT010139049.1_pt1 | contig 28160 bp, 32 predicted proteins | sample 7278171 | NCBI WGS metagenome assembly JAAUXT01 (sample SAMN14350112, study PRJNA611818) | marine sediment metagenome | isolation source: surface marine sediment (1.8m) | place: French Polynesia: Moorea | collected 2018-08
CCTTCCTCGCACATTATCCCCAACCCAAAATGAACCAAAAGAGTCCTTAAGATCCCAAATCAATCCTCATCTTGACCATAAAAGTGCTGCTGACATACTTTTGGAAGAGGTTGCCTATAGGTGCTTCGATTTGGCTCGCACCGATTTGGCTCATCAGCCCAAATCGTGCAACCCACCTCAAATCACCTAAAAAGCACACCTGAGGGCTCTGGGCCTCACACCAAACAGATCTGGATTCGCCGGCCCTCGGCAGAACACTGATGAAATCGACCAAAGTTCTGCAACCAGTTTCAAGTTCGAGGAGTCAATTCACGCACGCCTTTTACCAGCAAGAACTTTTATTGCAAAATCTGACCTCGCACCAAAATTGACACACAAGAACCAAAATGCGCGATGGATTCGTTGCAGTAATAATTGGTCAGACTGCTGACACGTGCTCCTCCAGGTCTTCGTTCGTGTTTCCGTTCAGACTTTGCTCCAACTGCATCACCCCCGTCTGTTGGATCAGCAGGCGTCTCAACTGAAGGATCCGATCCTCCTTCTGTTTGTTTTCAAACTTGAGCCGCGCGAGTTCGATGTTCCTGTTGTTTGCTTCGTACTTCCACTCAGTCACCTCCTCGTCCTTCTTGCGCAGGTTCATCTCGAAGGCTCGCGCTCTCTCCTCGGAACTGCGGATGATCTGGTGCAGTTTGTCCGAGTACTTGTCCTTGTCCTTGAGCTCCAGTTTGAGCTCAGCGATCTCGTCCATGTTCTTCTCTGACTCCTGCTTCATCGCGGCGTATTTCAGCTTGAGTTTCTCCACTTCCTTCTCCGTCATGTCCGTTACTTTCGAAGTTCCCTTCAACAAAAGTGAACGAAGTCTTAGCACAGTTCGGAGCATGAAGGCAGTGTTGAACACAAAGCGTGTCCGCGGTGGAGTCGACTATATCATTTGAAAAACAGACTTTTCTTTGCACCGTGTTGCAACAATGTGGTGAACAGCGCTACAAGCCCACTGGACCCCGGGTCAACAAGTGAAGCAGTCACCCCCATTGCCAATACAAGGATTCCTTTCGATGAAAGGACGAGTGCGCGCTCCTACCTTGGAGTTGTGTGGCTTGTTTCGCGCCAGCACCAGGTGCAGCACGTCGTCGGTACAGGCGATCTCCGCCTTGACGCGCTCAGTCTCCGCGTCGCCCACGTACAGCCCGTTCACCTGCAACACGTACATACGAAACTCAAGTCCAAGAATCCAGTTTGGAGAGAAAGATCTGTTTGGACAATGAGTCTGGCGTGTTGATCTGTAAACTGTGAACACGGCGTTTGTACACGCGCACTTTTCGACAATCGAGTCAAAACTGTCCATGTCTCACCTCGATGATGTAATCACCCTCGAACAGCTGACCGTGTTTGTCGGCTGGGCTGCCGGGGACGATCTCGTCGACCGCGGCGAGCGACAGGATCGGCCCGTCGCGTCGACTCTTGACGGGCGTGACGGGCATGAAGGCGCCCGTCTTCCTGCCAATGACCGGCTTTCTTCCGCTGGGGGATCGGAAGATGGGTCTTCGCTCTTTGTCGTCACTGTCCACATCAGAAAATGTGGATTCGAAAACCACAATTCCGTACTGCTGACCGTCCTGCTGGTTCTCAGGAAGACGCAGTGTGACGTTGATGAGGTCACATGACCTGATGATTCTGTGCAATGAGGGATGAGTGACCTGTAGCTCTGAGCTCGCTCGCTCGTTCGACCGATGAGGGGTGCTGGAGTCAGGGTTGTGGATGCCGTCGGACATCATTTCCTCTTTGGACGGTTCAATGACGCCCCACTGTGTCAACTGAGCAAAGTCGTACTCTTGTGGCTGGTCTTCCAGGGGCGGAGGGTCAGTGTAGTCACACTCCCGACCCACAGAACCCTCGGAAGACTGCGAGTCTCTGTTTTCCTTCCCGTTCACCACCGACGCGTCCTTGAGGTCACTGATGATCCGCTGTAGTTCTTGCGATGTGCTGCGGCGGCTGCTCACGGCCTGGGGCTTCAGTATCTGGTGCGTCTCCGGGGTCGGCTCGTAGGAATACACATGGCTCGGCGGAAGACGGTACTTGTCTCTTTGGTGCGTGGACACTGAAAAGTGGTTCCTTCTTTCTTGGTGGTGGTGATGGTACATCGGGTCCTGGGCGTCCAGGGGTGACCTCGGTTCACGTGGAGATTTCGGATGATGCCCAAATCCACCTTTGTTAAAAACTGGACTGTCAGCAAAACCGAAATTTCCTGAGTGTCTCTTAATTTTGTCCAGAGCTTCCATGGACATGCGCTTCTTCCTGTCCTCGATGTCATCCAGGCTCCCCAGGGGGAGCTGCGGCAGAGCGCGTCTGATTTTGCCCCGCGAGCTGCTCGCGCTGACGGGGCGGCTGCGGTTGGAGTAGCCGGCGCTGCTGGGCCTGTCCGTCTCGTGGTCCGCGAGCTGGCGGATCTGCAGCGACTGCGTGCGCCGGATCACCTCGGCCGCCTTGGCGTTCCTCAGAGCCACGTACTCCCTGCGTCGCGACCAGCTGTGGTTGAGGGGACTCAGGCGCTCCGCCTCCCCCTCCTCCTCGACTCTGTGCCTCGCCCTCGGCTTGTTCTGGAGATAGGCGTTGGATTTGAGCCGGGGTGGCTTGTTGTAGCTGCCATCAGCCGTCAGTTCCACCAAGCTGTAGGCCTTCTTGATTGAGGGTTCGGGTCTGCAAGAGATCGCCATTGACAAACACAGCTGTTACACGTGTGTCTGCACGTGAAGTCAAAATTCTGCAACATTGAAAGTGTGTTTGCGCTAAAGCCTCCAGATGTGGCACAAAGAACTCAGTTTATTTGTCGAGCTCGTTCCACTTACACCTCTGGGGAGCCCGTCGAGTTGTCACTGGACGTGTAGGAATTTCGTCGCTCCTGCCGCTTGTGGGCGGACGAATAGGAAACCCTGTCGCTCGCATACGCGCTGAAGTCAAACCAATCACAAATCTTATATCCCTGTCCAAATGCAACAAAAGGGAAAAAAAAGAGTTTCAAGATTGATTCTCCCAGACAATAAGATCACAATTTGACAGCATTCCACTCAACAATGAAGGACACATACCTGTCATTGGTACCCCTCTGACTGGTACCATTAGAAGTAGCATCGGATTCGTTGGGTGAAGTGTTTCCATCTGTTTCTTCGGCATCGCTGTGTTGCTCGTTGTCTTCGTTGTTGTTGACGTCTTCCTCTTCCGACACTTTGCTGCGCAACACAGGATACTCGTCCGGTCCTGTCAGGTCCCTGGTGGAGGAGTTGTGAGCGCCGTTGCTTCTGATGAGGTTGTTCTCGCTGTCGCTGTCGAAGAGGAAGTCCTTCTTCTTTTGCAGTGTGTCCAGGTGTTCTCTCAACTTGAACAGACTGTCTCGTAGTTTGGCCATGGCCGGATCTTTGATATCAGTGGAGTTGGGAGCAGGTGGTTCCTACAACGAAAAGACACACCTAAAGTTTTAGTGTTGCAAGATGTCGAGCTCGAACGTTCACTTGTTTGTGTTCTTCGACATGACAGGTTAACACACAATTTTGGAGATCTTGTTTGCACTTCAGGAAAAAAAATCTTCAGTCAATTTTAGTTGTGCTTTCACAACACTGGGACATCTATTTGTTTGGAAGAAAAAGTTTACAAAGGTAAAGCAGACTGAAGTCAAAGCATCTCTCGCTCTCTCTCTGATGTGCTCTATTGTAAAATGTGTGCCATTTTGAAAACGTAATGTTGTGGTTCAGTTGCGGTTACACTGAACACACAGCAGAAACTCACGCATGAACCAGATAGAGATCAAAAAGTACATTTTGAAACCTGCCAATGCACGTCAGGAAATGGTGTTGGAAAATCTGCTCATCAAGGGTGAAGAGATCTGCATCTACTAGCCCGAGGACAGCACAAAATCTTTTAACTTTGCACATACGAGAGGAAATTGTGTTTAAATTACATGTATGATCCTATTACAGCCAATAGATCCCATTTCAAGCCCAGCCTTAACGTGGAGGGCTCCAAAATGTGCACTTGAAGAAACAGCATGTTCTGAATACCTACCTTTGTTGCCAACACACAGTTGAACCCAAAGAGACCCAAATGTATCTTCTTTGTAATTAACTAGCTACAGCACAAGTGGTTCTCGTTTGTACCACATTTCACTGCCGAGGTCCCAACGAGGAACAATTTCCCGTGAAAAGTGCAAGCGCCATAAACCGCAGAACGTGAAATATTGTGTGTTTATGGCGTGCTTCCTTCGTGTCGAGATGTGCATGTCATGCTTCACTCCTCATTATTGTGGCCAATAATCTTGGCTCTTGATCCGCAGAGTAGACGTGCCTGTGAGCATCCAAAATGTCAGAAGAATGTGACAGCGCAACAAACCTTCACTACAAGCTCCAAATGTGCAAGGTTAGTGCAAATATGGGGAGTCTGTATCTGCTGTGTTCAAACACACTGGAACTATCCGACTGTCCGTCGCAACGTGACACAAATGTGTTTTTTCCGCCGAAAACAATTTTGGGTGCTTCTCCGAATGGCCTGTTCTGAGACCCGAACAGAACTGTTTGCTTTTCCTGAAGTAATGGAACTGGCAGCTTTATCCTGCGGAACTCACATTCACATTCCAGTATGGACTTCGCCTCATTTCCAGCCACTGTCAGACAGACGAGAAACAATAAGTCACCCTCTCCAGTACGCAGCGTCTCACAATGGTGTTTATGAACAGTGAATTTCATTTGTGCGCTGAATATTTCATGCAAATCTAATAGATCTGGCGGGGCCTGTGTCCTTCGCCCGAATCCATGGGATCCAAAGCTTATCCCACAGTCAAGTAAAGCTGTCTGTGCCCACTGGAACCGCTTTCGCCCAGAACAACCCCCAAGAACCATGCCGACAGCACTAAAAAGGCCAACAGGTGGAATTCCGAACAGCTACAAGACAAGTAAATTTGATCTGCACACCTGCAGAGTTTACGGAGTGAAGTGACGTTCGATTTCACACAACAATCAATCAACTTCTGACAGACAATTCGCCAAGAGCAAAATTCTCAAACGAATTAGCCAAGTCAAACAAGCACGCGATAGTGCAAGTCCATGCAGCTGGCCACCGGCCGCTGAGATCGAAAAGCACTGCCGCTCCTCACAAGACTTTCATACAAATTACCACAAAAAGTATTTTGTCCTTGAAAAAGAACACAAACCCGCAAACAGAAACATCTTCGCACAGATATTCTCTCGTAGCTCAGGAGCCACGGAAACGGAAACGAAGGGAAATCAACTTCTGCAAAGCCAGTTGCCAGAGGAAGCAAGGGAAGCTGAGCTTGTGAGCAGATCTGTCGGAACCAACCTTTGTGGGAGCACAAACCTCTTTAATCCTCGTTTTCCTTCGCGCTTCAGACTAAAAAATCTCTCTTCAGTTTGATCTGTTTGCTGCTGGGTGTCCCTTGTGAGTGCATTTCAACAAAATCTGAAAATGGCCAAAAATAACATATTCATCCAGCCACCGCAGGTCCATCGGACGCTGAGTGCACAGGTCTCGCTGTTTCTGTCGCGTCTTCGCGTTTGAGTTTCCTGTCTTTAAGCCAACAATGAACAAGAAACAGTGCGTTAAAATGTGGAACAAATATTGACAGTGAAACAGAAGCCGAATATGAATCAGTTACCAGTTGCTCGGTCTGTGAACGAGACTGCACCCAAAAGAACAACTTGAGAAACTGACTTTGTTCCGCCCACTGTGCTTGTTGTTTCTTTTTGACGAAATGTTGCCGATATAAATAAGTGCTGATTCGGTCACCAGAAAGTATGGCCCAACAACTTCTATATACAAAATGGTGTGACATGCGCTTTTTGATGGACACAATCTCCAGGGAATGCACCGAGATTTGGGTTCCCGACGTTGGGTCAGCTTTGGACCAGAATTGCTGAGGAACTGATCCGGCCACTTTGGTCTGGTTTTCATTCACCTCTGACGACGCAGCGACCTTGTGGTCAAACCCAGCGGCAGAGGGCATGAAATGTCTTCACAACTCCCTGACGTTGTCAATGAATAATGCTTCAGAATTTTGGATTTGCATTCAGCTCAGGAACAGGGCATCAGAAATCAAAAGCTTGGAACGGTTCTTCTGCTCACACCATTCCCATGCATGAACGCACCATGGGGAAATGTGTACTCGTTTTCGTTTGAACAGAGATGAAGCAAATGGACTCGCTGCGCTCGTGGAATACCTACATACGTGGAAACTCGTGCAGGTGGAATGCACACGCGGGCGGACGCCGTTCAGATGTGCCACTCACTCTGTTGATGCACAATGCATGCTGTCAATTTGATGAGCAATGTGCATGCAGTGCCATCACAAAGTGATGTCCCACTCGAAGGCATGCCTTCAGACACACTGATCGAGCACAAGTGTCATTTCCTCATGTCTCTGGCGCTGACTGCATGAAATTGGATGCAAAAAGGTCCGGCATGCATAGAAGTAACACTGGAGCTTCTCATGGCAGACCAAAGCTGTTTCCAATTCTCGAAACGGCAAACGACATTTCCGAGACAAACTACGCGCAGCCGTGGTGGTAAAAAGGCCCACGGTGCCCAAGAGACCACCTCCAAATGGGGCCACCAATAAACGGCTTGGGGTCACCTAGGGGGTGTCAACAGGTGTTGCAATCTCCAGCACAGTGGGATTAATGACTCGGGACCAGCTGTAGCACCGAGGCGAAAAGCAGCGAGGCAGGCCAGGCAACAATGCGGGTGGTTCCGGAGCATCATGGGATGCTGGTCTTTCATTGCATTTTCGCAAACAAACACAACACGAAGATTTTTTGTCTCTGCACCAGGATCATACCGTCAGCCGGGTGACATCCACGTAATTTTCTGCGCAGCAAAAGCTCAACACAAGCTTGTCGCTTTCAAGCCTGATTCGTCGTTCACCTGCGAGGTGGCTCCACCCACAAGGAATGCGTTGTACTGTATCAATGGCATACACGCAAACTTTGACTGTTTCATCTCTGGTGCCTCCCTAGCCCAAAGCTGCTTTAGAATTAAGTCCACAGTGTGAGCTTCTATGCCTCAGTTGCAGGCCTGAATGCCATTCACGAAACGGAAAACGATCCAGACTCCCACCCTCTGTATTGAATTTGCTTTTTCCAGAGCCTCGTCAGAGACCTGACGCTGCGAACAACAGACCTGCCACCAGGATTATCATTACGTTTTGATCTCCATGAAACTCGCGGTGAAGCATCACGATGAAACTCGCATGGAAACCACTGGACCAGAATAATCGCGTCACATCATGCAGTTAACTTCGGTGCAAAAAGGGATCTCGTCCAAAAGCCAGAGAAACTCGGTGGGCTTGATTTTCAAGCTTCCACCGAGACCAAATCCAACTCCATCCGCCAATTTCTTTCCAAGTAGGAGGCTCTCGGAAATTGAACTGGTCTTTTAGGGATCAAGGCATCACCGATTTCCAATTGCAAGTGCCTTTCCACCATTCCATCTCACAATTTAATTTGATGCTTTTGCTCCTATTCACCACGGACAAACCTTCTGTGGTCCAAGCACACGCCACAAACTGCCCAGAGGGTGAAATGGCATGCACCAGCTTTCGCTTTCGAATGAATGACTGCGTGGTCCTTTTGCATTCCACCCACAACCAGGCCCATCGCAAAAACTGACCTTTGTTTACCATGCCACCAGTAAAGGAAAGAAAGACTCAACACAAGTGTGTTGACAGACCTACCAAAACGGATGTCCCGTTTGCCTTGGTATGGTTGCTTGAACATACGTGAGCAGATTAACTTGCATGATACCTTCCGCGTATGACAGCCCTTTCACCAGGACACCACCTGCCTAACAATCAAGTGCCCAGCGCCAAAAGATAAGTTCTAATCACACGCTCTGTCCTGTGGTGTAAGTGCTTCCACTTTTGGAACGATAACAAGACATAATCGGCTCAATATTGCAGAGAATCTTCGCACTGAATCACAAAGGCGACCATTCTTTCATCCGTGTGGCTCCAAAAACCGAAGAATAGAATTTCAGGACGTGGAGAGAAAAATCAGTTTCTCGATTGGGCCTTGGCTTTCCCTCGAACAGCATGTGTTCTGTCAGGCTGTGACTGGTTTTCGGAGCAATGTCCTCCAAACAAAGGCCTTCGAGTCAGAATGAGACTTCAAATGGCTCGTCTCAAGACAGACAGCGTGAAGATGCAAACCGAATCTTACCTTTCAAGTGACTTTCTGCACGAGAGTGTCCCTTCTGAGATCCCGAAAGAACCTTCTATTGTCATTCCGTTATCACTCTGCTTGGTATCTCCGGTGCATCATCTGGACTGGTCTCCTCTTGGTCGAGCAAGCAAATGTCATTCAGAACCCTGGTCACATACCTCGCAGCAAACACACACGGCTCAAGTCACTTCCTAACCGCAGCTCTGTTACTGTGCGCACTGTGTCTCTTTTGGCAAACCCGTCACAGTTTTCTGACCCAGTGCTTGGTGAAGCCTAGACGGTAATTACCATATGTAGGTAGCTTGAATGCAGAGGCAGCGGCCGCCTGACGCACCTCATTGTTGCTGGCAACGTCTTTGCACGCTGTGGTCATGGCACAAGCCATCACTCTGGGGGTTCCTATTGCTATTCACATCCCAAAAATTCGGTGCATTTTGTCCAATTGATCAAGACCCACAATGACGGGAAGCCCTTCAGCTCCTACTTGTCATCATTCCATTTGACAGTCAATGCACAAATGTTGGTACAAGTTCTTGGGTTGTAAACGCCGAGGTCTTCAGGTGACCCTTTTGACTCACATTCAAGTCCCTCTGCATTCATAGGACCCATATCACTTGAAAGAATTTGTCCCAAACGCATCATGCATTCCGTCAGGGGACACTGATACCTTCGAAAGCGCAGGACTCTAGACTTGACAACACCCAAGTTGCAAAAGAAAAAGGCAGAGAAACTAGCAATCTCAAGAAAAAGTTTCCACCAATGCTTGAATCAGGCAAAACACCAGGCAAGTGAAGCAAAGCGCACAAAGTGAAAAAAGCGTGAAACTGATACAGATGGACTGTCCGTAGCCTCAGGGTAGCAGATCACGATGCTACACTAAACTTGCTGAGTGATACGTTTGACTCTGAAGAAAGAGGCAACCAACGACGCACCCGATTGCAGCAGGACAATTCCTTCTCAGTGTGCACCTTGACATTATCTCCCAAATTCTAGGTATCAAATTCAAACCTGCATCCGCTCGGGCCAAGTGTCCGGTCACTCAAAAGATGAAATCCTCCTGCGCGGTTCGGGTACTTGTCCGTGTCTTGTGACAACAGCCTCAAGAGCAGGTCAGTACGAGTGGGCAAGTGTCCATGAAACCTTGGGTGCTCTTCAGTGGTCACGACCGAGCTTTTTCACAGGCACAAGTGACCAAAAATGTACGGATTATTGGTACCACATGTTTGCACACACAATCTTTTTCCGTGCTGCAATGTGAATGATTTGACAAAGGACGAAATGATCGTCAAATATTATTCCTCTACATGAGGTTTCAGTTTGAGATCGGATTGATAAAACAACGCGGATGTCTCTCTCTCTCTCTCTCTCTCTCTCTCAAACACACAACATTGCACAAACACGTAAAATCCACCTGATCCAGCTATCTCCACAACTCCACTGAAACCTTTGCAATTTTTCCCACCTTACCAATACATCTCGCAAAGAAATTCCAAGCAGAAGCAATTTTCTATATCCACAGCAAGACCCAATAAAATTGAAATACATTGCTGGGCGAGTTTGTTACTCTGTACAGACGACGATAAATCACTTACCTTATCACGGGGGGTTCTGTCACTTTTCTTCCTGATTTTCAAGCAATACAGATGAGGGTCGGACTGCCCCCGGCGCACGCAGAGAGACATTTGATCACTATCAACCTACTCCGGGTCTGGAAAGGGATTTTGACTGGGTCTGCGGTGTGTGAACTTCAGCTGTAATGAATTTACAGTCATTTCACGCCACCTTGTCCGTCCGTAGCTTTTGAACCACTCTTTCAACATGTCCTCCGCACAAATTTATGGAAGAAAAAATTTTAATCCTTGAAAAATATTGGAAAAGTTGCAATTGAGAAAACAAAACAACGCGATGGCTTTGGCAATTCCCTCAATTGTTGCACAAAGAAGTGTTTGGACACATGTGTTGCTCACTGGACATCAAGACCTTTTCAACAGCAGTCTACTTCACGCAACATGATGTGCGTTCCGTCTCTCCCGCCCGAGGACTTCTCAGGGCCCCACATCTGTCAGGCAGTCCCTCGCAATTTCGCTCGAGATGAGCACAACTCGCTTCTGCACTTCCGTCGGGTCGAGACCCTTCAAAACATTCGCCAAATTCCGTCACTGCCAGTTAGAGCTGCAAATCCAATCCTACCAACTTGATCTTCATGTCCAGACACAATGCATCCAATACATGCAACAATTGCTGCTCTCGAGCAGTAAATCGACTTTGGGATTGGAATTCTGCTTCTGCAGGAAACAACATCAAAACCTCCATACACTGCAGAGGGACGGAGAGGGTCGTGCGCATGCAGGCCTGTGGCACAGACTCCAGGTTCCATCTGCAACAGGATCGCTGGTGATACCGACATGTGCCAATCCCGTGCATTCTTTCTCTCAATGCAAGCCACAGAAACTAAATTTGTAAAACACAAAGAACTGTGACAAAGAGTGCCCGTCCTGCGATACCCATGGGACTGGACTTTTTCTGATTTCATTTGCGAAGGACAACAGCTTCCCGACAACTCACAGAAACACGCACAGAAACCTTGACGGTCAATGAGACTTTCTCCCGCAGAGACGACACATCTCCGGGAAAGCAACCCTGTGCGCTCAACATTTTGATCTCGGGAGAGTTCTGACAGACTTTCACTCGAAGCTTCAGTTCGTAAGCCTGACGACATTGAATGACACGTGCAACTTAAAAGTACGTCCCCTGAGAAAATTAAGATTTTTTGATTGGCTTCACCACAGGCGAAACCACCTGCATTCCTGACGGATACAAATGGCCTTTGTTGTTGTTTTTAATTGGTCAATACAAACGCTAATGCCTCAGGTAATTGCAAAGCTTCATCTTAAATTTATTGCAGTTTCCAAAAACGTGCATTGCCTGCAAGAGAGCAGTGTGTCGAAAGTGCGAATGCAAATATCAAAATTTGACATACCTGGTTTCGTCCTCCGGCGGTTCTGCTCGTTCCCCCATCACCACTCATAATCACCATTCGTTGCGCATTTCAAAACCTGGAAAATATCCCAATGTCACAAAACTTGACTGTCTTGCAAAGCACTACTCGTCGACATGACGAAGTTTGTGCCTGTGTCCTTCGGTGCTCCACCAAGATCAGGACAAAAGAAAACAACAGACGCAGCTCGCTCTCGTCCTTCGATTTATTGAGGAGATAAGCACCTTGCTCTTTTTCTCGTCAAGTTTTGAAAGTCGAGACAGACAGATTGTCACACAATATGGAAGTATATCTCCTGAACACGAAAGTGGATCAAAGAGATACACGGTAGTTTCTTACCTGTGTTTGATGGGTCCGACGATTTTCTGAGCGGCACGTACATGTATACGAGAATTGAGGGGACTTTCAACCGCAACTCCCTGCAGCAGCACGGATAACTAAGGACAAAGGATTGAACAATGTTTCGCGAAATCCAACTGTCACTGGTGATCAAGCCACTTTCTTGCAGGACTGCTTCATTTGAAAATTTTCCTCCGCTGCAATTCCCACAAAACAGAGCAGGTCCGGACACACAAATATCTGCAGCATATACCGACTGAACGTGTGCATATCGATCGGTTATGCCAGCAATGAACGAAAAAAGTCGGCATCGCCAGACAGGTGACTCAACAAGATTACCTTCTGCCACCAGGCAGATTGCTGTGCCTAATTTTCCATCAATTGTTTGTTGCAAAGAAGGCATGATGTCACGCACAGAAAACAATGGTCCCGCGACAAAAACACACGATGAGTTCTTTTGGAAAGCTTTTCAACTGATAATTTGCTTGAAATAGCACACTCCAACGTAAACCAACAACGTGTCAGTACTCACCTGTCAAGATACAGCAAAGCCTTGTCGTCATTTCTTCCACATGAAGGCCGTTTCTCGGCGCGTGCTGTGCGAACGTCTCCTTCGGATCTCACGGTTTTTTTTCCAAAAGGGAGAAAAGTGGTGAGTTCGACCAATTGAAAAGTCCACAAGACGAAATCCTGAAGAGAGCCTCAACAAGATCGAAGCAAAACGAACCAGGGAACCAAGAACATCTGCCAGCGAGGGCAGACACGCCGTGAGCATAAAGTACCTGACAGCAAATCACAAATCCGGGATTGCCGCCACTGATTGACAAACCTGTCTGGGCGACAGCGAAAACGTTTCTAACTTGTCAGCAGGGGGGGGGGGGGTCTGCGAGGCTGCACAGTTGTCTCTATTCAAGAGTGGACACAATTCCCCATTGATTTTTTTGCTTTATCAAACAAGAGAGCACAGCCTTGAACACAGAGGCGCGTGGCGTCAGGACAGGACCAACCCTGAAATTCTGTTGGGGGTGGGGCAGGAACTACTCCCTCCCGCGGTGGGTTGGGGGGGGGGTACCACTCCACCCCACCCCAAAGAACGTCAAGCCTCGAGCTGTGGCCATTTTTTTTCACGGCAAAAATGCTCACAAGGGAATAGGGAATCACTTCTGACAATTCCCAAAACATTCTGAAAACAGCATGCGGTATCACAACCATCGCGCTCAGGCCGCAAAGCGGGCGCACGCGCGCTCATTATTCCACCCAGAATGTTTTGCTTCACAAAATTCAGATATTTTTGCTCACCAAGGAGTTGAGATGGGGGTGTCACCAACATTTTTTATTGTTGGCTGATGGCCTCCTCTCTCACTCTCAGTGTGTGCGCACACGAGCATTCGGAAATGTTCGTTTCGCTAAACTCGCGCGGGTTTTGCTCTTCCCTTTTGAAATAGAACAACTGCACACTGAAAAAAACTTTCAAAGTGAACAATTTTTAATGTGACTCAACAGTGATAAACAATCACACAAACACTCCGCTCGCGAGTGTCTCACACACCTGATCATCTCCACCCAATCGGAGCGAGGAAAGCGTTCAATGGGAAAAGATACGGTTTGAGTACAAGAACTTTGGCAAACTGTTCCACTTCAGAGCAGAAGCCGCAACATTTCTCAAGCAGACCTGCCGTAACTTTCACAACCTGTTTTTATTATCATAATATATTCAGAGTAAAGAGTGTCGTAATCGATTTCTAGTGGAGGCTCAAGAGAAGAGAGAAAGACAAATGTGGCAAACTCGCACGTGTCCAAATGAAGAATCTAGAAATTTTCGTGCAATCGCTACAGCACCAAATGACCTGAATATCTGAGACATCTCTTTCCGGAAAGTTGACGAAAATTTATCCGCGGAGTTTGTCGCAAGAGCAGTGCATGAGAATCTCCTTTGTGAGCGTCAACCGCCCAGACACGTCATAATGTGACCTGGAGCGACACAAGCTTCTCAACGTGTGACAATTCGCAGTTGCTGGACGCCTTGTCATCAAAAGCGCTGCGCACTCAGTCACCTCCTCCAATGGCATCGAAGTCAAAGGAAAGACGTTTCCTTTGTATTGAACATGCCCGAAAGTTGACAAGATGTCCACTGCGACTCGAGTGAAGTTGTGCTCTCACACACTGTACGAATTCGTTGTGCAGAAGTACAAAATCAGTCTCTCGGTGGATCAGTCTCCCAAGCACTTCAATGGCCTCACCGTATTCACCCATGTATAAGTCGCACCCAAGTACAAGACGCACCCTCAATTTTGCCTTGATTTTCTGGTATCAGATTATATTGAAATCATAGTGATCTCATACCCATGAATAAGACGCATCCCCCACTTTTGGTGTTCAATTTTAGGACAAAAAGGTGCGCCTTACACATGGGTGGACACGGCATTTCAGCATGGCAGGCAACTTCGAGGGGCTGACGCGGTCAGGTTCTTCGGACTTGCACAATCAGAGACGCTGATGCAAACTTCGTGTGTCCATGTGGGACTAAAACGTAGAAACTGTCACTTCACTCACGACTCGCGCAGTCAGTGCGGTGGCGCAGGCTTCGTGCGGCGCATCACGAGTCAGCGGCGTTGACGGGCTGCGCGCTGCTGACGACGTGCTGCGGCAGCGTGAGCACGCAGCAGTGCGGGAAGCGCACGCGCTCCGGGTACTTGGCGAGGACGCGGCGCGTCACAGGGGCGTCCGAACCGCCGCCGCCGCCGCTGTTGAAGGAGACGGCGACGCAGACGCCATCCTCGAAACTGCCTCCCCTCCAACCTGTGTCGTCCTCGTCGTCCAGCTGAAGTGAAAAGAACAGAACTCTGACGGTGCTCTTTTGCCTTTTCCCTGCAGTGAGGTGCTGACGCTGGCGAGCGGGAGTGACGAAGGAACTTCACCAAATCAAACTTCGGTGTGAGCGATGACAACCTACCTTTCCGTTGAGGAAGAAAACCCAGTCGTCGATGGCGCCCACGGCGAGTCTGCTCAGCGACGGCATCGCGTTCCGCTCAACGTCCAGCTTCGTCCACTGCAGGACAGAGCGAAGGAAATACGAGTTCACCGTCTCTCCAACCCTACACCAACTCGAGTCAAGCAACAACAACCTGAATGTCCTCGTACCGATCAAGGACACTTCAGCACCAATGTTGGACGCCGGTGCAACGAAATGGGGAGACACGGGCTACCCAGACACGGGTGTCTAGCCATTTCAGGTTGGAGCTGTAGTGGCCAAACACTCTGTGTCTCCTGGATTCAGGTCCCACCTGAAATGGCCAGACATCCCCTGAAAATGCCACTCAGAGCTTTGTTGAGTGTTTGGCCATTCTAGGTGGGACCTGAAATGACCAAGACACCTGTGCCTCCTCATTTGGGGAGTCTGGCCATTTCGTTACACCGGTGCTTGACACTTCCGTTCAAACGAGGAGTCTCCGCACTGATGCACGACCGCGTTCACGTACCTGTCGCGTGGCTGTGCCGAAGTAGTGCACGTCGATTTCGGTGGCGTCCATCGTGAAGACGACGTCCTGGCCCTGCGCCTGCTTCCAGTAGCTGAACATGTGGTGGCTGAAGCGGACCTGCGGCATGTCGGGCAGCTCCGTGAGCAGCATGTCCTCCGTGTTGATGCAGTGAAACTTCTTGGACGCCATCCAGTCTCCCGTGAGGCCACCCGACACGTAGATTTTGTTGTTCAGTACGCAGGCGGCGTGCTTCCTGAGAGGCAACGGCAGTTCTCCGATGATGTCCCACCGGTCCTTCTCGACCGAGTATCTCTCGATGGTGTCAGTGTTGACCGAAGGTCCGCCCGTTGCGTGGCTGAATTCCGAACAGCCTCCCAAAGCATACACCGCGCCTCGGCAGGTGACGAGAGAGAAATGAGATCGCTCCCTGTTCATGTCAGCCAGACGAGTCCAACTCATGAACCTGGGGTCGAACACGTAACACTTCAAAGAAGACTCCCTTCTGTGCCCATCGTACGTAATGCCGCCACACACGAACATGTAGTTTTCCATCACCGTCACTGAGGCGTGGTCAAAGCCCAGCTCCAGATCGGGGAGAGTGCGCCAGTTGTTGTCGTCTCCCAAAACGAAGAAGCTTCTGCTGGCCGTGTGATCATCAACGTCCCCCGAGAAGGCGACCACAGAAGGGTTGTTTCTGATGGTCGTTTGACTAGATGTAAAGGCAAGTCTGGCGTTCTGCTTCATCTGATGATACTTGACTGCCTGATCAAGAAATTTCTTGCATGGTGATCCAGGACTGGTGAGTTCAGGTGATGCTTTCGAAATCTTTGTGATGTCTGAGGGCAACATGAGGGGAAATCTAACGAACTGCATCATTTCTGCTGACTGCTTGAGACGAGAGTCTCTGTCGTAGTCCAGCCACTGTCGAATGCAGTTGAACAGACCGAACTCGGTGCCGCACTTAAGTTCGTTGCTCTTGAGATACTGTGCCAGTTGCTGAGCAGTGAATCGACAATGGTGTCCGTTTTTGACCAAATCGCCAAAATTGCTGATGACAAAGTCATTGGTCTTTTCCTGTAGTCTTGTCAAGCAGTACATGTCTGCTATTTGCCTGATGTCGACACAGTTGACGAGTGAGAGGCTCTCTTCCAGAAACTGAGCGCACAGCATCGTCACGGAGTCTATCTGGAGGTGGGAAGCGGCAGTCAGGACGTCCTGCACGTTGCCTTCACTCAGCGCCAGCTGCCCCGTGTACACGAAGTGCAACACGGGGCCGAATCCATTTCCGTTCACTCCCTTCAATTCCACAAAATCCTTGCAGCTCTCCAGCATATTGCCGCACAACATAGCTCTGAAGTATTCACTGACGGAGGCCAGAAAGGCACGGTGAGCCCTGAACTGTTTGCCTTCAGAAGTCCTGATCGTGTAATCAAACAACACTTTCTCGTTCCACAGTGTTGCCATTCCCTGCACAACCTTGTTCGCGTATCCTCCGTCACCCAAGATGCGGTCGGCGACGTTGTCCTCTCTCGCAGTCATCCTGCTACGGAGGTGCTCAGATTCTCTCTGCATTTGTCTGAAATCAAGACCACCAAATTCGACCTTCTCTCACAAGCTCTTCGCAGCGGTCATGGAAAACTGCTTCAACAGTCGAAGCCAAGTCTGTTCCTGCCAACAGCCAAGTCGCTGATGTCAGAAACACTGAATGCACATTGACCGCCCGAATCAACATGGGTCACCATCGTAGATCCAGGTCGATTGTTCTACATCGATTTGGTCTGTCATTGAGTTTTTCTGCCGATCAGTTTTTGGTTACGAGTCTTCGAGTGACCAGCCTTGTCACAGCTCAAGAAGCCCACTGATACCCAACAGAAGTTTCAAGCACATCACTTCACAATTCGTTGATCCACTGACAATTGTCCACAAACAACTTGAAGGCTGGTTTGACCAGAGTTTGCTTTTGAAAGCTGAAACGGATCAATTTTGCATTCTCGCCCATAAACCGCATCCTGGGACGTATTCGATTGCACCGCAAATTTCGGGTCGAGTTTGCACCCACCCGAAACTGCCTCTACCGCAGATTCTTCGAGCAATCGAACAGCACATACCGCAGATTTCACCGGAAACCACGTGACATCAGAGCCCGCCATTCTTGAGGTGAGTCATGTTTTTGTTGTTTTTGTGCAAAAATCGAAATAATTGAACCTTTTTGAGTGGAGTGTGTGTGAATTTATTGAGGAATAGGATGAACAAGTTGGGTACAATGTTTTGGTGGAGAATTTGTGTGGAATAGTGATGAAACGATGCGATGGTGCCAGCTTTCTGTGTTGGTCGACTCGACTCGAGTTTCTGTTGTAGATATAGATTGTGCAAAAATGAATGAAGCTCAAAAGCGACTCTTCAGTGTTGCGTTTGGCATCACCAGCAGCGTTCTTGACAATTCGAGGAAAACTCAAAGATTGTTGGAGGAAGAGGACGATGAGTTATTGTTGATTGTGTCACAGTTTACTATGATGTAAGTTAGAAAAGCCATTTTTCGGATCAGAGGGACCATGGTTTGAATGGTAGTGCAAGAAATGTTTGCCTGTCATAGGTTGAGAGAGGACATTGCCAAAGAAGTTGGATTCATTGAAACCCACTTATCACATTACACTGGCAACCAATGGCAAGAATTCTTTCGGATGATGCCCTCGACGGCTGAAAGTCTGCTCAGAGAGATAGCACTATTCTTGGTGGATGGAGAAAACCGTAAGAGTCTTGTTGAAAAATAGTTGCGGAAGCTGCTTATTGGTTTGTGTTCCTGTTGTGTGGTTCGGGTGACAGGTGAATTTCAGTCAGTGCTCTGCAAAAGTTGGGTGAAATATTTGCGGAGTCTACTTTGTTGGCACACAGGTGTGACATTTGATTTGCAGGTGGAGGAAGAGAGGCGGTCCTGCTGCACAAACAGCTTCTCATGGCTCTGCATTTTGTTGCCCATGAATCAAAGTACTTTCAAGGGGCAGACAAATTTGGAGTGTCGTGTTCAACAATGTTTGACCGTGTTTACGCAGTTCTGTATGTCTTGTCTGATGAGCTTCTATCCAAATTTGTGTGCTGGCCCTCTGCTTCAGAACAAAGAGAAACAGCGGAATTTTATGATGACAAGTATGCGTTCCCTGGAGTGATCGGTGCCATCGATGGAACACATATTCAGATTGCAAGACCTCTGGACAGGTTCTTTCCGCAAGATTATTTCTCAAACAGAACAAAGCGATTCACCATGAATTGCCAGATCACAGCTGTGCAAGATCTCAGATTCTCCTCTGTGGACAATGGTCATCCAGGGAAGGATCATGATGCCAGGGTATTCAGAGCATCTGATCTTTGGTTTGAGAGTGGCGAGAGGGTGGAATCACTTTTTGTATCCGCAGACTTCCACCTTGTTGGCGATGCTGCATATCCCATGAAGAGCTATTTGTTGAAACCGTACAGGGATACAGGAGGGTTGACCCCTGGCCAAAGGGCCTTCAATCACAGGTTGTCATGTGTGCGTGCTGTATCAGAAAGAGCCATTGGTCGGTGGAAGGGCAGATTCAAGCGCTTGAAGTACATAGATTGCCGATCTCCAGTGAAAGCCAGGTTGATCATTGCTGCCACTGCCATGTTGCACAATTTCTGCATCCTGAAAAGCGATGTGATTGATGAAGAGGAGTTGGATGAGGACAATGAACCAACTGTTGGTGACATGGTGAGAGCCGAAGTACAGTTTGCTGTAGATGCAATGGGCACACACAAGCGTGCAATGATCACAGAAGAGTTGTCATAAAAATGGTGCAAAGCTGAAAATTTGTGTCATTGTTCTGCTTTTAAGTTCCGCAAATATTTTGTTGCCACAAAATATGCTGTGAGACAGGATACATGGTAATGAATGTGTGACAGATGAAGTTGTGAAGTTGACTTTCACATTGATGTTGCATTTGAGTCTTTCAGTTCATCTTTTGTTGAGCAGTAGTTTGTACGAATTAAATGGCAAAAAACATGTTGTCATGGCTGCATTGAAGCTAATTTCATATTTTGTATTCTTTTTTCAGTGTTCAGTTGGGCGCGAGAAACGCTGACACGATGCCGAAACGACATGACGATCTGCATCATGTGAGTTCCTTGTGTGTTGAAAAAGTTGCGGAACCTGAGAAGAAGCGAACAGAATGTGTGTGGCAATAATTCGGTGCTTTGAGATGTTTCAAATGCGTGCTGCCCCCTTCTTGCCGCCCCCCTAAAGGTCTCAAAGCGTTTCACTACTTGAAACGCGCATTACAATTTGTGTTGGTGATACTCAGTCACATTTGCTTGTTTTTGCAGGATACGGACGAAAAAATGATGACGTTCTCCTATGAGTGGCAGCGGCATCCAGTACTGTATGACAGCGCAACCAGACTCGATTTCCAAGTGAAGGGGAATGTGGCCATGTGCCTGGCAATCACCCGCGCGAAAGAAGAACTGGCAGACTCAGTTGGCATGGATGGTACATTGTGTGGGTGTGCATGCATGCGATGTTTTTATTTGCAGAACCATGTACACATGAGTGTGATGCTCAACCTTTGTGGAAGCTGACCAGCAGTCAATAAAAAGAACATTTCTTGCAAACGTGCAAATGTGTTTTTTTCATTGCAGTGGCGGACGTCAAACGCAGACTTCGCAAGTACAGAGATGGATGTAACCAATCACTGCCGCTGTGGATTCAGGACATCCGAGAGCACAAGACGGAACATCTCAAGCTACCCAGTGTGCGCAAGCTTCATATCTTCCGATGGCTTCTACCCCACTGCAAGAACTGGTCAGACCACTTGAACGATCACGATTTCAGCCTGTACATGCCAAAGCTGAAGGAGTTGGAAGAATGGAATTTGAAGCGTCAGAAAATCCAAGCTGTGGTACCTGCATTTGCAAAGCTGACCATTTCTGATAAGGTGCTTGAGATCCTGTGTGAAGTGTACCAAAAAGTTGTTTATGTCACTTGTGTGCAGCCTTACATGTACTGAGAGGAGGAGCTTGAATTCCGAAGTGATTTTGTGCACACAATTGTGGGGACTGTGCGTGTGGTTGCACCTGAAGAGGAAATGTGTGAAGCCACTGTGTCCGTGTCCATACAGATCGATCGGTTCTTCTGGCATTTGCATGATTGCTTGTCACCCCTGGCAAGGGACAGCGATTTTTTCGCCTCAAAATGTGACGTGTTTGAAGATGCACACAAAACGACAACCGGTTCACGAATGATGACGCTGTTTGGTAACATGAGCCAATTGTCACAGCAGTGGAAGAACAACATGTTGGGCATCCTTTCCGTGATGGAAGCACAAGTTGGTTTTGAGGGGGCACTGTTGTTCGCTGATAAAGACACACCTGTACAAGCATTGGACGACGAGTTGCAGGTAGCACTTTCCAAAGCAGTTGATGACAAACCAGTTCTGCAAGAGGCAATGAAGGCGCTTCACACTGAATGCTGTGCTGTCAAAGTGAAGTATTCGAAATCAAATGTCGCCTGGGTCAAGATTGCTGTTGGTCTTCCAAACCGTGGCAAAAACCGCAGGCCGCCAGTTCGCAGACAAAGGAGACTGTACCCAAACATGTGAAGGGAACCTAACGTTTATTTATTGTTTGCCAAAATGTACACAGAACTATTTACGGAAGCTGCTTGCTTCGTCGAACACATGTGTTTATGGTATGCAACGAACATTTGTAGCTTGTTTTCTTGCAAATGCAAATATTTACGGAAGCTGCTTGTTTCGTCGAACTTGTAGGTAGCAAATAAGCGCATTCTGCTGAACGCTCAAAAGGTTTCATCGTACTGCAGAATATTTACGGAAGCCGTGCCAAAGCCGGACAACAGAACACTTGAGTGAATCATACAAGGGTTGAGTTGAATGCAACTTTTGTGCCAACCTGTAACCGAGATTTTTTTCTCAGTTTGAACTTTGTTCAAATAAATCCATGTTGATGCTTTTGCATCTGGAAAACATAAGCGCTCACATTTTGAGTCTTGTACGACAATTCAAAGGTCAATGTCTTTGTTTGCAGCCACGATTCTGGTGATGTACGGCCCGAATTGAACAACCCTGTTCTCAACACCACCGGCTGCAGTCAAAACATCTTCCCACACAGGACTTTGGGGAATGTAAGGGGACACATTGAACCAACTCAGTTTCGGGCAACCCCTGATGACTCGTTGGACACAGGTCATGCACAGCAGTGGTCCCCACGCACCTGACATATCAAGTTGCTCAAGAGCTTTGCAGCTTGTTGCGAGTTGCACTGCAGTTTGTTCATTCAGCCCAGGGACTCCGGTGATATCCAGTACCTTCAGCATAGGGGGGCGCGTACAAACGAAACCATGAGTCAGAGTGAAAGCACTCAAGTTTGGACAGCTTTGTAGTCTCAGTTCAGTCAGGAGGGGTGTGCCGCTGATAAACAAACCACTGGTCAGAAATGTTGAGCGCAAAACAGTAACTTTGCGAACATTTGACAAAGCACTAAGTATGATGTCTATCCACAAAGTGATGAAAGTTGCCTCAGGCGATGCTACGTTGTCAATGAAAATCTCAGAAACAAGTGAGCTGTGCTCAAATACATAACGGCAAACAGCATTGACACACCCATTGTCATTATCAAGGATGACTCTTCTCCAGAAGAACGTGTCGTCAAGCAGTGCGTCGAAGTTTTCGTGTGCTTCAGCCAAGTTGCATCGTTCTTGGATACTCAGTTTCGTCATGATGCACCTCAGGACAACGTCAGGCAGGGTATGCAGAGGCTGCGAAGCCGGCTGCAAAATAAATGACCAATTGGTAGGATCCATAAATGTTGCGAGTCTTGCAGCGTTCTTCCCCCCCTCTCGTGTCACATTGCGTGAGCAGGCACGACAGTCTCACCTGCTTAATTCTCAGGATTTTGCACACCAGCGATCTGTTAAAATTAATGAACTCAACTGTTAGTGTTTTTGCAAGCAGAAATCCCACCAACACCCACAGCCGTGTCAATGTACCTTGGCAAGCAGTTCCAGAAGCGCTTTCTGAGTTGAAGCCTCTGCTGTGGCACGCTCACGTCTTTCCTCATCGCGCTTCTCCATCTGAATGAGACATTGGATCACTTCATGTTGCCATATTAGCCACATTTCAATCATCTTCGTGAACTCATTTCAACAATACTCACAAGCGTGCGCATGAAGTCAATCATTTTGTCAGCCCCACTTCGTCGGCAGGCCAGTGATGATGATGCTTTGGATGCTGATGGCTCCAGTTCATCTCCTCCTCCTGTGCCTTCAGCTAATGCAGATGCAGTAGGACCAATAGCTGCAACAAAAGTGGATGTGAAACAAGTGCGCGTAATTACACACAGAAACACATCCATGCCACATCAAGTATTCCCCCCCCCCAAACCAAAAAAAAGTGTTCCAACTTTCCTTTTGAGTTGTCTTTGCGCAGGGACGACACCGTTTCCACGTGCACCATAGGACGGTCACCGATGGTAGCTCCAACCCTCTCTTCCAAAGGCCATTGTGACAGATTTCCGGCACCAGATTTTTGTTTGTTATCATTGCGGTTCTTGAAGCGACGTTCAATGCGACGTATCTTATTGTCCACTTGGCATCTGGTTACGACTCTTTGCAGGATTGGAACTGTAAAGAAGCAAAGCAAACAATGGAGATGGCTTCAGCAGACCCCTGCAGCATCCGCAAATATTAAAGTTACGCTCACATGGAAAACTCACACAATTCTCGAGTGATCTTATCCAAGTATTCGTTTCATGTGAAACCGTTTTTCTGATCATACAACTCTCTCTTGTACTTTTCGACCAAGCTCCACAGTGCCGCTTCACCAGCCTCATCCCATTTGTACTCATCACCTGAAGAAGAAGAAAGATATGCCCCTCTCGAACATCCAAGTAATGTACAGTCACACCCATAGTACCAAACATACCTTCCAGTCCAGCATCAACAAGAGCTTCTTCATGCTTGCATGACAGCCATGGGTGGTGGTTTGAAAGTCTGAACGCGTTTTCTCTTGACTCCCTTTCCCTTTCCCTTTCCAGCAGCAGCAGATGCACCTTTGAATTTGCCTGAAAAAAAAAACATGAACCAATTTCACATGTCCCCACACACAAAGTATAAGCTGATGCGTTTACAACCTCCCTTGAACACACCTTTGCTTGGAACCCAGTCTTCCGATTTGTCATCGTCAAATGGTTCATCTTTGTCAACAGCTTCAGCAAGTTTCTGAGCTTCCTTTATTTGTCGCGTGATCTCCTTCAGGTCATCATCTTTCATTTTTTCAACCTCCTGGATGACCCCTTCCCCAGACAATTCGATTCCTTCGCTGGGGTCCAGCTTTTCTTGCGAGACAACATACGAATACAGACTCTGCATGTACTTTGTGAAGTTCTCATCTGCAAACAATTAGAACCCATAAATAACACACTTCAAATCAAATCTGAACCAGATTCCGCAACTATTAAAACACATAATTTCTGGTTTCTTGTACATCTACCTTGCAATCGTATCCAGTCAGACACTGTGTTCACACACTGCTTTGTGCATTTTATTTAAAAAGTTATGTCTTCAACCTTGAATGCAAACTCCTTCGTCTGAAACAGTTCTCATGCACATGCAATGCAACCTTTTAAACATTTTAGGGAGTCAAATTTTACACTTTTCAATTTATCTGCACAAACCTCAGACATCTCAGCAGGCCGGATGTTGATTGCAGACGAAACATCCCGCCCTGCATCTGGATTGGCTCCAAAGAAAAAGGGAACTCTTCACGGAGGTTCCAAAGTCCTGCGCAACCCAGCTTCATTGCTACAATTGTAAATTTTTGCAAAAAAACAAAAAGTTATCCAAAGCGCAAACTGACTGAACCATCAATTTTGAGTTTCTACTGTTTGCGGTGCAAATTTGCGGTTGGCAGAAGCAATCGAACAGCATGGAGGAGCGCAAGTTGAAACTGACCGCAAATTTGCGCTTGTTTGCGGTGCAATCGAATAGGCCCCTGGAATCTGCTGGAACTTTCGCTGCAGTGAAAACATGCCAAAGATCTACTGACTTCGTCTGAACTTGTCTACAACGCAAAATGATGAAAAGCAAACCTGTAAGCTTCCAAAAAGAAGGTAAAAGCCCATTTTCAAAACATTCGAAGTCAACCCATGGGCGCAGCCATGTTGAAATTTACACACCGAATGCAGGTGGCAGCACCACCTCATCATCTTCCCGCCTCAATCGTCCAGGTCCCTGGAGTTTGTCTGGACCAGCGTTGAGACACTTCTTTCAACTCAGCAAACCTATTTCTGGCCAAGGCTGACGTGCGATTTACCAATCAAAGTTGGGAAAATAATGCTCCTTGAGGATGCGAAGGCAAAGTGCACAAGGTAGTTTTCCCACACTTTCGTGCAGCACAGGCGTCTGTCTGTCTGTCTGTCTGTCTGTCTGTCTGTCTGTCTGTCTGTCTGTCTGTCTCTCTCTCTCTCTCTCTCTCTCTCTCTCTCTCTCTCTCTCTCTGTGTGTGTGTGTGTGTGTGTACAAGCAAGGACAAACTTGTGCACGAGGTTCAAGGCTTCGTTGACCAGCTTTGGATTTGGAGTTTCACAAATCTGGTGAACCGAAAATAAAATGTGCGCGTGCCTTCGCGCAAGCTCCAACAAACTTCTCTCAAAAATAACTCTTTCTTGGAATTCCAACCCCTTTTGCATTCCTTTTGAACTGCTTCGGTACAAGAAATTTTGTTTGCACAAAGTGCTCTCCTGAGCCAACGAAGGGGATCCCAAGGGAGAAGATGTTTCACTTTTGTGGCGCGGTCACACACAAGTGTGTACTCACCTGATGGAAGATACATAAATCCCGTGTACATTGCGAGATCTCATAGTCAAGCAATGTTGTACTAAGCTATGGATTTCACGAAAATGAAAAGAAATACACGCTGATGATACGTTCCACTTTAAACAAACGATTTTAATTCTCCTGAAGGTCGTTTTTCTTTCGGTGGGGCACTGCTGCGGCAAAAAGTTTTGAACTCTGTTTCTGTTAAGACGTGTTTGTTTTCATGTTCTGAAAAGGTTCTTGTTTCGAAGTCGTCCACAAAATTTCGTACCTTTGTGCGTTCGCTACGGCTGCAAAACATGAGAAGAAGTATGAAATCTTTCTGCCAGTCCTCACGGAGGTGGTTCCTTAGTTCCATGTCTTCCCCCAAAAATGACAAAGAATGAAGTATCGTCTCAATGCACAGCAACCGTAAGAATGCTTTTGACAAACAAGACACTGTTGCCATCGAAGAACAAATGTACGGTACGAACCTCGGAAGTAAAAATGACGAATAGCCGGCTGATTATTCTTCTGTCTGTCGGTGAGTTGTCTGCAAGATTATCAAAACATCATGCAAGCGCGAATTTTCGTTTTTTGAAGTCAGTTCGTTTCCTGAACATTTTCAGTTTTGCTGGTGTCGCCGTGCAAAGCTGACCAGTATTGCAGTGAACTGGATGCGCAACTTTGCTTGGAAAAAACTATTTCCCAGGACCTGGTTCAGTTGCGCGCATATCCTGATCCAAAAGTTTGTGAGTAAGTGTGATAAAAAACAAACAGCCACCGATCTTTTTTTGGTTGAGTTTCACTTTGCGCACAGCCAGTCGAAAGAGACTAAGGAATTCGTGCGTTTCAGCACCATCAACGAGGAGACAGCCACAAAACTGATGCAAGACGCGCACGCCTGCATCGACTCTCATCTTGGTCAGTGCAAACCAACTGAGTGGAACCCGAAGATCTTCCGCGGCAATGTGGAAATGATTGGGCACGCGATTGAACAAACCTGTCAGGTGGAAATTGGTGAGGACTGAGAAGCAACATTCGTGCTGTGTCATTGTCACATTGTCACAAAGAAAACGTGCCCAAAATTCAGTTCATGTTGACACAATTTCGTCTGATGTTTTGAAGTCGCCCGCTAAACGTGGTTTCAGGAACTCATTGTTTGGGTGAAGTGACACATTGCATGAATGACAACTTTCCGGACACGTTGGCCACGAACTTTCGGCATCAGTTCGAGTCCGTGGACTTTACTTCAGCATTTTCCTACGAAAGCTTCTGCAGGTGCGACAGAGAGTTGAGGGATACAGTTGTGTTCATGTCTGAGAACCACGCAACAGCACCACATTTCACTTCATTCAAGGTTTTTGCAAGATCTGGTCGACTGGGCGTCTCTGTAGTTTCTGGGCGTTTCCACCTCAGAGGGGACCACCCAACATTAATTTACGATGAGGCATTGTATTTCAGGGACATTTACAAACCGTATGAAAGCAACTACGCAGCTGCTTTCAAATGCATCTGCGATGTGCCAGCCTCTTGTGGGGTGAATCTGTTCGCTGTGCCGGGATACAAACTCAGCTGGGCCGGCCTCGCTGCCGCGACGTACCATTCCAAAATTTCTGCGTGTCAGGAAGGTCAGAACACTCACTCACTCACTCACTCACTCACTCACTCACTCAATCACTCACTCACTCACTCACTCACTCACTCACTCACTCACTCACTCACTCACTGGCAAAGCAATGCCGTCAAGAAAAATGTTTGTGTTCAGTTGGTGTGACGCATGGTGTTCGTGTGTTTGTCAGGATGCGAGGACTTGCCAGTGAAGTTGGCCCATTTGTCAGCTTGCACAGTGAGGACTGAACTCATAGACGCCAAAGGAAAATTCACAGAAGATCTGAAGAACGGGAAGGGGAATTTTACTTTCGGACAATATTGCAGGTAGCAAAGTCGATAATACGTAGATCGACCCCATTCACTTGAGATGCCAAGAGAAAAGCATGGAAAATTGAAAGAGTTTTGTAGCAAACATTTTTCGTTTCCAGCAGCGCAAAAGGAGCTTATCAATGCGTACTTGACAACGTCCAAGGATGTCCGTATCTGGTGAACTTCATGCGCACCATTCTGGAATATTTAGAAAGCAGTCAAATTTATCAGGTTGGTTTCTGAGTTGACAAAGGCTTTTTCCTATGAAGTTTCGAGTGCACGTACATGTATTAATATTTTGGAGGATTGTGTAATCTGCACGTTTTTCTTTTGTCAGACACTCGCAGGTCTGCTGGACGCTTGCCCTGGAACGTCCTTCGCCGACCTTCGCGACGCCCTAAACTCCGCCCATGTTGAAATGTCTCAAAACTCAGGTTGTTCGAACACACACGCATGCATTCAAGGCAATTCGTTGGAAATGCAGATGTGTGTGTGTGTGTGTGTGTGTGTGTGTGTGTGTGTGTTGCAAGATCTTTTTTTTTCAATTTTCCAGGTTTTTGCCACAGTTCACCTTCATCTTCAAGTTTGTCGAAGGTTGCGCTTGTGTGTGAGTTCTGCAACTTCCTTTTCTCCGATTGTTCAACAAAAAAGAATCGCATGTGCAAGCAAGCACACCTGTGTTGGTCCGCGGTTTTCTGCGTGTCCGTCCATACACGGTTGAAGGATGAAGGGACAAACATTTTTGGTATTCTTTTCCAGGTATCGTTATTGGAGTGATTCTTGGGCTCGTGCTGATCGTTCTCATTGTGATCTTGGTGATTAGAGGCCCTCCGGAAGCCTTGCGAAGGCTATTCATCAAAGTCAAGGAAGACCGGGTACAGTTCGATAATCGAGGCTTTGAGCAGGGCACCTCTGCTTGAGCCCAGCTCAGTGCTGGTGCACGGTTCAAGACACAGTTTTCAAAGTGTGTGTAGTCGATTTGTCGAAATAAAAATATCCGTGCTTGTCAAGACTGCTCTCCACACACATGCACACAAGAAAATGCTCCTTGGAGCTCGCGGTGATTTGAGAAACCAGCAAGCAACCCAAAAACACAACGACCTGAACACAGTGACCCCAAACACAAATAAGCACAAGGACAATGGATCGATTTCAGCAAATATATTTGCATCATTTTTTCATGAAATGTCCCTTGGGCCCAGGCGCCACAGCCCCGCCGGGCCGCGCTCCCCGGCGGACGGCGCCCGGGTCCCGGTAGACTGTGACGTAGAGCGCGTCGAGGATGACTACCAGGCTCATGAGCCCCGCGAGGGCTTTGAACAGCGAGCCCATCTCCTAGACGATAACTATGCCGATTCTCCTCACCGCGTCGAGCCCCTCCG
>JAAUXT010127690.1_pt1 | contig 28155 bp, 26 predicted proteins | sample 7278171 | NCBI WGS metagenome assembly JAAUXT01 (sample SAMN14350112, study PRJNA611818) | marine sediment metagenome | isolation source: surface marine sediment (1.8m) | place: French Polynesia: Moorea | collected 2018-08
TCTCCACTGCCACAACTTTGGCGGCACTCAAATTGGGGAGAAAGCACGATGGTAAAACTTTGCAATGTTGACTGTTGTGTGTTATGGAAACAAAAAAGTTTATTCAGTTTCGAGAATTGTTGTGGCTTTCAGAATCAGAGCCTGCAACAGTTGATTGGTCACACGTGCGTCTGTATCTTTGCAGTCCGTACAATTTTGAATCCAGCCCCAGCACAGACAGATTTGAGCGACGAAATGTTTCAGTACACAGACATACTGTGTCCCAACGAAACTGAGGTAAGTTGGTCGTTGCATGTGAAGCTACCGTAACGCGTGGTTTCTAACTGCAACCAGCACACCAGCACGAGCAGCATTTCTGCATTCACATTAAAGCAGATGTGGACATTAAGAGCGCAAGGCGCCGTTCATTTTTCACTTGCTGACTCCAAAACAGGGCGGTTGTTGGGTGGAACTCACAGAGCATGACGAATGTTTCTACAGGCTGAGTTGCTGACGGGGAGGCAGGTGGCGACAGTGGAGGACGCTCACGCCGTGGTGCCTCTTCTGCTTGCACGTGGATGCCGGGTTGTTGTGGTCACCCTGGGAGAACGCGGAGCGGTGCTGGGAACCAGCGAGAACCCGGGCAAAACTCAGCACGTGCCAGCACCGAGCGTCAAGGCGAGGGACACCACGGTGAGTCTTGCGCAATCCAGTAGTGGGTTCAGACATCGATCAATAGATCTACAACCTCATTTGGAAGGTTCTGATTACAACAGGCCACAAAAACAGAGCAACACCGTGATATTCCCAGGTACGAGGATGTATCCAAAAATGATCGGATGGTCATGCTGGGATTTCTGTGGACTTCTCTTGAGTTCCAACAGTCAAGAATGAGTAATGAGTCTAGAGGTCAACATGACCATCCGATCAGTTTTGGATGCGTCCTCGTACTGCTGCCAGTCCTATGAAGTATCAGACAATTGGTCCACACTTGACAAATTGACATTCTGAAGCTGTGTCCTTTCATCAGTTACAGCTGCAACAACAAAATGTACACCTGCTTGCCTCACAGGGTGCAGGAGATGCCTTTTTGGGTGCTCTGGCCTATTTTCTGTCGCGCGGAAGTCTGGACCTGCGCACGTGTGTGGCGCGGGCTGTCGGCGTCGCCGCCATCAGCGTCCAATCAGAAGGCACGCAGACGAGCTTTCCGAGCAGAGAGGACATTCCACGGCGTTTACTGGATGAATAGACTTGGTTCTTGAAAGTTCGGCAGCAGACGAACAGAAGTGACGTTCTGCCGACAATTCCTAGTCATAACAGTAAAAACCAACAAGATTCGCGGAAAGGTGAATTCCTGTTCATGCCACATTGTGCGCTGACTAGTCTTTTGGACCTGGGTTCTGTTGGGTGGTTGTGAACAGGAATTTTCCAAAGGGGTTCATTTCGTTGTGCGGTTTGGTTGAAGCTGTTGAAATTTCTTGCTTGTCGAACCGAGGGCCTCGTCATTGTTTCTTTTGGACATTCCTATTACCACGACATTCCCACGAACATTTTCATTTGGATGTGAGCTGTAAACTTCGTTGCTTTGATGCACACTTTACCAAAACATTCGTGCTGTTTGCCAAAGACTCTGACACGAAAACGTTCATTGGGACGAAGCGATAGAATGAGCGTTTGGTAATTGTCGCGACCTCAGAGAACGTCGATAACTGGGAAAGCGGAGTGATTCGGCACCTGTTGATGAGTGGAGAAGAAGCCGAATGTTCTGTGACGCGAAATGAAAAGTAGATTACCTGCACATTCCAAAGTGGTGACGCCAAAATGAGCTGCTTTGTTGAGAGTCGGTTGGACGGCAGAGTGGCAGAGTATGTGAACTGGCAGCTCTTTTGTGGATTCCTTCCTGAAGTTGTCAGACTTTTTGTGTTCCTCTTGGGAACTTCCATCAAGACTGTGATGGGAACGTGTGAGGGACAAGAGTCTTGAGTGCTGTTGTGTTGCGTCGAGACGTGAACAGCTCTGCCTTGTAAACTGTCGCCTTCGATGGTGATAGATGGTGATGCGAAGCCTTCAAAATGAACCAATGAAGGTACATTGTATTGTATGTCCTAAGAAGGTCGACGGCACACCAGTTCGAAAAGGCAGTTTAAATGCAACGTTCCCCGTGCCAGCTGCACGCGCACGTCAATTGTTCCACTTACCATGCGCGGTTGTAGCTTTGTCATCTTTCAAAACTTTGCACACTTCTCGCGTTCTTTCGGTTGGGGCAGATTTGCCGGTAATTTGATTTCTTCCGGTTGTGCTGGTGTTTTTTGCTTTGTATCTTTTCGTGTTGATATGCCAAAAAGAATGGGAAACAGAAGAAAATTCCATTCTTCTTCGGTTTCTTCTCAGACGTCAAAGCGAGAAGTCTTTTGGTGGTTGTCATACTGACGCTGTCACAGGTATTCAGCTTATTTTCTTTTGATACGTGCAACACCTTTTTGAGACAATTAAATCAAGAGATTTATTCACAAAACATGCCATGCTTCTTTTCACAGCAAGGTGGAATGATGCCGTTTTCGTGGCACGTTTCCCACCGCAAGCTTTTGATTCTTTGCGAATGAACCCACACGCGAACAATACGGACATCACAGCGCAAGATTTCGTACACAAAAGCAAAATTCCGAACACGGCGATCGCTGCAGTTGGTGGAGGTGCTTGCAACGGAAGGGAAGGGATGTCGTGCGGCAACACCGCAAGATCCTCCAAATATTCAGCAATGAATCTCATCACGCAGTGTTAGTTGTTTAGGGCAGACATCAGGGTCCAGTTTTGTCCGGTCAAATTGTCAAACTTTTTGAAAGGTGGCAAAGTGAAACCACAGCGAACACCGTGTGAAAAGCATCCATCACGCAGAACAGGTCAGATGAACCACAACTGTTCACTTCGTTGTTCGAAGTGACAAGATCTACGTTGGGTGTGACTTTGGAAACGTGAGCATGCGCAATAGATCTCCAGTCGGATAAAAATGTCGCCTGAGGCAGATCCATGTTGCCTGAAGCAGACCTGTTCATGTCAGTCCAAGAAGGTTCAGGACAAGAAAGAACGCTCTGCCTTGATTAGGAGCCAGGATAGAAAGTTTCCATGGCTATTCCATGGTGTGCAGGTCAACTCAATGAGGTTGTGTGGTCGGACATGATTCCAATACAAAAAGAACAATGCTGAGGAGCTGTAAAATTTGGCTGTGGGATTCTTCAAATTTTGCAATCCAAGATTGTTCCAGTGACACAACAGTCAATGTGTCTTTTTGTTCCTGCGTGGAATCGATGCTGTCGGGAAGAACAAAACAGCCAAGAACTGTTTTGTTTGGCCTCTTGCTCCAATGCAGCCTGAAGCTCTTCCAGATGGTTTCTGCATCATGACTTTCAGACCCACCTTCCTGATCTGGCGACGAAAGAGCAGCTTTCTTGTCAAGATAGACGACTCCACGGGCCTGAAGCGCGAACTACTGCATGGGAGTAAATTGTCAAGACAGAGGCACTGCTCCCCTTTGCCTCTTGCAATGGATAGAAATATTGCCAAGGAATGGGTGAACTTTTGTTTATGCAACAAGAGAATGTCAAGTTTTGCACACATTGTCACTGTCTGAAGAAGACGATTCTTGTGGAGTCTGCTTCAGGAACATGCCCATGCAGCAAACTCTTGAGTCTCAGCCGTGCAGACAATTTTTCTGCACGCTTGCCTTTTTCGGCGAAGTTGGCCCTGCATAGCTTGCAAGAAGCATACGGACCTTTCTTGCGTTGCAGTTGCATGGCTTGTGGTTCCGTTGCTGAAACCTGTGTTGAGAGTGGTGTGTTCCAGTCCGGTCGCCAGCGACTTTTCCCATTAGCCTCGGAACAGGACCAGGGCAAATGATACCACATCCAGTCAGCACCAGACGCACGACTTTCGTGTTTCCGAATCGAAGATCCACAAGGGAAGATTTGCACGCAAGTGTGAATTTCTTGGGAGTGACTCCATTGTAATTGAGCCTGTTTCGTCTGCCGGAGCTTTCTGTGCAATGCTTTGATGAACGTTTGAAAACAGGCTTCTTTATGCCAGCCTCATCAAGACGGACCAAAATGGCTGCCTTGCATGGACTTTCATGTAAAGTTGATGAATGCAGTGTGATACGGCAGGCAGATTGTTTGCCATCCTCGGAAAGTTCATGTCTTGCTCTGAACGTGAGGTGAGAGAGGTCTCGTTTCTCAAATGGCGTGTACTGGACACACACGCACACGCACGCACACACACACACACACACACACACACACACACACACACACATACACACGATGGCAGAGTCAAACAAGGGAACCAGACTCCTGACGCTGTGTGTCCCTCCACTGAAAGAGTGACTGAAAACTGACCTGCAACGAAACAACGTGTGTGTGCCCTTCGGTTGCCTTTCCCTTTCCCGATTCTTCCGACTTTTGAAGACTTTGGAAGAAACCCATGTTTCTGACTTTTGAAAACTTGCTTCGATTTCGTTGTCAGATTTTGTTCAGCTTTGTGTCTTGTGTCAATTCAGAATGAGTGATCAGATTTCAAAGTGGCTTCCGATGTTTAGATTCAGAGACAGTTCATATGTCTGTGTGGCAAATCTGCACAATGATTTTTAGACTTTTTGAAAAGGTCTCGAAACAACGTTTTGAGATTGCATTTCCATGATATTCGTAAAACCCCCCAAAAAGAAGAAAACGTGTGTGATTTCCGGCAGAAAATGAGTAGCCTGGAAATATACCTCAGGTTTTGAAACTACAATTGAAATCACCGCTGGCTGGTCCGGTTTGCATTGAACCAGTTGCGTGGTTCTAGATTCACTGGTCTTGTTGCAGCTGGACTTGAACCTGTGGAGCTGAATCCACACCCGTGCAATCGGACTCGGACCCGTGGCACAAGACCCAGACATGCAGAACCAGGCCCACAAAACTGGTCCAAGAACTTGTGTTGGTCTGGTTGCACTGGTTGTATTGCTCTGGTTCCACTGGACCATTGCAGCCACAACCATGGAGACCAGCTGATCCATTTGCTTTGGTACATTTCCAGTTCCATCAACCCAGTTCTGCTAGTTTTGTTCTCCTGGTCTCGTTCCGGGTTAAGTTCTGTTTGTTCAGTTCTACTCGTACTCTGTGGGTCCAGTTCCACAGGTCCGGGTCTGGTCCAATTGCATGTGTGTGGGTCTGGTTGAGCTGGTTCGGCTGCTGTGACACGAACGAGGATCCTGATACTTTGTGTCATTGGCGTGCCAGCGGCACAAAGACAAGCCAGTCCATGACAGAATGGGGAACTAAAGGGTTGTTCTGAAGGGTGTGGCTTGAAACTTTTAGCAACGCAACTTCTCTGGACGGGGTGGGAGATCCGGGTTTGTGGGATCAAAACGAAAATTCCTCGTGTGAAAGCATCAAAGAAGTGCAAGCCATGCATGATCAGGCTCGCCAGCTTGACAGCCACTGGTCGATTACTCCGGCTCCTGCACTTGGTTCAGTGGATGCAAGTTTGTCACACTTCTGTTCGTGTTTTGCACCTGAACTGGACTCAATGAGCGTCTGAATGAAGCATCTGCATTCAGGTGTTGACCCAGAGACGTACGTATTCGCTGATTGGCTCCTGTTTTCTTTTGTGCGTGCAAAGTTTGGTTTCAAGACACAAGACATCACACCTCGTACGAGTAGATCTATTCACCGCGTCGCGTTACGTGAAAGGTTGTGTTTTCTTAGGGCTGAGACACACCGGACCGTGTCAGAATGCGTTCACTTCTGTCGTTTTGTCATCAGGGCGTACGAAGTTGATCACGCGATGACACCTCGTATTCACCGCGTTGTGCGAAAGGTTGTGTTGTTGTTGAGCGCTATACTCAAGGATTCATGCAGTTGCGAGGTCAGGGAACGAAAATGAAAGGATTCACACTGAGTTGTTGAACTTTGATTGCTGAAGCACTCGTTCAAAACCCAGTCACGTCCAATTACCGTTGTGAATCCCTTCGTTTTCGTTCCATAACTTTTCGTAAAGCCCCGTTCGATGAAAAAGAAATAAGTGTCGAAACACTGTGTCGGAACACTGAGAGCTGAACATGAATGTCTGAGCCTTTTTTCGGTCCTCATGATTTACGCGAGTGTTTTCCTCACACTTCTACACCTTTCGTATTGCGGAGGTTAGTTTTTATGTTTCCATGGTAAATACTCAGCTAATGAGCCACGGACGTCTGAACATAAACACGTACTCACTGCTTAATTTGTACTCATCGGATGCCTAACATTCAGTGATCCAGATGAAAGTTCCCAAACACTTCGCGCAAAGGGCAACGTTGGCATCGCTCAGACTCCATGAGCCCCAAGCTTTGCTGCAGATTGTTCGAAACCCTGACCACGTTCACACGCTGACCAGTACGAAAGAAATGCTGTGCATATACGAGGATGATTTCACTCGTTCGTGAGCGGAAAAGGAGCCTTCTTGTCTAGACGCCGCCTTCGACGCAGAAAAGGCCTGCGTGTCGCTTCTTGCAGGGCGGACGCACACCGGATCGGGCTGGAACATCCCGATGGGCTGGTGAGCCTGATCCGCACCTGATTCACATGATGTCACATGATGTTCAGGCTGTGTACTGATTGGTCACACACTGCCTCAGGCCAGCTTTAGCATCAGGCTGGCTTCGGGCTGGGATGTTTCACATGCTTTTGTTTTTTTGCGAAACATGGGATGTTCCATGTACTTTTGTTTATACAGGATGTTCCATGTACTTTTGTTTTTTTTTGCTGAACACAGGATGTTCCATGTGCTTTTGTTTTTTTTGTGAAACATGGGATGTTCTATGTGCTTTTATTGATACAGGATGTTCCATGTGTTTTTGTTTTTTGTTACACATGGGATGTTCCATGTGCTTTGTTTTTTGCTGAACACAGGATGTTCCACATGCTTTTGTTTTTTTGCTGAACACAGGATGTTCCACATGCTTTTATTTTTTTGCAAAACATGGGATGTTCCATGTGCTTTTTTCAGGATGTTCCATGTGCTTTAGTTTTTTTGCTGAACACAAGATGTTCCACATGCTTTTCTTTTTCTGCTAAACACAGGATGTTCCACATGCTTTTGTTTTTTGCTGAACATATTGCAGAGTTGAAGTAAAACAAAAAACAGAAGAATCTATTCACAGATATATTTGTTGCTGAAAGTCATCTACATTTTTGCAGCTAGAAGTCACAGTTGCCAAGGAACATCTCATTAAAATTCAAGCTTGATTGGTCTTCAGCCCGATTCATTTGGTCCTCATGCATACTCATCGGTTTAGAGCCTGATCAGGCTGACCAGCCAACCAGGTATGCATCACTCCATAGGGAGCAATGCAATGCAAACATCCCGAAGCTGGCCCGAAGCCAGCCTGATGCGAAACCGATGTCGGGATGTTCTTCAGCCCGATCAGATATGCGTCCGCCGGCAGTCTTCGTCCGGCCCCAGTTTCCTCTACCAGCGTTCCCTTGAGTACTAACATCACCAATCTATCACCTGTTCAGACCTACATCGTATTGCACAAGGAACCAATTACATAAGCCCCAGACTCCCTTCAGCCTTGGTATCTCCACCTCTGATTAATCTTGCCTGAGAGAACAGCCAGAACACCCCCAAACAACCGGTCCGAGGTGGAGCCCCATCATTCACTGCTTCTGGGGCGTCATGTGTGGAGAAGCGTTTCGCCGCCTGTTTGTCATAGAGCAATTTGTTTTCATAACTTTCGACATCAGATTCATCTCATCAAAGAAACCAACAATGTTGAAACAAAAGTTTTACCAGAGATGTCTGCATGTCTGGCACCAAGCTCACTTTCGGTCTGGTGCTTGATCGTACGTACAGAGCACGCACTGAAATCAGTCAACTGGAATCTGACCCTTGGAGGGTGTTCGATACACCACTTTGGAAAAATGGTTTGGCGTTTGGCGACGCGAATTAAGTTTTCGTGGGAAGGGAAGGGAGTCGTAAGTGGCTCTGGAACCATAGGATCAGGTGCAAGCGTGTGAGAATGGTGTGTTTCAATGCAAGGAGTGTGTTACTGATGAGAACACAGTGAAAAGTTTATACAAGCATTCCGTTTCTGTGCTCACGCCACAGAGAAAAATTAAAAAATTATCAGGGTTCTGTGCAGTCAGAGATTGCAGAGAACCTTCTGATTGAGCTATGAACAAGACAGAGTCGGACTCCACACGTGTCAGTTCTCACCGCCCCAGAAGTCTCAATCTGCAGCTCCATTCATCTACCGGTACCTGTCAGGTGGTGTTGGCAAAAATCGACTGTCGGTTTCGTGTACAGAGCTGCATTTGTCCTGTTTGGTTGACGATTTTTTTGTTTGTGTGGTTGATATGTGTTTTAATCTTTGCAAATCTAGATCTACGCAGGTTTCTCAGTGATTTACAAGAAAAACAACAAAACAACCGAAACGCCAAAGACCAACAAATTTGGTTTGTTCGGGAGCTGTGTCGTCACAATATGGACCTCTCGACACACCGGGTGGAAATGTGACCACAGGATCGTACATCTCCAAGGATCTGCCGGTTACTTCCATCTCCAACCTGCAACTTGGATCCCAGCGGTTCTGAACTCTTCAGGTGGCAGTCTGTCTCAGAAAGCTTTGCTCACGGGCTGAATAATGAGACACTTCGCTCGATTTGGTCCTTGTTGAATTCTGGAAATGACCGCAAGTTTTCTGAGGGTGTGCAAAAAAGAACAACACATTTGATACAGAGTCAACACTGGCTCCGGGTTGTGATACACCACAAAGATAGGCAGAACATAAAGATTGATTGCATCTTGTACAAACTTTTTCTGCACGGATAAGCTCATTCTCCTGAGTCCTGTTACAGCCAGCCGAAAGAACGTTCTCCTCTCATCACTTTTTGACCCCCGATCTTACCGAACGCCCATGGTGTCGGGCGGCTTTGGGATCGCGAAGGCCCCTGGATTCCAGCATTCGGACCAGTCCGTGTGTTGTTGTGCTCACCTGTCATCATCAAGGTTCCGTGGTGTCAGGGAATGTCACAGTGAGACCCTTGAGACTTTGAAGAAGTGGCCGAGGTGACTGCGTGGATTGGCAATACGTTGACAGTTCAATCTACTGAAGGTTCCACGTTCCTGGGGTGGTGTGTGCACGCTCCTGTTGTGCATGTCGCTTGGAGCTGAGTGGTGAACAGAGCTTTTCTGCCTGTGTGGACGTGATTGAAAGTCTTTTAAAATCAACATTATCGTGCAGCAATGCTTCATGCTTCATGCAAAACAGATCAGACACCAGAATTTTCATGTGAGTTGCAGCAAGCATTCGCGGGTAACAGCTGGAAAAGATTCTCATCAGAAAATATATAACTTGTCGTTGTGTGATTGAAAGTGAAGAAAGGTGTTGATCTACACAACCTCCTCGCGCACAAACGGAGAGAATGACAGAAAGAAGCAAACAGGCAGACGACAGATAGAGATGGAGGGTGAGGGGGCAAGGATTTTCCGGGTCAAAGAGTCGATGTGGACTCCAGTAGACTCCAAAAAACATAACAGGAAAAAACCATCATTCCGCCGCTGGTACCATTGCTTGTCCATTTTTTCAGTTTCGTTTTCCACTCAGCGGAGCCACAGTGTATCATTGTTCTGGTGCTTTCGCTTCTGATTTCAAAATTACCTGATCCCAGTGCCCTGCACCCCCAACCCCACCACCACCACCACCCATTTGCCAATTGTCACATGACTTGGCGTCGTATGACATTTGAAACTTTTGCAAAGAAAAGGGAAGTCACATAATACTTGAGAAAATGATATCGTTGGTGAGTCCAAATGTTTCTTTGTTGTCTAATCCCCCTCCCAGTCACGTGATATTTGACAATTTTGTGTCATTTCACATCAAATGTCATGCAACTGCATGGGAGGGTGGTATGACATTTGAAAATGTGAGAGCAAGAGGGATCCAAATTCTTTGATTGCTGGTGATCCTCCTCCTGGCCACATGACATCAAAAATTGCAAGGAGTCAAAAACAATTGAAAATTCTTATGACAGGTGACATCCAAAATTTTTGATTGCTGGTGATGGCACCCCTGCAGTCGCATGACATTGGCAAATTTGCAGGGGTCACCAGCAGGTGCAGGTCGGAGTGGCAGTTGAAGGTAGGGGCCCGGAGCGTTTTGAGTTGAGCGAGGTACATGCACCGGGCTCCAAGCCTCGTCCCCAAGGAATTCCTCGTCACAGGTGCGCGGCAAAAGATACACTTGTCAAATTTCCTTATTGCAGCTTCAACGCTCTTCTGTCCCCTTGACGGATTAACATGCGTGGTCTTGGATGAAAGCCATCAGGCTTATCAAAATTTCATCATTTGAGAGTGGAAAGAACCTGCAATGGAAGCTTCCAGGATTTCTGTTTGCTGTGTGCGTGTCCCTGGCTGGGACTTGACCCAAGCTCCCACCTATGTTCTCATCTCACACACCTGTCAACAAGACGCGGGATTCCACGTGACTGAGGGTTCCTGCAGAGAATTGGATTGTGAGCAATTCCAGCCGGAAAGCACGCAAACTTTCTGTGGACCATGTTTCTCCCTGAGCATGAGCTCTCAAGTTGATGCAGCCAAGACCAAAGCGAAGACTCCAGGGGAATGTCACTGAACATGTGCGAAAAGCAGAATAGTGTTGAAACTCGGTGTGAGATTGCTTGCCATATCAAACTTGACAGCTGAGCAAACTGGAGGATTTCAGAAGGTATTGTCCTGATTGTGGTTTTGTTTGCCTTTGTGCACGTTTTGTTTTCTTTGCATGTGCACTGACTTGAAGAATTGATCAAAAATGAGATTCAGACCTGTGGTAGATGGACCACTTGGTTGTGAGATATGTTTCAAGTGGTACATGCAGGCAAATCAGTGTTTGAGCACTCAAACATGCAGGAAACATTACATTGTTCTCCCATGATCACAAGCGTTGAGTCCAAGATCAGAACAACCGGGTTTTACCCAATGCAAGCCAAGCTGTGGCTGAGATTTCTGACGCAAGCTACCGGTTGGCTGTCGTGGTGTTGCATCTGACTACTTTTTATTTTGCGTTTGTTTTGTACAACAATACCTGCTTTGGGCTGGAGCCAACCAATGCCAAACTGGTGTAAGAACAGAGTTGAGTGGTTTATCACATGGTTGGGTGAACGGAGATTGACCTCATGCCATCTTCCTCGCACCCTTCAGGCTACATGTGGCTGAGATTGCCTGTCATGTTCCATGGTAGGTTGGTTTTCTCCCACTCCCGCCAACTCCAGGTCAGAAACAGCCAATGCTGGCTGAACCAAAAACAAAAGCTTGAAATCAGTCAATTGGTTGAAAAAATAAACCGCTTCATTTTCGGGCGGTCTTTGCCGGACGCGGCGTTCCATGGCCTTTGCCGTGTTGTCCATCTTTTGTGCACGTTTTGCACCACGGGTCTGTGTAGGCAAGAGTTGGACCTTGGCTTGTGAGTTGTCTGGTTGCAGCGAGAGGACTGTAAGCAGCTTTGAACCACAGCTGTGGAAGACAAGAAGCAGCTTTACCTCCTGATTCCCCATTACTGGCAGAGCCCCATGGACGCGGTGAGTCCTCGGGTTTCGGAGATGCCATAATATCGGACAGGTCTTCGCTTCCTGAAATGCAGAACAATTGATCTCAAAACTTTCCAGTTTGACACAAAAAAAAGAGTGAGACCTTGAAACAAAGAAAACATTTGACCTTGAAACACAGAATAAGAAAAATGTCTGTCGCTGGTCAGACTGAGAAGGAATGCAAAAAAGCGAGATAATTGGTAGATATCTTTTTTGTTGAGATTTGGTGCGGTGGTAAGTGGAAGAACACTGCACTTTCCTGTTGCGACTGCATGAGTTGATGCTTGTGTGACAAGAAGAATTCACGAAAGATTTCTGGCGCATGTAGAGACCAAGACCATCCGCAAAACGATTGCCGCGGAAAACTACCGTTTGCCAGCTAAAACTGCAAAAAAGGTGAGACTCACTTGTTCCTTTTCAACTTTCTTCGTGTTTCCTTGTTCCCTGCTTTTCTTGATGTTTGTGAACCTGCGAAAATGTTTCTTTGGCCGTGTGTCGCAATCTTGTCGAAATAAACACCTGGAGGTTTTGCTGCCACAAGCTTGAACGCACGAAAACAGAACCAGTCCTGTTGCGCAAGAAGGCAAAACTGTGTCTCTCATCCTAAATTTTTCTTGGTGTCCTGTTTCGATTTCCGTGTTCATGCACAAGAAACCTGAATCCAGGCTCATCACGGAAACCGTGTGCGGCAGGGTCACAAGGCCAGGGACCCATCCTGGCCAGTGTATACGAGACGTTCTCTTGAAATTTCAGTTGGACAAGTTTTGTGAACCGTCGTGAACATCACACACACGCACGTACACGGCTCTCTTTAGCAGCGCAGAGATCATAACCCATGACACTCAGTCTGAATTGTTTTCACGATCTAGGGTGATGCTGAAATTCTTATTTCAACCTGGCCAGAATTCATGCGTGGATAAACAGACAGAACTCAGCGACTGCCATGGCTCGCAAAAAAAGTCTGTGCTTCTGGTCTCGTCTTTCCTTCTTGTTTCAAACCAGAATACACAGGTGTGCTTGATTTCGCTGGAAGGGAACCATGTGAAAAATGACGCGTGTTGTTGTTCACACGGAACCGCTTTGCTCTGAATACAGAAGATGAGGTTGAGACATCTCTATTGCATTTGCTCATTGCATTCCACTGCATTGTGCCAGTGCAATGTGGAGCACCCATAGACCTGCGTGGCAGTTGCCGTTTTGGACAGTTTTAGTCGTAGCGACAAAAAGAAGCAAGTATACATCTGTCTGAACACAATGCGTCTGAATTGGCTGACGTTATCAATCTCAATTGAATGTGGTGCACGTGGATTCCGCAGACCAGAAGGTATTTGAACCACGCAAACACGATTTTCAGATCAAGTTTGCCAGCACCAGAGAAAATCCTGATGCAACAATCTTCAGCTGCCACGGACCCCTCCACATTAATTTCGTGTGAGTTTACATGTGCTGCAGCTGCTGTTGACAAACCTTCTTTCAGAAGAGGTAAAATTCCCAACAAATGGTGACATGGCAACTGGACATGCCCACCCATATCCTTTGTTTCATCGCACACACCTTCAATTCCACGCAAAACGAAAGAACCCAAGTCCACCACAGCAGCCTTTTGCTTGTCGGTCACAAACACCAAGTGATCATTCAGGAGGAGGCCCAAAATGTGGACAAGTCTTTTTCACGCCCGGCTTGGGTTTGGTCATCTTCTTTGCCAACAATGGTCGAGTCCAGTGGTGCAAGACCAGGCTGTCTGATGAGATGAAGGCGACTTCGATTGCGCGAAAGCGTACTCCGCGTTGAGAAGCTTGACTTCATCGTGCGATCCTGGACCTTTCGAGCTGCCTCGAACCTGGCTGTCAATGAACGGACGGGAGACGCAGGAATGATGTATTGTACGATAAAACCTAGTTGGTTTTTATGAAGTCAGATTCCATTTCCTCTCAGCTTTGAGATAAGCGACGTTGTTTCGCAGCAGAACCTACGCATGGAAGCTGGCCGGTCTGCGGGACTGCGTGCACAACGCTATGGGTCCGTTGAATCTCTTTCCAATTGCGCACCTTGATAAGAATCGCTGTTGTGAGAACAAATTTCCCTGAAGAACTTTAAAATTTCCAAAAAGTCTGCCTGTGTCTCGTTTTAGGCCACTGGTTGCCGTCCTCACTCGTGAAAACTGAGCAAGAAGAGTGAAGGGATCCGCGACAGGAAGAAAAACGATCGTCGCAAACTTTTCAACAACCTTTCTGCAAGAATTGTGAAACGAAAGCAAGGCGAATTTCCCCCGTGTCGTAAATCCGATTCGAGTGTCAGATCGCAACTCCTGATCGCCCCGAAGATTGACGTCATCATCGCTGCCCAGATGGACGCAGATTACTACTACCCACTGGGCGACGACAACTACACAAATGACACGTGGGCTGGCTCGCCCGACGCCCCGGCGCACGACGACGACGACGACCGCCTTCTGCGCAACCTCGACATGTACATTACCGGAGTCGTGGTGCCCAGCCTCGGTGAGTACTGTCACGCGACTCTTTACTATCGCACACACGTACGAGGCTGTTTTCCCCTGTATTGATTCGATCACGATAACTCGACGTCAATACTTCAAAAGTTATCACAAGTTGGGAGACATGAAGAGGGGATCATATTCCCCATTTGGAAGTTGAATCAATTACTTTACCTTTACATTAATTTTACAGCCAAAATTGACTTGCAAATAGGGAATATGATTCCCGCTTCATGTCTTCTAATTTGTGAACAATTTGGAAGTATTGATGCTGAGTTATCGTGATGGAATCAATACTTGTGTTTACAGCCTCGTACACATGTATTTGGACCTCCCTGTTCTCCTATCGGCCCAAAAGCTGTTTTGAGCCGAACTGGTTGACGCGGAGAACCGTTCACCCATCACTGGTTGATGAAGTTGGTGTACCTCCATTGCGTGGACCGATTCTCCTGTTCACCACTCTCGTATGTGGTGGTTGCCTGGCTGTGTTGAAATGCGCACACGTGCATTGCTTGTGGCCACCCCTGCAACTCACGCACACTTCAGTATTTCCCCCATGTAAATCCGAGATCAAGTTGTGCTGCGTTCACAGGCCTTTTCGAGCTTCCTTTCAGGAAGGGGACGGCACGAGTGGATCACTCTGTGTGCTGTCAAACTATTGACGTGAATGAAAAAAACGTTTTCACAAACACCACAGAGAAAGTTCCTGGTTTCAGGGTTTTGAGTTGTCAACAGAATACAGTTTCAAAAGCGATCACTCGCACAAAGTATACGCAGCAGTACGCTGTTGGCGTTCAAGGTGGCCACCTGCCTTGACGACAATTTATCAATTTATCTTTGAGCCCACATTTCCCCAGGTTTTTACAATTCCTGTGCTGGAAAAGGCAAGACAATGGCAATCCCTCTACTTCCATTCAACTCAGAAACAAGCAAACATGGCTGGTGCAGAGGGAAGACGTTGCTCCATATTGTGACGGATCCTGGGCAGAATGGGTTGCAAGCGACCGTGTCCGCCACTTGCGAGTGACTCTCGCTTCAGAGGGGGGTGGGGTCCTTTCCAGCATCAGGGGACACTGGAGAGTTTCTTGGATCCCCTGGAGCTCCAGTTGTGAGCAATTTGCCGCACGAAGTCGTTTGGTCGGCTGTAATGAGTTTGTCGGAGGAAAGTGGGGATTGTGGAACCAGCATGGTTTTCAGCTTTGGCCCGGTGTGTCAGGTCTACTGGGCACACACGGACACATCTGGTCGGTAAACTTCATACAGTCTCTCGTGCTAAATTGTGTGGGGGTGGGTGCCAATTTCGTGATGGGATGTTCGAATTCCTTCTGGACCGCACCTCGTTTTTCTGGAGCCCCTACAAGCATGTTGGCCTGTAGGTTTGTCTGATCTTGATGTGATAGTTCTTTTCTGAAGCACTCAATGTTTGATCTTGAATTAATATCCTGAGAGCGGAAGTGTTGCTCGTGTTCTGTTGTTTGTCAACTGCAGTTAGCTGCAATTCTTGCTGAATTTTGTGCTGAAATAAAAATGTCATTCGTCGATGACGCACGGACGTAGGCCCGGGTCTACTGTCAGATCCAACGGGAGATCCGTTATTGAAATGCATCTCTCCCGGAAATGTCCGTCGGATGCTGATCAAGGAGGAAAGTGAGTCTCCTTTCGAAAGGAACATTCATGCACACACAGATACATACTGCCGGTGTACGAACCGCAAATTCCGGTTGTGTTGTTTCAACCGCCATGACGAAGCAGGACAGTTCTTTCAGTTCTTGAACACGGTACTCCTCCGGCACCACGTGTGTAGCAATCGCAAAAGGTGTCTGGGAGGATTCCGTGCAAGTTTTTGGTGTTGATATCTTTTGTCAAATCTTTTGTTTCATTCTGCCAGCCAAATGGACAGATTCGTTCACCTTTTGGTTGTGGAACACTTTGAGCTGCACTCACGACGAAGCACACTCTTGAAACAAACAAGTTCCTTGCGACAGTCTGTGAGTGCCAACACCTGAGTATTTCTTGATTCTCATTTTCCATTGCTCATGCAGGAAACGTTATGTCAGAAAGATGAATGTGGTGATTTACTTTTTTCTTGTCTGCAAACAGAAGGTTTCTTGCAGAAAGCGTTGAAGCAGTTGCGACAACTTGTTGGTCAGCTCAAAAGGTCTCGTGTCATGCCCACGTTGAAACTGGACCCTGTCGGCGTGAAACAATGCCCCGAGGCAAACTGCCTCTCCCTGCAGAAAAACTCAACAGTCATCGAGTTTTTATGCCTTCTCCTCCTCCATTTTGACTCAATTTTGTTGTTCAGGAGGCAAAATCCCCCTGTTAGAGACAAAATGGCTCACAAATTTGACTAATGAGCCATTTTGCCATGGAATAGGGGCAGTGCATCACTGAATTTTGCTCTGTCCATCTTGGAGGCAATTCACCATGGAGCAGGGGCAGTTTTTCACTGAATATTGCTCTGTCCATGTGGGAGGCATTTCACCATGGAATGGGGGCAGTTTGTCACTGAATATTGCTCTGTCTATGTGGGAGGCAATTCACCATGGAATGGGGGCAGTTTTTCATGGTACACTGTTGTCATACCAAAAAAGGCTCCAGAACCACAATGTACTCACCTAGTGCTGACTGAGGTGGATGTTTAGGGTGCATCTCAGCATGGCAGTCTGGAAACACTGGTTTTGTGTTGGGGCAAAGACAATAAAGTGCTGCACTACAGTATCAACAATACTTTGGCTCAGCAGGCTCCAGCCTTGAAGCTGTGATTCTTGGATCAAGTGACAGGTGATCTCTTGCCTCATTAAGGGCCATGCTTCTCTGTCCACTAAATCCACGATGGACACTAACACGTGGGGAATTCCTGCCATGCCACAGGGATTCCCCTTGTCACATCATGAGATCCAGGTTCCCTTCCTGCTTCAGCAGAAAGGTCTGTGAGGCAGTGGGCAAGTGTGGTGATGGGCATCAATAGCATGTGATACTGGGTCAGTTTGATTTTGTCATACCTACACACACTGTGATGCCCAGGTGGGTATCGGGGGCATGTGCATAAGATGAACTGTGCTCACACAGAGAGAAAGAAGATGGCATGCGTGGCATGGGAGTACAGCACAGGTGAAATCAGACAGGGAGATGCAGAGACAGACAGGCAGAGACAGACAGAGAGACAGGGAGAGAGGCATCAATGGCATGGGAGTCCCTAAATTCCTGCAGATGGGAGCCTGGCCCTGGAGTTCATGACAGATGCAGAGAGAGACACACACACACAGAGAAAAGGCCATGCATAGTGTGGAACATCAGAACAAATGCATACAGACAGGGAGAGGGAGAAGGAGTAGCACCCATGGCATCTGAGGTGCAATATGAGCACTGCGGTGGTGTGCCAGGCAAGCCTGGCAGCTTCAATTGACTAGAAGGTTGGGGGTTTGAATCCCACTGGAGGCATAGCAAATTTTCAATGTTTTACCCATACCTCAATAATGGGTGTGCCCATGGGTACACAAGTGGGCAGCAAAATTTTCTAAAAAGGTACCCTATAAATGAGCATACTCGTTTAGGCTCTAAAAAAATTCTAAATTTTACTTCTAGTTTGCTGGCAAGTACTCAAGGATCTAATTAATCCAGGCTGTTATCAGCTGGACCAGTGGCCTAGTGGGCTAAGGCGCTGATCACTCACTCTGTCCCTATGCTCTGGAGATTTGCAGTTGCTGATGCTCACCTTTGGTATTGCAGGGAGATAAAATAGCAGCTCTGGAGAGGTAGTTCCAGTGGTTGGAGATCTCTGTGGTACAGACACACAGCACACACACACACATGCCACTACTCACTCAGTAACTGCAAATCTCCCCCTGGCATGAGCATGATAGAGATAGGGTAGCACCTAGCTGGGACTCAACCCCCCAACTGAATCCAGCAGTTTTGCCTTTTTTGGTTGAAATGGTTGAAGTAGATGCAGCAGAGCATCAAAATGAGTGCTCAGTTAGGTTTCCATGCCCTAGATGCCTTACACTATGGAATGGACATGTCCCATGGGAATTTGCCTCCATTTCGAGTGCAATTGCTGCAGTTTCACCTTTGCAGGCTGTCAGATGAAAACAGCCCCCCAGGGGACAAAATGCCTCCATGCTGTGACTTTTGCATCAGTTCTAAGTCCTGTTGTGTGTCAAAATGCCTCCCTGTGACTTTGGCAGGGTATCTGAGATGAACTGTTCCTGGTGCATGTGAAAATGCCTCCTTGTCACTTGGACAGAATGTCCAAGATGAACTGCCCCTAGTGTGTGTGCAAATGCCTCCTCACTTGGGTGGGGTTTCCGAGATGAACCACCCCCAGTGCATGTCAAAATACCTCCCTGTGACTTTGGTGGGGTGTCTGAGACAAACTGCCCCCAGTGTGTGTGAAAGTGCCTCCTTGTCACTTGGATGGGATATCCAAGATGAACTCCCCCCAGTGCATGTCAAAATGCCTCCCTGTGACTTTGGCAGGGTATCTAAGACAAACTGCCCCCAGTGCATGTGAAAAAACCTCCTTATCACTTGGACGAGATATCCAAGACAAACTGCCCTTGGTGCATATGAAAATGCCTCCTTGTCACTTGGACAGGATATCCAAGATGAACTGCCCCCGTTGTGTGTGCAAATGCCTCCTTCTCACTTGGGCAGGGTGTCTGAGACAAAGTGCCCCCATTTCATGTGAAAATGCCTCCCCAACACATATTGAATGAAAATGTGAGTGAAACTACCCCCATCCCACTGGAAAATGCCTCGTCCTTGGGAGGGCTGTGAAACTTGCACCATTTTCACTCAATGGCCATCGAGAATTCATGCGGGGAGAGGCACTTTCCCTCGAGGGGCATTTTATCACTCCAACAACCCTCTAGTACAAGCGTTGTACCCTTTACAGGTTTTCTTTCCTCTTCGAATTCACGGACATCAATCGTGGCACCTGAAGAATCATCACAGACAATAGCAAGAGAATTAAAATACTCATCGGGGAAGTTTCACCAGTCTCGTCCTCAGTGCTCAACCACCCCAACAACGCGAGCGTGTACGAGGGCAGAGTATATTTCGACGAAAAATGCCCTGATATTGGTCCGGTGCAGATATACGAGGTCCGTTCAATATGTTGCGGGTCTGGTACTCAAAAAAGAACATCCGGAGTGACTTTCAACACCAAAACTTTAATCTGAAGTCTTGTCTAACATGCACAAAAGTAGACTTAATGTCAACATTAGATCTTGAGATCTACCAAGCCAAAAGTGGGTGAGTATTTCAGCATGCCTTACAGTCACTGCGAATTAAGGTACTCAGTCATGGATTATCCAATTGTTCTCTGAATTGACATGCAGTTCTGGGAAGGTGTCTCCTTCACTGTGATGAACTTTGGTGAGGATGTGACAAGTCAATTCCATTCAAAATACGATCTGTGCGAGTCCACACATTTCTGCAACCTCAGGCACAAGTGATCCATCGCAGCAGTGAATTCTTCTCTTGGAATGTTGTTGATTGATTGATCCACAGCCTGCTCCATTGCTCCAACAGTTACAAATCTTTTTCCCTGCACATCTTTCTTGATCCTGTTGAAGAGCCAGTAATCACAAGGATTGAGATTGGGTGAGTACCCAGGATGAGGAAGTGTCTTGATCCCATGATATTGCAGAAATCTGGTGGTGGATCCTGCTGTGTGAGTGGGTGCCCCATCTTGGAGGAGGGCCCAGGGCAGTGTGTTGGTCCACAGAAGAGGACATCTTCTCCACAAGGCCTCCCTGAAGTGCTCCAGGATCTCAATGTAAAGAAGGTGACCAATGCCATGCCCTCTGGGTACAAACTCCTAGTAAATTACTCCATCACTATCGAAGAACACCACCATCATTGATTTGGTGACTGAAATTTCCCTCCTGACCTTCTCTGGGTGTGCCTCTCCATCTGCCAACCACTGCCTGGAAGCCTGCTTGCTCTCTGGATCCCAAGTGTGGAACCAGCTCTCATCCTGTGCAACAACTCGATGGAGACCAGGGCATTGGTGGGTGGATTGCATCATGGCCAATGCAATCCTGGATGTGGTGAGGCGGTGGAGCTTTTGGGCTGTTGTGAGAAGATGTGGGACCCACTTCGCTGGTTTCTTCTTGAGCTTCATGTCCTTGGTGATGATCTTGTGAGTTGTGCCAATGGAAACTTGGGTCTGCTCAGCGATCTGGTGGATGGTGGACCTCTTCTCTTGATCAAGAATTGCTCTAACCTGCGGTTGAACAGCATCACAAATTTGTTTCCTGCCTGTCTTGGGTCTGTCCTGGATGTCAGCACCATCGATCTGGATCCTTTTCACCCACCTCTGCACTGAGCTCTTTGACAGAGCTGCTGCACCATGAACATTCACCAACCTTCTGTGGATGTCATTCTGAGAAAGTCCTTCCCTCAACATGAACCAGATTTCGATCCTCTGATCACTTTTCTCATGGGAGGCATGTTGTCTCTTTGTGCTCAAACAGCAATTCACACGACAGTGACAGACAGGTGATCACAAGTTGCTCAGTTGACCCACTTAGATTGACCTCAGAACAGCGAAAGTCCACTTGAGCGCAACAACATGGTCTTCACATGGTGTGAGGATCAACCCAAAAGATGCGGGGGTCACGCCCAGGGAGTACTGGACCCGCAACATATTGAACGGACCTCGTAGACGTGCCCTCGTGCGCCACCATGCAGCATCTCAAGCTTGTTGTCAGAGTGCCAGACAGTTGGTGGCAGGCATTCTGATTTGGCCACCTGCGCAACAGCAAGCACGTTACAGCCACTGCAGAGGCATCTATCTCAGTGACAAATGAAAGTGGAAAGAGCTAGATCTGTGGTCAAAGTATTTTTTGACGAATTGATCCAGTCGGCAGCAACTTTTGGCGCGCCAGTCAATAAATCAACTGTGACCGTAAACCACGCTCAGTTCAGACATCTTTGCAAAAGTCAATAACTTCTGCTCCTCGAAATTCAATGGCGCTTCCAGTGCCAAAGTTATGTTATCTGCCTAACCTACTGTATGGATCACTGCTTCCGGGAAAGGACTTGGACAACATGCAGTGTGGTTCATTTGAGGCCGACGTTTTGACGTCCGTCAAACGACGTGGCACGAAAAACTGACAAGCCCCCTGCATCAATCGACAGAAATGGCAGGGTTTGGAAACAGACATGCTGCACGACCGGGCTCCTTCATCCGCGGCAGGCAAAATTTGACGGGGCAAACATTGGTGTGCTGTATTCGATTGAGGCAACAAACTCAACAAACAACGCACAAACTTCGGAGACCAATAAAGCTCAAGGGTTCTGAAAAATACCCAATATGATGCAGCATTCCAGCAAGGCGTTGCCTTGCATGAGTGCAGCTTCTGCTATCCTCATTCATTATTACAGTTTTTAGTTGCTCCGTGACAAGTTGGTGCGTATTTGTCACAAAGGACTGGTGTGAAATGCGACATCAATGTTCCTCATTGCTGTTTGGCGCTTGATCTGATTCCGAATTTTGGGTCCGTTGAGACATTTTCGGTGCCAGATTGATGGTGCGAGTTGATTGATCAGACGTGATGCACCTCAAGCAGCCGCGCAACATTCAAACAAATTTGCAAAAAATCAAATTATGTGTGTAATGATGTGAGATGATTTGCTTGATGTAAAAACCGATTCAATTGAAACAATGAAAGTAAGTGTCCTCATTGTGTTGGGAACTTGAGAGAGCTGGCGCGGCACACAGTGCGAATTGGAATGAAGTTCCACGCAAAAGTTGCTTCCCCAACGTATGAAACGACAAACAGGCTCGGTCGACTGCGTTGTGGTTCCACACCGTCACCGTAAGTAAGGGTTCTTGCACCTCTTCGTTCTGAACGCCGACCGTGTTGTCACAGCCTGAAATCCGTGTCCAAGCCAGAATGTTAAACTCCTTGGGAAGGGATGCTTCTTTGACATCAGCAGAGTATGAAACTGGAGAAAACACTGCCACGTTAAATTACAGGTGAAAGTTTTTGTCAACGAAACGCCCGTCAAATAATTACAACTGTTCATCCGGCTGGGCTGCTCCGAGAGTCTCAGAGATGGGCGCACGTCAGCCGGCAGGCTTCAGTCCCTCCCGCAATCCCTTCAACCACTTGTGGCACTGTGAAATCTAGCTCCTTAAAGTGCCCTTTTGTCGCCTCAAACAATCGCAGTTGCTCAGTTTCTGCTTTTTGTCTGTCAGACGTGGTTGGTTGTCTCGAAACTCTTTAGAGAGTCAGAGTCTGCAAAACGCGTGCAGGTTGTGCGTGCCTGAAGTTGGATTGTGTGTTGTTGGAGACCGCATCGCACCGTGCAAAATGTCAGGTGCAACTTCCATTTCGATTCCTCAACATCTTCCCACTTCACATTAGTGCAGCAATTTCGTGAGAGATTCCTTCTCTCGAAAGGGAAATTAAATTGCCACTCAGTTGTTAGGTTTCATCTTTAAATCCGACAGGAAAGAAATGAAATTGACAGCATTTTCGCTCTGGAGTCTGGTTGACGGGCTGCGGCTTCGCGCTTTGAGTTCCGTGAGAGACGACTGTGTTCGTCAAACTCGGCTTCCGCAAAATCTCGTTTTACCAAGGACAAGCACAAAAGTGCAACGATTTCTTTTCACTGCTTTCTCGGTGTTCTCTTGGGGTGAATGTGTAAAGGGTGCGAGCGGCCTCCTGATACTACAGTGTACTGCTTCACGGTGTGAACTGTCTGGCGAAATGTAAAGTTGTTTTGCGAGGGTCGTCTGTCTCACCATGTGCACGCATTGCAAGGCCCTATGCACCGTTCAACTATTCTGCAAAGACAACTTGGATCGACCTTCCTTGTTCCACTCAAGATCTCCTGTGTTTTACTGATCGGCGTGGCAACGATGCTCCTCTCATCTGCCATTTGTGAATGCGATCAGCTCTGGGTGTGGCACCGGAGGACGGCCTCGCCACTCATCTCTTATGATGTACGAGAACATCCGACGTAAACTAGGTGTCAAAGTGCCTGTTGTGCAACCCACCGGAACTCAAGTGAGTAACCCGGAATATCGATGTAAAGACGAGAAAAAGAGAACACTGTCTCTGTGTGTTGCTGTTTTTCTGACGTGTGGATGTGTGATGGTTTCTGCGCGTCTCTCTGCAGGCGTGGTCGGGGTGCTCGGGAACCTGCTCAACGTCGCCGTGCTCAGCTGCCGCTACTTCCGCCGAGACGACGACACGATGGAGAAGGTGGCGCTCACCGGACTCATCTCCCTTGGTGAGCAACGTCAGAAAACCCAAGTCATAAAACACCCTTGGTTGTCGAGGCACTCGCCGCTCGGCCAGGGTCCTGCCCGCCCCGTCAAAAGTCTGAAAGAGTCAATGAACTCAACGATCATTCCTTCATCAACCAGCTCCAATTATGACCTAGAGAACTTGATTCCTCTGGAAAGGTCAAGAAACATCAGTTTCTGTGATGATCAAAGAACTTTTCCACCACGCCCAGGTTTTCCGTGGGTCTTCTTCACTTGTTTGCGACCTTCTTAGAAGTGCGAGAAGCGAGTGGTGCACCATGGCCTTTGTAGCTCTCATGACACTTGTGTTGCTTCCCACTCAGGACAATCCCCGGGCGGATCTTCGTCTCACCTTGCGTTCAATTGGGACAAAAATGAACATCCTCTTTGTGCTGTTTTACAATGTGGGATTTTGTTTCTGCACACACAACGAATACTAAAACTGGCCCTTAGAACCTAGTTAGGCTCTGTACCTGAGGTCTTTGTCGTTGCAACGTCAACTGTAGTGATTTAGTGAAAGACTGATCAACAGCCTTTGGGGACAGTCGCAATTTTATCAATTTCCTCCCAATTAAATCAGCGAGAGTTCCGCATGTTCATACGCCAGTCGGGCTGGTTGGGTTAATTTTATCAGAGTCAAGGATGGAAACCAATTCACATTTCCTGTTCGTTGCCGTTGATCGCGAAACAAAAGCGCTCAAGCAGCAATTACGGTGTTATGAAGACCTTCCATGAAGTGTTTCAAGATGAAGCATTTCTTGCACCGAGATTCCGTCACGGCGTCAAGACAGTCGGAAAAGCCCAAATTTTAGATCACAAACTCTGCTGACGCAAGTCTTGTTTTGAGTGTCGTGTCTCGAGAAAGGAAACGAGAACATGAACGATGCGTAGCACTTAAAGCACCGCTGTCTGGCCTCGCACAAAAGCTCTTTGCGCCTCGGCGCGAAACACTTTAAAAGCTGCAAATGGTTGTCAAGCGTCATGACATCAATATCATGACATCACGTTCCAACCAGTTTTGTTGATCAACACCCTCCCACCATCCCAGTTCAGAGAACTCAAGTTGGCCTATGTAAGTTCAACTTTGACGTGGTGGCGAGTATTCTCCATCAAATGAGGAGTCAGGGCTGAAACAAGCCCAAACTGCAAGTCTTGGCGAGGGCCAGCCTTGCTTTGGTTGACAGCTCAACCTTTTCTGTTCTAACAATTGTTTCACTCCAGAGTCCAGAACTGAGTTCACTCTGGTGTATGCTAATTGTATGTTGATCAATAAAACCTAACCAAACCAAAACAATGTGTTGCCTGCTTTTAAAGCATCCATTGCCTCCACTCCCGAACAGAATAGACAGAGACCATTTACGAAAACGAACTCAGAATCGAGATACGCTGTCAAAGCTTCGGATTACGTATGAGGTTCTGCCTTGAAGTCGCCTCGAAGAGTTTTCCTTGTTGAACGCCAGAACATGGTGAGTAAACGGTTGGGTTCCACTTCTGTGCTGCTCGCTTTGTCAAGAAACCAACGATGTCACCAGCTCACGGCAGAGGGGCGCTCAAGTTATCGAGAGAATCCAGATGTGATTTTCGCAGAGAGGTAAGCGGGAGGAGATGGAAGAATGGCAGGTTGTGATGGCAGCGTTGTGTATGATGCACAGGTGGATCAACTGATTTCCTGCCAGGGTTGTAAATTTGTCTGGGTTGTGTGTGCTGTGTTGTCCCTCAACAATTTTTGTTTTGAAGAAGGGCAACGTTTTTTGCAGATTAATTTGGAAAGCTTGGGGATGAAGGGATCTCGGAAACGGCAAGAAATTGACCGACACCAACAACCCTCCGTTGATCCCATTCTCTCATAATTCACTCTCAGCAAGTCGTTTTGTCGTGTGTTTGCATCCTTTCTCAAATTTGAGTGCGCTGTTTCTGTTGAGGTCAAGACAGGAAAACAATTTTGCGTACATGTGCTGGGAGTTTAGCAGACAACTTTCCAGTTTCTGGCTGCACGTCAAAGCCTTAAATTTCCCCAGCAAGTATAGATGGACGAAGCCAGCATTTCTTGCTTTCTACTGCAAAGTGAAATGAACTTTGATTTCGATTTGTGTTCTGCTCAGCTCTGTCGGACCTGTGTTTCTGCATCACGATCCTGCCCAATTTCTGCACGTGGCGCGGGCGCTACTTGTTCGAGTCACGAGGCTTCGTCTCGCTCTACCGCACGTACGGCCACTACCTCAACGACGTCTTCATCAAGATCTCCACCTGGCTCACCATGATCGTCGCCACCGCCAGGTAGGAGTACGCTTTTATTTTGCTTTCTTGCCTGGGTACGGCACTTGTCGCCTGCTTGTTGCCTTTCACATGAAGTAAACAGATTTGGACTTTCACGAGTCAACCGTGTGGAAGCGCTTTTTGATTTTCACAATCAGCTTGTTTCCCTTTCGCTCATTGAAGAGACTGGACATTGCATTTGCACAGGAATGACTCTAGGGAAACATCTCCTGTCCAATATCAGTTGTTTTCCCCGTTTGTCTGTGAGTTTTAAAGCGCGCGGTCCGGCTCTGCCGACAGGATGTGCGCTCATTGTAGTCACACAGAGTCTGTATGTGTGTGGTCACTTTTGGTTCAGTTACCAGGGGGGGGAGTCAACTGAACTGTCACAAAAAATATTCACCAGAAAGATTTTCAGGCCATTTTAGAAAATTTTGAAAATTTTTGGTTCAGTTACCCAATTGAAATGCAGGTAGGGTGTAACTGAATCATCACAAAAATTTACCAGGATGATTTTTTGGCCATTTCAAGCAACTTTCATTTTTTTTGGCATGGTTCAGTTATCCCCGCCCCCCAGTTCAGTTGGGTAACTGAACCGGAGAAACTGAACTGGGTAACTGAACCAGAGAAACTGACTGGCCCGAAGGACCGCGCGCTTTTTTGGCGTTAGCCTTCTTGTTCACTGCATGGTGTTTCGTCGCGCATTACAGGAAGGCCTGTTTGATCACAGAAACAACTTGCGTTTTTGTCCAGACAACAAAACCAGAAAATGCAATTTGTTGAGATACCTTCGGTTTGTGGTGATTACGGACTGAGGATTGACCCAACATTATTCTTTTTCCACCGTCCCAACAGATTCCACCCAGCATGTGGACAGGGCACGAGTTGTATTGAAGAAAAGAAAAAAAAAATTCTCTGGAAACCTGAACCTGACAGGGGTGGACGTCGAATCAGTATCATTCTGTAAGCAGAATGTCTACGCCCTTTCACAGGCATGCAGAATGAGCAGAATGCTCTGCGGTGTTGATTTGACAAAGGTGACCTTCGCATGCGGACCACGTTGCATGCGGAATACAAACAATGGGTAATCCTCTTCCCATTGCGTTGGATGCTTGTATCCATTTCTGTGGCGGTCATACTGCTGATTGCGGCGCTATTTTTCTCGGCTATTTTCTCGACAGTCTTTCGACACGTTATGTGTCTTCACATTTTTGCTGTAACAGACCCGAAAGTGACGTACTTCTGCTCACGAACAGTTCTTGGACTAAGGACAACGAAAGTTACGCACTTGACGTGAAACAGATCTTTGCTCTTGAGAGACATCTGGCCGGGCAGGAAGCACCTGACTTTGGACACTCGTTTTCGCCTCACTGAAGGAAGCCATTGCATCACAAGAATGTTTGTGTGGCTTCTGAAGCAATTGCTGATTTTGTATGGCTCAACCTTCATCAGCGTTGCTGTCGGACCCCGGAGTGCTCCAAACTCACCTTGTGAGTCTGCTTTTTTTTTTTGGATAAACTCTATTTTCGATTACTGTCACGTGTACAAAGGAGACAGAGAGTGCCGTTACAAATGCAAATTTTGGGGTTTTCATTCAAAGAACTGCTTCCGTGCAGGGAAGAGGTGGTGCATGAGAGTTCGATGGTGTCGTCAATTGGGACGCTACTCCAACGTCAATTCTGAGGGAAGAAAAAATTCATTGAAGCCACGAAAGGCACAGAAACGCCCTGTTGATTGAACAGATCACCCTTCATCTGTGATGGAGTCCTACTCGATCTCCTCAAGGAGAATCTTGACAGCAGCTTTGACTCGTACTGAGGTCATTGACCGACAATCGCGGAACCTTGTTCAAAGCTTGTGTTTCGCAACAAGTTTATGTTGTTCTTGTTCAGGGTTGCAACACAACATTGTTGAAGTTCTACTCAAAGATACATATACACTCCAATCACGATGGAAGCACCTTTATTTGTCCATTTGATCCTTCGTACAACGGAAACCTCACTTTCGTGTTGTCAGTGACAATGAGATCGCTGGTCGGTTACAAGCTTCACAACAAAGCGAGAGGTGGGGTGTCAGATCAACATGCACGACAAAGCTGCGAGACAAGATGCACTTGAGTTAAAATTTGAACAGCCAAGAACAAGACTGGAAAGCGATCTGCGGGTCGATCTGCGGCTGTAGTTGGTGGACGAGACGAATCCCGCTTCATCAGCACAGCGGTCACAAACATCCGGCCTCGGTGCAGCAATGAACGTCTAATCGGCCAAAACCTTCCAGCAATCAAATATCCGACTTCAGTGATGCAGAAGTGAAAAAACAGGCCCATTGCGATCGGCCCAGACAGTTGGTCAACAACGATAGGACGAACAAAGTTCTGAAAAAGCGGACACAGTGTCGGCCGGAGACTCAGACTGCTTGTTGGGCTCATTTCCATGGGAAACTCTGGAGTTCACGTCTTGCACTCGTGCAGGTTGAGAGAGCACCATGGTGGAATTCGTTTCTTGTGGCTGAATTACACTGTGGAATTGCACCGCGGGGGGGGGGGGGGGGTAAAA
>JAAUXT010132156.1_pt1 | contig 28153 bp, 30 predicted proteins | sample 7278171 | NCBI WGS metagenome assembly JAAUXT01 (sample SAMN14350112, study PRJNA611818) | marine sediment metagenome | isolation source: surface marine sediment (1.8m) | place: French Polynesia: Moorea | collected 2018-08
CAGGTGAGTATCCAGTCTCTCTCTCTCTCTCTCTCTCTCTCTCTCTCTCTCTCTCTCTCTCTCTCTCTCTCTCTCTCACACACACACACACACACACACACACACACTGGAAATACGAGCGAGATCACAAGTCATGCACTCAGTCTGATTCACATCATGGACCTGCTGTTTTCTGCTCAAAGTCAAGGGCTCCAATCGCAATGCTTGCGTTGTAACGTTCATGAATGTTTGCACATTGCAGGTGCAGCAGAGACGCCAGACGGTGCACTGGCTGCGGGTGGAGCGGGAAGTGAAGCGCCAGCGCGACCGGACCCGGAGACTGCAGGCCTTCACCGCCACTCACCTCCACCACCTCGCCTCCAACCTCACCAACCAGACCGAGACCTGGACTCAAGCGTTCCACAGCCTCCACGAGTCCGTGCAGTGTTTCAACGAGCATCTGGACGGTCAGTGTCCTGTTCCAGACATCAGCGACCTGGCTCAAATGGACCATCAGGATCGGTTGAGAAGAAAGAAGGCCGTCAGAGTTGTGCGACTGAAAAGACGAAAACCAGTTCCGCAGGACAAGACAGATCCAGAGAAGAGAGACGATTCTGAAGTGACCACGAAACGACCCACAGGAACATCGCTCGCCTTCCACCGGCAAGGGGGTCGATTGAGAGTGGTACCTCTGGTGGAAAAGCGAATTCTGGAGAAGGAGAGAGGCAGGAAGATTCGACGCGGAATTCTTCTGAACGATGGTCAGGCGAACGTGGGACTCAGAACGAAAGGAGAATCTGAGCAACAGAAGACCAGTCACCCCAGGAACCGGAACTTCGGGAAAGTCACGTTCCGCGAAGACGGCAGTATCAACATCAAATTGCTGGACTCGGACTCAGAAAGACAGATCGACCACGTCATCGAATCGAAGCCGAAGCGCGAAGCTCGGAAACCCGAGGAGACAGACGCGTCGACACCAGAGGGAGCCCGGAACGAGCTGTTCGACCCGGCAGGGACCTCAGGCACGGAGTCCAGTGCGGCGGACGGCGGGGCGTCCGAACTGAAGCTCTGGACCTACGAGGACCTGCTGATTCTGGCGCAAAGACTCTCGCAGTGGATCCAGGACGGTCTGCACAGTCAGAAACCTACAGGTGAGCGCAAGCTTTGCGTGGTTGTATCGTTTTGACCTTGGCTTCCCTTGCGTGGGAAATCCGTTTTCCAACCTGAACCGTCTTTCAAACCAAGATCGCTATTGCGTGCGTGAAGGTCGTTCTTTGAGGATTTGTATTTTCACTGAGAAGGTGACCAAAGTACGTCACGTTCTTCAATTATTTTCACCTTTGTATTCAGATTGCAGCGAAATTGACCGCTGGACCCAGAGGCAAACTCCGGTGCAACAAATCTGTCCACTTGGACCCGAGGCTCCAATGACAGTTTTCTGCCACGAAGACTGGATTCTGATACAACGGAATGAGGTAGGTATGAAAGCACCATTTTTACGTTTCCAATGTGGTGCCACAAAATCGAGACAAGGGGTATTTGATGCTTCGTGTGCAAAATCATTGCAGGAAAGAACTCACGGTCATCAGTTGCGGGGGTGGGAGGACTACAAATGGGGATTCGGGAGTCTGACTGACGATCGAAACCACTTCTGGATTGGTAGGTTTTTCTTTGAGCGTCTCTGACAGAATCTGTTGTGGTTTCCGAGTGGTAATTAAGTCCGTCACATGTGCGAGTGAGAATTCATTCAGTTCGCATGATTTAGAATGGTGGTTGCACAAGCAAGAACGTTCGAGTTTTCTGCATTGCAACAGATTTCTTGTGTTCCGGAGTTTATGTCCCTGTGAAAGCGCAGTCATTGAATTCTTCAGTTCCAGCGTTGTGTAAGAACTGTTCTCTGTTCACCTGCAACGTGGGAAACCTGGCTGATATTTCGCTTGTTTCGTTTGCCCCAAACTGCAGGTTCCATAAAAAAAACTTTTTCATTCAAAGATTTTGTGCTGGAAAAACAATTTGACTGGACAAGATTTCGGAACACCTGGAGTTTGTCCTGCGTTCACTCATTTTTTCACGAGTTTAACCGGGGGCGGATAAAGGTATAAAGGCACGCTGTTTCCAGGCAACGAGTACTTGCACCGACTGACCACATCTGCGCAGTACTCGCTGCGCATCGAGTTGACCGGAAGTACCGAGAGCGAGGCCCTGGACTCTGAGTACAGCAGCTTCGTCGTCGGCCCCGAGGCGTCCGGATACAAACTGACGGAGCTGTCGGGCCACTCCGGAGCCGCCGGGGACATCCTGGGGCTCTTCAGCACAACATCCCTGGTGCACGCTGAGTTCAGGACCCACGAGCAGAGGAAACATCCCGGCACAGCGCCAGGGGGCCACGCAGCTGCAGGGTGGTGGTACCCAGCGTCTGGTCCAGGTCAGAAAAGGAACGGCGCAACGAAGAAATCGAGGAGCTCTCTCCGGGACGTGTATGGCCAGAGGCCTGGGAGGAGAGGACGGTGCTACACGCATCTGAATGCCCCGGAACCCTGGTTCTGCACCACCGATGGCACCAAGGAACACGTGAAGAGGGTCAGAATGTACATCAGGAAGAGACCCGAGTGAATGGTACTCATGAACTCTCATGCAGTTGCTTGAGAGGGTGCACGGTTGAGGTGAAAAGCGAAATTCAAGTGCGTCTTTCCAGACGGTTCATTTTCTGAGAGCAAATGTCAAAGATGTGACAGACACTTCCAGCAGATCGCGGGGCCATCCGCCCTCCCACCACATAAACTGACCATCACAAGATCAATTCATTTGTTTTGTGTAATCAGGCCAAGTGCTTGCTGTTTCTCTGATCAATGTGTTTGGGAGTCAGTCCCCGGAGCAAATCCGGAAAAGAGTTTCTGAAGTTCAAGTTGGGGCTGTTGACCTGTTTTCTGCAAGCTAAAGAAGCAAACAAAAACATTTCAATCTCTCAAGTGTTGTCATTTCACAAAATGTTTGCGGAACAAAAAAGATTACAAACTTTCGTGTCCCTTCTGGAGCTAATCCGGTGGACGTTGTGGTTCAGGCCGAGTCGAAATGAACTGAAGAGGGCACCACTGCATCGGACCTGCCTCGCACCACAGTTCACCTGAGTGTGAAACAGCAGTTCCGTCCGTGCACACACACGCAACGTGCATCTGGCACCACATGGTCTTCAAGGCAGGAAAACACCAAAAGTTTGGCTTGTGATGTCCTCAATCTCTCCTTGTTGCGTTTGTTGCGTGATTGCAGGGTTTAAGAACGATCAGGGGTTTAGGGAGAAATCACAAGGCAGGCAACCGAAAACACCATGCACAATTGCTGTTCGTGGACGAGTTTGCCAGAACTGGTGAACGTAAGTCCATTTGTTGAGTACTTTCTCCGTTTGAACCAAACCGGCATCTCAGCTTGGGCAGGAGTGGGTAATGTATGTCTAATAACGTTCAGTTCTAGGCACATGTGACGTCACGGACGTCCATCTTGAACGATTTCGGGTTTGCCTGGGTTCTGGATGCGGCACGGGTCCGGATCGTGAGCGGGTGGATCCGGATCGTTCGTGGAGAGCGCGTGGAGAGGCTGCAGAACCTGCAGCTCTGGTTATGTTCAGACGCGCCTGCTCCAGGTTCCTGCCATGCGTTGCTTCGCTTGGTTCCGAGACACACATTGGGTTTGGGATTTCGTCTTTCATGGATTCAGGGGCGGATCCGGGGTCGGGGAGGCTCTACGGGTCCAAGACCCCCGAGAGGGTCACCGACCGGGTCTGTCCCTGGACCAGTCAGATTTGTCTGAATGCTGTCAAGTCGAACCTTGAGTTGTTGAAATGCAACGTTTGAGAGGCCGATGCAGAGACCAGAGACTGGTGGAAGAGGTTTTTGTGAGACCAAGCAGGACGAAGCCAGACAAGGATCACTCTTAATGAAAGGAGCCGACAGCTCCTGATGAAAGGAGCCGATGCAAACAAAAAAAAAGATACCGGGCAGTGCAATAAACAAGTGACCTCATCTGTATCTTGCTTTGCGAGCAGTTTATACCGTGGCCGAGCTTACTTTGCGCCAGAGAGAACCTGCTAAAATGACTCAAGGCACACGCACAAGTTTCAGGCGCTCTCCCGAAGTGCCCGCGTGGCCGGTGAGTGGCTCCCGGCTCCGGGCGGCCCGCCGCCCCGCCGGGCCTCGCGCCGATCGATCCGCAGCGGCAGCAGCCGAGCCTCGCCTCGCTCTCGCGCGCGCAGCCATTCATTGGCCTTGCTGCAGAATTGATGCTCAGCACTTGATTATAATATCTCGCCGTTTGCTTGTTTTCTAGCGGATTTTCTAACAGGGTTTGGAAATTTTGGCGTTTATGCCCGGATAACTGTGGATTTTTCGCTGGATTGTGTTCAGCCCAGCGCGACCGTGGATTACAGGAGCCCGGCGGTGTCGGTAGGAGGACGGTTCGGGCGACAGGAGCCCTCGCATCTCTGGATTTTGCGCTGAAGCCTGCGCCTGAGCGGCAGGGACCCGAACGCCAACATGGGGTGTACGATGAGCGCGGACGAACGCGCTGCCTTAGAGCGCAGCAAACAGATAGAAAAGAACTTAAAAGAGGATGGAATACAAGCTGCCAAAGACATCAAGTTGCTCTTGCTAGGTAAGGCGCGGAGGGGGTGTTTTTCGGGGTGAAATGACCTCTTTTTTCCGGCCCCTTCTGAAGCGAGTCGGCTCACTGCAGCAGGCTGCGTGCCGCCATGTTGGTTTGCTGCCCTGCCGCCGCATTACTATTCAATATGCCAACAGCTTCTTGCTCGAAAGCTGCTTTTGCAGTAATTGTGTCTAGAATGTAGAAAAAACAATTAGTAATTTCACGCAAAGAGCAAAATGAAAACCCCATGTCCCAAACGTAATCCGCCAAGCGAATCACCTGCAAGTGTTGCATGTTCTATCTTCAGGTGCTGGAGAGTCGGGGAAGAGTACCATTGTTAAGCAAATGAAGTAAGCATTTTCTTGCATATAATTACTCTTTTGTGCGTTAAAATGGTTGCATTGGGAAGAAGACACATGTGGCACTGATTCTGATAAGGCCAGGGTCTGTGGGAAAAGCGCCCTGCAGAAAGTAGGTCGGAAAGCCGGTACTTCTGTACCCCACAAAGTGACAGCTGGCTACCCATTGTACCCCTCCTCCATGTACATGCTCAGATGCATGTCATGCCCCCGCCCAGACCGTGCAAACCGTCCATAAGGCTTTCACTGCAAAGATACTGAAGGGAAAAATAATCTCAGTGGCGTCTGGAACCAAAACTTTGGCCTCAAAACGAGAAACAACGTCTCGTTACTTTTCCTCAGTTGGGTTTCAGCAGCAAAATCAATATTAGCCGCCATCTTGGTTTTCATGGAATAATCTCATGAAAGCCACAAAAATCCATCTGTCACCCTTGCACAGCGTGCCTTTGTGCACGAACCGGCGTGCGATTGTGCTCCGGAAGGCTGGGAGTGCGCGCGCGAGACGCCGGGTGCGGGAGGGGCGCCCAGGGCGCAATGGCGGGGCAGGTGTGCGCTGCAAAATGGTGACGAGCAAGCATTCCTGCTGAAAAAAGCTCCGACAACCCCACCACACCCAGGGACATGTGGATTGTGTGGTGGAAAACGTTGTGTTGCACAACAAAATGCAGATTCCAACTCGCATTTCGTGTTTCTCTGTGTTGTTGGGAGAGTTTTGCTGCCTCTGCGGTCGGAGATGCCGCAGCCTGCATGCATTTCTGGAACCATTTTGCCGGTTCCGTAAGTTCCAAGAAATGAAAATTGGAAACTGTCCAAAGCATCCAGATTGTGTGTGGGTGAGGTTGTACACGTAGAACCTGCACGTTGATGTGCTTTGTGATGCAACACACCAGTATTCCGTTTTCCGGGTTCGCCAGGTGATGTGTATGTAACAGCATCAAATTACCGGCAAACAGCGTGAAATTTCGCATGTGACAAGCGTTGAAAATTGTACCTTGTCGAATGGCTTTCTCACATTCTTTTCCTGTTTTTCACAGAATGTTGAGCATGCTTTACCTTGGGCCTTTTGGAGCACTCGGGTACTTGATATGATAAACACCAATTACCTGCCAGATATTTGAAACAAAATACTCGGCGCAGGGTAAACAACTTCTTGCTGTCTGACCTCAGTACTTGTTGTACATTGCGATAAGCATGAAAACAATATCCACAAACCGGTGGATGAATCAGAAGATGCGCCAAATGTTCGCGCGATGTATGAAGGTGTCTTGCGATGCACGAACTGGTTTCGTCAGTGGAAAGTTGACGTGCACCGAAGTGAAAACCAGAAACCCAATCCATCAGGAAGCAGCACCCACTCGCGCATCAAACGCTCTTTTCGGTCAATTTAGTTTTCGTCCTTTGTATAATTTTTGCAAGGACCAGTCTACTGCATGGAGAAATGCAGTTTCTGGGCTGTTTGCGAGAAGAAGTTTCTTCGCTCACAAGCTCCGCGCATCAATCCACATTTCCGAGCCATTGTTGGTCGGCGTGTTCCTGAAATGAGCAGTTGTTGCTTGCAAGGTGTTCACGGAACGAGCAGGCGGACTCCGGTGTGTACGTTTCGTGTCAACAAAGCATGGACAGGTGTTGGAAGCGCAGGTCCCGAGGCCATGCGCCGGGTCCGGGCCACGGGTCGCGCAGCCAGCCACGTGTGACGCGCGCAGTCGCGTTCAGGGAAGTTTGGGAGGATTTTAGCCGCTTTGGCGTTGTCCTCCGAACTGACCAAAAGTCAGGAAGTTCTTCATTGGAGCACTGATCTTCAGGAAGACAAAATATTACGTTCGACTTTTCGTCTCAACCATTGGTGTCGGATGCTGCCTGCCTGTTCCAGAGCACAAACGGGGCTTACTCACTTGCTTGCTTGCAAAACTTTCACGCAAAAACAAACTTTTGCCAAACGCCATAGAAACGCAGCAGGTCAGTCAGTATCCACACTGATCAGCAACAATGTTGCAACTTTGCAAGCGCACGTGCCCAGTTTGTTACTCTGTTACTTTTGTTGCCGAAACAAAGTTGTTTTTTCACCATCAGCGACAGGCTCGCTTTGAGGAAGACCAACTGAGAGAGGGTGTCACACCGTCGCCCTGTTTTCTGGATCCACCAAAACATTTCTCTGCTTTGACATCTGTTTGCAAATTTTTATGCGGTTTTCCGGGAAATGTTTTTGACCTGTGCAAAGTGCAAAAGGTACACGTAACAGCCGACACAGCGTGCGACGTAAAGCACGCATTCAGATAGGCGATAACCCGTGGGCATGGGGGTCCCTGGAGGTGATAACAAGACACCCGCTGATAATGGGCACGAGGAGCGTCTCTGGGGTCCCTGATAGCTGCACTGGCTGTGTATTCAACGGCAGAGACTGATATGGATGTTTCTGGTGTCCACCCACCGAGCCACCCACGCCAACCACCAAGCTGTTTTGGTTGCAGGGTTTCAACCTTGGGTGCACGGGGTGACAGTCTGTGTTGTCAAATCACTGGCAAAATACTCGTGTGTTTCAGCATTGTGTGAGGATTTGGAGCTTTGTGTGGTTCTGGCCTCTGCATTTCAAGGTCTGTCTTTGGGTTTCACCCAAGGCTTGTGGGGAATGTGGGGTTCTCGACCATTTGGAACCAGCAGGAGTACCTGTTAAATCTGGTTGTTGTGTCTCTCGAGGGAACAAAGACCCCGCCATCTTCAGATCTTGATAACCAAAAAGTTCTTTTGTTGGAGATTTGCGAAGTAGACATGCCACTTGACTCGAAAGCACTTATGCATCAGAAGTCACAACGGACGTGAAAATATCTATTACCAGCTGCGTGACACCTGAATGGCGACATGTGCCCAACAGGTGCCAAGATGTCAAACCTCCAGACAGCAGATCAAGACAACACCAAGAAAGCGCGGCGGCTTAATCACTGGAAATCTAAATCTCAGGTTCAAGGAAAATGTAAAGATTCGATGAAAGTGTGAAAAAGCGGTTCCAACCAAGGTGTTTGTGGTTTGAGGATTGAGAATGATTTCCTGTGAGGGGAGTTTTGCATGAGGCAAGTTTCGCACCTCATCTGTGAAGGAAAAGCCGCACCTTTGGAAATGAGTCTGGTGCCTTGCTTCACAGCTGCAAGTAACTCTGAAAACGACGGAGCGTTTATTTCTTCGTGCAGGCATGAAAAATATTTGTGATGATCCAGCATTGTGAAGTCCGTGGTTCCCACCTGCTGCAAGTCGCACTCTCGCCCTCAGGTTGTTTCTCTTTGATGGTTTACGGTTTTCCAGATGTGACCACAACTTATCTTGTGTGTTGCCCTTAGGGTCTCTCTGCACTCAGAGAATTGCTGTTTGTGAAGAAATACTTTCAGCAAACCACCCTGTTTTGCACAGAAGCTCTTCACCAAACACGGAAGTTAACTCATTCACGAACGCCAATGTGTCTTCTTTCCTGTTCAACCGAACTCGAACATTCATCATAATCGTCCCACGTCATTGCAGTCGTAACATATGTGTTTGTGTAATGGAAATTGCGCTCTTCCATTTCATTGCGAATTAATTAATCAATTGCAATTCCTATTTATTCAGAATCATCCACGAGGGTGGCTTCACAAACGAAGACAACAAACAGTACAAACCGGTTGTGTACAGCAATACAATTCAGTCCCTGGTGGCCATCATCAGAGCAATGGGCACACTAAACATTGCCTTCGGAGACCCAGAGCGGGAGGTAAGTCAGACGAACAAAATTCTGTGGTCAAACGTAATTTCTCGTTGATGGTCGCGGGTAGCAGTGCCATAAAAATAAGCAAACGGCTTGCAAAACAGTAGCATTCGCGTGTGTGTATGTGTGTGTGTGTGTGTCCGTCCACAATACCCCTCCCCCTTGGTTCCCCTTCCCCATTCTCCCTCCCTCTGATACCCTTTTCCCCCTTTCACCACCATCACCTTGTGACGCGACCGATACCACAGCCATCGAGTCCCCGCCACGGAACAGCAAGTTGTCCAGTGGAAACAAGAAATCTTCATTTGCAAGGCTCGCGGCAAATCCAAGATCTGGGGAAGGGGAAGGGAGTGGAAACGAACAAGTGATGTGAAAAAAATGTGTTTGTCTGCTCAGAAACTGTCACCTGCCGACTCGAAAGAGACGGAGGTTCTGGACTCGCCTGGATTTGTCGAAGGCCGTGCTGAATGTTTTTCACCTCGTCTTCTGATGGTGGGGACTGAGACTGTGGCGGATCAAAAAACTTTTTGTCCACCGGGTTCTTTTGGGAAAATATGACTTCAGGGACAAGCTTCAATTTGTGTAGCGTGTGTGTCAAATCCCCCTCCCTCGTGGTACAGAACCTGTTCAACTCGACTTTCTATCCAACACTAAATCAGGAACATTCGAAACGAAATTCTGGCTGTGATGTCCGTGAAGGTCCCCTGGGCGGGACGCTGAAAAACACGTATTTGTTTGCGTTCAATTTGTTTGTTGTTGTTTCCTGAACTGCATCACGAATCCTGTGATGTGGAAAACAGTATCAATGCTCTTTCTTCTTTTGGACAAATGTTGTTTTCGTTCAGCTTCCATCTGAGAACAGACGTCACGCCTTATCACGTGAAAGTTGTTGTTGTCCACTTTTTCCCCTCTGATCAAAGACGCTGTCGTGCGCGTGAGTGCTCACGTCAAGGTAGCAACCTTGTGTGGAAAGAAAGAATTGCGTAAACGGCGAAGCCCACGTCAGTTCTTACACCGGGGATCACACCGGATACGTCCTATTCTGTCCCTGCACGCGGAAAAGCAATGCTGCTTCACCGCCCATTGACGTGTTAAATGCGTGCTTCCTTCTGTGTGAACTGGGCCTGAAAATGTGATTGCCATTGACATTCGTGAGTGCAAGGATTTATTTTGCTGGGGAGGTTGAATGACCGGGAACAGAACAGTTGAAGCCCTGCCGTTTCGGTGACAGACACAGGAAAACAGCATCCACTCTTCTGTCAAGAAATGACAGAAATAAAGACCTGTGGACAGAGCAGAAATCAAAGAAAGGTTATACTTTGGAAGAAACTGGAAATGAAGTGCACATCTCCCTGTATCACCAACTGCAGTAGAAATTGCTGAATCTATCCTCCATCCGCAACCACCCGTGAGCCGCCATCCCACTTACAAGCCCATCTCGCAGCCCCAGGCGGAGTGCAAATATCATTGGTGGGCAGCACCCCGCGCTGCAGCTGCGCGCCCGGGCGGGTGTGGAAACAGAACGCGGGGTTCAGGTGCACCTCGCCCCGGAATCCGGGCCGCAACCCCACCACGCATCCGCCACATTTCGCTGCTCCAATTTTTGCGCTTCCCATGATACGGCACCTTGTGCTCGTTCTCGCAGATGATGGCGAGATGGGGAGGCCAACATGTACGTATGTAGTCAGGGCTGGGATGCAAGGAAGCACTCATCCAGTTGGCCCATTTTAGTGGTACAATTTCCCTTCAAGCAGGTGAGGCCTGAACGCACTGTTGTACGAGAAAACGCGTGTCACTGCGAAAACGATGAGCCACTTGCGATGAGAACAGCAGAGACACTTGTCTTGTACCACTGATCGGGATCAGTCGAGGGGATGGGAAACACATCTGTCAGTTCGTCCAGGGTCGAGACAGAGCTTCATCAAAATGAGTGAATCTCGATATTCACTGCTAGAATTGTCCTGCATGTGTAACTGACTGCCTCACCTGAACAGGAAGATGAAAAGCATAAAGCTGTGCACTCAAAAAACAGCGACTGCAGCGTCATACCTGACAAGAGGCCAGGCAAGCAGAGTGACGCAACTACGAGCCAAGGAGAGATACATGGACACAAAGCGAGTGGTGGTGAAGCAAAAATCTATTTCTCGGAAGAATATTGGTCGGAAAGACAATTGTCTCATTGTCTCTGTGATGTCATGAGGCCGTAAGTGCGGGGTCAGTGCTAAAGATGGCTGCTTGACGTCACGGCAGCGCGAGGAGGAGCGAGCGCGATCGATACCGACCGAGGCGCGGCGGCGGCGGCGGCGATGCGCGCGCTGACTCCGGCAGCTGCAGCGCGCGACCGGCCGCGCTGTGTGTGTGTGCGCGCGCGCGCGCGTGTGTGTGTGTGTGTGTGTGTGTGTGTGTGTGAACCAGTGTCAAAGACTCACCGTGTCGTGACTGACATGCGTGTCTTGTGGGGTCAGAATTTGTGCGCCATGTGCGAGCCCGCAGGTTCCATGAAACAGAGTTGAAGAGAACAGCTCAACTTGCCTGGCCTCGTCATTGTCCCTTGGGTCCTGGTTTCCAGTCTGAAGAATGTCCATTGTTCGGAAGTGAACTCGGACACATTGGAGCCACGGTCAGCTGCACTGGGGCGAGATACTGGAATCAAGGGGTTGGGTTCCGAGCCCTGGGAATCTGGGATACATGAGGTGTTCGTGAAGTTAACCCGCAGTTTCCTCGCGGGGGTCTGGCATGGGCGGCGTGCGTGCGTCAGAGCGCCATTGCGCATTCAGAAGCCATAAAACAGCCAGGAATCCCAGTGCAGAAAGTTCTAAATTCACCCACGGAGTGACTCCAGCGTCCGACCAGAGGCGAAGGCGATCTCAAGGGTCTCTTCCTCAGCCGTGTTTCTTCTGGAGATGCTCAGGCCGCCCGCCCCGCAGTATCTGCGCAGTCTGGCCCCACAGATAAAAGATCCCACGCGAGGAGCACCGACACGGATCCACACAAGCCAGTTTTATGGTCTTCACCCAGATAAACTCGGTTTTGCCTCCCACCTTTTTACGCCCTGCAGAAATCTCGTGAACCTGCGCCAGATTCACTTTTTTTCCCACTGGCTCTGGATGTAGCCTTGTTTTTACCACATCAAAATGCGTGGAGTACTGGCAACATGTCGATTGGTGCCTGGTGAAGCCAATATTCAGTTTGCCACGTGGAGAACGGAAACACGGCAGAGATGTTCCCAAGGCCGCCCTGGTCACATCCTTGTCGCACTGGGAGCTCAGAACCCCTGGAACCCTGGCCAAGAATACGTCCGGTACAGAATCCAGTCCTGGTGATGATGATGGAGCGAACGTCTCCGTCTCCTTTCTCTCGTGCTCAGAACAGAGCAACATCTGCAAAGGGCAAAGCTGAAAATACGTCGAGGCTGACGAATTAAATCAAAGCTACTGTCAGATAACATGAACACCAGGCGTGCGTTTGTTGTTCTGGACATCTGGGCTTATTTCAGTTGCAAAACATGGTTGACAGGTAGTCTCCAGGGGTGAGGCGGGATGGAGCGACACGCGAAAACAGCCCCGTCTCATGATCTTGAGCACGCGAGCCTCAGATCGACAGAGGCGGTCCGGTCTATTGGAGGCTGCAGCAAGAGAAGGTGCCCAGAATCCAGGGATATTTGATATCAATTTGCTCTGCGTCCCGGGGAGACTTGGATTTTCGTGATTCCACAGGAGGAACACGCACACTGTCAAATCTGAGGCAAAGGTACCAAACAAAGCGCAGCAAAGGGACGATGAGTCTGTTCCTCTGTTCAGCCAGTACACATGAGCCAAAGTTGAGTTGTCCTCATATGCAAAGAAAATGTTGTCAGGTCGAAAGAGAACATTTCCGTGCACACAAAAGCTCAGCTCGCTCAAATGCAGTCGTTTTCCTTTTGCCATTGAGCTTCATGTCGGAACATTCCTGCAGGAACATCACCTGGACAAGATTCGCGATTGAAAACATGACCAACAAAGAAGAAACACGTTGGATCCGCTGGTGTGCTCGACGGGAACAACCAGCTCAAACACTTGAATTGCAGAATACCCCTCTTGTTAGTTTGACACCCACATCACAATTTGCGACAGCAGTTTCCAGAACAACCCTCAATTTGCCAGGCGATCAGCAGAGTCAGTCTTCTCTTGCTTGCTGCTTGCTCCCGGCCCAGAACGCCGCCCCCCCCCCCGCCCGCTGCTCACCCTGCTCCTCAAGCAAGGTGCATTCGGAGCCTTCCGGTTGGCCTGACTCGATTGCGCCGCACTTTTCTCGCGCGAATGATGAAGCTGCGTCGGAGCTGCAGTAATTAAGACAGTGAGGCGCGCAGCCCAGGTGCACGCACTCCCACGCTCATCATTCCTCGCCAAATGCGCTGAATGCACGCGCGGGGCAGCGCAGGGCAGAGACACGCCAAGGTACAGGAGAACAAACTGGAAAGAAAATGCGATCAGAAGGATCTTGACCTGTTTCCCTTGACACAAGAGAAAAGCGATTTCGTGGTGATTTGAAAATTTTTTGATTGGGGGAAGCCTCGTGTTGATTTGAGATCAACTTTGGCAGGTTGTGTTTTCGGTAAGGGGGGGGGTAACCAATCTTGCGGTTCCAACACGAAACCACGGTGCCTCGGAGAAGGCGCATCTGCCGGAAATTCCAGCCTTTTAGTGAAATCAATTGCTCAGCCTTGATGCAGAAGGAGCCCTGCAGCTCGGCCTTCAAGTCCCCCCGCCGTCATAATTGATATTGTTCAGTTTCATAATGTTCTAAGCCCTTGTATTTGCTGAGAACAAATCGAGCAGAGACGAGTGCACCTCTGAACCGAAACTTCGTTTTGGCTTTCATATTCTCTCATTCAAAGACTGATTTCTATTGCTGTCACCATCGAGTATTGGACTGCTCCACTTCATCGATTTGGAGTTGTTCAACGTTCAACCAATTGACGAACACATATGGAAGAGCACAGTTCATTCCTTCTTTCCCGGGGACGCCTTCAGGATCCGTCTGGAACATCTGCAGCGCTGGCCGCACAGAAAATCGTAGGCGTTGTCAGGAGGCGCCAAATAGATATTTGCATCGATCTGAGCGGCTCAAGATCGATACCGTTTCGGCAACTGAGCAATGATGCCATAAATCATTTTCGCATATGTTTTGGCTGGTATGGTTGTCAGGAGTTCACCACAGTGCGCTTCGCAACGCATCGAAAACATGGAGACGAAGCTTGTGTTGTCCTGTCTGGATCGGACGCGAGAAGAGGAGTCTGTGATGTTCTGGTGCTGACCCTGGGTTGGGGCCCCTGGACTGGGGCTGAGGCTCAAGCGGAACCTCGTGCTGAACCAAAAGTGTCACATAACCTGATGTTGTGCGCAAAGCTTTCTTTTCTCTCGTTGGGCTGGGCGCTGAGCAATCCGTTGGGATGTCGCCTTCACTTTCTTTTGTCGTCCCTTCGAAACACGAACACCGGTAATGAGGGAACCATCGTTTGTGTTCCCTGTCCTTCTCTTCTGGCTTGAAGGACGAGGAATGTGAATGCATTTGCGCGGAGATACTGTGAAAGCGTCCCTGAACCCTGGCCAGTACACAGGCTGTCGGATAAAGTCGACGTCACATAAATTGTGTGCTTGTGAATCGCGCATCACACCAAACACGACAAAACCTGCCAAAGTCTGCGAATTTCAGCTACTGCGTACAGCGCAGAAAATCTCAAACTTTTACAATCTTCACAATCTTTCTTTCCAACACAGGTGGGACAATACAAGTGTGATGAGAAAGATGAAAGAAGAATCTCAAAGCACACCAATCCATGTTGAAAGTGTGTATGAAGTCTGTTGTGCAGAAAATCGATGTGGCGCTGCAGGGTGAAGGACGGAGACAGGAACTGCGACGGATCAGAAGGGACCGACACAGGTGCAGACGTTTTACCTTGAACAGGAACAAGACTACCCTCGCCACCACAAGTCTCCGACTGCCTCTACACAAGAACACAGATTCAGCAGAACAACGAATTTGCCAGGCCAGGCAAATTATCAATGGTTTCGAAGATCCCCAAATGGCCAAGATCCCGAGCTCCCGAAGATCATTGAGCCTGTCTGAGACCCAGAAGAGTCAAAACTGTACGAAAGTTCCTCAGGGCAAAAAAGAAAATGTGAACAGACAGATGGCGTGAAGATTGAGCCAAAGAATGCTGCCACTCGTCTTAAATTTCCTTTCACATTCAGGTGAAAAAGCTGAAAGACGCAGTTTGCGTGAAGCCTGCTCTGTGTTGAAAACTTCACCACCCACGTCTGCGTCTACACGAAGATGGCTGAAAAGAAATGTGACCATTTGTTTTGGATTCGACCGACTCGTGTTAAATCACCTCCCCGCAACACTGGAGGAATTGATCTGGGTTGTCGAGCGGAGAGAGGAAGCGATAATGGATGGAGATTTCGCACCTCGCGGCACCTCCCACCGACCTTGTTTTTTTCCGGCGGCTCCGTGCCTCCCAGGTCGATGTGATGGTGAGAACAGTCTCAGAACAATTTAGATCTTCCACGCAGACGTAGCCGCAAGTAACTCACGAATTGTGTGTAGAGCAGGTCCCAAGGCAGCTGTGGACACTTGCTCGGGTGCAGCGTGAACTGCAGGTGACAAGACCCGTCTGTTGAGATCTACAGTTGGGAATGTTTCGATGGCAGGAACGGAGCCAACTGAACTTGTTTTCCAGCATCTCCTGGAGCGCCCAATTGGTAAATCAATCGGCAACGCTTTTTGGCTCGTATTAATCTGCTGGTGTGAGTGCGATGACGAACTCAGACTGTTGGAAACGGACAAACCCAAAGATCTAACGATTTGTGTACGATGTGTGCGCTCAGTGGAAGGTCATTTGCACGCACATAAATAAGTCTTGATATTTCAACAAAGATTTCTGTGTGTGTGTGTGTGTCTGTCTGTCTGTCTGTCTGTCTGTCTGTCTGTGTGTATGTGTCTGTCTGTCTGTCTGTCTGTCTGTCTGTCTCTCTCTCTCTCTCTCTCTCTCTCTCTCTCTTTAAAGACGACCCCCTCTGTCACCGGGAGAAGAAATATCCCGAGACTTACTGGACGTGAAACTAATATTGGAAGAAGTTATTCTGTTTCATTCACGGCTCAGAGGACTTTCGGCTTCCAAGGCAGAGAGCACACGGACCTTGTGGCGTCGAAAAGGACGATTTTGCAGCGTTTCACTTTCAGTGTTTGAGTGCTCCCAGAGGCTCACGGATTCTCCGCAAATAGAATCTGGTGAGCTGAGGGGCAAACCTGTCAAAACCTTCTGCTGACGAAATGGCTTTGAAGGCTGTTTACGAACAAATACGTGAATGAAATGGAACATCGACTGAGAACGAGGAGTCCCGTCTCTAAGCCCGTGTTGTGTGACTGCAGTTCAGAGAATGAACAGAGACGTTGCAGGCAAATGTAATTCCAGCGAGATTGAGGGGTTTTGAACGAATTTTGGAGGTCAACGCCACATTCAAGTGCCCGAGCCACCATCCTTCTTTGTTTTGTTGCAACACTGTGGTTTCTTTGCTGTTTGTTTCTGAATGGTTTGTTGACACCAGTTTCGTCCAACGGTGACAGCAATTGTGCGTCCGTGAGCTGCAGGAATGTGAAGCGGAACGAAAACCTCACATTTTCACTCATTTAGAAAGGCAATAGGCGCAGACAGAGAAGCAAATTGACCAGCAGATATTCCCCGGGGTTCTGTATCTATCTTCGATTGAATCTGAAAAAGTCAGAAATGGAGACACAGCTGAGTGTTCAATATTTCATGGCACATTGATTCAGTTTGTATGGCGATTCGTGTGTTGAAGCGTGATTGTGGTGGCGGAGAACAGCTTGGTGCCGGCGTCGATACCTTCCAGAGACGCTGGTGTGCTATGATCGCTGTCTAACGATCACCTTGACACGCCAATCCATTTCCCCAAGGATTTCATCGCTTTGGCACTCACCAGTGCGCGACAGTGCCCAAGCCTGACGATCTGGTGATCTTTGAAATTGCAGAAGAACACAAACATACCCGTGGAACTCACAACTTCATGTGCTGGTTTGAGTCAGAGAACACTCCACTTCAAATGGACAAGAAAACACACTGAATGAAGCTTCTCTCGTTCATAGGGCGTTTTGACGAACCCTGAAAGGGAAAGCACTTCCTGAAGTCAATGATCAATTCAATTTTGATCAACACAATGGAAACAAAGAATGGACAGAGTACGCTGGTTGTCGCCATGTCCACTTCCCACACCGCCGACACGTTGTCGGCTGATTGCGGTTGCTGTCCACAGCAGGAATGCAGTGGTGAAGACAACTGGACACCTGTCAACCACGGTGGTCAATCAACCCACACAGCCGCTTCCCGTTCCGTGTAGCCACGCCACAACCACTGCCCGCACTGCCACGATTTCCGAAGTGGGTGTGCGAGCAAAAAGGTTGGACAGATAATTTGCGGAAACCTGCAGCTCTGCACAGATCTACCGTTTTTCTTCTGCTCAAAAAGACGGACGTTCCGATGAAAAGGATCAAAGAGTGGATTGGGTGCAAAAAGGGCGGCTCTGTCAGCCACATCGCAACCATCAAGGGTGCAAAACGCGGAAAGACGCCTGTACAGTAACGGCACAAAAAAATATGCTGTGGTGCTGGTCAAGAACAGCTGCGCGCACCAGGGGAAAGCACGCGAAGCAATTTCCCTGATCAGCTGAACGAACATGTCATCAAAAGTCACGCAACGTACGAATGCGAGAGAGCGTTGCAGCACTGTCACAAACATTTTACTTCGAAGCAGCAAAAGCAGATTTGGAAAGCAAGTTTCAGACGTTTCATGCATATTTCTGTGTTGTGTTGTTTCAGTCTGACGCGAAGATGGTGCTGGATGTGATAGCGCGCATGGAGGACACGGAGCCGTTCAGCGAGGAGCTGCTCAGCGCCATGAAGCGCCTGTGGAGCGACAGCGGCGTCCAGGAGTGCTTCGGCCGCTCCAACGAGTACCAGCTGAACGACTCAGCCAAATAGTGAGTACGAGAAATAGACTCGCCAATGTCCCATCCAGGGGGTCATTCAGTTCCTCTTGGCCTTCAGGGGAAAATCCGGAAACGGGGTGGACGAAGTTGAGGGAAAGAAGGCTTGGTTGATCTGGGGTGTTGGGCCCGTTGCGCACAATCGGCAGTGCAGAAAATCCTGACGCGGTGCTGCAAAAGCAAAACAGCTGGAATCATGTCAAGAACAACAGTCCAGGTTGCAATTTCTCTGATAAACCACGCCATTGACGGAAAACACGAGAGGAGAAGAGGGAGGAGGAATTTCCTGCTATCAGTTGGCAGAAGGTGGTGTTTCTCCCCGCGGATTTTGTCCGCTATAAATAGCCGGTGCTCGGATCCAACAATAATGCCGGTGAGAAGTGGATTCTGCTGATGGAGACGGTGATAGAGACCAGGAGCTGTGGGCACCGCTCGCTCCACGTCTGAAGTGCGAGAGGCGGTCGGTGCATGAAGGGTCCCTGGGGATTATCAAGTTTTGATTTGGCAACAAAGCCTTGCAAACCTTGTTTTGTCACAAGGAATTATGAATGCCACGCGATTTTGTTAAAAGCGTCAAGCCAAGTTTGTTTGGACACTGTGCTTCAGGAAGTCGACTGTGGAAGGGTTCTTGTTCACCGTGCACCATCTAACGTTGACATTTCTTGTGGAGTGTTCTGGTCAAAGTTACCTTGGTGCGCACAGCAGACCCATTGCTGCACGAGCGTGCTCGTATCCAAGAAAAGAGCTTCAACAGTGCGACATTGCAAAGTGGTCAAACCCACTGAATGCCCCACCAGATCCTCCAGACGAACTGTGATCAGGTCTCTATTTCCGTAGCGGCGAAATGTGTTGTCAACGCGGTGTCTGCCACCAACGGAGATCTATCTCTTGGTATTGCTATGGAAACCACGGCCGCTGCAGCTTCAGCTTCAGTCTGGACCGGTGCGGCGAGCCTGACCCGCGAAGCCGGGTGCGAAGACACAGACGGAAAGAGCAGCAGAAATTGAATTAAGAATCAGCGCGTGCCCAGGAGCTGGCCGCTTGATTCCCAAATCAGTGAGAGAGACGAGACCAACCGCGGCGCAGCGCAAAGCAAATGAGACAGATTCCGCGCACAACTAGATCAGCGGATTGGCAGATTGTGACAAGAAAGGCACAGCGAAATGGCATCGATTCTCTGGCACGGCGGCCCTTGGTTCTGTCATGTATGCTCGAGCCTGCAAAGTAACGTCTCGTTCATTGAAGCGGTCTTGTTTCATTTCCAGAGGAACAGAGAGGTTTTCAAGTAAGAAGAGTGTCCTCTGGCAGAGTAAGCCACAAGGCCTTCCTGCATATTTCTTGATGGTTCGACACCAAGCTTTCGTCGTTGTTGAGTGTCGCTTGTCTTTTTTGGTCCATCACCCTCTGACACGTTCCGTTGTGAAGCTTCACCTGAAGGTTTGAATCTGTGTCGGGGGTGAAGAGCTGAAGGCTCTTCATGACTGAACTTCAAAAACGTGTCAGAGGATTGAAAGTTCTGAATACAGACATTGATCGAGCTGAACACTCCGTGCCACGTGGTTCCTTGCCTTTTCGTGAACAGTGATGACCAACGCAGGGCGCATTACTGACCAGTGTGGCATGGATTCGAGAACTCCAGCCCTCGAGTTCTACAAGTACCCGGCCGTGACGAAGGGCTGCTTCACGTCTGTTTTGTTTGAATGTTGAAAACTCTTTGATTTGAAAACACCTGGCTTTACACCGACATGACTGAGATCAGGGTGAAGTAAAGTGGATGGCAGCGATCATTGTTGTCAAGGCAGGACAAACTAGAAGAAACCACAGTCCAAGCGACCTGGTGGAGAGGCTGAACAGGGCGTCTCGGCTCCAGATTGGCTGCTGGAAGGTTCTCCCGCTTGGCGCACTTCCTGTCCCTGACTTCCGCTCCCTGACTGCGGCCGCCGCTGATGTCTTGCCAAAACCTGTGTGGATCAATTGGGCCAGGTTTCGCAACTGGATTCAGTCCAGGGACCTTGTGCACACTTCAAAAGGGCTTCTGTGTGAAGGACAAAGACTCCGCACCCAATAGCTCACAGCGGTGCTGTAGGTTTCCAGTAGGAGTCAGGGGGCTCTGGCGTGCTCCACGCAACGATTCTCTTTTGTGAAATGGAAGGTCTCTGAGGTGTGAGGTGTGGGTGGGACAGCCAGCCGAACCCAAAGCTACCTTCACATATTGTGACACTGTTGACTGCAGTTCATGATTCCGAGACCCACACCGAACAGCCCAACGAGATCCAGGAACTGGAGCAGATCAGTGCAAATGGGTTCTGCGGGAGAGACGAACAAGTCCAATTCTTGAATTTTGCCTACTTATTCCAACAAAGCGAGCAATTTTCTCCAAATTGCGAGTGAGCAATGGAGTTTCCATTCACTACGGAGCAACACAATAGGGGATTTGGCCACGGCAAAGTGAATGGTGACAGCTTCATGATCGTCGCTACAAAATGGCCACGTGCGGTGAGGTGGCAGCACCGGTCGGAACAGCTTCACCTGGCTTTTTCGTGTCAATTATTATAATTGGTGTCTGTGTGTCCCTTCCCGGCATCTTTTTGCAATGAAAAATACAAGAAATGTGCAATAACTGTTGTTCTTGACCGTTGAAAAAATCGTGGAGTTGTTTTTGTTGGGCTTGCGCAAAATTTTTCTACACTGCCGCTGCTATCCTGCACGTGCAGAGATCAACTTGCACGAATGAAATTATTTCTCTGAGTCATTCTCCGTGTGTATCAGACACAATTTTGTGAAGGAAATGTACAAATGAACAAATACCAAAACGCGCTCGTTGAGTTTCATTGTCTTTTCGATGAATGAACAGCTGCAAGTGAAGCGACACAAAGCGTCGCGCATGAAGCGACAAACCTCGTTCCGGGACGATGTCAAAAACAGAGCAATCGCAGAAAAGCCAAAGTGACAAAACCGATAGCTCATTCAACAGTCAGTCAATGAAACAAATGTCGGTAAATTCGATGCATTGTGTAAAATATATATCGCCTTTTCACTTTTCAGCTTCTTAGACGACTTAGATCGTTTAGGTGGCAAAGATTACATGCCTACAGAACAAGATATCCTTAGAACACGAGTAAAAACAACCGGTATCGTTGAGGTACACTTCCACTTTAAGAACTTAAATTTCAAGTAAGTATGAAAAATTATATGTGCCGCGAAAAAGTACTCTTCAAATTCCTGTTGTGACTCTTGAGTCCTGCACTTGAAGCCGATTCTCGACCTGAAACAGGGTATCCTAGGAATTGACGGTGCCATGATTTTGAGAACAGGGAAACAGAACACATTTTGGACTCAGTTTCAAGACAAGAGTGTGAAGAGTACTTGGCAATTAATTGTTGTCTGTGTCATTTCTTCGCAGGTTGTGTCGTTGGCCGCTGATGTACCACATTTGTTTCTGTTCCAGCACACTTCTCTTTCTTCTTCTTTGGAACTTTATTGGTGTCATTCATTGTTTTGTGCACACATTTGATTTTATGGTTTCTCTCCTTCTTTTCAGTTTCTTAGATTGTTTAGACAGGTTAGGGCAACCTAACTACATGCCCACAGAACAAGACATTCTCCGCACACGGGTAAAAACAACCGGTATAGTTGAGGTCCAGTTCATCTTTAAAAAATTGAATTTCAGGTACACATTACACTGAAAGAAACATGCATGGGAGTGGCTTCACCAAATGCTTTCTGCCCATTGCTTTGATGCCTTAATCAATTTGAGGTTCGCTTTGTGAAAAGTTGAGAAAATTAGAGTGTTGGGTGCTTCCCTTTCCATTTTGACAAGACAGAAACATTTCAGATTCTAACGCTCTCTGCTTCGCTCTTCAAATGCAGAACCTTTTCCAGAAAGTGAATCTGTCTTTTCCCTATCTCGTTCAAAGAGCAGCAAGTCGTGCAGACCGACTGAATAAAGGAACCAAAAACTTTTCCTTGGCAGGGTTTCTCCCTCTCCTCGTAGCTTTGTGCGTTGTGCAGTGACTTTCTCGCTGTTCTGTAACTGTTTTGTTTCTGCTGCTTTACCGGTAGTTTGTTTGTTGTTGGGGCAGGATATCAAGATGCAACTTCAAAACCAAAAACAATTGAATGAAAACGACCACAAACAGTAAACAGTAAATCTGATCTCGTGCTCAGATTGTCGCAAAGGCAAAACAAAGTCAATCTCACCTTCCGTTGATATTGCAAAAAAGTCTGTGTCAACTTTTGATTGGTTGTTGCGAGCAAATTTTTTGCTCCACATTGCACGTTCACCTTCGTTCTTTGCAGGCTGTTCGACGTGGGAGGACAACGGTCAGAACGGAAAAAGTGGATTCACTGTTTTGAAGATGTAACGGCCATCATATTCTGTGTAGCTATGAGCGAATATGATCAGGTCTTGCACGAAGATGAAACCACAGTGAGTGTGTGCTTGATTCATCTGATAAACTTGGGAAGAGGTTTGTGTCAAAGGCTTCAGTAAAATGGCCAAGAACATACTCGTATGAGGGGTGTAGGCTGAGGGACAGTTGGGCAGCAGGAAAGAGCTGTAGGACCACAATCTCTGCAACAAACAACAGTGTAAGCCATCTTTCGAGCGGTGCGTGGTTAGGTGGGACCTGGAATGGACACAACCATGTTCAATGAGGCCCCAACAGACAGTGATCCGGTGTTTCAACATCACCAGCGTGTCCTGTGTCCAGTCTAAACATCTTTTGCCCGTTGCAGAATCGCATGCAGGAGAGCTTGAAACTGTTCGACTCCATCTGCAACAACAAGTGGTTCACAGACACCTCCATCATCCTCTTTCTCAACAAGAAGGATCTGTTCGAGGAGAAGATCAAGAAGTCCCCTCTCACCATATGTTTCCCCGAGTATACAGGTGAGCGCACACGACAGTGACGAACACAGACACTTTTATTCTCTGTCTTTTCGCCATTCATTGCAGAATTCTTGTCTGCGTGAGGAATCTCTGATTGTTATGTCCCACAATGTCAAACACGTTCAAGATACAAAGGCGATCGATCAAAGTTCTGGGGAGGATGCGTGGTCAATCAGTCAACTTGGTTGGCTTCTGTCGCTCTAAACAGGACCCTTTCTTGTTGCAGGCAAACAGACGTACGAGGAAGCAGCAGCATACATCCAAGCTCAGTTCGAGGCCAAGAACAAAAGCACGACAAAGGAGATCTATTGCCATCAAACCTGTGCAACAGATACCAACAATATCCAGTTCGTGTTCGACGCTGTCACCGATGTGATCATTGCCAACAACCTCCGGGGCTGCGGGCTCTACTGACCGCCGCAGCTCGTGCCGCCTGTGCCCGTCAGCCTCCACCACCCCCGCCCGCTGTCAACTTCACGGCCTCCGCCCCCGCGCGCTCGCCCCCTCCCCTCTCCACCACAGCAACTCCGCCACCGCGTTTGTACACGTACAGCGATGTCCACTGCAGCTGCGACGACAACAACAGGAACTCGTTGTCAAGTGTCACATACTGTGTCAGCAGTCAGATCGAGAGCAACAGCGACAACAGGAAACAACTGTGGTCATGGCAACATGTTGTGTCTCGCAGCAACAACATTGATGGTTATGGCAGTTGGAACTCTGGAAAAACTCTGCACACCTCTGTTCCAAGTGTTCACACTGGAAAGTTTACACAGGAAGAAAGAGCCATTCGAATGCAAGCACGCGCAACTAGGAACTCAATTGCATCGTGAGAAGTGCGGCGGAACCGTTGAAGTTGAGTGGTCATTGGCACTTGTGACGTCATACCGTTTGCTTACAAGTATGCGCACTGTCTCTCTGTCTCTCTTCCCTCTTTCTACACGTCGGGTGGTGGTGCATTTTGGCTAATATATGTAATAATCACATCAGTGTCTCAGCAGTCAGTCACTTCTAATGCAAACTGTCTGAATACAGAGTTGACAACACAATAGCAAGAAGCAACGTTCGTATGTTCAACCTCCAAGTTCATATTTTTGTTCATTTCACTGACAGAATCATTGAGCATAGAAAGCGAGGAGAAGTTCATTGCCACACGTCTAGTCAAAAGTAGCCTTCATGTCATGCTGTCAGAGCAGGTGCGGATGTATGGTCTCCACAACAACAATCCTTTCGTTTCACAGATCGACACAGCCTTGCACACGGTTCTTCCTGTTGAAAGTCAAGCTTTGGGGCTTTTCCTTTGACTGTTGCTGTTTTTGTGGGATGGAGTGGGTTGAAGGAGTCTGCCCAATCTGAGTCTGTCTTCCTTCGGCGACGAAAATGAGCTTGGTCCATCTTTGGGGGTCTGCATACAGTTTTGAATTGGGTCATTGGTGTGCAAGTCAAACCAAATTAGTGGATCCACTGTGCGTCCTCGTTGCGGGGAAAGCAAAGTCACTCTGGTGAACCTTCCAACGAACAAAGTCACACGAAACAAGCAAAATTCTTTGGAAATCGCCTCTGAAGCCTGTGTTTCGCTGTCGGTCTTTCAGCAAAATTTTCACACAAATTGCGTGCAAATTTCTTTTGTCGTGAAATGAAAAAAGTCTTGGTTACTTGCTTGACAGGTTTTGTTTACTCGTTCATGCACTGCTGAGTTGACGCATATTCATTTGACCCTTCTATTTATTACCGGATCATTCACTGCATTCGTGGTCTAGTCATCTTTGTGTAAAATACTACATCGTATGCCTTTGTTCTTTTGAATTAAGACTTTTATATTTGTTGATAATTCTTATTTGACGAGGTTCCACATTTTTCTCTCAAATTTTCCAGTGAATTGGGACAGGCAAGAAAATGAAGTTTTTTCGTGTTGTTTGAATGGAACAGAGATGGTTGGGGTGAAATTGTCCAACTTGATACCGGACGGAACCTCCTACACCCTGCTGCTTTGTTCAGTTCAGATCTATTTGTTTCTCGCCTCGCATCAGAACAAACACCGAATCAGATCGCTGAGATACAAGTTGTGGATGAAACCCAGTGAAAAAATGATCATCTTGGCGTGTGACCGCTTTTGCCTACGTGTGTCGGAGGGGCATTGAAACAACTCACAGTGAATTTCTTTATTTGATTGGTCTTTTGTTGTGTGATTATCGACATCATGTAACCGCATGGACTGTGAAATCAAAACTTAGGGACCATGGGGCTGTTGATTACGATAGGAAAGGTGTAAAATAGACGAAATTTGCTTTCACATGTTCCGGTGTTTGTAACTCTGCAATTTCTGTACTTCTCCTGGTGAGCCCCTGTTGCAAAGATGCAGCGTCTGTGAAACCAACACTCATCATCACATGATCTGTCTCAGTGAAATCTCCAAGGGACTGGAGCGATTGCCTCTTGTATCATAGTGATGGCAAAAAGTCCCGTCTGTGCGACCCCCCGAACAGTGACTGAACCGAACGAGTGTCAACGTCTGTCACCGTGAGGAACTTCACAATCTGAAGAGAGAAAACATGATGTCATATTCTTAGCTTTTTACCATAGAGAGCAAAGTAAAACTTTGATTATTTTCGAGCTGTGTATGACCATGAAGTTGCGCTCTCTGGCAGAGAAACACTGTACATTTAACTGCTTTGTGTACGTTTAAAAACCTCTTGTACATCATCGTGTAGCATTATTAATTACAATATAGCTGAATCTCTGTTTATCCACTGATGCGAGTAAATGGACGCAAAAGAAATGCACCACCCGCTCTGCATTTCTTTTCTGATGATCGGTGTCATTGAGGAAGTGAAGAAGCAGTGCAGCAGTGTGAGTAGGACTCATCATGTAGAACCAGTTCTTAGTGTCATCAACACACAAATGACTACTCACTCATTTGAAACCAAATGTCTCGCACTGTTATTACTGTAAATATATGTTCAAAAACTGTATTGAAATGAAGAAAACTATGGTTTAAATAACAAAAAATATATGGCCTGAATATTACGCAAGGAATTACAAAGGGAGTTCGCATAGAGTCACATGCCAGTTAGAAGAATGTATTTCATGAAATAGCCTTACAGGTGGGATGAAAATCATTCACTTTGTGTTCATGATTCACTTATTCTTTGGTATGAAAGGAAAATCTCGTGGTTCAGTTTTCACTTGTGTTTGTGTGAAAGTTGATGTGCCAGGAACGATGGGTCTCGTTCGGACCTTTGCACCTGATCTGAGAAGGAAATTTTCTGCGTTTTCTAAGAATGCGTCTCGTCTCTGACCTGATCAGAAAGCAGCCTGCAAACTGATCATCCCAGCGCAGGGCCAGGATGGAATCAGTTTCTGGTTCCCTGCGACAAGTTGTGTATCCATAGTCAGATGCCACTTCATGATTGGTAAATCGATTCTAACTTCAATATCATGGAGAATGTATTGGTGATACATGGTAAATTGCACAAAAGTGTCTCAAAAGTGTATTCTTAAAATTGTGCTGTTAGTCATGTGGAATACTCGAATGAATTTATAGATGAAAAACCAGTCAATTGATCTGCGTGTGAATTGAAAAACCACAATTACGATTTGCTTTCGTGGAAATGGTTGTAAGTGCTTTTCCGTTACATTATAATTGATCATCGTAATGTCTGTCTGTCATGCATACACATTCTTTGAACTGATAGTCCTTGACAACTCTCCTTGTTCACTGTCATTTGAATTGGGAAATGCTGATGAAGATCTGAACAAGGGAAAGAACTTTGAGTGAAAGAGGGTTTGAGAGAGGTGAATCACTGAATACTTTTTTCGACCAAAATTGAACCAAGAAAGGGAATATTTTTGCAGTACCAGGCACGTTTTTTCTTGATTTTGAAGTTTTGCCCTGCATTATATGCAATGCTCTTAGAAATAGCTGTTGCAAGTGCTGCATGCAAAACTCATCCACTGTTCTATGCTGAATTCTCCACTGGACTTTCTCGCATCAAATCAGGGATTTAACACGCGACATCGCCCGGTATGTCGTGCCATCAAGTTGCCTCCTCACAACACTGAAACAAATCTGACTTACAAACACAGTGCACATGTTTTTGTATCAGCTTCTTTGTGAGTTACAGCTTACAACAGGTTTTCATTGTTCAACAGGGATTCGAAATCCAGAAGGGAAGATCAGAAAGAAATAAGACAGTTGCAGTGAGTCTCATGAGATAAGCAGTTCTTCAATCCTCACTATTTTCCAATGCAATGTGTGAAGTCAATGAGTCATTGATTCCAGGTGATTGGAAAAAATAGTTTGAATTTGCACAGGTTTATTTTGGTCAATTTATAAGACAAAGAATTGATTTTCTCCCCCCACCAAGTCATTCTGTATAAGTCCACATGTGATTGTATGGACTGAACACAATGTTAAATGTGGGCTTATTAGCAATGTACGGCCACTTTTGATTGGCTAACCATTGAAAGCGTTTTGATTTCATGTGATTTTTCTCTACATGACATGAGCTCGGGCAAGAAGCGACAGTGATGATCTTCACTGAGGTTCTGTGAACAAGTGTTCAATCACAATGATACCAAGTGCAACACATCATGCATTATGATTTTCTGTTTATCTTCGTGTACAAACAACACTGATCACAGGCATGTTTCATTTGGAAACGTTGCGTTTCCTGAGAGAGACGGGTCTGGCCCTGGGAGCACTCGCGTGCGGGTGACTTGCAGTGGACCCCCCGCCCACTGCAGCCACCCCTCAGCTGCCTGGGGGACCAGACGGAACGCTGCGAACTTCTAATGGCCTCTGCTTCACTTCAAACCTTTGTTTCTTTCATTTTCGAGAACATCAAATCTTCTGTGTCACTCGAAACACACACGATCGAGTGAATGATCATACGATACGTACTGCCCTTTCGTTTTCTGGTTTTTTAGTTTGAACGTAGTCGATTAATTATCAGTTGAAACGCAGAAGGTTTGTGCAGTCAAGACACATGCTCCTGCAAGGACAGGTGGGGTGCCACCCCTGGCCCTTGTGTATGTGGGGGTGGAACGCACCAGGCCCTTGCAGGGGTCACGAGTACCACATGCCCGTGATGATGAATGAATGTTGTTGTACACAGGCCATTTCGACCTTGAATATTAAATACATAAAAAAATCTTTAGCATTTTACTAGTTTGTCTCGATGTTGTGTTTCTGGCATGTGAGCAGCCATTGTGTCTGACTTGTACTTAATATTTTTATTTGGAAAAAAATAAAGGCCATTTTTATTGTAAAAAAATGAGATCCTTTCGTTGTCGTTTCTCTTGCACGCGAATGTGCATCGTTGAGCCGCGACAGGACCGCTGTTGTTTCGCGCCCGTTGGGAGGGCGTGGTGGTCTACAGGAGGGACCATATGTGGGAGAAACCCAAAAAAGGAGCCTACAACACTCGGTATTCCCAGGCGGTCACCCATCCAAGTACTAACCGAGCCCATGGCTGCTTAACTTCAGTGATCAGACGAGAACTGGTGTATTCAGCCA
>JAAUXT010013909.1_pt1 | contig 28132 bp, 19 predicted proteins | sample 7278171 | NCBI WGS metagenome assembly JAAUXT01 (sample SAMN14350112, study PRJNA611818) | marine sediment metagenome | isolation source: surface marine sediment (1.8m) | place: French Polynesia: Moorea | collected 2018-08
AACGATCTCCAGCATGCATTGCTCCAGATCCTTTTCAGCGAGCGATTGACGGCCATTAAAATCCTGACCTTGAAGTAAAACAGCCTGAGGATCTTTATGATGGCTGCGCAGAACTAGGATCTGTTTGCAAAATTTTGAAACCTCAGCCACATTATGGGAGATGTATAAAAAGCAGCGTTCGGGATACAGGGCTTTGATTTTTAATATGATTTTCTCTTTGGTGATTTCATCCACATTGGCCAGGCTTTCATCCATAACCAGCAGTTTAAAGTCCTGAAGCAGATAGCGGGTTAAATTGGTTCGGTTTTGCTGGCCCAGGGATAGCTGGGCAAAACGGGAATTTAAACAAGAATCAAGGCCAAACGAATCCACCAATTCTTCCAGGCGTTTCCGGTTGGATGCGGGTGTGATGTGGGTCAGATGCTCATGAACACTGGACCATCCCGGGAGCCTTTCCAGATTATACGTGTATAATACTGGGTCCATTTGATGCAGCTTAATTTTTCCGGAATATTCATTAAGCTTACCAGCAATCATTTTCGCCAGAGTGGTCTTGCCCACCCCCGAAGGCCCAAACAAAGCGTGAAAGCCGGGTTCGGTCACCTGGCAGCTCAATTGCCGGAAGACATGTCTGACAGATCCCGGATAGGTATAAGTTAATTCGGAGATGTCAAGCTGCATTTTCTCTCTTAGCTGAAACGGGTTTAAATATAAATGATAGACTGCTCTGTCAGCGTCAGTCTTTTGAGACCCTCGGGTGTCATGACATAATCATCCTCCAGTCCGACAACGCCTTTTTGGGGAAAAACGAATTTGGGCTCCAGAGCCAGCACCATGCCAATTTCCAGCCCTCCGTCAAAACGCGGAGATATGATGGGGTATTCATCAATTTCCAGACCGATACCATGTCCGATAAAATTAACCTGCCCCTCTCCAAATCCCATGAAAAAATCTGCCAGGCTATCGCTTTTGGCTTTTTGCACAGCTGCCGCATATAGCTCAGCGCAGGTTTTGCCCGGTCGCGCTATATCAACCACAAGCGCCAGAATTTCCTGTGAGCAGTTATGGGCCCGCTCTAAGTGTTCCGCAAGCGTGCCGATCACATAGGTTCGAAACTGATCGCCGACATAGCCGTTAATGGCTACCCCATAGTCGACCCCAATGGGTTCGTTTCGCCGTATCTTGCGAAAGCCGGCACCCTGAGCCATAGCCGGTGTATTACCGCTGCCGCCGTGGGGGCTGTTTAGCAGCGATATGGTCGCGCCGCTGCGGCCGGCGAGCACATGCGCGTGGGTCATTTCCTGGTTCCAACCTCGCATGCGTAGAGTGCCCATATGGCCTTCTCTGCGGGCAACCATGGCCAGATGTCCGTCGATTTCCAGTTCGGTCATGCCTTCCCTAATGATGCTTTTAAGTTCCGTTAACCCTTTGTGTAGGACAGCGGTTGCTTTTTTAATTTGCTCAATTTCATAAGCCGATTTAATCATGCGCAATCTGCGGATGATGCCCGATACATCCGTCCATTGGCACAGTGAGACAGCTTTTTGAAACCAGAGATATAGACTGGCCGGCAGGACATCCATTTCCAGACCGGCTCTGTCCAAGCGATTGAAGCCAAAATCTTTTAAAATATTCGGGACCTCGCTCTTATTATTGATAGGGACAATATGTTTTATCGAAGATTCCTGTTCGGCGCGCTTGGCATTCTTTAATACCATCAAAATGGGTTCACCGTTTGCAGGCACAAATAAAACAGCGGATTGAATTGTTCCGCTGAAATAAAACAGATCTGCATTCTGCAGAATAAAGGCCCCATCCAGCTGGTTATCGCCCAGTCGGGTTTGGAAATTGCGGATGCGCTGGTGTATTTCCTGGTGGGGGACGGTTTGCATTATTTTTGCTTCATTTTTTTGCCGACATTCCAGCACCTGGCCAGCGCTTGGCCAATTGACCAGTATTGTACGCTACTCATGTCAAACAAGAGGGGTTTTACACGGCCAAGATCGACCTTACCGTCCACGAGCACGGAATCTTCGGCGTAAGTTTCCACTATTTCACCAATAAACAGATCATGGGAGGGGGTGTCGTAGACATCATAAAGCTTGCACGCCATGTTGATCGGGCACTCGCTGATCATGGGTGCGCTTTCCAGCCGACCGTAAAAAATGTCAAATACATTGGATTTATCCGTTTTCTTACCACTGACGAGCCCCACATAATCGGTGGCCACTACCAGATCTTCCGATGGGATATTGACACTAAAGGCTTTGTTTTCTTTGATACCGGCATTGGTATAGTGGGGCTTTGCCATGCTGAGTGATATCAGAAAAGGTTTGGCGTGGTTAACGATTCCGATATGGGCGATGGTGATGAAATTGGGTTTGCCTTCGACCATCGCGCCGACGATGGTGGTCGGTGTCGGATACAGCACATTGATGGCGTCAAGGGACTGCTTCATGATGTCTCTCCTCGAATGGGCATTACACCCGTTGTTGGGTTTTGTGCAAATATAGATACAGGCCGAATCCGGCGGCAATCATCAGTGCACAAAGAAGTTGGCCCATGGATAACGATAGAAAGATAAAGCCGATATGGGCATCGGGCTGGCGAAAAAATTCAATGAAAAATCGCACTGTCCCATAACCGATTATATAAAAAGCGAGCATAGTGCCACGGGGTTTTTTAATGTTACGGATGCTCCAAAGAATGACAAAAAGGAAAATACCCTCAAAAAAAGCTTCATATAACTGGGATGGATGCCGCAGGGCTGTATCCGGTGCCTGGGGAAAAACCATACCAATCGGCGCGGTCGTTACGCGTCCGAATAATTCCCCATTCATAAAATTTCCAAGCCGGCCAAAGGTATATCCAAGGGGCACCACGGTAAAATATAAATCCATCACATCCCAGAATTGGAGGTTGTTTTTGCGGATGTACCATGTGACAGCCAGTAGCGCCCCAATCAGACCGCCATGGTAGGACATGCCGGAGATGCCGGTAAAGGCAAAGCCATTGGAGAGCGAAAACGGCAAAAAGATTTCAAGCGGGTGGCGCAGATAATAGGCTAAATTATAAAACAATACATAGCCCAGACGCGCACCGATTATCAGTCCCAGGATGGCGTAGGTTGTGATATCGTTAACTTGCTCTTTGGTGAACGTGAAGCGCTCTTCATGCCTGATGCGATACAGCACAAGGATATAGGTCATGGCGAAGGCCGCAATATAAGACAATCCATAGTACTGGACCTTGAACCAGCCGATTTCAAATAGAACCGGGCTTATGTTTTGCGGCAGATGCTGCCACCAATCCCAGAATTCGCTCATCAATAATGGGCTTTTGCTCCTTTCCGTTTTTTCGGCTCATAATATGGTATATAATTTTTAATGTCAAAGTATCACCAGGGTGCATGGGGCTAGCATGGTGCGGGATAATTTTTAGTTGAAATAATTTTTGGGTGTGGAATACTAGAAGATATATCAAAACTGTTTTAAGGCTAATACCTTCAGCCGTTTGGATACACCATGTTTGATTCGCAAGATCGAAGAATCCATTTAGGGCTGCTCATTATTCGATTGGGTCTGACAGCTGTACTTTTATGGCATGCCTTGCCCAAATTATTCGACGGCTTGCAACAATGGAAAAATGTCGGAATGGGTCTCAGCGCCATTAATATCGGATTTCCACCGGTGGTTGTTGGCTTTACGATTTTATTTCTGGAAACTTTGGGCGCAGTAAGCTTTGTTTTCGGCTATTTTTTTCGAGCAGCGTGTATCATTTTATTCGCTATATTTGGTGTTTATTTTTTTCTGTATTTGCAAAAACCGGGCTATGATACACTGATGCTGTGGTCCTTGGGCCTGGCTGTTGTCTTTTTAGGTCTGGTTTATGTGGGGCCCGGGCGCTATGCCATTGCCGTTAAACTGGAAAAAAAGTAGAACCTAAAAGTTGAGCCCTTCGCCTGACGAAAGCCTGCCTGAAACGATCTTGCCGGTCTGACCGCGACATAATAGCATCATGCATATTGGGTATTTCAATGGGCTCTGCAGGCTTAACCGGTCAACCGAATTGCTTAGCGGGATAAATTAAATGACTATTTTAGAAACGACTGCGCCTATCTCTGATGTCTCTGCCGACCGCAACAGCAAGGGCGAGTTGATCATCAGCTGGCAAAGCAAACGTAAACAGCTGCCGATTTCCGTTTATCACGGAACAACACCCGAAACCATTCAGTCTAAAGTACCTTTTAAGATAACCAAAGATCCGGCGGCGGTCATCAGATCGCAACTGGACCCCACGGTTCCCCATTATTTTAAAATTTTATTTGAAGGGAACAATGCGATCACCGTGGGTGAGCGGCGTCTGCCTCTGCAAGAAACCGTAAACACCAGAGATCTTGGTGGGTATGAAACCACCGATGGCCGCCGGGTTAAATGGGGTAAAGTCTTCCGCTCCGATCACCTGGCCCGACTGACCGATAAAGACATTGCTTTTTTGCAGCGTCTGAAGATTCAAAGTGTTTGCGATTTTCGCACCTTGGTTGAAGTCCGCAACCGGCCGGATCGTTTCCCAGCAGGTGACAGCGGATCATACGTTCACTTGCCTGTCAACCACCTTCAATTTGAACCGGGCCTTTTATTTGAAAAACTAAAAAATGGGGATGCCGATTGGTTAACTCCTGAATTTTTAATTGAAGGCTACCTGTTAAATGTGGATCAATTTGCGAGCACCTGGGGTGAAGTATTCAAGCGCCTGGCAGACCCGGCGCATCTGCCGCTGATTTTTCACTGTACCGGCGGTAAGGACCGGGCCGGCGCCTGTGCGGCTTTGATTTTACTGGCCCTGGGGGTACCCGAAAAAACCGTCATCAGCGACTACGGGCTATCCAATATTTATATCGCCGATGTGGTCAATCAGATTTACGATCAGTTCGATATTGATGCCCAATATCGGAAAAAAATTTCTCCCTATTTTTCGGCCCCACAGTACTGCATTGAAGCCATGATTTCGCATCTGAATGAGAAGTATGGCTCTGCGATGGCCTACCTCGCATCGCGGGCGGGGGTAACTGAGGAGATGCTGCAAACAATCAAGTCTCAGTTGCTCGAATAAAATATCCGCACAACACTCCGCTTACCGTCAGCTTCTGGCGTACCGTCTGGTAATTCCGCAGCAGCTGCATGCCTGCTGCCAGAGGCCAGTAGCCAGCGGCCGGCAGCAATTAGCCGTTCCAATCTTAAATTGACATTGTGGTTGAAAACCTTTAATATCGATTTTGCTATGCAAAACAAGTAATTGACACATCGGAGCAGTATCTCCATTTGGCGGTCTAATTCACTTACAAAAGGATCTCGGCAATGGAACCTTCCGATAAGCATCCCAAAGATCCGAATATTTCCGTTGTAACCGCACGCTTGTTTGAAATCATTTTAGATATGCCCTTCAAAGATCGCCGAATTCTTTTAAAAGACCTGGAAGCAAAGCATTTACAGGGCCGAAGAAAATTTTCTCGTAAGCCTTATTTTATGCCAGTGGACTTTGTTACGCTGGATCGTGCCTTTAGCGGGTTTATTCAAAATATCAGCACGGGGGGTATGTTGATTGAAACCCGCGAATTTGTGCCCGTCGGCCAGCAGTTGACGCTATCTTTCATGCGACCCAAATCCAGAGAATTTATCAAAGTAGGCGGGCAGGTGGTGCGCACGGTTTCTGCGGGTTTCGGTGTTAAGTTTGATGCACTTTTAGACGGCGTTTCAAAATAAAGGTGTCCAATGAAAAAGAAAATATTGGTCGTTGATGATGAAGATTTCCAGAGAGATCTGCTGAATAAGCTGCTGAGCAAGGCCGGATATTCAGTGGCTGAGGCTGAATCACCGGAAGTCGCGCTTGCGCTCATGAGAAAAGAGGATTTCCCGGTTATTATAACCGATTTGATTATGCTCGATATGGACGGAGTTGAATTTTGCCAGCGAATCAGAGAGAGAAACTCCCAGTCAGTCATTATCGCGTTAACCGGTTATGCGGATTTGTATGATTTGCAAAAACTAAAGCAGGTCGGCTTTGATAATTATCTGACCAAACCTATCAAGCTGGATAAGATCCAACCGGTTGTTGAGGCAGGGTTTGAAAAAATAAAGCAAAGAAAAAAATTCGGTCGCTAAACCTGCAGGTCTATTTTTTGTTTTTGTTGCTTTTTTCGCTTTGGTCAGGGGCAAAAGACCCGCGGACCACCTTATCCCTTCCGGAATTCTTTGCCTTGTAAAGGTATTGATCTGCCATCTCGATGAGCTCTTCTGAAGAAAAATCCTCCAAAGCCGATCTTTTGTCAATGCCGGTTACCCCAAAGCTGGCGGTAATGGAGACCTCTTCCCCTTCCCAGTTAAATTTCTTTTTTGCGATTTGCTTGCGGAGCCTTTCGGCCAGGCGGCTCGCATTCTTGTAACTGGTTTCTGGCAAGACCAGCAAAAACTCCTCTCCACCATAACGCGCCAGCCAGTCCATATCTGACCGGATCAACGACAGGATATGTTGCACAAATTCTTTGAGCACCATATCGCCGCACAAATGGCCAAACGTATCATTGACGCGTTTAAAATGGTCGATGTCGCACAAAGCGACCGAAAGTGGGTGATGATAACGTGAGGCCCTTTTAATTTCATGCTGCAGGTGTTCGTTAAGGTAGCCGCGATTGTAGCAGCCGGTCAGGGAATCTTTGCGGGATAAAAGCCGGATTTCACCATTGGCCTTTTCCAGTGATTTGTGCTTGCGCTTCAAACGTTCGTAAAGCAAAGTATTTTCCAGTACCAGTGAATATTGTTTGGCCAGCATGGTCAAAAGCTTCATATTCTCCTGTGTGATGAAGCTTTCCTTGATGGGGGTCTTAATCATGACCACCCCAAGCGTTCTTTTTATGGTCGAAAGCGGCAGCATGACAATTGATTTGCTGTCTTCAAATGCCAGGGCGGGTATCAGCGCCGGTTGCCTGCGATTGATAATCCAGGAAAATATGCCGCACTCGATTTGATAATCTACTTCTTTTTTACAGATTTTTTTCCGATCATCGGGGTAGACATATTCTAGGATAAATTCGTGAGAATTGTCATCGACCACAAAAAACGCACACACCTCTATGTCAATTAAGCTGCGCACGTCATCTAAAAAGACCTCCCAGATCTGTCCGATGGTGGCCGGAAAATCGATACGATCCTGAAACTGCCCCATGTGCTCAATTTTATCAATGAGCTCCAACAAGGCTAATCTTTGCTCTGACATGTCCATCATCTCCTAAGCTTTCAATATCTTACCAGAAAAAATTTTTAGCGCAAGCCTTTCAGACCTATTTGCTAAACTGTGACCTCTATTTTGCAACCTGATTTTGCGCTGGATTTTTTTTGTGGTTCATTGTAGCGTTCAGCTTTAATTCCGGTTCTGTACAATTAGTTTTGTTTACCACAGAGGTCGAATGCGTAAAATAATAAGGCAATCCAATCACCGTTGCGTGCGCGGCGTCCAGTCAAACAATAAAGACCTGGCTGCAAAATAAAAATGAGCTACAACCAGAAGGTTACATTATTCATTCAGTGCCTGGTGGACACCCATTATCCGCAGGTGGCCGAAGCCATGGTGCGCGTGCTGCGGCGACTTGGGATTTCCGTGACCTGTCCCCCAGATCAAACCTGTTGCGGGCAGCCGGCGTTTAATTCCGGGTACCGCCGCCAGGCTCGGATTGCTGCGCGACATTTCATTGACGTATTTGAAGATGCAGATGTCATCGTCTGTCCATCGGGCTCATGCGTCAACATGGTGCGGCACCATTATGCGGAGCTGTTTCAAAACGATGCCGCCTGGTTGCAGCGTGCTCAACATATTGCCCGACACACCTATGAATTTAGTGAATATCTGGTGGATGTCCTCGGGGTTGATAACCTGGGGGCAACGTTTGATGGCCGGGTTACTTACCATGACTCCTGTCATTTACTGCGGGGCATTGGTGTCAAGCAGCAGCCCCGCATGCTATTGAAGCATGTTTCTGGTCTGGACTTTATTGAAATGCGGGATTCGGACTATTGTTGCGGATTTGGCGGCACCTTTTCCGTTAAGTATCCGGACATTTCAGACGCCATGGTCAGCGATAAGGTGAAACACATAATGGATACCAAAGCCGATGCCGTGGTCGGTTGTGATATGGGTTGCCTGATGAACATTCAAGGCAAGCTCAGCCGTCTGGGCTCTTCCATAAAAGTGATGCACATTGCTCAGATCTTAGATCGCTAAGGCCGGCTTGCTTATAACGCGTAACCTGTAACTCGCAACAAGCAACGCGTCATTTAAAATGAGCAAAATAACAACTGAACATTACGTGGCTGAGGCCAAAAGGGCCATAAAGAACCCGATCCTGCAAAAGGCGCTGGCGGACTTACAGAACCGCTTTGGCCGCGGCACAGCCGAATGCTACCGCCGTCTTCCGGAGGGGCCGGATCTGCGTTTAAGAGCCCATGAGATCCGGATGAAAACTATTGAAAACCTGGACGTTGTTCTGGAAACCCTGGCGGCCAACATCCGCAAAAACGGTGGCCATGTGTATTTTGCAAAAGACCGCCAGGCGGCAGTGGACTATTGCCTGAAGGTCGCCCGGCAGCATCAGGTCAGGCGGGTGGTCAAAGGCAAATCCATGGTAAGCGAGGAAATCGGTCTAAACGATGCCTTGATCGATGCCGGCATTGAGGTGTCTGAAACGGATCTGGGCGAATACATCATCCAACTGGCCGCTGAGACGCCATCACACATTATTGCACCGGCCATTCACAAAACCCGCCATGATGTCGGCAGCCTTTTTGCCGATCATCTTGATATCCCGTACGAGGATGATCCACCGAAATTAACCTGGATTGCCCGCAAGGCACTACGGCAAAAATTTTTGGCGGCGGATATGGGCACCTCAGGCTGCAATATTGCATGTGGCGAAACCGGACACATCACCACCGTTTCAAACGAAGGCAATATCCGTATGTCAACTACCCTGCCGAAAATCCACATGGCTTTCATGGGAATGGAGCGGGTTGCCGCCAGCTTGGAAGATCACGATATCCTTTTAAGGTTGCTGTGTCGGGGAGCGGCAGCACAGAATATGGCCACTTATGTCAGCTACATCGGCGGGCCCCGTACAGCGGATCAGGCCGACGGGCCCCAGGAGTTTCACTTGGTTATTTTGGACAATGGGCGCAGCCGGATTCTGGCCGATCCCGAATTTCGCGAGATGCTGTGTTGCATCCGGTGCGCGGCCTGTCTGAATGTGTGCCCTGTCTATGCCAAAATCGGCGGACATTCATATGGCTATGCGTATACCGGACCGGTGGGCGCGGTGGTCACCCCCCTGCTGGTGGGCATTAACCGCGCCAAGGACCTGTGTCTGGGTGAGACCCTCTGCGGCGCCTGTCAGGAAGCCTGTGCCGTCAATATTGATCTGCCGCGCATGTTGCTGGCCCTGAGAACAAAGCTGGCTGAAGGCGATCCGGACTGGGGGGTGACACCGGCTGATCGCAAGGAAAACCTGATATGGCAGATGTGGTCCTGGATCATACGCAAACGATCTGTATACGATCTTGCCCTGCGATTGGCAGCTGCAGGGCAAAAACTGATGCCGCAACGGGGTGGCATGATACGGCGTCTGCCGCCGCCGTTCAGTGGTTGGACACAGGGGCGCGATTTAAAGCCGTTGGCCAAGGAAAGCTTTAGAAGACGCTGGAAAAATGGCCTTTAGAATGGTGCTAGAAGAGATGAGCGACAATGGATAGCGGGCATATCAATTTCTGAAAGGCGATATGAATCACACGGTGCCGGTGCCCCGATATTTGGGATGAAACCGGCTCAGGGGTTGGCCCATATGCCTGGTTGCCGCTCATCCCAAATATCGGGTCATAAGCGGGTCGAGGGGTTCCCCATCAACATATCGCCTTTCAAAAAATAACATGCCCGTAAAGCGATAATTGCGAACCAACGCCCGAGTTAGGGCTGTTTCGGCATGGTCGAGTACTGATAAGATGAAATATCTAGAGCAAGAACAATTTTTAAATACCATCAAAAAGGCTTTGGGAATACCACAGGCTGATACGCGCAGCGAGGCTGATTTGTTCGGTGGTGAGATATCCGCTGAAAGCCGGGCGATATTGGAGCGCATCCAAAACCGCGGTGCTGCTGAGCGGAAAAAACTGCTCGATACCCTTCTGGCAGCCGCCTCGCCCATCAACTTGAAGGTGATTCCCTGTGATGACATCAGCACCGTAGCCGATTCCATTGCGACATTGGTCAGGGAAAAAGATCCCGAATGGGGGAACACAAAAAGTGTTGTGGCTTGGGCTCACCCCCTGGTTGAAAGTATGAATCTGCCGGCTGTTTTGGGCGAACAAAATGTACCGGTATTTGTCACCGAGTCAAGAAAAACGACGGATAAAGACATCCGGCAACAGGTTATCGACGCTTATATTGGCGTTACATCGGCTGATTTTTGTATGGCCGACACCGCCACGCTGGTGCTGCGAACCCGGCCCGGCCAGGCGCGCACCGTATCACTGGTGCCAGCCATTCATATTGCCGTCATCAAACTCGATCAGATGATTGCCGACCTCAAAGAGCTTTACGCCCTGCTTAAATGGGACCCGCATGAACACCAGGAAGGCCTGACCAATTGTTTGACATTCATATCCGGCCCCAGCAAAACTGCTGATATCGAAGCCACCATGGTACACGGCGCTCATGGTCCCCGTGAAGTCCATCTGTATGTAATCACATCCCAGGATTGAAAATGAGCCCGGTCGATTAAAATTTAATCGAAAAAGCTTTTCATCCGCTTTATCCATTTTGCTAAAAATCCTCAATCTTGATCTAAGTCAAGGGCATCCTCCCCCAAAGATTATATTTACATTATGCAAGAAACCAGAGATCGGCTCTGGTTTTAAAACCACAGGTTTGACTAAATTTAACAAATAAATATCAAGCCGTTTTAAGGGGCTTTTGATAACCCATGCGATTCACTACTGAAGTGATCGAAGGGCAGCGGCTCCATCCTCCTTATTGAGTGGTCATAAAAAAATATGTTTTGGCATTAGATGTGATTTTCTGCATCCAAATCATACCGCCATACCGTAAACAGAAATAAAACTATGGTAGCGGTTACACATAGAATCTGTGGGGACATAAATCATTCAAACCAAAGGTGACTCATTTCTGAGGAGTACACATGTCAATTAAAACATTAAAATGGGCAGCAATCCTGTGTTTTATTGTCGCCATGGCGGTTCTTCTGGGCGGCGGGGTTGCCATGAAAAAGGATCTGCCGCCTTATCCGGGGAAAGTCGTTGACAGCAGCGGCAAATTGCTATTTGAGAAGTCGGATATCATTGCCGGACAGGACGTCTATCAACGGTTTGGCCTGATGGATCATGGAGCAGTTTGGGGGCACGGCTCCCAGCGGGGTCCGGAGTTTTCAGCTGCATCTTTAAATATCATCGTCGAGGCTGTGGGCGATTATTTGGCAATGGCTGAGCATGGCAAATCCTATAACCAGCTAGATGACCTGCAAAAAGACATCATCGATGTTAAAATCAAGGCTGAGCTAAAGCCCAACCGCTATGACGCCGCCAGTGACACGCTCAAGCTCACCGATGCCCAGATTCAGGGCCTGGAGCGTGTGATTAAACACTGGGAAAAAACCTTTAAGGATGGCGAGGTCCGTTATGGTTTTCTTCCCAACACCATTCCTGAGCAGCAGCAGCGACTGCAGGCATCCCGCTTTTTCTTCTGGACGGCCTGGGTGGCCTCAACCCTTCGGCCGGGAGAAGATTATTCCTATACCAATAATTGGCCGCCGGATACCCGGGTGGGTAATGTCCCCAGCACCGACGCCTTTTTCTATTCCATCGCCGGCGTTTTGGCGCTGTTAGTGGTTCTGGCGTTGTTTGTCTATTGGATCCATCGATACGGCTTATGGTATGGAGAGGCCAAAGGGACGGCCCTGGCTGAAAAATTGATCGAAATGCCTTTGACCCGCAGTCAGTTTCAGGCTGCCAAGTTTTTTGTGGTGGTGATTCTGCTATTTCTGCTGCAGACAAGCTTCGGTGGATTGCTGGCGCATTACACCATTCATCCGGGCAGTTTTTTTGTAGACTTTGTAGCCGACCTGATTTCTTATAGCTGGGCCAAAACCTGGCATTTACAGCTGATGGTTTTCTGGATTGCCACCACCTGGCTGGCGTCAGCCATTTATCTGGCACCTATTATTGGTGGTAAAGAGCCCAACAAGCAGAGCTTGCTGGTTAAGCTGCTGTTCGTTGCCGTTTTACTGGTTGCGGTGGGCAGTCTGACCGGTGAGGTCCTGGGCATCAAGGGATACCTGGGCGATCTGTGGTTCTGGCTGGGTCACCAGGGCTGGGAATTCTTAGAGCTAGGCCGACTCTGGCAGATCCTGCTGTTGGTGGGTTTGGTTTTCTGGCTGCTGATTGTCTACCGCGCCGTTGGTGGGCATCTGAAGAAGCACAAGGATGAATTCAGTGCTCTGATCTGGTTTTACGTGTTCAGTGCCGTGTTTGTGGTTGCTTTTTATGCTTTCGGGCTCTTTTACGGCCAGGGTTCTCACCTGACGATGGCGGACTATTGGCGCTGGTTTGTGGTGCACCTCTGGGTGGAAAGCATCTTTGAGTTCTTCGGTATTGCCGTCATCGCGCTGCTGATGGTGGCCATGGGACTGGCAACAGCCCAGGCGGCTTTAAGGGTGGCCTATTTTACCGCCGCCCTAACTTTTCTCAGTGGCATCATCGGAACTGCCCATCACTACTACTGGTATGGCGGTGCGGCATTCTGGGTCGGCTGGGGGGCCATATTCTCATCAATGGAGCCTGTGCCGCTGTTGGCGCTGGTGGTAAGAGGCCTCATGGAATACCGTGAGATCCGCAAGCAAGGCAGGCAGTTCTCCTACAAGTGGCCCATGTATTTCCTGGTGGCTGCTTCTTTCTGGAACTTTCTGGGTGCCGGTATTTTCGGCTTTTTGATCAATCTGCCGATCATTAACTTCTATGAGCACGGCACCTACCTGACTATGCACCACGGCCATACGGCCATGTTCGGGACCTACGGCATGCTTTCTGTTGCCCTGTTGTTGTTCTCATGGCGTGGCCTGGTGGACAAGGCTCACTGGAAAGACGGCATCCTGAAGCTCTCTTTCTGGGGGCTTAACGGCGGGTTGTTTTTGCTGGCATTTGTCACCCTGATGCCGATTGGCGCCATGCAGGCCTGGATCGCTTTTAAAGACGGTTATTGGGTGGCGCGCAGCGCGGATTTTTTCGAAAAGGGCGCTGTCGTTTGGCTGGGGACTTTTCGTGCGCTCCCTGACACCATCATCATCGTGCTGGGGGTCCTGCCGCTGGCATATTTTCTGATCACCACCTATCCGCATTTGAAAGCCGCGGAAATCAAAGACGATGAGTCGGTCTGGGAACGGCTGGGAATTGAATTGTAATCTGCAGAGCATGTTATCTAACTCAGAAACAGAAGGCCCGGTTCGATGCGAACCGGGCTTTCATATTTAGTTTAGGCGATGTGTCTAATGAATATCAGAATTTAGTACGTTTGATCCCGGCCTCCTGGACGACATAAACACCGATATTTAAGTTTTCATCGTGCGCTTCATTGGTCACTCGTTTCAAGTCGGAGATAAAGTCGGCGGAGACCGGTTTTGAAGCCGTCAGCAGAATGACGATATCCGTATCATGTTCCATACCGAAACGGCTGGCCGACAAAAACGTCACCCCCGGCTCCAGATGAACCCGATCCCGGATAGCTGTCCAGACCGTTTTGCTGACGGGCAAGGTGTACGGACGGGTTTGACCCTCAAGCAGCTGGTCTGCCAGCTTATATCCCAGTGGTGCTGTTAAGGCCACCGACAGCAAAACCAGCAGCATAACCGTGCGACGCACCCACAGGGGCAGCCGTATACCCAAACGCGAGCCCTGGATGCCCAGCAGGCGATAGACGCTGGCGGCGCCTAAAATGATGGCCACCAGGTTGGTGACAAACAAAATAGCGGCGCCTTCAACAATGTCCCATCTAAATTCGGCAAAAGCGATGCCCACCGTCGCCAGGGGAGGGACCAGCGCTGCAGCAATGGCGACCCCGGCAAGTGCACCGAGCAAAGAGGGTCTGGCAAGGGCATAAGCAGCCGCTGCCCCGGAAAGGAATGCCACCACCAGATCGATAATCGTCGGAGCACCGCGAGCCAATAGCTCCGGGGTGAGTTCTTCCAGCGGAACGATAAAGCCCAGAATACTCGAGATCGTTAAGCCGGCTACAATGCCATATCCCATGGCCCGCATGGCATCCCGAAAAAATACAAGATTGCCCTGCACCAGCGAAAGCCCGGCGCCAATCAGCGGTGTCATCAGCGGGGCGACCACCATGGCGCCGATGACCACGGCTGTTGAATTTTGCATTAAGCCCAGTGAGGCGATGGCGGTGGACAGACACATCATCAATATATAATCCACATTCCAGCGTGCACCGGCTTGCAGGCGATCAAAAAGATCAACCCGATCCACGGCTTCCAGGGACGGCAGCCAGCTGAAAATCCGGATTTCAATCATATTGATCCAGGATGACCCGGCCTCCACATTCCAGCGGCGCACCATTCCGATCGGTACTTTTGGACTTTCGGGATCACTGTGGCGTTTTTCTTCCTGGCGAAATTTGCGAACTTCGCTAATGGCGGCTGCTCCGGTCAGCACCAGATCGCTGCCTCGACTTCGGTTAACCGCGCTCTTCCACTTTTCACCGCTGAGCACCAGGATGGGCTTAATCGCCGTAGATTCCTTGATACCGGCCTCCTGAAGCTTTGATATCAACGAGCGCTGGGCAACCTCCTTTGAGTCGCTGCCAAAATAGGAACCCACCTCCATCGGCATGACCGTGCAATCCAATTTCTCCGCCAGACTGACGGCAGTTTGCATGGTAAATGGTTTCAGTTTCGAGCCCATCGGCAACAGGATATTATGAAAGCGTGTGCCGTCTGCATCCCCCGGATCCAGCACGAACATCTGGCAGGGCGCAAAACGCAGTAATCGCAGGGCCAGCCGATTTACAGGCGAGTCTTTCGGCAGGCCGGTATCCATACCGGCACACAGAAATTTGATGTTCTTTTTCTGAATCTGCTGAACAATGGCTCTGGCCGGTTTAGGTTGGCGCATCCAAAATAGCTCAACTTCAATATCTCGGATTTCACCAATGGCCGCAGCCACAGCTTGTACAAATTCGCCTGCGGGCTCTGGCTGCTTTAAATTAACCGCTGTTGCAGGCATAACCTGCTGACCGAACTCACAGCAAAGAACAGTGAGGGCATCATTGCGCATTTCTGCGAAGCGCGCGGCCCAACGGATCACTGCTGCAGCGGATTTTGCCTGGGTGACGACTGCCATAGTGCTCATTCATCGATCCTTTCAAAAGCAAGGGGCATAAAATGAAATAATTAAAGATGTTAGGACCGTCGATGGTTGTGGCAGAAAAAAATTTGTTTTTCAAGGATTATTAAGTGTGTTGCATTCAATTGACAGCCGACTGCCGAATACCTACTTTTTCGCATAACCGGCTAATTTCAGCACTAAAATAAACCTAATCGACTTCATAAAATGGCATAAAGCATTTGACCCATCTGTCATGATGGGCCTATATATGCTTTTGTTGTTTATAGTAAATGCAGGTTGTAATTAAAGAAGATTGCGTCAAGAAGCAAATCAAGCACTGGTAAAGCGCCTATGCTTCATTGAATATGTTGGGAGGCACTAAAATTGCGAAGAGAAGAAGTGGTTGATCTTAGATCTGGTGATCGCAGCAAGCGAAAATTGCAGCGGGGTCACTTCTTTCGAGTGGCCGGCCCGATCGGTTTTGTGGTCATCATGCTGGCGGCCTTGCTGGCGATTGTCGCATACTCCTATTTCAGTAACCGCCGGGAAGCGCTGGCGCTGTCGAATGAAGTGCTGGGAGCGATTGAAAGACGCATCGCCGGAGAACTGGAAGCTTTCTTAAAGCCCATAGAAGATACGGTTCAGCTCACGGCTACTTTCTTAAACAATTCGTCATTTGATATTAAAGACCGGGATCAACTGGAACCGCTTGCTTTTGGCATACTGAACAATCTTTCGCAAATCACCAATTTCATCGTCGCTGACACCCAGGGTAACTTTCTGATGGTCGCCCGGCAGCCGGACAAATCCCTGCACACCAAAATCATCGAGCGCGCCACCGGATCCGCACGGACCACCTGGATCCGTCGGGACCCGGCCGGAAACATGTTGGAAGAAGAGACCTCGGTTGATGATTCCTATGATCCCCGCAACCGCCCCTGGTTTAAGGGGGCTGTCAATCGCCAGGAACCGTATTGGACTGATTTTTATATCTTTTACACCAGCCAAACACACGGCATAACGATTTCTTTGCCGGTTATGAGCAAAAATGATGAACGACTGGGTGTCATCGGTCTGGATATCGAATTAAAAGCGGTCAGCGCCTTTCTCGAGACCCTGAAAATCGGCGAAAACGGCGAGGCCATTATCGTCGATGAAGAGGGTTACATCGTCGCCCATCCGGAGATTGACAAAATGGTGAAAAAGGAAGGCAATGTGTTCAAACCCATCCGGGTTGAAGAACTGGGAGACACAATCTTAAATCGTGCCTTCAGTCGCTTCCGTATCGAGGGGCACGGTCATCGTGATTTGGTTGTTGACAATCGGCGCTATCTGAGTAGCGCTTTCCTGATGCCCCAAAAAACCGGGCTCGACTTATCGGTATTCATTTTTGTACCTGAAGAAGACTTTGTCGGCTTTGTTGCTCGCAACAACCGTAATATTTTACTGATGTCTGTGGGTATCATCATCCTGGCCGCCATTTTGGCGGCTCTGCTGGTATATCAGGCTCTGCGGGCGGAAATCATTGCCCAGCGCGTGCTCGATCGTCAGCATGAACTCGCGGCCCAGAGCCGGGCCTTCTCCGAGCTGTCCTCCAGAGCGGCCGTGTTTGGTACCGGGGATAGTGATTCGTTTCAGGAATTAACCGAGATTGTTGCCAATGCCATCAATTTAAGACGCACCAGTCTGTGGCGTTTTGACGATAACGCCCAAAATTTAAAGTGTATCGATAGTTATGACAGCGAAAGCAATGGGCACACCCAGGGAACGGTACTTTCTCAGGACGAATTTTCAGAATTGTTTGATGTGCTGCAGCACGGTTCCAGCATCAGCACCGGAGACGCAGAAGCGGATAGTCGCTTGACCGCACTGTTTCAGGCCTATTTGCAACCACTGGGTTGTAGATCTTTGCTGGCAGTACCGATTCGCTATCAGGATTGGACAGCTGGGGCCCTTTGGTTTGAGCAGGAGCGCATGCACCGTGGCTGGCCGGACGAAGATGTCTCATTTGCCTACGCCATTGCCAATATGCTGGCGCTGCGATTTTCAACGGATCGAAAATCGATGCATGAGGCTGACAGCCGCAAAGACAGAGCAACCAGTATCAAAGCGTCAACGGCGCCTGGACCCAAGACCCCCACCGTTGAAAATGACACTCGGTCCGATCGTCAACCGGAAATAGCGGATCTGTTAGGAGAGCAAACAATATCCGTTTCAGAGGACGAAAAAGACAGAGTGTCTTCTTTCTTGGATCGTCTGGCAGCCGGCGGAATTGATGCGCAGAAAACGGCTGCCGACATATTTGCAGATACAACCGTATTGGCATTGCGATTTAGCGATCCCATAACCCTTGCCGGACACAGCGCAGGTGACGAATCAACGACAATCGTTGATCTGCTGGTTGCCTATTTGGAGGAAGCGGCTGCATCGGATGCCATCGATTATGTGAAAATTATGGGCGAGGAGATCATCTGTGCAGCGGGAATTGACAACGACTCGAATAACCATGCCGGTCGCATTGCCGACCTGGCACTATACCTCCAGGATCGCTACAGCAGCCTGTTTGCATCTTTGAACATTCCTATGGAATTTCGTATCGGTATCGACACCGGGACGGCTATGGGCAGCTCCGTGGGGCGCAAACAGAAAACGTACAATATATGGGGCGAGTCGGTTCGGTTTGCATCAAAAATGGCAGAATCCGGCATAGCGGGCGGCATCCAGGTCTCACAAACCACTTATCAGCGATTACAGTCCAGGTACCTATTTCAAATGCGCGGGCGCTATTATTTGCCCCACGTCGGTGAAAGTTCAACCTATCTTCTGACAGGACACATATGAACACCGAACCGCTTAACCCATCATATGGTAATGATACCTCACGGCGAATATCCAGACCGAGATGGTTGCTCGCAAGCGTGGGTGCGGGGACCATTGGTTTGTGGCATGGGCCGGTGCGATTTATCAGCGATGCCGTGGCAGTTATCTGGCAAGGCTGCCGCCCGATCACCTGGCGGCGTTCGATTCGCAACGAGTTCATGCGTCAGTGTTTTCAGGTAGGCGCCCAGGCGTTACCTTTTATCCTGGTCAGCGGGATATTTGTAGGCTTTGGTCTCGTCGCTCAGTCTTTTTATTGGTTAAACGTCTTTGGCAGCACAGCATTATTCGGCAACTTTTTGTCTTTGGTTCTGGTGCGTGAAATCGCACCGGTACTGGTAGGTCTGATTGTGATCGGTCGCAGCGGATCTACCCTGCTGGTTGAACTGGGCACCATGAAGACCGAAGGTCAGGTCCACATGTTGGATGCTCAGGGAATCGACCCGTTTTTATATCTGGTGGTGCCGCGGGTGCTGGCCTTTAGTATATGTATGTTTTCGCTGTCGGTCGCTTTTGTTACCTTGGCCCTGTTAGCCGGCTTTGTCTCAGGAGTGCTGGTCGGTGTCTCGCAATCAAATTTTTTTGAATTCCTCAATCGTGCCATCGGCTCAATGGGTCAGCAAACATATATATTATTTACTTTGAAGACCGTTATTATTGGATTTGTGGTGGCATTAATATCCTGTAAGATGGCGCTGTCGCTTACCGGTGGCACTGCCAGGGTACTGGAACTCATGCCAAGGGGCTTTGCCAAATCGGCTTTGGCCACCCTGGTCATATCTATTGCACTAACAATATTATTTGCATGAGGGTGATGTCTGATGCCAGTCCTTCTCAATAAGCAACGCAACATTCTGCAATTTGAAGATACCATTTTCACAGACACATCCGGGGTGGCCGCTGCGTCTGATGAGGTCAGCCTGAGTATTTATGGCGGTGATCTGGTTTTAATCCGTCTGGCGCGCCTGGAGCAAACAACGGCATTCGCTGATGCTTGTGCTGGAATCATCGAACCCACTAGTGGGTCTGTGCGTTTTCTGGGACGCAATTGGACGAAACTGCCGCCTGACCAGGCCAATGCGCTGCGGGGCCGGATCAGCCGTGTCTTTAAAACCGGAAACTGGATCAACCACCTTTCGCTGATGGATAATATATTGCTGGCCCAATCTCATCATACGCGCAGGTCTACCCGCCAGCTTTGCGATGAGGCCGGGCAGCTGGCACAACTTTTTGGTCTTCCCGGGCTTCCTCTGGGATTGCCCGGTGATTTCACGGAAACCGACCTGCAACGCGCCGCCTGCGCGCGGGCATTTATGGGACAACCTTCGCTGATTGTGTTAGAAGAGCCGACCAGCGGCATTTTCCTTGATATCATATCTGCCCTGATGAGTGCGGTGCGTGATGTGCTCGAACGGGGCGCTGCCGTTATTTGGCTGACAAGAAAAGAGCGCATCTGGAAGGATCAAACCCTGCCTGTAACCCGGCGATATCGAATGGTTGCCAATAAATTGATGGAGGTCACACCGTGAAACAAAGGCTGCCACAGACAAAATTCCGCTATACCAATGAAACGGTCGGGTTGTTTGTGTTGCTCACCTTGCTGATTTTTGTCGCCGGCTTGATTTACTCCGGTCAGATTCGCAAATGGTTTAATCCCGGAGAATTGCTCAAGGTAGTATTGCCCGATGAAGGTCTGTTCGGGCTGTCCCAAGGATCGTCGGTCCAAATTCTGGGAACGCGTGCCGGGGAAGTTTTGGATATTGTCATCAACCCCGATCAAAAGATCCACGCCATCGCCCGTATCGATAGCGAAATGGCGGTTTTTATTCGCAGCGATTCAAGGGCAACCATCCGCCGGACATTCGGCATTGCCGGTGATGCTTTCCTTGAAATTACCCGCGGCAGCGGGCCGCCGCTTGATTGGGAATTTGCTGTTCTGACCGTTGAATCAGATCGCAGCACCAGCGATACACTGTCTGAACTCATTGATGAGCTGCGGGCCAAAGTAATGCCATTGATCGATGATGCCCATACGGCAATCATTGCGCTGACGTCAGTTGCACAAGATTTACAGAATCCTGACAGAGGCGTCCAGCAGCTGCTGACGAATCTGAATTCCATCGCCGACCGGATTGACCGGGGGGAAGGGTCGCTCGGGCGTTTGCTGACCGAGGATAAACTTATTAGGGAGCTGGAAAACCGGATCGCCCAGTTGGGCCCGCTCCTTGATGAAGCCCAACACATAATTGAAAACGTTTCAGCTTTCTCAACCGAATTTGATATCGAAACCGGCGATATCCCCAAAATTACGCGTAGTCTGAAAACAATCATGGCATCCATGGAAGGGGTGATGGCAGATCTAAGCGAGACGACACCGCATCTGCCCAAGATTACCAAAAATGTGGGTGACACTGCGGATACAGCTACGATACTGGTTTTGCAACTGCAGCAGGTGATGGTCGAACTGGAACTGCTGATTCAGCAGCTTCAGTCCCACTGGTTATTCGGCGGTCGCTCAGGCCAACCGCAACAAACAACCAATCGTTTATCGCCGCTGGAGGTCAGTCCATGAACCGCTATCTGCATTCCTTCTTTCGAGCCGGGCTTATTGGTCTGCTAGCTGCAGTTGTCATATTGGTTTTTTCCGCTTGTGGGTCTTCACCACCACCACAAAGGGATCCGTCCATAGATTCAGAACTGGTACGTTTTAACAGAGCCGCACGCCAGGCCTTTGACAAGGGGCGCTTCCGTCAGGCTGCCAGTTTCTATCGCCGGTCGCTGGAGCGTGCCTATGTGCGTGATGATAGCGCCGCGATCCTGGATGCCCGCTACAATCTGGCCGTATGTCTGCAGAACCTGCAATCCTATCAAGAGGCTCTGGAAGTGGTTCGGCGTGCCAAAACCGAAATGGCCCTGGCGGATCATGGTAAGTCGGTCGATTTTCTGCTTCTCGAAGCCACCCTTCTTCACAGACTTGGGAATGCAGATGCCGCCTGGCAAATAACCGATCAAATTCTGGCCGACCCGGCACAGACTTCTTCTGTTATACAAAGCAAAACGCATTTTTTGAGAGGCTTAATCGCCAGTGAACAGGGTAATCTGGATCAGTTGCGCAGCTCGATAGCGGATTTGGGGCAACCGGACCAGGTGCGGCTGCGCGCCGATCGTCAGGAGCTGTTGGGGCACCTGGCCCTGGCTGAGCAAAACTGGCCGGCGGCCATTGAAGCCTTTGATCGCACAACCCGCCTGCGCCGTGAAGCGCGTGACTATCGCGCAATGGTCAGGGCTCTGGTGCTGGCAGGTGAAGCCAGTGAAAAAGCGGGACGCATCCGGGAGGCCGCCATCCGCTATCTTAGAGCCGGTCGAAGTGCTTTTGCTAACGATCAGATTGATGATGCCCAAAAATGGTTAAATCGGGCGGTACAACTGGCAAACACCGCAGGTGAAGGTCAAATCGTTCAGGAAGCTGCCAGCTTTTTACAGCAAATAGAAGCGCTTGGTGTAACCGCACCGGACAGCTCCGTTAAAAAGACAACCCTCGCCGAATAATTTTTAGTGATGGGTATTCAAGCCCGTGCCTTGTATCGGGGCGCAACCCGGTACCGGGTTTACTTCTCACCTGGATTCCTTTCAAATTAGCAATGATTAAATCGTCTTATATTCGCTATCATAAAGCATGGAATAATTTGCGCAGGGAAATCAGGCCGATCATCGGTTTTGAAATCTGGTTCAGTTTTATTTTTGCAATCGCCCTGGCACCGTTTACCGCCTGGCTGGTAAATAGCCTGCTGGTTTCCGACGGTCAAATTGCAGTCAGCAATGAAGACATTATAGCCTTTTTCATATCTTTGCGGGGTTTTGGTTTCATTCTGCTCAGTGCCGCCTTTTTTCTCGGGCTGGCCTTTCTGGAATGGATCGGGTTAATGATCATTTCCCTGGCCGCGGCTGATGGTCGTGTGGTTTCCGTCAGCAGAGTCCTCGGAGAAGAAATTGTCCATGCTTGGTCTGTTATTTGTTTAGGATTGCTCCAGGCCACTATTGGTTTTTTAGCCAGCATACCATTTTTAGCAGCCTGCGCTCTGACGTATTTTGTTTTCCTTGGTGAGTATGACATAAATTATTACCTTGCTGAAAGACCCTGGCAGTTGTGGGTGACGCTATTTATCAGCGCTATGATCGCCGGGCTTTATTTTTTGTTGGCTGCCTGGTTGTATATACGCTGGCTGTTTGCGATTCCAGCCCTCATTTTCGAAAATGCGCAACCGCTTAAGGCCTTAAGAAAAAGCTGGCAGCGGACAAAGCACCGGGTCATCGAACTGGCGGTGCCTCAGGCCGTCTGGTGGATATTTATTGTTTCTGTATCATTTGCCACAGCGCTGGTACTTAAAGCGCTGTTCACATTTTTGCTGGTCTACGCCGGGCTGAACCTATATGTCATTCTGCCGTTGGTCGTGGTTGCTCTGGGGGTTGTTGTCATAAGCGGCCTAATCTGGTTCACCCTGGGCAAGACGGTTTATATGTTTACTATCGTTGACTTTTATCGCGAGATTGTAAGGCGCAAAATCATGTTGCCTGAAAAATGGTGGCTTATAAAAAAAATATCTCCTTCTGTCTTAAAAAGCGTAGGATGGGCCGGTGTCTGCCTGTCGTTGGCGATAACGGTTTTCGCCGGTTTTGCATATTTTGAAAGCTTTAATTTTGACCGTCGCCATATGGCGATCACCGCCCACCGCGGCAGTTCGCTCAAAGCTCCGGAAAATACCATCAGTGCGCTTAATCAAGCCATAGAGGATGGCGCGGATTATGCTGAAATCGATGTGCAGGCTACGGCTGATGGCGTTGTAATTCTCATGCACGATGCCGATCTGATGCGCGTTGCTTCAATTGATCGCAAGATTGCGGAAATGCGATACGAAGAACTGAGCACAATCGATATTGGCAGCTGGTTTTCAAAAGATTTCAGAAGTGAGCGTATCGCAACCCTTGAGGAGGCCATACGGTTTTGCAATGGACGTATCAAACTCAACATTGAATTGAAGTATAATCGACCGGATTTGGATCTGGTAGGAAAAGTCGGTACACTGATTCGAAGAAATTCATGTTCCGAAAACTGCGTGATCACTTCTCTGGATTATGGTGAGTTGCGAATGTTCAAAGCGCTTTTTCCGGAAATTAAGATCGGGCTGACCGTTTTCCGCGCGCTTGGCGATTACACCCAAAGCAAAGTCGACTTCCTGAGCATCGATGCCGCCCAGGCCACATCACAGCTAGTTAAAAAGGCCCAACAGAGCGGCAAGCAAATCCATGTCTGGACCGTCAATGATTTGCACACGGCGCTTGCCATGATAGAGGTGGGTGCGGATAATATTATTACAGACAAGCCGGCGGCTATCAATACCTGGCTGCAGGCCTGGAACGCCTTGACCGGCAGCCAAAAGATCGCTCTCTGGCTGAGAAATTTGTTTCTCAAAACAACTCTAAAAGATATCACCCTCTGGTTGAGAAATTTGCTTCAGCAAGATGATTTAGGGCTTGGAATGAACCCGTTGCTCTAAAATTGACAAATAAACCACACAAGGATTGACAACATCTTTACGGGGGCTTCTTTATGAGATTGGCAACTTGCTAAGCTTTATATCCTTGCCAGGCTGTCTTCGGCTTGCCTGAAAACGCCATCAGGTTGATTTTGCTTTATCCGTTTCATCGGCTAATTTTAAAATTCCATTGAAATCGAAATCCTCCGCCATTTGAATGAACCGCTCCCCAATCGGTACAAAGGCCGCGGATTTGGCACTGAATTCCTCGGCAATCGTTTTGATGCGAGTGACGTCGCCCATATCGGCTGCTGCGCGAATTTGATCGGCGGCTTGTTTGGCCAGTTCCGGCGGTATATCCGCCAGCGCTGCGGCAGACGGTTGGGCCGGTTTTTCTGCAACAGCCGGGCCTAATGTTCTCACGGACTTGATTGCTGCCTGCAGTGTTTTTTTCAATTTATCGAACGACTGATTGAGCGTCTCTTTGGAGGATTCAGTCGGGAGGCCGCCTTTAACACCTTTTTCCAGTTCGATAGCAGCGGCCTGCAGATCGGTGGCAGCCAGGTTTCCGGCCAGTCCCTTAAGGTTATGGACCAGGCTGTGGGCCCGTTCAAAGTCATTGGCAGTGAGCGCCTGACGAATGTCATCGGCCGTGTCAGTATATTTAGCTGCTAGATCCAGCAACAGTTTACGGTACAGCTTTTTGTTCCCCTGCAGGCGTTTGAGACCGTCTTGCAGGTCAAATCCGGCCAGGGATTCGGGTAAGCCCTCTGTTTCGGAGACGGTCTCTACTGCGGACGGTGTTTGCTTTGCAACGGCGCTGCGGCTCTTGTCCGGCTGAATCCATTTTTGCAGCGTAGCAAATAATTGTTGCGGATCAATGGGCTTGGTGACATGGTCGCTCATACCGGCGGCGATGCTTTTTTCGGCATCACCGGCCATGGCATGGGCGGTCATGGCTATAATGGGCAATTCTTTAAAACGCTCATCCTGACGCAGTTTGCCGGTGGCGGTGTAGCCGTCCATTACCGGCATCTGAACATCCATCAGCACGGCATCATATGCTTTTTTCTCGATGGCAGCGATGGCTTCTTTGCCATTGTTGGCCACATTGACATTGAGCCCGGCGCCCTGCAGAATTTCGCTGGCCACCTGCTGATTAATCTCGTTGTCTTCCACCAGCAGTACACGGGCGCCCCGGATGTGTTGCATTACCTGGGCTTCTTTTTGGTCTCTGCGACCCGCTCTTGAATCCTCAGGAACGGTCTGACCAAAGGCTTGCATGCTGGCGTCAAAAAGCAATGACGGGCTGACCGGCTTGATCAAAAAGCCATCCAGCCCCGCGTCTTGAGCCTGCTGCATCACCTCTTCGCGACCATAGGCGGTGACCAGGATAATGGCCGGAATTTTTTTCAATCCGGTGTGACTTTTGATTTGCCGGGAGGCTTCGATGCCGTTCATTTCGGGCATCTTCCAGTCCATGACCACCAGTTCAAATGGGTTCGCCGGGTCAGCGTTTTCAAGCTCGGTAATCCCCTCCGGGCCAGAGGCGGCCACGGTGACTTCAAAGGTAAAGGATTCAAGCATATCCTTTAGAATCTCTCTGGAAGTGGCATTGTCGTCTACCACCAGGGCTTTTGTGCCTCTCAAATCTGTGGAGGGCGCAAAGCGTTTTTTAGCGCGCTCTTTGCCCAGACCAAAATCAGCGGTAAAACTAAAAGTGGTGCCCTGACCGTATTCGCTTTCCACCCAGATCTCACCACCCATCATGTTAACCAGTTTCCTGCTGATGGCCAGTCCCAGTCCTGTGCCGCCGTACTTACGGGTGGTGGAGGTATCGGCCTGGGAAAAGGATTGAAACAGCTTGCCGGCCTGTTCTTCGGTCAGGCCGATGCCGGTGTCTCTGACGGAAAATTTTAACGACACCTGCTCCTGATTGCGTTTGCGCAATTCTGTGGATACGACGATTTCACCGTTGTTTGTGAATTTGACTGCATTGTTGGCCAGATTGATCAGCACCTGCCCGAGCCGCAAGGGATCCCCCACCAGAAAGCGGGGCACCTCCCAGTTGACATTAAACAGCACTTCGAGCTCTTCTTTTTCCTGGGCCTTGACCGTGACCAGGTTGGCAAGATTATCCATCACATCTTCCAAATTAAAATCGACACTTTCGATGTCCATCTTGCCGGCTTCAATCTTGGAGAAGTCTAAAATGTCATTGATAATGCCCAAGAGCGCATTGGCTGATGACTGGATTTTTTTCAAATAATCGCGCTGTTTGGGTGTCAGATCGGTCTTGAGCGCCAGATGCGCCATACCGATGACCGCGTTCATGGGCGTACGGATCTCATGGCTCATGTTGGCCAGAAAATCCCCCTTGGCCTTATTGGCATCGTCGGCGGCCTGTTTGGCCTCGATTAGTTCTTCTTCCATTTGTTTGCTATCAGTGATATCACGCAGTGACTCAATGGCGCCGGCGATTTTCCCGGCGGCATCATACAGGAGACCGGCAGTGGCACTCAGATAGATCCCCCCATCACCCAGATGCTCATGGTAGGATTCGGAGATCAGGTTCTCACCTTCCTTTTTGACTGATATGTATTTCTCTTCATATTCGGGCTGCCAGCTACGAACCAGGTCGATCAATACCGGTCTTCTCTCACCATAAAAGGGCAGGGCATGTTCATAATCGCCTTTGCCGACAATTTGCCCTGCTTTTACACCCACCATTTTTTCAATGGCTTTGTTCCAGCGAACCACTTTGCCTTCATTATCAACCACCCAGGTGGGATCCGGCAAAAAGTCGATGATCTGTGCCAGACGTTCCTGGGAATTTTTTGTCTCTTGCTCGGCTTTTTTGCGTTCGGTGATGTCCATCATGGATGCCAGGATATTTTGAACATCTCCGTTTTCCTCGCGCACGCAGGAGACCGTCAGGCTGGTATAGACGATCTCGCCATCCTTGCGGATAAACCGTTTGTCCATGGCGTAATCATTGATCTCGCCGGCCATCAATTTTTGGAAATTGTTCAAATCTTCTTCTAAATCGTCCGGATGCGTCAACTCAGCCCAGGTCATGCGGCGTAATTCATCCAGGTTGTATCCCAGCATCTGTTGCAGCTGGTCGTTGACCTCGATCCAGCCCTTATCCGGGGCGGTAACGGTCATCCCGACCTGGCTGTACTCAAAATAACCTCGAAAACGCTCTTCGCTTTTGCGCAGGGTTTCCTGAATCTTTTTTTGCTCGGTAATATCTTCTTTAACCGCCACAAAATGGGTGATCTCGCCTTTATCATCCTTTATCGGCGAAATAGAAGCACTTTCCCAGAATTCTTCTCCATTTTTTTTACGGTTAATAAATTCACCCCGCCAGACGTTTCCGGCCAGAATGGTATCCCACAGCTCCTTATAGAAGGATGGGGGAAGATCTCCGGACTTTAATACCTTGGGGTTGTTTCCAATGGCTTCTTCGGCCGAATAACCGGTAACTTCACAAAAAGTGGGATTGACATATTCGATGGTGCCGTCTTTGGCAGTAATCACCACCGAAGCCGGATTGTTCTCGATGGCCAAAGAGAGCTTGCGGGCCTGCTCCTGGGCCAGTTTGCCTTCGGTAATATCGATAATGGAGCCGGCCATGCGATAGGCCAGGCCACTGCGATCCCAGAGGGCATGGCCCATGGAGCGAAACCAGCGGTATTCGCCGGATTTGCATCGCAGTCGAATGATCTCATTAAAGGGGGTGTGGTTGTCCAGGTGGTCCTGTAATTTGGCCACAATGACGTCGTGATCATCGGGGTGTAGGCTGTTTTCCCAGCCTGGAAAAGCATCTTCGCTTTCATCGCCGGAATAACCCAACAGTTCTTTGAAGCGCTCCGAATACCAGGTCTTGCCGGTCTGTGGTTCCAGGTCCCATAGACCGCCCCCGGCAGCTTTGACGGCCAGGGAGAACCGCTCTTCACTTTCGGACAATTCAGCGGTTCTTTCCTCGACGCGGATTTCAAGCAGATCATAGGATTCCTGCAAAGCACGTCTGGCTTGCTTTTGTATGACCACCGCAAACATCATTGAACCCAGCGCAAGAAAGACCGTAATTCCGAGCACCGTCAGAATTACCGTGCGCGTGGTAAAATAGGGACGCAGGGCATCAGCTTTATCGATTTCAGAGGCCAGCCCTATTTGCAGCTGTTGATCCCATAACCAGGCACCGTAGACCAGGATGCCCCGGTAATCGCGGTACCCGGATACATTGAGCCCGGTGTTGCCTGCAGTCGCTTC
>JAAUXT010032677.1_pt1 | contig 28132 bp, 24 predicted proteins | sample 7278171 | NCBI WGS metagenome assembly JAAUXT01 (sample SAMN14350112, study PRJNA611818) | marine sediment metagenome | isolation source: surface marine sediment (1.8m) | place: French Polynesia: Moorea | collected 2018-08
CACCACCACCTCCACCACTACCACCACCACCACCACTACCACCACCACCACCACCACCACCACCACCACCACCACCACCACCACCACACCACCACCACCACCACCACACCACGCAGCGTTGGCCTCCGCCTTTCTGGGATGGTGCTTGAAGTCCTCAGACCTTGATTTGTGTTGATCGGAAGGAAGCATTGAGATTGACAGTGAATGGGAATGCACCATCGTAGGACTCGCTGGATGTGTGTAAATACTTGCAACCAGCAGAACAAAGAAACAAAACAACGGAGAACAATGAACTCGTAGTGAACACGAGAGCAGCTGCTCATTTGTCTTGTCAAGGCACGAACAAAGAACATTTGTGTCTGGAGTCCAGCATTTCCAATTTTACTGTACGAGTAATTGCCATGGAAATGTTGATGAACGTTCCTGAAGACCAATGCGTGTCTCCGGAACTGAACCAACATCGGTCGCGCTCCTGCAGAATCCTGCATGCGTAACCATCGCGAGCAACAAATCGCTGTCTCCTCAGTGAGTGCGTTTGGCAGTTACCCTTTGATAATGAAGCCAAGAACAGTGATTGTTTGTGTTTCCAACTTTGGGCAAACGACCAAGGATCCAAACAGCCGGTTGACTTGGCAACGGGGGCAGAATTTGAATTTTCACACAAATTTAACTTGCGCACCAATGAGGTGCGAAGATGAGAGAAGTATTTGTTTTGGTTGTCTATGTCTTTGGAGAAGTTTGGTTGGTTCAAGTCCAACAGAAACAGAACAATGTATTCAAACGCCGTCTGCCACCTTCAATCCGTGCGTCTTTTCTGAAGACTTCTCGGGAACAGTGGATTGAAAACCGCCCGGAAGGCAGAGGATACTTTGTTCACACGAACTCGTTCCACAAAGCTGATTTGACATGCCCAAAGTGCCCAAGGTACACCAAGTTGATTTTCGAACAAAACATGCAACAAAGGACGCGATGCTTGAAAAACATTGTTTCCAATTTTGGCAAGGATCTCTCCGTCTGCACGAGCCAAGAAAAGGAGAATACAACGTCTGGATCTGGTGTCACTGAATACTATTGCCTCACGCATGTGTGTCAGCTGCAGAACCACGTTTCACTGCAAGACGGCTGTGTGCACTGCTGGCGTTTGCAAGCTTTGTCGTGCGTTGTCAACCGTTGTGTTGAATTCAGTTCTTGCGACAACCGAACACAGCTTCTTGACAAGTTTGCTCCATTGCTTCCTGCAGAAGGAGAAGGGACCTCGACCGGTTCCCCAGGCGAAAGACGCCGCTTTCAAGTACCAGTGGGAGCAGACCCTCATTGACAACACCATCATGCCCAGCGGAAAGGTACGTATGCCACAAAATTGTTCTGTGGGTTGCAGAACGAACCGGGGCCAAGTAAGGCAGCAGGCCGTAGATCTGTTTGAAACGGGTTGAAGGCACGGTGGGACTCTGGTCTCACTCATTCCCACCGCGAGGCCTATCTCAGAGACGTGTATACTGCAGGTGACCCACGCGTGCATCATCGGCCTCGAGGACGGAGCTCTGCGGGCCTGGTCGCCGCCCAACTTCATCCCTGAGCAGCAGTGCATCGAGGACATTCAGAAGGCTTTCAAGGTGCAACCCGTACACTCACACCTCACAAACTCGCATTGTCACGGGGGACCAACCCAAGCGCCCTGACTCTGGTCGCTAGGCAGTGTGCCCCATGCTGACCAGGCTCGTGTCCTCGCAGGGAGACGTGGCGGGGCTGGCGGAGAACGGCATCAACGTCGGCTGCGGCGTCCTCCCGTCCGTGCCGGGCAAGATGGACGACGACGGGATCTACGGCAACGACGGAAACAGAGGTACGGAGACGCGACTGCCCGTGGAGGAACCAAGAGGCACAAACCTCAATTTTTCGTCGAAAGGGAAATCTGATACGAAAGGGCAGGCCGATGTTCCACTGTGTTTTGATAGTCTAACGCCCGGTGAGGTAATTCATGGTTCAAGGTCGCGAAACGTGAAGCATGCGTGGCATAGGCTTGCTGATCAAGTTTGGCGAATTGAAATGATTCTTCCCCCTTTGAATGTGACTCGAGTTGATCATGTAGGGGCGCGCCACAAATGGGATACTTTGACGCCACATTCAGGAAATTGTTCTGTCAGCAAATCATCGGTGGGGATGAACTATACGCCAGTGCACAGTCCAAAAAACATCAAAAACCACAAACCTGCCTCATATTTGAGAACTTTACGTTCCTGCAGGCAGAGTGAATGCACGCAGATGCGCGCTCGGATACGTGCGAAATGAAATTCGTGTGGCGCGTGCACAGCTGTGCACACAAGCCTGCATGCATTTGTGTCGTGTTATTCAAAACAAAATTACAAATTTGGATTCAAATATTGCTCAGACTGACCTCCATGTGAGGACATACTTGTGCAAATGCAGTCGATTTCGCATTTTGTCGAAGAAACCGCCCCGTTGTTTTTCATTCTCGTAGCAGATCTCATCTCGTTCTGTGTGACGCCGAGATCACAAGTCCTGTTCCTCAGGACAAACACCTCATCCGCGTTGGGTTTGGACTGGAAAGACTAAATTTCAGTCAAAAGCCGATCTTTTTTTGTTGCTGCAGGCGGGACGAGCGCATTCCAGTCGAAGGAGAACATCCTGGTGCTGGTGTTCAGCGCGAACCCGACCCTCGCGAACCGTCTCGGGCTCGAGATCGTCGCCGACATGAAGGAGATCGGAAAGTAGCTGCACACACCGCGCAGGGACAGACTCGTTCAAATGATGCGGCGATGTTGTATCTTTTCACTCGCTTCCATCGTCAATGTCTCAACAAGTAGTTTTGTGCAGCCCGTTTTGTGACACAAGTACGAGTCGTGTGTCTTGCTGGAAACGAGTTCCTGTCTGGCTGCAGAAGATTCAACTGGACCTCTGGACGTCTGTTTTGTACGCATGGACCGAAGGTTTACTTGCACGTGCACACCCTCATTACCAATGAGGAGGGAATTTCTACGATTTTGACCAAAAAGTTACCGAATTATGTCGCGCAATGAGAACATTCGAACTGTTTAAAAAGGCTGTGTCGTCTCCCACAAAAGAGAGGACTGAGTTCAAAAGTGTACGAGTACATGTCCTCAACCAAAACACTCACCTCCGAGATTCATCTTTGCGTCATTTGTCAGTTCACCGACGACAAACAAACTTTCTACTTCTTCCGAAGAGTTGAAGAAGGCACAAGGATTTTTTATTGACTATATCCCACAAAACATGCATGTGAGACGCAAAACTTTTGTTGCCACGATAAGGATAAATTTATCACAATGTGTTCAGTTCATCTTTTATTTTCCTCTTCTGTGTCTCAGACCAAACATTGATTGTAGAAAACAGGATACCCTATGTTTTCATATTTCGATGGGTTTTCACCTTTTTCGTGAATGTGTTTTTCAACAAGTTTTGTTGGTGAACTTGGAGTGATGCACGCACATCTGAACCTTGTGGCGGATGGACGCTTTGCATCCAGGCGCATGCCTGGTCTCGCAGTGTTGCCGGTTTGAACATTTTCCCCTTTGTTTTGGAAAATTTGCGAAAACAAAGGGTTCCTCAAAAAAAGAAATCTTGCAACTCGATTCATTTTTTGTCTGTGGAATGTTTTGTCTCCATCATGTGTTTTGGGTTTGGGTTGTTTTGGCAAACTTCATCGAAAGCAACTTGATCTGTGGACCTGCGGGACGACAGTCAAAAGTTGATCTGGATCCTCATGCTGTGCCTCGTTTGGGCAATAATTTTGTGCTAATTCTCAACGAGGAGGCTGGGTCCACGGCTGGAGCGTTTGCAACAGCAGGCTGCAGCTTTCACAGCTGCGCTTTTGGCTGTCGCCCGCATGTTGCCTTGTCACTCGTTCGCAGTCCAAATCTATCAATTGACGTTCTTTTATCTGTGGAAAAAAATGCAAACACCGAACATGTAACTGTAATTTCATAAACATCGACCAACATGTGAATGTCGACGTTTGTCTCTCAACTGGAAGCAGTTTCTTCTGTTTGATCCAGCGTGTTCAGCATCTGGCAGGAAGTCTGACCCGGTCTCGAGTGGGGTATTGTCTTTGAGCTATGGGGTGAGACTGACTCTAATTCAGGAAGCTATCAGGCGGCCGGTCCACGGCCTTCCGCTGCCCCTACATCCACCAGAGTGGTCTGCACCCGGGTTTGCAGAAGCTAAACCTGAACACCGGGCGAACTCAGACTCCAGTCGTAAACAAGTTGACTGGAAGTTTTGATTACCCCGGAGGAAACATTTTTCTGAACTGGTGATCTTCTGCAGATGTGTTGCCATTGGTGGCATACAGACGCACAAGCAGTATTTTGCGAGTTTCCATCAGAGATTCTGTTCAAAACCTCCCAGTTCGAGCTTCAGAAAGAAAAGCACCCCCTCCCCTCGAAAAGCGCTCAACGCTCGAAGTCACACAAACAGCTCCCCACATGATGTGATGTTGTCTGGTTGTGTATCGTCTCTGATCAATTCGGTCCAAATTGTACCGACAGGTGGAACATTGCCGTTGTCACACCACATTGTGACACTTGCGGCAGGAACCATGACACTCTTGCTCCACCTGTTTGCATTTATCGGAAAACAATCAAACGGTCATTGGTTTTCTCAGAAACACAAACACAGAAAGAACGACTGACAATGCATGCCATGGCAGTGGACTGCGTCCGAGGAGTCTTGTGCCGGACCCAGGAACCTTCACTCGGGCACACAGTCCTGTACGCTGATCGCGCCCTCCCGGCTCGTGCCTGAGTTGGGTGGACAAGGTTTGCACTCGTTGGATCCCACCTCGTCCTGGTACGTGTTGATTCGACACGGGTTGCACGAGGTTGCAATGATGTCGTAGAACTCTCCCACCGGACAGCCAACTGTAATGCAACGGAAGATTTCTCGGTGTGTCGTCTGTGACACAATCTTCAGTCTGATTCTTCTTCAGTTCAATTCGATCTCACAAAAGACGAAACTCATCGGTGTCGTGCGAACAAACCTGCGAAAGGTTGACGAACCGACAGATAGTTCCCACGAGAATCTTTCCTCGCATCAAAACCTGAGCACTTACTTCGGCGGTCCCAGGGGTCCAGAAACCCCGTTTTGCCCTTTTGCACCCTCAAGAGACACCGTCATGCAAGAGACACTGACTTTCTGTGTGTGGAACACTTTTCAAAATTGTCCTTTTGACCTCTTGGGATCCGTCTCCACACGGACGCTGTGCACCCATCCACAGGTGACCCAAGACCCGGGAGCGGCCTCCGATGTACTTACTGCAGGCCTCGACGTCCAGGTCGAGCCGTTCGTTGTGGATGCTGACGAGCTTCTCCCCGTCACCGCACACAAACCCGGAGGAAACCTGTCGAACACGGAGCCAATAGACAATCGAGCGTCAAACACGCAGCGAGAGAGAGAGAGAGAGAGAGAGAGAGAGAGAGAGAGAGAGAGTGAGTGAGTGAGTGTGTGTGTGTGTGTGTGTGTGTGTGTGTTCAGGACAGGTGAATCTGCTGTGCCTTGGCCTTGGCCGGCTGCATCCGTTCCTTGAGACAAACTGCGTGAAACGAACCTCTCTCTTGATGGCGAAATCACATCGATGTTGTGAATCAGAGTTTGTTGGCGCAACTCCATGCAGTCACTGACCTCTCTGAACTCGCTGGACATGAGGGGAGCCTGGATACGGGGACATCCACCGTTCACGTTCCCTGGGACATCGCTGAACCGTTTGGTTCCCTCCATGAACATGCTGGCGTGAAAACTCCTCAGTGCGCCTGAAGGGGAAAACAAACTTGCCTTTGTGCCCCCACAGAGCTGGTTCCTGTCCTGCAAACATCGTTCCTCGAATTTTGCGACAGCCACTTCTATTGCTTTCAGCTGAAATGCTGAGCCTGGCGCCTACGTAATACCGTACCTTGCACAAAGACCCTGAGCGCATCTGGTGAAAATGCCTGGTCCTTGGGCCCTACTTTGTACCCAATGGCAATATCCAACTGAAAAATCAAATTCAAACAAAACTTGTGCTGGTGGTATTCTGCCAGGAAATGGAGATCATTTGTGAATCGGGCCCCACTCCGTGGCTGCACTCACGGCACTGACGATCCCGTTGTTCTCCACGATCTCGAGGATCTCGGGGAACTGCGGGGCGGCGGGGTGCAGCTCCAGCGCCGACAGGTCGAGCCCGGCGGCTCCCGCTGCAGCGGCGGCGGCGGCGGACGCGGCCATCGCCCGGACCTGCGGCTCCAGCACCTCCCTGCAAACCTCCTGCTGCGTGCCCAGAAAGCCAGACCGGTAGTGATTGCTGAAGCAACTCTGTGCGATTGCCTGCAAGAAAGAAGTGTCGTTGCTCACAAATGCAGAACCACGAGTACCTATTCAACAGTGTGATTGAACGCACTCCCTCCCCTGCACTCACTGCTGTCATGTTTTGGAGTGGTCTGTGCTGATCATCGAGGAACTGATACTGCAGTGATGTGACGAATCGAAACTCGGCCAGGGACACCTCTGCAAGGCATAAGAGGAAAGCACAATGAGCTGAAAGGAAGAAGTCAGAGTGAAGAGGTTGCTTTGAAATTACGGGTGGCACCAACACCAGAAATCCACAACAATTCTGCCGAGCTCTCCCGACGGAATCGAATTCCAATCCCGTTGTTGATGAACAACACACACCTTGACACACAAATGGTTTCGTTGGTCTGAACGCTTCTCCCGTTCGGCAGGTGAAGGTAGCAGCCCCGGACGGGTAATGATACGACATGACCCTCAGTGGCGGCGTCGACGTCGGGTCAGCCTCTCCAGCGGCGTTGGGCGGCAGTGTCTCCCCCTCGCGGGTGGCGTTGCCCACAGCGCAGCGGAAGCTGACCTTCCACCCTCGGGACGTCCTCTCCACTTGTCGCGTGGCGAAAGGAATTTCGGGCAAGCGCCACGGCACGCACTGGTCCTCTGCACAAAATGACAAAATGTTTGGTCTGCAAACAGCTGCCAGGAAAACACCAGATCATTCCTGTGTGTGCGTGTGTGCGTGCGTGTGCGCGTGTGCGCGTGCGTACGTACCTCCCACGATGATGGAGTATGAGCACGTGGCCTCGTTGTCGTAGAAATCTCGCGCAATCACGCGGATCGAGTAGACTTGTCCTACCGACTCCCGGGTCAGCTCCAGGGCGAACGGTGGCTGTCGAAACAGGGACATGGTGAGTTCTCAGGTCTGCCTCTTTCCTTCATTCTATTTTCAAGTGGCGTTCAATTAGCCGAAGAAAATCCCCAAACAAAATTCCAATCACTCCACAAATAGGCCTCGCTTTGGGGTCAGCAGGAGCTTCTTGGGCGCACCAGTAGATGTCGGTGTGCTTACGGTGAAGGTGGCGCTGGTGTCGGGTATGAATGGCTGGTACTGCAGCAGCTTGAGTCCCTGGTTGTCGGTGGCGGTGGCGCCCCCCAGCGCGACGCGCATCGTGTCGCCGGACAGCAGCACCGTGCGCGACGCCGGACACACCACGTCCGGCAGAATCGTGTCCTTCATCAGAGGACCCCGCTCTCCTGGTGCAAAAACACAGTGGCATCGACAGTCAAATGTGTATCTTGGTTGTCCTTGAGGAAGGAACCTGTGTGTGTGTGTGTGTGTGTGTGTGTGTGTGTGTGTGTGTGTGTGTGTGTCTGCGTGTGTGTCTGCGTGTGTATGTGTGTGCGTGTGAGAGAGAGAGAAAGAGAAAGCGAGAGAGAGAGACAGAGAGAGAGAGAGAGAGAGAGAGAGAGAGAGAGAGAGAGAGAGAGAGATCAAGCAGAGAAGTTAAAAGTGACACCAAAGGAAGTTGAGGACGTATTCACTTAAATTTCACGTCACGTCGGAAGGACGGGTTGGTTTGAGGGTCTCGCCCCTCGCACTGACCTGCCGCGTATTTTCTGGAGAAGAGGTTGAAGACGACGACGAAGACGGCGGCGAGCGCGGCGCAGCTGAGCGCGACCAGTACGAGCAGCGAGATGAACTGCGGGCTGCACGCCACCGACACCGCCTGCAGGAGGAGGAGGGGGAGGAGGAGGAGGAGGAGGAGGAGGAGGAGCAGCAGCAGCAGCAGCAGCAGGAGTTGCAGTGGCAGCAACCGCAGCCGGGGAGAGACACCGCAGACATACTCGTACATGTGCACGGTGATCGAGGCACTGACAGCACCGTCTGGACAGATAAGGCCGCTCAAGGAAAACTTTGGATATTTGTGCCGATGTTTCGGAGTCAAAAGAAAAGAGTGACCAGAAGCTTTCAACACATGAAGGTACATGTACGAGAACAGCTGACGTTCTGAGCAGCACCGACGGAAATAAGGACTCAGGACAGAAGGCAGAAAAGGACTTGTGATAAATCAGGTGTCAAATCTGTGCCCTGGTTTCGAGTTCCAAAAGCATGGCGTTTTACTAATGAGTATTCGAATACCCTTGCCACCGATGATTTCTGTTTTGGAAACGGAAAATGGTCGCTGAACAAGATCTCAGCCACCTTCCTTGTGTCAACATTCACCGAAGCGCAATGAGCAAATTGAATGAATCCAGCGGATCCTTGTGACCGTTTGCGTGGGACGCACCTTCATGGACCTGGACGCCTGGCGGTGGTACTCGGGCGGGCGCCGGGGCTCCCGGGGCTCCGTGCCGTCCCGCGGGGACCGCCGCTTCCTGCGACCGCGCGTCGGCAGCTTCCGGCGACACGCCCGGGACAGCTGCCTGAGACACGCGCAGCTCAAGTCACCCACACATCTTGAAGGTCCAACACTGCAGTGCTGACAACTGAGCCCTGAAGAATGCATGTCCCCGGTGTCCATATGTACCTGAGGAAGGGAACCCGGACGATGTGCTGGCGCTGCTTTATGACCTGCGACCCGGACGGCGACAACTCCGTCACGATGTCGAGGTCCACGATCTCGGTGTACTGCGGCTGGATCGGGTCCAGGTACTCGTCGTTGTCGTCCAGCTCCAGGTTGTCGGACTCGGAGGCGAGGGCCCCCGACTCGACACTCGTGAAGCGCTCCAGAGCAGAGTCGTCCTCACACATCTGCAGCGAACACAAGTTTGTGGCACAACAGACAACAAAGCAAAGTGTGCAGTGTGGCCAGAATGACATGAACAGGTCTTTTGTGTGTGTATGGCAGTCAGGGGATGTCAGTTTGATGCTCAGCTTCCGCGCGCACATGGCCTCAGGATGCAATGCGCAAGGGCCAACTCGATCATGAAGCACTTTTTCCAGTTTTTCAGCAAAAATCACTGTTTTCACCTCAAAATTGACAGAGTTGAAGTGCGTGCAGTTTGTCACCAAAGCCACCAGTCTCCCTGAGATGCAGGAGATGGAGATCGTCCCACTCACCTGTAGGCGCTCGTTGTCGAGGTTCTCGGTCTCCTCGAGCTTCCCGTCCGCGCCTCTCCGCAGCGACTCGTAACGCTGCTGCGGCGGCTCCTCCTCCTCCTCCCCGCCGCCGCCGCCCGGCTCCTCCTGCGCGCCCTCCTTGTGTGGCTCGTCCATGTACCGGATCTCGTCTGGATCCACGTGGATCGGTTTGTGTCCATTGAGCTTGTTATCTGGTACATCCATTGGGATTGTTTTGCTCCCGCGTGACAATTGCCGGATTTGAAAGACCGCTTGAAAAAAAAATTGGTCCAGTCTCTCAGGTTCTTGTGGTCTTTTCGGAACAACACTTTCAGGAAATAGCAAAGACTCGCGGACGTTGATGACTCGCGCTCGTTCAGTGGTCCTCGTCTGTCTGCACAGTTGATGTTTCTGCGTTTCCGCGGTGCATTTCATGCACTGGTGCACGCGTGCGCTTTGCTTTGGTACTTTTCCATACACTGTCAATTTTCCCAAAAAGCACATCAATTGGTTCCTGGTTTCAATGGCGTTTGTCCTCCAGATGTTTTGGTTCGCTTGATGTTGACTTTTTCTCGCTGCCTTCAACCAATGTCCCCAGGCTGTGTTTCTTCAATCATTGCTCTCTCACCCTTGCCCGTCAAACTGATGTGGGATTCAGTGCAACCTGCAGACAAAAATTCAAACCACGGAAATAGATTTCGAGCATTGAACGCAGTCCCTTGTGTACAAGTTTTTTTGCTCACACGAGCGCACCAAGCAAGCGAATGTGTAACCTCCAGATGCCACGAAGTCTGCAGGCGATGACTTGGTCAATGTGTGAGTTTCTTTTCACTTTCGTGATCCAAGTGAACTCAAGATTGATAGATTCTTGTAAACCGGTCTGTCTGAAGGCAGTTTCTGTTTTTCAGCACAAATCACTGTGTCAGAACCGAGTCGCACATCGCAGGTAGCAAAGCACGCAGACACAACGTGAGATTGTTTTTGTTGGACAGATCCAAAAGGTTTGAATATTTCATGAGTGTCCGTGCCGTGGGACAGCAGCACACCACGCGGTGGACGAGACAGTTTCAGAACCTTTCACGTTTGCACAGGTGCGGGAAAAGCGCAAAGCGCTCAGAACTCGTGCGCGTTTTGGGTTGCTCCTTCCCCAGTTCGAAAACAGAGGAAACAATGTGGAAGGATGATTCTGACGTTGTTGTCCTCCATAACTTTCAGCAAGTTTGGGACAAACTTTTCTTTTTCGACAGAACATTTCTTTTTCGACAAAACAAATATCAAACCAATTCGAACAAATATTACGCTTGCATGGTCTGTCTTCCAGAAATATTTTTCGCATTTGATCGAACCATCATCTCAGAGAAAAGGGTTCCAGCATCGCTGTGAGAGATGCACAAAGTCGTTCTGTTGCACGTGCGCATGCAGTAGCAAAAACGTTGGAACCCTCCTCGTGGGCGCACAAGACAGCAAACTGACCGCAGATCTTCAGACCTGCAACGACCGTCCCAGGAGGCGCACCATCCAAACAAGCAGGTTCCACGGTTTGTTGGTGCACTGACCATGGTTGGATGGTACCAATTTGACAGAATTAAAGAGGGCACAAGTTTTTGAAATGTTACCAAATGAAAAAGTTTGGAAGGGACATGGCAGTCCTGCAATAGACAATAATTCAGAACCCAGCATTCGCACACATTGAATTTTTGTGCTTGAATAAAGGACCCAAATGGAAAGGTGACTTTTTGAAGCTCAGCTATATAAGGGATAGAAGACCAGTGTTTACCAGGTCGGTGCGCACACTATGACCCTGGTCACTCAGGCTGAAGTGGTTCACGAGCCTGCGTCAATTCTTGATGAAATCCGCACAACCTCGACAAAAGTGGATCCACCACCTGAAAGACTCACACTGATTTTCAATTGGGTAGTCAACTGTGCGCAGACAGGACAAAGGTCGGTTCACAGCTGCACGGATGCTGCGTGTGATCCATGGAAACAACGAACAACACAACAAACAACCGAGGGAACTGCTTGTCAATTCAGCAGAATCCTCTTCGACGTGTCTCCTGCTTTCAAACTTGTCCTTTTTTGGGGACGGTTGGGAGCAGAAGATCAGTGAGTGGCCTGTGGGCCACGTGCCATGTTTTGGAAAGAAAAGTTTTGTTTTGGTGAGAAGTTTTCCTCTGCAGCAGAAACGAAACAGGATCTTGGCAAGATGGTGCCATTGACCAAATATCCGGAGAGCAAAGTTATCGTATTGACTCAGTCCTTTGGTGCGCACTGAAAACAAGACAACTCATTAGTTTTGAGGAACACGACCAAGTCAGATTCACACTGCACGGCTGCGTGCTTCCACGGAACTTCCAAGTCCGCCCTTCTGTCAGTTCAAACCACACGACTCATGCAGTAATGCTCGTCGAAGCAGTGACCTAACATTTCACCAGCGACAAAGCAAGGACTGTCCCATTGATAATTATCACAGTGAGAGTCCAGTGCTGAGATAAGAATTTCCTGGGCCTCGGAGCAAAACTGATACACTCAGGTCACCCGGCCCCGCCGGGCTTGCATGAATGTCACAAACATTGCGATGATTTCTTGTGTTTCTGCACGCATGTTCTGAATCAGAGGCGTCACCAAACCATTTCTCTCTGGATGTCTGTCCACGCGTCTTGGTGTGTTTTTGTGGGAGGGGCAGAGGGGTTGGTTGCAATCAACACAAAGTGATGTGCCTTCCGTTTTTGTCTGGAAGGGTTGGGTGTGACATTCCAGGACAGGGAGGGTGCAGCAAGAGGGGTCAAATGAAACAGGAGTCAGGTGCAACATGTGCTGCCCCAACCCCACCCCCTCCAGATTCAAACACAAAGTCTGGTGAGTCACGGTGAAATTCTGATGTTTTGTTTGTTGTGTGAAGAGGTGTTCTGGCAGCATACACGACAGGGTCTGGCAAATCTGACCTTTTCTCATTGGGGCAGAGCTCGACCAATCGTCTCTGTATAATTTTGCAGCACGTACTTTGTGACAACATTCTCGACTGATGTGGAAGATGAACCAGGGAAAACCCTTGAGTCAATGAGGTTGTCGAACTTATGAGTCATGAAAGAACAATTTCACCCAGCTGCTGATTGACAACACCATCCGCGCGCTGCACAGTTGCCGTCCAAATTCACCAAGCAACACACGCTTTCAGATTCAGGACAGAGATCACTCGACTGCGATGGACGATTTGAACTGAAGGCAAAAGCTCAGCAAGGCAACAAAGGTCACAGAGTTACAGACTTGTAAAAGTGATTTGCATGTGCACTGAAGCTCAAAGGATCAGCATACACAGTGTGTGTGCGCATACATGACAGGTAGGCAGTGGCTTCCGGCAGTGGCAATGTGTGGATAGCGTCGTGCTTGAAGATCTTCAGAACACGTGGACAAAAGGTAAGATTTGATGTCGTAATTTGTTCAAAATCAAAGTGGTGGTGCAAATTTCCACATTGATGGCTCAACACCTGTCAATAGTGTTGTGCTTCCACTTCGCGTTCGAGTAAATCCAGATCCAAAGCCAAGTATTGATCCCAAAAGACCAATGTTTGCCTTCAAGTTTGGAGGATCGAACGATCTAGCTGGATCAGAACCCCGACAAAAGAAGCCTGCACGGTGCAGAAAGTGACTTGAAAAGCGCTCTGCCATCATGGCAACCCCAGACAATGATTTGTTCAGGTTTCCCACGCCATTTCCAACTGGTGGGAAAACCGAGAAAAACATTGCCATGGTCCGTCACAACCGGCAGTTTCACCACTGGTGTCAACGTAGATCCGTGGCTGCAACGCGAGTTCTTTGTCTCCTTGTTGTCAACAAACCCGCACTGTTGCTGCGCTTGTGCACACGAATATCATGCAGTACGTACTTGCAAGTACATGTCGAGAGGTCAGGAGGTCGGACCGCTTAGAGCAGTGAGTGTCTGTCACACATGTGCACAATTCCCGTTTCCCGAATGAATGTGCACAACAGTTGTGGATAGTGGATACACGTAGTACCAGATGGTGTTTATCTTCGGAAATGACAGAGAATTGCAAATGTCAAATGCGTTCGCGGTCTGGATTTCTCGAATGTGGTACAACTGACGAGAATTTCTTCAAAGTGTCGTGTGTGGCCAGTTTCGACAAGACATTTTTCACCTGCAGTTCAAACGAAATTGAAAGTGCAGGTCAGTGACGAACCATTCAGCTTGTGTGTGGCGTTGATCAACAACAGGCTTTAGTGTGTCTGGATCAGTGTGCAACAAAACGTGCAAACAAAAAGCCACACCCGCATTGTCGCGGACGCTGCCGCACCCTCCCCCGAGTCTGGGCTCCGCCGTGTCGGAGACGCGACCTGCCGCGCAGCGGGAGCGGCGTCACCCGATCCGAGGGGATATTACTGCAGCGCCCGAGGGGGGGGGGTGGAGACGGGACGGGGTGCCCCGCAAGGGAAGGACTTGTGGCAAAAGCTGGATATATCGAATTCGTCTTGGGCAAACATGTTTGCAATCGAACGCTCGGTGTCCTATCTTTCAGACTCTGCGCCAGGACAGGAGCTGGATTTCTCTTTGGCTTGAATCATGGCTGAAGTGGCCTGGATCCGCATGGACCCCGGGTGATGATTGAGTGTCAGGGGAAGTGCTTGAAAGAGAGTCAGGTCAACGAGTGAATGGGGATTAAAAGTGAAAAACAGCTGCTCAGTTAATCTGCGGTTTCAATCAAAGTCGCAAAGCGGAGGTTCCAGATTTTTCATGCAGCCCAGAGAGTGGAGTGCTCAAGTGCTCAATGTTCCAGTGAAGGCCAGTTAGGATTCAGTTCAGAATCTGTCAATGATCTCCAGGTGATCTCTGGGTCTCACCTGCTGCACTTTGCAACTTGGAATAGATCCGACAGTGCATGTTGCTCAGCTGGTATTGACGCAGAGTGAAACACTGCGGACAACACAGGTGGCCAGACGCATGCGTGGATCCAAGGGATACACGACGAGGCAATCATCATCATCTTCCCTCTCCTGCCCCTGCACTCTCCCTCATTTGCAGATCACCATTTGCACTTTGTGCACTCAATTACACAGCAATATTGTGCTCAGTGCACATTGACGGACAGAGTGCCGAAGCTTGATGGATGAAACAAGAAAATGCAGTCCCAGCAATCTCCACTTGATGCACACGCAAGAAAATTGAAGCCTTTGGTCTTGGCTGTTCGAGCGCAGAATTGGTTTCTTCAAAGGCTGGACGGAACTGATTGATCACTCGGACTGTCCACGATATTTTACCACCGACGGTAAATTGTGATCCAGTACAACCATCTGATCCTCGCACGGGCGTGCCACCCGCTGAGCAGAAACATCTGCGGATCCTTCTCCTCTGCGACGCTCAAATTCTTGTGGGCGTGTAGGAAAGGAGCACTGGAATGTGAAGAGCACTTTGTGCGTCCTGCGCGTGTTTCCTCTCTCCCTCCCTCCTTCTGTCATCGTGACCCAGCAAGAGGGTTGCTATGGCCACGGATCATGGCTTCGTTGGGTACTGTAAACAATTGTTGCTCAAACAGATCCTCCAAGCCAAACAAATCCACGTACTGGAGTAATTTCGGCGCTGGCAGTGATCAAGTCAGTGGCAGAACACCTGTTTTCATTGTGCTGAGGCACATGCGGTGGAAAGTGTGTGGGTGGAAGGGAAGACGCTTGGAAGTCACGAGTACTAGTACATGCGCATGCGACTCGAAGATTCTTTGCAGGTGTTTGTTTATCTTCCTGTTTGACTGGAGTTCATTGCTGAATTCGAGTACGTACAAATTTGTCTGTCCTTGAAGCTCGGGATGAGTACTCGTACGTATCTGTGAGCCCAGTAAGCCTTCGTTGCAAGGTTAAAGGATCAATGTGTGACAAGCAGCGTGTTTCTGCCGGTTTGTTTTGGGGAAAAGGACCGGAACAGCGTTCAGCTCACTTGCATGCTGGTCTGTGCTCAAAGTTGAAACAGATGCGTGCGGTTAGAAAGTACCTAGCAGGCCAAACAGGAAGTGCCAAAACCATCACCTTCCTGAAAGAGCTGTTTTCCGAGCGTGGAATTGGTGGTGGCACAAAGGCACAGAGCAAAAATTGAAATGAGAGCAAAATTGAAACTCTTCCTTCACCAACATAGCCAAATACAGATATGGATATTTTGACTCTCAATGCTTTTTCATGTAAAACAGTATTGGGTTCAGCAGAACACCACAAGGCATCAGGACAACCAAAGTCCAAAGAAACAAATCAATATTGTAGTTCTGTAACACCATAAAACATCCAAAAATTACAGCTGAAGGAACAGTGCATAACAGGTGGTTTGTGATGGTGAAAACACCTTTGATGATTGTGGATTTCTTTCTTCTGAGGGACAGCCTGGGGAGAATTGGGATCGACCTTTCCAACTCCAGCAACACTAAAATGTACAAAATTGTGACAATTATTGTTGAAGTTACATTCAAAACGAAATAAAAGACAGTGAAAATCATGGATGCCAACTCATTGTTGATATAAGGGACGCAATACTTGACTCCATCTTCGTAACTGTGCAAGATTGTGCACGTCATACAAACAATACCTGACACACAGAAACTGTAAGAAATGTGTCTGAGGACAAATGAAGCTTCCCTGAAACCTGATGTGAGAGGATGTGCAACAATTTGGTGACTTGCAAGTGCTGCTAACATTGTTATTTCCAAGTTCAAAGCCAAAGACCAAGTTGACAGAAAGTATGTTGTGTGACAGGGAAGGCTTTTGTGCCATTTGTGTTGGAAAAATACATAATCAGCTCCAAAATATTGATTTGCACCAGCGAGAATGATCAGCTGCATGCATTGTGCTAAATTTGCCACATCAGCTGCTCTGCTGAAGTGTGAGTGGCACTGGCCAACTTTGTTGTCATGATTTGGTCTGGACAAATCAACAATAGAGAGAACATTGACAAAAACACCAATGACACTGATGACCCATGACATAACACTCACTGCTTTATTTGGAATGAGGTTGCTGCAGATTGCAATTGAGGCTGTGTTTTCAGTACACAAAACTTGCTTCAAACAGCAAAGTGCCTTGTGGGTTGTTCTTGCGTACAAGAAAGATTGGCAAACAAATATATGATGGGATAGGTCCTGACTTACACTGTTGATTTTGTTGCCACTGATGTCAATGTACTTCAGGTTTTTCTGGTCCACAAAAGAGCAGGAATACAACTCTGAGAGAGCATTCTTTGCCAACAGCAAGACCTCAATCTTTTGTGCACCATAGAATGCTTGGCAAACAATTGTTCTGATCTGATTTTCTGGAAAAGACACATGCACAACTTGAGGAAAGTTTTGAATGGATTTTGAGGCCACGACATTGATCTGGTTTTTGGGTGCAAACAGAGCCTTCAGTGAAGAGACATTTCCAGGTAATTCAATCTTGAACTCATGCAACACATTGTTCACCAAAATCAATTTCTCCATGTGAGAAAAGTACTGTGTTTGACTGGAAATGAGAAGACATGTGTCAGTCTTGGAAACAATCAAAATCTTGTGGCCATATCCTTTGAGGTCCCCAATGCTGTGTTGTTGCAATACACAAAATGCATTCTGCACAACACACTTACAATCAACTGGACAAGTTGTTTCATTCAACAGGCAATTTTCTTCGTCTTCAGCATTTGGGCAATCTTGAATTGTGTCACAAATGCTGTGCAGCTGAATGTTGATTGATGACAAGGAACAATGGTAAAAGTCTGGTTTCAATGACATTCTGCAGTTTGCTTCATCATATCCAAAGGGACAATCCCACTTTTCATCACAAACATACCTCCATGGCACGCAGTAATAACCAGGACAATGATAAGTGTCTGCGCAAGAAAAGTTCTGACAAGAATCCAAATGTGAACCATTGGCACAGTGTCTCAAGGTTCTGTTTGTCATTTTGTCATGAATGTCATACAAACACCTGACTGTCTGATCAAAACACCCAAGTTCTGTGTGGACCTTTGTCATGTGATTGTCCACATTTGTTATCAGATTCACACTGTAATGGAGGAACAAATCTGACCTGATGACTCTTTGGAGCAGTGTTGAGTTCAATGTGTGATTCAAGAAACTGTATCTCAAGGCTAAAATATGGGACAATGTTGTGTCCAAAATTGTTGTGCTGCACAATATTTCATCTTCCCCATGTGTACAATCTTTTTTGGCATTGCACAGAAATCTGCTTGAAATGTATGATTTATCATAACACTGAAACACATTTGTTGCCAAAATATTTTCTTCAACAGGTTTGCCTTTGACAAAGTCTTCCTCAGGAATTGTGTTGTTAGCTGCCAGAGAAATCTTTGGACTTAACATGCAGTACAATGCTGCCATGTCTAACAGAGGTTCATCACATGGTATTTTTATCCAATGCAAATAAAATTTGTTCCACACCAAAAATAGAGTACACGCATCATTTTCAGAAAATGGTGCATTCAACAGTTTGTTGATTGATGCAGCTTTTTGCAAACCTAAAACAACTTTTTTCACGTCAGACTGAGTGGAATTCTTCAATATATCCCAAGGCACTATTTCAGCAAGAGCACCAAAATCTGTTTTTGCCATGTCTGTTGTTGTGTAAGACAAATTGTCCAGTCTGTTGTAATACCATTTCATGTGCTCGTGAAAGACCTCCCATGAGTACTTTGCACCAGCAATCTCTGTTGTGTGCCGAAAGTGAAAAAAATTCACAGGGTTCCGATTCGTCCACTGAAAAGATTTGGGAACTGACATGCAGTTTCAACACACTTGCCAGATTGTCAGAAATGACAAAAGGACAAGATAAAACAAACAGAATGAGGAAGCCAAAAGAGGAACAAACAATTGTTGTTTTTCTCAAATTACCACAAGCTCGATTGAGCTGTTTTTCTGATTCAAGTTGTTTTCTTTATTCTATTGCAAAAGATATATTTTTTGTTGTCTGTGCCTCCTATCTTACCTGCATTTTTAATCCAATGTAAATTTCAATTGTTTGATACATTACGTCATGTGTACCATACAGCAGATCAGGATTTTCCCCACACTTCAGATTGCCAGTTTCCTTGATAACATATCTGGATTTTTGGCACTGATTCTGGGAGACAAGTTCCTGGATAATTTCCATGTCTCTAGTGCTGTGGACTGAGGGCAGGTGCAAGCCTCTGGATTGACAATGTTCCTCTGCTTCAGTCCAGGACAAGAATTTGTTTGCACAATTCATTGTTTTCCCCTGACACTGCCATGACAGTGCATAGGCCAGTACTTTTCTCACAAATTCTGGAGACTGCAGCAAAATGTGTGGTTCAATAATGGATTTGAGGGCACTACCAGCAATTTGGAGATCAAAACACTCTTCACCTTGCTTCCCACCACCTGAACTCTTCTTGTGTTGCTTCACATGTTGTCCAATTGCAGTCATTGGCAAGTCTGCAACAACCTGCATCCAATGACAGAGGTCATTGATGGAATAATCATACCCTGGAGTATGGATACACAAAATACACCTTGGTGCAGAGGTGGAAGGAATCAAAATGTGTGAGTTCTCTGCAAGAGCAGGAAGAGTGAAGTTCACAACAGGCCAATGGTGCCAGAACTGATATTGTGCTGTGAGAGTGATGGCATGTCCAGCACCAGAGAAATTAGTTTCCAAATACACATCACAGTCTCCTGGCATGAAATCTGCTTGGCTCAGAATAGTATAAGGAGCCACTTGTCTGATTCTTTGGGTTTCTGCAATCTGAAACTGGTGAGGCAACTTGTGGTTGTACTTTGACAAGTCAGCAAGTCTCCTGTGATATCCTGTTCCTTCACACAGGTAAGACATTACTGACTTGGGCAATATTGGCTCAAATAAATGGGGAAACAAGTGTGCAATAAAAGTTAAATTGTTTTGACAATCCATTGCCCTGATGTAAATTGAAGCCCATGCATCAAATACATTGTCTCGGGTTGAATAGAAAGCAAGTGAATAAGGTGCAAGTTTATTTGGCTGAAAAATGGTACCAATTTTGAAATGAGCGAAAGGCCAGCCTCTGTGCCAAACAAACCCTCCAGCATGAACATTGAGCTTGTTTTGATTTGCATTCTCCCTGCTCCAAAAATATCCAGTGGCAGGAAAGGAATTTTCGTATCGTATCCTGGTATGGTCCAGTTGCAATCCAACATCAGACAAGTTGTATTGGACCACTTCCCCCAACAGTTCATGAATGGTGGAATACATGAAGGATTCAGTCTGTATCTCGACGATGTCAGTCACCTGTCGTGGAATCATGAGAAGCACGCGGAAAATCAATGTTTCGTGGTCATCAAGGCACGAGGTCCCTTCAGGAATCCAGGGCCCAAGAATACGACGCGCAAAATATGAATTGGTTGGTGTGTAAAATGTGTGGTCTTCTATCAACTGATTTGAGAGGCTCATCACCACACATTTTGCCTTCTTTCTTGCCCTTAATGGTGTTTTTGATTCACTTGCAAGTCTGTTGCATTGTTCTGTGTCAAAGCAAAGCTGATATTTGTGGTGCATTCCGTTGTGTATGCAGGTGTTTTGTACCATGTGACCCACACAAGGTGTTTCTGACACAAGGATTTGTCCTGTCACAAGGCTGAAGGGAAAGTTGTAATGATGAATAATTACAACAAACTTTGTGCTGAATCTTGACACAATGGCATGTTCATTCTTTCTATTCCTGCGTGTGTTGCTGTCATGTTTGGAAAAACTATCACTGTATGTGACAATTTCTTCAACTTCCCCTGATTCATCCACAAAACAAACACAAATTCCACCAAAACTTGGAGTGTCTCTGACTTCCTTGGCACCTGTGTAATTTATGAACTCAGCCTCAAGTTTGTAGGATGCATTTTGAGGCTGTTTCAGCCACACAGTTTTGAAGACAGTGAACTGTTCTTTGACTGGGGTAAAATTGTAAAGCTTCTTTTGGCTCAAGTGGTCTTCTGTCCCTCTGTTCAGCACTGACTTGAAAGAAAATTTTCCTGCCTGATTCAAGAAGGTCACTTGTGACAAAATGACAGTTACTTGAAAGGAAGACATGAGGAAAGTGCCATGGGAAAAGAAGGCCTTTGGACTTTGCAGGCTTGGTCCATCAAGAACAATAAATGTTTCATTTGTGCAATTGTACTCCAACTGGACAAAATATAACTTTCTCACAGAAATGTAAACTATGTAGAACTTCTTGTCTTGCAACACAAGAACATGTGACAAAAGTTCCTTGACAATTCCTTTCTGATCATTTTGCAAGTTGTTGAATGAATAAGAACCACACACATACCTACAGGCCTCACAAGCCTCTGTCTGACAAAAGTGAAGGGAGTACAACATCTGAGAGGTCATTATCGGATAGAATATTGTGAAGTAAGAGGACAGGGCTGCTCTGGACACCACACTGGCAATGCCACTTGTAAAAATAAAGTAAAAAGGACTTTTTGTGCCACAAAAAGTGACAGTTTTTTGGGAACAGGCACTTCCCTTGGAATGATCAAGAATCCTCACAAAGTCTTCCAGGCACAACAGGTTCACAGAAAATGAAAATTCTACAAAAGACATATTCAAGTGAAAGTTATTGAACTCAGCAATCCAGAACTCATACTGCACTCTCAGAAGCTCTGTTGGTGAATTGTGGTGAAATTGTTTTGGAATCTTGTCTCGCATAAATTTGTACAGCACACTTTCCAGGTCAGTCATCTGCTGTTGGTTTTGATTGCATAATGTTCCTGCAAATTTGTAGTGATACTTGTTCACTAGTCTGTCCAGTTGTGGTCTGCAAGTGAGTTTGTACAAGAGGCGCAAATATTCATATCGAAAATGAGCTTTGTGACCAGGGTCCAACACATATTTGTTTCTGCACATTTTGTGGAGAAATATTTGTTCAGATAACGATGAAAGAATGGCTTCAATCCATTCAACAACACACTTTGTCATTGTTTTTGGAAAGTAATCAATTATCCTTTTCAACTGAAGTTTCAAGACTTTCAGCAAATCATTTGAAAATTGTTTCTTGATTTGGAAAAGTTGGTGTTTACTGAAGAGTTCATGGAGCAAATCAAAGTTGTCCACAAGAACAATGTTCATGAGAAGAAAGCCAAAGAGTCTTGAAAGAAACGTCATTCGTAGCAACATTCTGAATCAAGTAACAGCCACTTTGTCCTTTCTTGTCAATTGACAAGCTGTTAAGAGATGAATGAAATAAGATATCAGCTGCTAGAAGACATGATATCAAGTACAGACTGTCAGAAGAGACAGAAATTGGCAAAAACTATCAAGAGATTGAACAATTATTCAGAAAGGCACGAAGGCAAAAGCTGGTAGAAAGTATCATGCAGTGCAACAACGCAGGTTTTGTCTATCGAACACATGAAACACTTCCTGTTTGAGAAAGAAACAAAATGAGACAAAACTGCAAGAGATAGATGCCCATATTTTTGTCGTTTGAAGACAGCAGAGCACTGACCCAGACCTGCGACTGACCAATTCCCTGGTGACTGACATGTCCAACTGTGCCTGTTCTCAGTGTGTGGCCATTGAATAAGAAACACTTCTGTGAACATGTGGAAGGAACATTTCCATCTTCCCAGACATGCAAAAACACTGAGAAACCAATTTCCTCTGTTTTGGTTTTCTGCAGTGAAAAACATTCAAATAAATGTGTTTTGGGCAGACATTTTGCCCTTTTTTTGGACAATGAATTTTTTTTACAAAGAATGGAAAAAAGTGAAAAAATCACAAATTGGAAAATGTCACCACGTCATCTCAGTCACCACCAGACTGAAATGATGCAAATGTCTCAAGTTTCCGGGTTTGTTTTCTCTTCTGTGTTGAAAATCTGAATGAAATCTCGGCGGATGTGCCATACAGTACGTTATCAACAAAGCAGCTTTCTACCTCCTGTACCCGCGTTTCCCTCTCTGAGACTTCCTTCCATCAAGGTAATATTTCCAACGGAAAAATTGTTGTGTTATTTTAAGTGACCCTGTAACAAAGCTCCCCTTCAACTGAGCCCCCAGCTCCTATGGCCAAGCCCCCACCTCAAAGGCCAAGCCCTCACCCTCATGACCAACACCCCTCTCCCATGGACAATCCTACACCTCCCCCTGTGGCCAAGTCACTGAAGCTGAGCCCCCCTCCCCCAGCCAAGCCCCCCATGCCTGAGAAAACAATAGAATATTGTCTTGAACACATGCGCAAAACTGCCACCTGGTGGCGTCGAACCTTGTGCGAGTGCTTCGACCTATCTGGGTCACGATCATTTGGCGCCCAGAACGATTCATTTGTCACCAGCTGGTTGGAGCCCCGGGTCATTTGTCGAGTGTTGTGCGCAACGTGCCCGTGTGTTCGGCGTGTGTTTGATTTTGCATGTCAAGTTTATGATGCATTGCACTTACGTACAACAGTGACTTCGTTCAGAAAACATGGCCAAACGCGAACACGAAATTTCGTCGTCCCCTTCTGGATCCGTGTGCCGTGGGGCGGTGTAAGATTAACATCTTGAACTTTCTCACAATGTTCTGTGTGCAGCAGGAAGCCACATTGAAGTGATGTTGTTGGGGCGGAAACCACCCCCAACACGAGACAGAAAGTGGAACGGACGCCAAGCTGCTCGCACAAACACGAACAATTACGTACAGTGTGGACTCCATACGTACATGCGTACAGTATTCTATTGGCAGCGTACTTATATACTTGTTCCTGTGACACTATTACATAATGAGGAAAAACTTTAATTGCATGGAATGATGCGCTGTGATTAGGAATGCTCGTCAGGATTACTCTCTGCCTTGTGTTGGACGATCTGCGCGTTTTGTGGGAACAACTGAAGCAAAGAAGGCAAGTAAAGTACGAGTAAAGTACTGTACTCTTTTGACGAGGCACATGCAGTGTTTATCCCTTTGACAAGGATCGAACTCTGTTCACAAGGCACGAAGGGTCAGCCACAGATCACGATGGAAATTCTTGAAATACGAGTCCAAAACAGAATTTGAAGTCTTGCTGTGTTTTGGACAGCGTTGGGTGTGGCTGCTAAACGTAATTCTGAAACTGTAGCGTAAATACGAGAGAAACGTTCTTCATCATCAGTAGATCGGCAAATCACAGTGACTTGTTTTTACCCCGCTGAGAGCTTACTCAGTGGCAGACTGCAGAAGGTTGCGCTCTGCTGGAAGGAAAAACTTGAAAGAACCAGACAAGAACAACTCAGATAGTATCAAGCAAATTTCGTGCAAGAACTGCAAAACTTGTGAAGTCGTTTTGCATACATTGGTTAACTCTACACGAAGGAATCGCAAAAAGATGTGTTTTAAAACTGAAATTTCCCAATTTCCGAACGCTTTGCTCTGCTTTGCTTTCTTTTCACGAAAAGCACAGACCCCCAGAGCACAGAAGACAAAAATTTTCCGTCGACGTGATTCTGCACCACACGTCAGTGTCGTGATGATGATTCCAATTCCAGAACGAATTCGGGACTTTTTGCCCTGCTCGGGATTTGAATGTGTGGTCGTGGGGTGGATCCGGTGTCATCACCAGCAGCTGATCACTGCATATTGACGCACGTTTGTCGTCATGTACTCCTGACCACATGTGGATCGTGATCAACAATTTTGTGATCGTGATGCCAATGCAGAAGCCACTTGCTACCCACAGTGACACAGTGTGGGACGTGGCTTCTGGACAGACATGTTTGGTGACTGTGTCATTGTTGATCCGCCCCAGCAGTTGTGTTCGTTTGCAACACTCAGAACATAAAGCTACTTCCTGGTCAAAGTTTCAAAAATTTGCAAGTGAAATATTTGTTGCGCATAATGCAGTGCAAAAGCGCCCGGACAGGTGTCCGCCAAAGAATCCGCGCGATTTGGATCCCGAAGCTTTTTCACACCAGGTGGGTTTGCACTCGCACTGAGATTTCTCAAAGCGTTCTGCTGTTGTTATTGCTTGAAGAAAGTTAAGTGGCAGTAGTACATGTGCGTGTGGTGCTGCCTTTCAAAATCAACATGAAATCTGGAGTGGATCGCGCTGGGTTCTGTGCGTGCACGAGGGAAATGCGGATCACAGACAAGTGTTGTGAACCTGACCACACAGTTGGACCCCAAGGGTGGAGCCATGTGGATTCTGACGAACCCCTCGCAGACGAACAGAAAACACACACTCGCACTTCATGACAGTCGTCTTCACAGCTGGACATTTCTAAAACACGGGACAAAAAGTCATTTCATCTGGACTTGTTGATGCCAGGAGCCAATGGTTTGCAAATACAAAAGATTTTTATGCGAGACTCACATCTCAACTCAACGTTTTTCAATGAGGTTGGTCTCTGTTCTCACAAAAGCAATGAAATTCATATTTGGGGAGACGTCACTTTTGACCCAGTGCCTCTGCTGGGGATTTCAACAGACTCCAGGTGTGCTCAGTGAGCACGACCATTGTGGCTGATGATTGAGTGAGTCCCAACCAAAACCCTACATGTTAGATGTCTCACTTGTGAGCTCTAAAGGGTCAACACTGTCTCGTGTGATGTACAAAACCTGCTCAGAAAGTGCACCCTCTGACAACGCGGTATTGTCCGTGGTTGTGTCTTTTGACAGAATTTCAACGCAATTTGCGTCTCAATCCACGTCATCCCACGTTTTGCAGGCAGCGCAAAGCGTCGAGGCATTTTGCGTGCAATTCCCGTTGAGAATGACAGAAGCGAAGAGGAGTTTTCTGTCTCTTTGCAGTTTGGGAATCAGGAAACTGTCTTCGTGGTTGATCCCACTTGTACGCAAGTGTCTTCAGCCTTGGACAAATCACCCACAAAGGACGCAAAATGCAATGCACCCTTCGTTGCCGAAGTGTGATGATTTTAATGCACTTCAGTTGAGTTCATATTCAAAAGCACAATGTCTGAACAGAGTCCAATTTGTGAGCGTAGAGCACCATTACAACAAATTTATCGTCATTACTCGGTTCAGCAGCCATGCAAAATGCTATGTGCTCTTATGTGCTATTTCTAGTGGTGACATTGAACGAAAAAATTCCCAAATTTCTCCGTACGAGTAAAATAGATTGTGATGATTGTGAGTTCTGTGTTGAGGAAAGAAGCCACTCAGATAAATTGAATTCAATCAGGGTACGCGTGCCTCCACCAAGTGAAGGATCAAACACAACCTCTCCTGTCAACAGTGAGAAATAAGTCCGATCGAAACCCTGCTGACTTCAGGAAATTTGTAGTTGTCGGTGAGTTGTTGCCAAAAATGACTGTTGAGTGTGTGATGAGACGCACCACAAGAAGAGCACTGTCCAAGTCCCGTGTCAGACCTGTGCACGCATCAGGTTGGATTGTGTGTGGCTCTCCTCCTCAGACTGAGCATGCACAGAAAACAAGCAGCCATAACCTACATACTGAGCCAATATTTGTCGAGTGTCACTACGGTGAATCCTCAATGCTCAGCCACACAGTGTGGGGGAGAAAGAACAAATTTCCTCTGTGAATTGGACTCCGCATTTGCCAATCGGAAATGCACACGTGCAGATTAGACAAAGAGACAAAGGACACCTTTCGTCAGGTGAGAGAATCTATCGATCCGGATTGAATGGGTTTTTCATGTTCGCTTGTGGTGCTTTGTCGTCGTGTCCAGTTTCACTGTCAGGGTGGAAATTCCAGTGAGTTGGAAAGCTGCAGGTGGTGGACCCAATTCCGTTCTGGTGGACAGTGAGTCGTTCTCAGCAGACTCACAACGAGTCTCTCTCAGGATTTCTATTGTCTTGTCCACTGGGGAGGTAACAACTCGGTAATGATAATTTCTGATCACCTCCAAACAGTAGTCACCCCGGTCTCGCAGACACTGATGTTTGTGTGTTTGTGTGTGTGTGTGTGTGTGTGTGTGTGTGTGTGTGTGTGTGTGCGTGTGCGTGCGTGTTGAGTGACGACTTCTGGAGGGAAGTCACTCCTGGTCACTCCCTCCCAGAGCAGTGATCATCACCACGTCATGTTCAGCACAGGTTCGCTCTGACGAACGCGCATGGAAGAATGAGCGTTTTTGGGTTGGCCTGAAAGAGGTCTTCAAATTGGGCTGCCAAATCCTGATTTGTCCGAGACAGGCGATCAGAACAAAACGGATGATGATGATTTTCTCCGGCGTCTGGTGTTTTGTTGAAATTTTCATATCAATTCTGTGCAACACAAACAACGAAAAAGTTCGCTCTTTCCGTCTGGTGTACGACCACAGCTGCACGGACCAAAAAAGTCTGCGACCGCCAAAAATTGATCGGTCTGTTTTCCCAAGCAACGGTTTTCACAGGGAACACCCTTCATTTGTCAGTGGCACATGCAGTCCCAATTTTCAGTTTGGAAATTTTTGGATGAATTCTGTCGCTCTGTTTGTTCGAGCCCAGATGAGCACATGTTCAAAAGGCGTGCACTTGCACACTTGTTTGAGTAAATTTGCACAGCCGTATATTCCTGAACATTTCTCCAGTGTTGAACAGTGGCCATAAATCACTCACCCCCATCACACCTGGCTTGTTATGTGGGATGCCAGACAAATACCTCCTCCATCACCTTCCACTGCATCTCGATATGGATCTGAGTACTAGTTGTGTTGACATTTCTATCTCGGACCTTGATCTGATCGCTTTGCACGTGTATCAGCTGAGGAGGATGTTTGTGTATCCTGATAATTCACCATTCGATATCATTCAGGGCATTCAGGGAAACAAACACAGGTGTCACCCACTTTTATTGTGCGCCTTTGAACAGCTGACCCCAGGTCAGGTCGAGAGGTGAAGAAGAGGAAGGGGAGAAGGACAACTTATTTGGGACCCGCAGTCTCGTGCGACACTGTTCCGAATGATCGGAAGAAACGGAGCACGACAAGACGAAGTTTGGTGAATCGGACAGACCCTGTACCTGTACAATGTAACTCATATCGCTGTGACCTCAATTTCAACAAAGAAGCCACAAACGACTCTTTCACTGGAGATATACAGTGTTCTATGTGTGAGAGCTTACTCGCTGAGGTGTGAATGAAAATATGAAAGAATAGAGACCAACATGTCTGTGCGTTACAGCGAGGACGGGAAACTTTTAATTCCCATAAAAGGTAGGGCGGCAGTTTCAAGTCATTGACATTCACGTGTTACTTTTTGTCAACATTTGAATTCTGAAAATGAATGCTTGTATTTCGTACGTTCTGTCAACGGACATCCGCCTTCCAGAAATTCTTTTATTTGACGCAGGGAAAGCATTCTGAAGGCAAACTTGAAACTCCAATTGTAAGATACGAGACAATAGGGTCTTTGGGGGGAATCAAGAGCACGCAAAAAGCGAAAAGTTCAGCTCTGTTGACCTTGATCTGGAGGCTTCATTGTGACTGAAACTGCACAGTCGGTTCGGTCAACAGAAAAACTGGCTTCTGCTGTTGTGTCATTGTTTGCAGACATTGCTTCGCACAAAACTACTCCCTGGATGCAATATGTTTGCGTTCACGTTTCCTCTCATTTTGCAAAACCTTCCTCACTTCACTCCTACACGCCGACTACGTTCAGAAACAAATGTTTCCAATTAGAACTATTTTTACCCGTGTTGTTCTGATTTCACCACTGTTGGCGAGCAGACGCGTGTTCACTGGTGTCCGTCTGGTGGGTGCGTCTGTGGCTCAGTTTGTGCTGAATCCAGAGCTTCAGCTCAACAAAACTTGGAGGTGTTGCACGGTCGTGAACATTTGGGAATGAAAGCAGTTTTAAACAAGAAGTTCCGAGGCGGGAACCCTGATGGTCGCGGAAGCG
>JAAUXT010028582.1_pt1 | contig 28108 bp, 34 predicted proteins | sample 7278171 | NCBI WGS metagenome assembly JAAUXT01 (sample SAMN14350112, study PRJNA611818) | marine sediment metagenome | isolation source: surface marine sediment (1.8m) | place: French Polynesia: Moorea | collected 2018-08
CCCCCCCCCCCCCCCCCCCCCCCCCCCCCCCCCCCCCCCCCCCCCCCCCCCCCCCCCCCCCCCCCCCCCCCCCCCCCCCCCCCCCCCCGAGGGAGGGTGCCCCACCCTCCTGGACCGACTGGAAAACTTTTGCGTGGTTGTTGTTAACGTCCGCCCATTTCTGGTTTGAACAGTTTGCAAAATGGATATCGGCTGCCTCTGGTACCACAATGTCACTTCGAACCTGAAGACACGAGGTAAAAGAACAGGAAAAATACATCGACAGAACTCTGCTCACCTCTGTGGGGCGCGAACATTTGATTGAAGATCTGCCTGTCTATTTTCAGTGCCACTCAAGTCATTGGATGTGGATGTTGAGATCAGTGGATTCATTGCTCATGTCAGTTCCACGCTGAAATATGTAAACACCGAGAAAGATGCAATTGAAGCTGTGTTCACCTTTCCAATCGATGACAGCAGCGCTGTCTACAAGTTTGAAGCTGAAATCGATGGAAGAAAAATTGTTGCTGAGTGTCAAGAAAAGCAACAGGTAAATGTCAGCCTTGTTTTCTTGTGGTCAAACATTTTCTGAAATTCTTTTGAGAAAATGTGGAACTGTGATTGTTGTGACAGGCGCGCGAAACGTACGACGACGCTGTGTCGTCGGGTCAGACGGCGTTGCTGCTTGAGGAACACCCCGAGGCTGGCGACGTCTTCGTCTGCACCGTTGGTAATCTGCCGCCCGGCGTCGACGCCACTGTGCGTTTCGCGTACGTCCAGGAGCTGGCGCTGGCACCGGACAGCACCGCAGTGCAGTTCACTTTGCCCTGCGTGTTTGTGCCTCGCTACCGACCCCAGCATGCTCAACCTGCTGTCGAAGGTAAGGAACAAAGTAAGTACTCGCAGTCTGGAATCGCTACGGTTTGTCTCGAAAGTTGAAAGACTCGTGTTGTGCAACAGCTCCCTTTCATCCTGACAGGAGCTTCCCCGCTGTTGACCGACTCCAGCAACATCTCCTACTCACTGACATTCCACGCGCGAGTGATGGGGGCCAAGGTCAGCAAAGTCTCGTCGGAGAGTGACAAGATTGACGTGAACTGTGGAGAAGCTGAGACAAAAGTAAGACTTCCATGTTGGAGAAATCAGACCTTTCACAGTCAGCTTCATGTCCGCTTTGTGACATGCCGAAATCAAAACTGTTTTGAAATGATCAAAATGTTGCACAATGCGTTCAGGTGTCGCTGGCAAAGGATTTCAAGTTTGAGCACGACTTGAAGTTGCTGGTTGAGTATAACGACGCGTTCAAACCGATGGCGTACGCCCAGAGAGGAGAGCCAAACAGTACGGGTGAAAGGGTGAAGATCACACACACACACACACACACACACACACACACACACACACACACACACACACACCTGACGACTTCACCGAAAACATCTCAGTACGTGTTTGAACATTCACGTAGCTGTGTGCTTCAGCTTGATCAAAATGCGAGTGTTTGTTTGTGCAGGTGGCATTTTGAAGGAAGACATTGTCATGCTAAATTTCATGCCCGAACTGAAGGAGTCGGATTTCTGCAGTCAGCACGAGTTTGTTTTCATCATTGACAGATCTGGTGAGCACAACCCGCTGGGATCCACTCGTTGGTTTTTCGCCTGTGTTGCGTTCGGATCGTGATTTGATCTTTTCTTGTTGAAGGGAGTATGAGAGGGAGCAACATACAAAATGCTGCTGAAACACTGCTGTTGTTGCTGAAGTCTTTGCCGACTGGTTGCTATTTCAACGTGTGCAGCTTCGGAAGCAACTATGACTTTCTCTTCCCCACGTGAGTTCATCGCATCCAAATTCAGCGTTTCGGAATTTTTGCAAAGTTCTGATGGTGTTTTGTGATGATGTTTCTCGAATTGTTCAGGAGTAGGGAGTACTCGGAGAAATCTCTGGGGGAGGCGTTGGACTTGCAAAAGTCAATTGATGCAAATTACGGAGGAACCGAAGTGTTGAGACCCCTTCAACACATCTACGGACAGAAGCTGATTCCGACTCACACCAGACAGGTTGGTGCCTCTCACTGAGCGATGACGTTTCGCGGCTTTTCTTTTTTTCGATACCAGACCGCGACATCGGAGGCATTGCCTTTTCAGCTGATTCTCCTGACTGATGGCGCCGTATCCAACACCCACGAAGTCATCGCACTGGTGAAGAAGAACTCACAGTCTGCAAGGCAAGGATATCAGTGACCAATTCTGGCGATTGTTTTCAGTTGACACCGAATTGGACAAATTTTCGCCGTAACTTTTGTTTCCAAGACCATGTTTGCACGCCACTTGCAGGATGTTTGCAATAGGAATTGGTGAAGGCGCCTCCACGGCGCTCGTGAAAGGAATCGCTCGAGCCGGCAACGGAAAGGAAGAGTTTGTGTACGGAATGGACAGACTGCAGGCGAAGGTATCACTTGTTGTTAAATCTCACCCCACCGGCATTGTTCACGCACAGCTCGATAGATAAAGTCGATTGTGAAGAAAACATGTCCAAATTTCTCTTCAGGTCATGAAGATCTTGAAGCAAGCGATGCAGGGCGCTTTGCGCGACGTCTCACTCAACTGGTCCCTTCCGCCTGAACTGAAAGTCACCGTTTTGCCGGAAAAATTTCCCGCAATTTTTTCCGGAGACAAACTTGTCATGTACGCTGTTATCAAAGGAGCAGCAGTGAGTGTCAACATCTTTGGAACTTTGGAGGTTATTGATGTCAAAAATCCCTTGTCTTGAGGACCTGTGTTGTATTTCAGCCTGGAGAGCTGCACGGCAATGTGTCTCTTCAAGGAAACGTAAATGATCGCCCTGTGGAGTTTGACGTGCCTCTGGCGCGCGCCACTCTTCTGTCCAACAGCGACACTCAGCCTCTACACAGGATGGCTGCCAAAGCGCAAATCAAGCTGCTTGAGGACCAAGAGGTTGCTGGTATGTTGCAGCTTGCCTGGCTTTGCAGTTTGGTATCAAGCAGGGTGTCGTGGATGTTCCGCGAATGATGTGTCCAAACGCCTGCTGAACTGCAACCACAGAAACCTCATCTCATTCTCAGGTGACGCCGAAGTGGAAAACGTTGTGTTTGGGAAGATGAAACAAAAGGATCTTGTCGTCTTGCTCAGCGTTTCAGCCAACGTCGCTTCTCGTCACACGTCGTTCGTTGGTGTAGACAAGGTCACGATTGTGCAACTGCAGTTTTTGTTTCAAAAAATCAGCTCTGGAGACAGGAGCGCTGCTGTTGTCGTGAGGCAGCAGACACACTGGTTGAATATTTGTTCAGCTGCAACTTCACGTGGTTTCTTCACAGGAGCGTCGGGAGAAGGTGAAAGGACCGATTGTCACCAGACGTCCACACATCGGAACAAGAGGGCATGCGCATTCGTACAGACTACTTGTAAGTTCGGTGGAGTTTGGGTTCCCATGAGAAACGAAGATCGAGCATCGAGCGATGCAATAGCTCGGTTTTGTTCCTTCAAAGAATATCTTTCGGAGACAGCAGTCTGTTGTTCTGCCGGGCGACTTTTCGTGGCACTCGCTGCCGAAGACACGTCGATGACAACCAAACACAGCTCTCAGGTTCACGAATCTGAGAGAATATCACTTGGAATCAACGCGACATGCACAGTTCACACGCATTAAACATTTTAAGCGCGAACTTTGTGTTGAAAGGAACTGGTTCAATTTCACATTTTGACCACAGGTTTTTTTCTTCTGTTGCGGCAGTGCTATTCCCCGCCACTGCCACCTGGTTCCGGACTAGATGCATCTGCACGTTTCCGGCGCTTCGGTGCATCTGAATCTTGTCTGAGCAATAGATCTACTGAAAGCGCTGCCTTCTGCAAGATGTCCGCGCCTGTGTCCAGTGGATTCATGTCGTCTGTGGGATCCAGTCTGAGCAGCACCACCAACTGGTTGACAAGCAAACTCAGCAGTAAGATCTTTCTGGGCCAAGTTGCAAGACTACTGGATTACACTCAGCTTGCTAAGCACGAATTTAAATATTTTTGTCTCTAAACTGATGAAATCATCCAGCTTTTTGCCAGACGTGCAATTTTTTCCCTTTTGAAAGACAGATTATTGATCACATCGAACTTGTCAGGAAAACTGTTGGGTCAATCTGAGGTCGCCAAACAGAATTTGAACATTTTGAAAGCCCAAGGAACAAACTTGCTTGAGAGGTGACACAAGAACAAAATTGATCATCTTGGGCCAGATTTTTTCTGAACCACCAAAGACCGGAATCGAAACAGTAAAACAGCTTTTGACTCAGAATTAATGATTGGAAACAGTGAGAGGGAGAGAGGGAAATGGAAATTTGCAAGAGTATTTTGCCAGACAAGACCAAAGTTTGCCAGATTTTGTGTTTTCCCGTGATTTTTTGAAAAGTGTAAATTGGCCATGCTGGATCTGTGTGCGATTGAAAAGGGGCCAACTTAAAGAACAAAAATTTGCAGAAAACCCCGAGAATTGTTACCAGATTTTTGTTGACAGGTTCATGAATGTCCTCAAACGTTCAGTTGTGCTGTTGATTGGAACTTTTTTTTTCTTTCTTTTCTGCAGACACTGTTCCGAATCTCACTAAGAAAACCAAGAAGGCCAGACGATATTGTGATTCAGGTGAGAATGGTTTTTTTCTCAAGGCAAAAAGACATTCTGTGGTGTCCATTGTTGTCGGGAAATGCAGTTTTTTCTTGCGCCTTCTTTTGCGAGTCACATTTGTGTCCTGTGCGTGAAAGGTTTACATTTCGGCGGCTTCCCGCAACCTTTCCACACACGCAGCGACTGAGGCGTTGAAAAATCACTCCGGGATGTTCGGAATATGTAGACGGAGTTCATCCTTGGGGTGGGGAAGGGTGATGGGGCCTACTGATACTCTGCCCCCTTGGGTAGGACCTGCCCAAAATCTACCCCAAGTGACCCACCTCAGTCAGGGTTGGCCCTGGGTTGGCTTGCGATACGCTGTGTTCATAGGGATCTGCTTTCTTGTTGATGGTCGCGTAGCCGGCCATCTAGGTGCCACTAATGGCTTAAAAAACCAGTAGCATTCATGTGTGCATCTATCCACACTTTGGAATATAACCCCCCTCCTGTTGGACCCCCTCCCCCTCTGCCAGACCCCCTCCCCCTCTACCAGACCCCCCTCCCCCTCTGCCAGACCCCATCCCCCCTCTGCTGGACCCTTCTTCCTCTCTGCTGGACCCCCCTCCCTCCTCTGACAGACCCCCCTTCCCCCTCTGCCATACCCCCCTCCCCCTCTGCATTAGGGTGGGAACAGCAGCATCCTGTACTGAAAAAACAAAATGGGTACACTTTGATAGTAAAAGTGGGTCTTCTACCCCCTTCATTTTTTGTGCCCTTCACAAATTCCAATTTTTTCAATTTTCAATTTTTTTTTTTTTTTTTGAAGTGCACAATTGCAAATGGCGGATTGCACGACCATCCTGGTCCGTTTACCGGACTTACTTGTTGCTCAAAGCACAATGCACAGGTCATTTGTGGACAATTCGAGGAACGGTTATTCCCCTTTTTCCCTTTTTGATTATTTACGTGTTTGAGCCCGCGGCCTCGGCATTTTAAAACATTTTGGCATGCAGGGGCACAAAAATGGCACCATGATCAAGTTCCATGTCTCTTGGTTGCTGAGATAGTGTGTGACATGATGTGATACAAAGGACAGGAAAGGACATCTGAGCTGAGACACTGGGACATTGTAAATGTGAGTAGATCCAGGCAATTGAAGATGCGCCTGAGACTGTTCCCAACTCCACGACGTGGGGAGGGGGAAGTGACGTGACAGGATGGGATGCAACAGATGGGACCGGACAAGGGACAAACGGAAATGAAACGCCATACACTTTGTATTACTGGGATCTTGTGTGAGTTCTGGGCCATAGAAATAAACTAGGATTGGTCCAACTCTCTGACACAGGGATGAGGGTATGGCATGACAGGAGGTGACATCCTCGCTGATATGGCCATGTTTGCAAAAGAATTTGGTTTCAACCACAAAGCACGCTTGCCCTGAGGGGACATCGCACAATGAAGCGGAAATGACCTGCATTGAATTGAGGCCGGGTGGCTCTGCCAGATTCAAAATTGAGAGAAGGTTGGTGGGGGTAGGGTCGGGCTTGCGCCCCCTTCCAACACTTTTGGTGGACAGAGGTTGGCTCTTCGTTGTGTCCAAGGTTGTCACAGTTGGGCAACACACCAACGGAACGAACTGTCCGTTTGATGATGATTTGAACAATTTATTCAACAAATACGAGTACTTTTACAGTCCGTTTGGGGTTTGGCAATTGCCTTTGTCTTTTGTAGGTCCTGAGCACGCTGTTGGCAGCGGTGGTGGTGGAGCTGAGGAGAACCAAGGTTGTTTGCCATCCTTTTTTGAGAAGGTCTCTTTGCGTGTTTGAATTGTGCTGTGGAAAACCACCTACATGCGCATCTGTCGTTCGTTGAAACTCCGTCAGGCGACGAGGTACTCACGGAAACCTTGACGTACGGGTCTCCCGTTCAAAATTTTTATGCTGCAGCTAGGATCTGGTGTTCTTGTAGGGAAGGCCGAGATAGTAATTTTGCACCAAGTCAATCAAATATTTTTTCAGACTGAATTTTAAGGATGTGTTGTTTTGCAACGGTCAGCACTCTATTTTGTGTGTTGTGTGCTTGTTTTGAAACGCGAAAACTTTGGAAAGCCTGAGGATTTTCCTGGTCAAGGTGTTTTGGGTACAGGTGTGTTTGGGTCAAGTTGAATTCTGGACATGGCAGCCCTGATATGTTGATGGCCGTTTTGGGAAACAAAGGTTTGGATGTCTGGCCCAAAAATGCGGGTTCTGCTTGAGGTATATCAGAGCTCAGGAAATAGCCACCTTGGTGGGGTCTGATTTTTACGCCTCAGAAGAATTTGTGAGATGGTGTCGCACGTGAAGGAAAAAGGACGGGCACCCATGGAATGTTGTTGCAGATTTTGATGTTGCTGCGATAATTGTAGCCTGTTTGATGGTTTTACAAAATTTCTTTGTCACAAGACCCCGTCAGGTCTGTACTCAGGGGGTCCCATGATGAGCTTGTCACGGGATCCCAGGCAGGACATTGGTTGGTCAGGTATGCCTGTGTTTGGTGGGGGGGGGGCATGATGAGCTTATCCTGGGACTCCTCCCCTCTGGGTAGGACTTGTGCTGGTCAAGTCTATACCCAAGGGATTCCCATGACAAGCTTGTCATAGGACTCCACCCCCATGGCTGGCCAGGTCAATGCCCAAGGTGCTGCCCTTGATCAGGTTGTCATGGGACCCCCTGGGTCAAATTCGGGCTGGTCAGGGCTGTATACCCAAGGGGGAGTGTTCTGTGACAAACTTGTCACAGAACCTCCCGCCCCCCTCACTGCCCCAGGTAGGAGTTTGTCTCAGGCGGCTGCTGAGCGTTATGCAGATTTGGTTGCAATGCTTTTTTCGCTTGTAATGCTGCTCTTCGGGCTGTTTCTGTTGGGTACAATGTCTCGTTTTATCTGTGATCCTTTTACCTCCTTGGGGTCGCCACGAAACGGGGTGTGGTGTCCAGTGCAAGCGCTCAATGATCCTTGTTTGTGTCGCATGAACGAGACAAACGTTATTTTGTTCTGTTTTGCAGTGCGTCGCGACATTGTGGGCATAGTGTCACTGCAAGGCTTTCAAGGTAACTGGGAACTGAACCAGCATCTGGCAGAAATCCTGAACAAGAAACTGGATGAACTGACTTCATCGGCCGGTTCGCAGGTGCGACTTTGCATCGAAGGAATGAAAAAAACACCAGCTGATTTGTGCTTGTGAGAGAAGATTTCTGTTGTGCCTGAGGAGAAGTTCCTCGACCATTTGTAGGAGGCAAATGTGTGGGCGACGGTGCTGGCGCTGTCGTGGTTGCACATCAACTTCGCGGGCAGACGGGACGAGTGGGAGATGCTGGAGACGAAGGCTCTTACCTGGCTGTCCACGCGCGACCTGCGCGGCCAGTCCGTCGACCATCTTCTCGAACAGGCCAAAGGGCTGAACCTCCAGCTCTAGCGAGGCGAGGTCTCCACAAGGCGCGTGAAATATCTGAGGGGTATGGGCCACCGAGTACGAGTCTGGCAGACGAGCGATGTGGTACGTTTTCACCGAAGGATGAATCCATTCTTTCTGCACATTGCAACACTCAAGAAGAACTCACGAATGTAATCTCGAGGAACTATTCAGGTGTTTGTCACATTTACGCGGACAATGTTTTGTTGAGAAGATCAACCAGCAGCTGTACCCTCCAAATTTCTTGATATTGTGATGTTGATTCTGTGATGAACTTTGGTGTTCAAAATTTAACTTCACCTCTGGTGCTGGTTTTGTGATGTTGTGATCTTTTTGTTGTTTCCATGTTCTGTTGTCAATACAAAAAAAAAAACATGTGCACGAGATTTCTCTCTGCTTGTGCTTGTTGCTGTTCGCGCTGGTGCTGCTGTGTTGCCTTGGTGATACACAATGAACAAGGATATATAGCAGAGACCACGGACGATCGAGGGGTTGGTTGTCTCTGCAGTGATTGCCTGACTCGATCGAAGCAAACTTGATGGGTGTCGCCAAGTCATCTCGCCTGGAATTCCTTTGACACGCTTCGGATAACGCCACGAAACAGTTTCGGTTTTTGTTGATTTTTCGTGAAATTTATTCTGTCTCCGAAAGTTTTTCATCATCTGAGTATTCGACTCTCAGATGACCACCAACTTCATCGAGCTCGTCTGATTCGTTGATCAGAAGGCGCACGTCGCTGTCTTCCGTCTCTGTGTGTGCAGCGCGCGCGTTGTCGTTCTCTATCGCACGGTAATCCTCCTCCACCAGCAGTCTGTACTTTCTAGACTTGCAGAGATGATGTTCTCCGCAGAACTCTTTTCGTGAGAACGACAACGTTTTGACCAGTGCGAGAAAGAGGAATACGAGAATGGCCAGGCACGTCGTCTGCCAGTCGGTCGTTCCGTAGCGCACTTGTTGGTTGATGTGGAATGTCAGGTTCCTCAGACAACCGATGTTGTGAACAGCACTTGTGCAATCACACTCGTAAACTGTGCAGCAGCTCTCGGGTACTTCTGGTCTGTTTGTGTAGGTGATCCAGTCAGTGTTGTTTTGCACACCGCAACACTCAAAACCAATCTGCAGTTTGTCCCAGCTTTTTCTGGCATTGTCATCGTGTTGGTACAACTTCATGTTTTTCTTCATTGACGCTTCCACCAGTTTCTCAGAGATTGTGAAATACCTCAGGTCAAAGTACAGGTAGAGTCTGCTGCAAACTGTTATGAGTATCAATGCAGCCATCAACAAAACAAACAGAAACCTGCACACGTCGATTCGACGCTTCTTCCGGTGTTCCGTCGCCTGCGTCCTGTTCATCCAGATGCAACATCCCATGATCCCGCTGACCTCCAGAAAACACCCACAGATGGACAGAATCAGGACACCCAGGTCCTCCATATTGGAGGCGGCGGGCAGGTTGAGATCGTGCACGTCGACGAACGTGGACGTCATGGCGTCGAGGCGGATGTGGTGGGACCAGTGAATAAAATCGTCCAGCATCGGCACGATGGCGACAGCCGTCAGAATGAGCGTCGGGTAGGAGCGGCACTTTCGCTTCATTTTGCGCAAGTTTCTCACACAGTCATTCCATCTGCTGGACGACAACGAAGCCATTCAGGACTGAGATTCGTAAACTGCCCCAACGATGATGAGTCAAAACGAACTTTTGAGACAAAACTTTGACGTGAACTCACTTCGATTGATGTGGATCGTTTCGCGCAAGTAGGAAGCTGAACGATGTTTTGGACAGGAGTTTCGCTTCTGACGCTTTCACCAAATTTCTGAAAAGCACGTCCAGAGTGGGAGAAGTGTTCAGAAAGTTATGTTCCTGTCGTCAAAAAGAATTGTAAATTCGAACCAGAAGGATACTTTACTCATACAACAGTTGCCTGGCCTCGCTTGGATTTTGTAGTTCTGTCCAGTTTTCAAGGCAGGTGGTCATAAACGTTTTCTGGTTGACGTCGTCGGGCCAAATCGCCAGTTGTGCCTGTAAGATCAAAAGGAAAGCATTCATCAAAGGAAATCACTGGTGACATTTCCGAAACGTGTTTTCTGTGACACCAAAAAAACGAGCTGTTACCTCTGTGAAGCCCAGGTACCCCACGGCGAAGACGTTGAAGTTCGTGGGAAGTATGCGGCTCGCCAAGAGAGCCAACTCCTCTTTTCCAAGTGGCTCGCTGATGTCCATGACAACGCCACTTTTGTATATCTGCAAACTGCAACAGCATGGACCTGCAACAGATCCAAGGGCGGTCGTCATGCATGATGAAGGCCAAACAGCAAAGCTAAATTGACAAATGCTGCATTGTTAAATTGGAAGGACGCAAGGACTCGAGGGAAACATTCCCAGAGAAGGACCCTGACCCTTTGTGTACAGTGGTTCCAGGGTATCAGACGGAACTCGAATATCCAGGCAAGTTTGGTCCGTGCACATGGGGCTGAACAGGAGAGAAATGATCTGCATGGGTGTCTGCACCTGTCCACGCAACCTTCAGGAGAAACGTTTCAACAGGAGGAGGGGAGGGGTCACAGTGGTGCTACAAGTTCGATTCTTCATTGGAATCGACCAGAGAAAAGCTTACAGTATACACCAACTCCGTTCTTTCATTCACACTTGTGTTTCACGCGAACATCTTGATTCATTGTGTCAGAACTGAAAGCTTACCATGCAGGAACCTGACTTCCGGTTTTGCCAGAACCAGCCGGGTGCACTCACGAAATCTTTGACTCATTACACAGATTATATACTGAAACTCAGACCGACTGAAAAGATGAATACGTACCCGGGGGTGGAACACAAGGCTCCCTTGCAACCCACAATTGTCAAGAGACGGTGTTTCGTGTCCTTGCCCAATGCTGGGTTGTTACGCAATTCCTATACCACGGGTGTGTTTACAACATGGTGGCGATGTCACGATCACAAGACTGCAGCAGCTGAAGCTGCATATTCAGCAGAATCCTTCGAAGCTGTTCTCCGCTGCATTGACTCTGGTGCAGAAGGCGCACGATGCGCCGCCACCAGATGCGCAAGTTGTTTCCGTTTGCTCCATTTCAGAACATCTGCAGTTCGTGCGTGGACCAGAACAAAGGTCTCTTGTTTGGCTTTTGGTGTGAAGGAAAACAGTTCGTTTGCTTCACGGCCACAGAACACACCATCTGACCACACTCTTCAGGGAACCAAGTCTTGGCTCTGCTTTTTCTTGTCTCTTTTTGCTACCTTGTCGTCATGCACCTTGAGGCGACCATGCACCGTTCGGTGTTCCAGGGGCTGTTTTTGTGTAATTTTGCACAACAGCTGCGGCTGCGACAGCATTCGTACTTTTCCTTTGTTGCAGGGGAAGTGCACTTCGGTTCAGGGTCAGAGGCCGAGAAAAAGACGGCACAGCAGACAGCCAAAGTTAAAAAGACGAAGATGAATTGTATCAGAGTGGGGCGAACTCTTTGGGAACAGTGAACAAAACCAATGGTGTTGAAGACCACAAAAAAATCAATGTATTCTTGATAAAACAGCTGAAAGCTGGAAATTACAACACGAATGTCAGATGAAGTCTCAAAACTCTCGAAGGTAAAACAGGAAATGTGTGAATGGTTCTAAAAGTTCCAAAATGTGAAGCGAGAAAATCCTGTCAGCCGGTTGTTTAAGACCGGCATGCATTCGTACACACGAATCTCGGCTGTCGTGACTGCAGCCTTCAGATGCCGAAACACCTGTACACCTGTCCACATGTCGTGATCAAACTTTTGTGTCCTTGTGTCTGATGATCAGCACACCGTCTCTCAGAGGAACTAGCACCTGCAATATAATTCAAAACCGTTGAAGACTCATCTCAAAACTTCCCCTTTGCACGTTTCTTGGAACCAAGGGCAGAACTGGCCCCCACACCCTGAGGTGCATATGCACACAGTGCATGAAACAAGAGTGGGTGCAAAATGCAGATGATGAAGACAATGGCTGCAGATGGACTCACGGGAAACCAACGAATGCGTGTGTGTACCTGTTCAGTTCTTTGGTCGTTTCTCACATACTCGTTGAATTCCGCAACTGCATGACCATTTTTGTCTCGCTCTTGCGGCTCCAGATAAACGCTTCCCTTGAACAGGGCATTGTCGATGACCAGAGCTCCTCCCTTCGCCAAGAGATTGTTGTCCATGATAACCTGACAAAAGAGAAGGCGAAAGCAAATTTGTACAGGATGCGCAGTTTCAATTTGGATTGCCAACCAGACCTTGAGACGTGTCCAAGCAATGTGTTCGTGCTTGACTGCTTTTGTGCTCGAAGGCTCTCACCTTGTAATAATTATGGTAGCCCGTTTTGTCAGCGTCAATGAAAATGATGTCAAACTGATGCTTCTCCTTTGCAAAGGCCAAAAGGCTTTCCTGTGCTGGACCTGCCCAGAAAGATAACAGAAATGTGGCGGAATGCTGAGTTCTCACTCAGGTTCGAAGCTTGTCCAAAAACCAGGTTATGTCACCATGATAGACTCTGGAGAGGATGTTCCTGGCCCTTCCCCCCAAAGTCAGACGGTAGCTGAGACTGAGGTCCGCCCTCTGTCAACCTGGATCTACTGTACCTCACATTTGCTGGGTGCAAGTTTGCTGGGTGCCAAATGGTTCTCCAGGCAGTGGAAATGCAATCTGATCCTCCAGGACGAAAGAGAGATGGAAGGGGGACATTCCCAGAATTAGTCTCCGCGGTCACTCTTTCTCACTCTTTCTACTCTGTCGTACTCGGGATATCATCCAAGACCACCACTACTCGTACAGTGCCCATGGGTGTGCAACTGGTTTTCTCATACTCACCGATCTGGACGTTGATCTTGTGTCCGTGCGGGGAGCGGCGCAGCGCGGGCTGCACGAACTGCAGCAGGTGCGGCTCGAGCTCGAGCGTCACGAGGTGCCCGTCCGGCGGCAGCGCCTCCGCCATCGCCATGCTGCAGTAGGCGGTGAACATGCCAACCTCGAGCACGCGCCGCGCCCCGGTCAGCGCCACCAGTGTCTTCATGAACTGACCTGCATGCAAGCGGTGGCGCAACGCGCGTCAGTAAGACTGCATTCCAAAACTTTTCAACATAGACCCAACGATGAAGCAAAGAAAAAGGGGAGAAGTTTCTTTTCTGCAGTCGTTAAGTTTTACACTCGAGTGGTGTTCATTGTTTGTTTGGTTCAACAAGGCCTGCTCCAATTCGACATCGCTGGTTTGTGCAATATTTCTACAGGCAGTTAAAAAACTGATCGGAAAGCAGTACCTTCCACATGTCCAGTGAGACATTCCTTTGGGAGTCTGAAAAGTGTCTTTCCTTCTTCGTGCAACTGATCCCAGTCTGTTCCATCGCTGTGAGCCGCCATCTGCTTCAACGTTTCACTCTCTGGGGAAGTGATCTGTTCCAGGTACGTGTCATGACCTGTTCACAGAAAGAATAGATTTTTGCCAGAGTCTTGACAGCAGATTTTGTGGTGTTTTGTAGACGTGGCCCTGGTTTGTGGCCCAATACCTCCCACTGGGCCCCACAAACTGCAAGAACCATGCAAACCTGTGACCAGATTGGCTGCCTTCTCAATCAAAGTTTGAAGACGTTGAGACACATTTTCAGCTGCCGCCAAAGTTCGTATTTCGCAAATGTAGCTCGATAGAATTTCCATTGGAGTATCTGTGAATAAAGAACTTACTGCAGGACGACAAAATCGGCAAAAGAAAGTCGAATGTGAATTGAATCTGCAACGAACTCTGACATCCAGATGCGCCGAATTTGTGTGTGTGCAGGAGAAATTACACGCAATCGTTGGTGTCCTGACGAATGCATTTCATTTCAGATTTTTTGGTGGCCAGATCAACTTTACCTGGGACCGAATCAGACGCCATGGTGCAGGAGCCGCGTGTAGAACTCCACGGCCAAAGTTGTTGGAATGAAAGTCCTTCCACAGGTGACACCTGTCTCAAACGAATTGCCTTCAACGCGTTGTCACACAAAAGAACATTCAAAACACCATGCACAGTTTTCATCAGAAAAGCAACTTTATGAATGTGCACCTTTATGTGCACAATATTAAGCTTGTCACAATATGCATGCCGGCCATTCTAAATATTGCACTTGAAAAAATGATAACGACACAAACGCTCAGTTCATGCATGCAGAAGCACCGCGCGGATTTGTCAAAACCAGAAAAGAAACAGCCAGGACAAACCAACAATTTCTCTGATAGGTGCATTGCAAGAAGACAAGCTTCCTTTTCAAGAGAAGGGGAAGCTTCTTCAATCAGCATTTTTCGAAAACTGAAACCAAACCAGGCATGATCATGTGCCGGGTGCAAGCTGAGTGCGTTTGCCAAGTGAGTGCATGCGGGGAAAAACGCGGGTTTGATACCTTATGTCTTGTACATACAAGTACGTGACTGATCAAAAGCTGCACATTCACAGATGGCCAGCGTGATCTGCAGATCTTCTTGTCAAGCATACAGATCGTTCTTTTCACCACAGTTAACAGGGATATTCTCTTTTGTTGTGTTTGTTTATTTCTGTTGCTGCTGCTTTGTTTCCTTCTGGAGACATTTTTTCAAACAACACAAAGAACCCTCCAAAAAGAAGACCAGAATATACTTTCTGAGTGTGAATATCTGAACAAATGAACCTCAAGAAAGGACGACAGAAGTTTAAAATCACTTCGTGAACAAAACGGTCTTCCAGGAGAGAGAAGTTCCTCTCCACACTCCATCTCCAGGTGGGAAAATTTTGAGAATGTTGTCCTTCCTGCACTGGTTTTGCAATGAGGGTGCCAGATCGTTTGTGTTACGCGCATCTTGTTTTAAGTTTGCTGGAGTGCAAGAGATGGCTTGACACGTATGAACTACAAAGGATAGAAATTGAGGACTTTTAGTAAATACTCGTACCTCCTGTCCCCTTCTGACCTTCCGCAATTATACCACTGGTTTTCAAGTGTAAATCTGGTCACCTGTGCCACTGATCTGGAAATTGGGACACCGCACAAAATGAAAATTTGTGCACCATGCATGGTTGCTGAAACTCCTGTCGTATCTTCGTATGCCGTCGCGTGATCAGAACGTTTGTTTTGTTTGGGAGATCAATGCGTGGATGACAGTTTGGTTGTATCAATTAGAAACAAAACTCTACCAGTAAACTGTATTTGTGTTTATTTTGATCACTGCTTTGCACGTGTGGCAAGTGCTTTCGCGCGAAAAAAGACAACGATCAACGAAAACAACACACATGCATATATATCTTCTGTGTCAAGCTGCTTTATAGAATCACAACTCTGTTCTCGTAGAACGATTTTCTCATCGCTTCGACCACGTCGGCGACTTTTGCACAATGCTCTCCTGACAGACTCACAGACTCCTTGCCTGAAATGGAAAGTTTTGTTTTGATCATCTGACCAGTGGACGCATCATTCGAAGCAAGCTGCACGGCGTCCAGCAGGAAACTGTTCTGAACATCAAACGCGGTGTTTCACCTTGTGCCACATCAGCCATAAAGTCGAGCTCGTTGCGGTACGACTCCCGGTAGCGCTCCCACAGCGACTCGGGCAGAGGGTCGCGCAGCGCACCTCGAGGCGTGATGCTCACCACGCCCGTCGCCGCCGGGTTGTCCGCTTGGAACAGCCCGCCTGCGCACCGTACCTGCGGTTCAGAAGCCATCACACACCAAGGCTTCCTTGTTTCAGTCAGACTTTCTGTTTCAAACCAATACACACACAAGAGCTGCTCTGTGTTTCAGGGGATTGAACACAAATTTGTGGAACAAAGCAAGAACATGCAGCTCACCTCCATTCTCATGTCAAACTTGACAGACGAAACGTAACCGAGCTCGACAGTGACGCAAGCTCCGGACTTGAACCTCAACGTGCTCATGGTGAGGTCGGGCTCGTCGCACTCCTAAAAAAAAAACGACAGACGCGTCAGACAATTGAACCAGAGTTTTGTGACTGCGTTTCCAGGACAGGTTTTTGACACTGTTCACCAACTTTGAACTGGTCTGTGAAGCTGTGGCCGATGGAGTGAACGGATTTCGGAAGCTCGTCGTCCAGCAGCCACAGAATCAGGTCGACGAAGTGAGTTCCCGTGTCGTAGAAAATAACTCCGTTCCGACTGGAATCTGAGAATCACTTTTGTTGGACCAACAAGTTTATGTCAACGTCTTGCATGCCTGCAAAAACTGTACAACTGGGTTCCGAGAGAGAGAGAGAGAGAGAGAGAGAGAGAGAGAGAGAGAGAAGCACATCAACACTTACGGCATTGTTTGAGGAAGTGACAAGTTGGCGAAGGGCAAGCGGCCAGAGTTGCGTTGATGGACTGAATCTGTCCTCCCTCAGATTTCACCATTTCTATGAGACGACGGTAGGTTGGGTCAAATCTCCTGATAAAAGATGAACTTCTGTTGTACTGACTTCTTCGGGGACGTCCGCACTGGTCATAGACCCCTTGAATATACATCTGATACTCCGCGGGGTTCGCACGGTGGCACGCCCAGTCTTCTGATTGCTTGGGTTGTTGCAAAACCATAGGTGCACGAGGGCAGGGGCCTCCTGATCCCAGAACATTTGTTTCACCCCAAAACAAGTGCCAGCTTTTTTCTGTCAAACGCGACAAAATCTTGTGAATCCAGTGAAAGGGCTGGAAGTCCCCTGACCTGTCCAAAAACCTCCATCAATTAACTAAGTGGATCACGTGAGGCTCACCGGTTGAATCCGCACATGAGCTGCACCTCGGCTTCTTTTGCCAATTTGTAGCATCTCAAAATCTGATCTGTGTCAACCGAGATGGGCTTCTCGCAGAAGATGGGCTGGCCTGTAGAGAAGAAAAGGAAACACGTGGCTTGCCATTAGACTGCGGGTGTGTGCCCGAAACGAATTTCCTGATTTTCAAACTGGTCGAAACTGTCACAAGTCAGAAGTCAGAAGTTGCTTGTACAAGCATGAATGAGACAGGAAAATAAAAACAGCCTGTCAAAAATTGCGATTTTGACAACAACTCCAAAGAGCCTCGTCTCTTGTTCAGAATTTCGATCAAGGCGAGCTCAAAACTCCAGACAAATCACACATTTGCTGGTTGAGATTGTCGCCGTGCTTGAGAGCCCAGGCTTTTTCTGGGTTTGTTCTTTTCTCTTCTTTTCTAAATTGAGTCGAGCGCGGTCACAAATCTTGTTGGGTCTTACCAAGACTTCGTTCGATGCAGGTCTCTATCAGTACAGGGTGGGTATCAGTCGGAGTCAAGATCAAAATCATTCCAACTCTGAAAATAAGAAGAGAAGCCTTTGCGCACCTGCATGGGGCGAACAGATGCCGAGCCCGTACCCAAATCTCGAATTTGACCCCAAGTTTGCCTCGTCTATGTCTGAATCTTTCGCCTGTAGGACCTGCACCCAACATTTCTCCAGAGGTGTTTTATGTTTTTATTTTTCAAAACTGCGCATTAGTGTTACAAGTGCACACCGACAAACCTTTTGTCCTGTGGGACCAAAGGTAATTCATTCAGAAGAACAAGGTTCGGCTCTCGTTTCAGTTTGCATTCAGGACTCAGAACAGAAGCCTTGTCTTTGCCTTTTCGAAATTTTGAAAAATTCAAGCGGCTGACCCAGAAAACCCCAGACAAACTACAGAAAGTAGATCTATCTAAATGGCAAAAGAGGAGAGACTTTTTGTTCAACGGTCGCTTCTTTCCCCCTGCATGCTCGCACGCATCTGGTCCAGGTGCATGTGAAGGCTTTCAATGAGCTCACAAGACCACGGCACACACACGAAAAAGCCTTCAAACAGAGGTTTGCAGTCTCTGAGAAGAACAGACAAAATATTCACTTTCTATTGACCTTGTTGCCTACCTGGGGTCTCTCAGTGCAGGTTCAATGTTGTCGATGGTGACATGTCTGCATTTACTGGCACCTCCTGACAAAAAGTGCTCTCGGAACACTGAATCGAGCAGGTCTTGATCCACGTCAACCAACCAGAGTGGTTCCAAGCGAGGATTTGCCTGCACATTTTTCAAGTGCACCTTTCCAACCCTGCCAAGACCTGAAAAAGTTTCCCCATGGGTCGTGTCATTTCAACCTGGCACCGCCACAGAATGACCACACAGAAGTAACTAAAGACACTGGTACAAACCAATCAGTGTGACCCCAACGACATCGTCTGTTTTGTTGACCTTCATCTCTGCACGCCCAAAGGAAACGGCACAAAGCGGAAACGCGATCTTGCAGAATTGCACTCAACGATTTGAGCGGACGTGGTGTGATGTTTCACCAAGCATCTTGTGATCTCGCGTCTGTTTCCAAAAGTCATTCAGGGAGGAAGTTTTTGATATGGTTTGAGAACAGGATGTTTTGTGCCTTGATTTGACAACAACGTTGCATGGATCCGGGTTCCTGGAGTTCCAGCATTCCCAGGTTGATTTTTGTCCTGCTCGAAATGAAAGAGTCTCTTTGGAGTGGTACAGAACATTCAAACAAACGATCTTGTCTCCCCTCTGTCGCTAAAATGTTGGGACATGCAAGTACACTATGCATGTTCCTGGTTTTCTGAGATAAAATGACTGAGCCTAAGCCAAGGTGATTGCATGTACGTGGATTGCGTGCAAAATATTGTCTGAACATGCAAGTGAGACACAAAAGGACGAGACAAAGATCAAGAATCGTGAATTCTCATTTGTGAATACAACTTTCACTTTCCTACATGTCAGACACTGCAGAGCGAATTTCGAAGGCGGGACCTGGCAGAATTCAGAATAGAGTGTCAATTCAAATCGGATTGAATGGAGAAGACTTTTCTCAGAGGCGACGCTTCTTTTTTGAGGTTGGACTCCGTCCCGCCTTTCGGCCAATTACACCAAGATGCCTGCATGGTGTTGACTGCACTCCCGAACAGAACGCGTGCACTCGAACGTTTTTCCCCCAAAAGGTATCTGTTGGCTATTTCGCACAGGCAGCACTTTTAGTCGGAATTCGGTTGCAAAGGAAGATTTTCCATGACAAAACAACACTTTCCAAAATGCTGACGGACGAAACACCTGACGCAACACACTGAAACGGATAAAAGGCCTTCGCAGGGTCTGTGGTGGTCACATGCCAATCATCTGCCGACTAATTCAAACGCTCGCAGAACCACACAATGCCTCAGGTTGTACATTCTCCTCAATTTTCCTTTTCATATTTTCAAATTTGTGACAGTTCAGGAAAAACAGTCACACAATTGGAACTGTGAAAAGAACTCGGTCTGAGCGCTGAAGCAATTGCCGGAACAACCCATCTCGATGTGGTGAAGCCGAATAGGAGGAAAGAATCTTTCACCAGTTTGAAAATTTCGTTTCACAAATATGTCACAGTTCGAGTTTGAACGTGCTGGTGAAGAGGAGGAAGGTTCTGGCGTGGCGGGTGTGGCCCTGATCGGGACGGGGCGGTGCGGTCGGGTGCACCTGCGCAACGCCGTCGGGAACCCGCGCCTCGCCGTGCGCTGGCTCGTCGACGTCAACGACAAGATCGTCAGCGCCGTCAAGCGAGAGTTCAATCTGGACTGCCAAACGGCCACTTACGACAACATACACGACGCCTTGCAAGATGCTGGGTGAGTGCAGACTCAAGTTTTCAACAGCTTGAGTTTTGTTCTTTCACGCGCCAGAGAATTTTGGGCACCAACAAAATTTGCTTTTCTTCAGTGTTGACCTCATAGTCATCACAACTCCAACTGATAATCACGCAAAAATGATTGAAGTTTGCATCAAAGAAGGGCGAGGTAAGTCACTCTTGATTTGAACAAGAAGTTTCTGTTTGCATTGAGTCAGATTGCCGTGCAATACAACAAAAATTCGAGTTCTATTGACAGGTCAGGCAATACTTTGTGAGAAACCAATATCTGAAGAACCGGAAGAAATCGAACATTGTTACAAACTGGCCAAAGACGCCGGTGTTCAGCTCATGTGCGGCTTCAACAGGTGAAAGGTCTTTTGTGTTTTTCATGAAGGGAAGCTGCAGGAATGCACATACTGTCACGAGCATACTTGCTTGCTTGATTTAGAGTGAAAGTCTTGACGCAAAACAAAGCAAAGCGCATAATCTGATGGTGTGGACAAAGTCGTGTACAGGCTTGCATGTTCCAATTAAGTTCTTGCAATCGCAGGCGCTTCGACCCGACATTTTGCCGTGCGGAGGAGTTGGTTCGCACTGAGGTCGGGCGCATCCAGACGATGCACGCCGTGTACGCTGACGCGCCTACCCCTCCACTCTACTTCCTGCAGGCCAACCGTGAGCAAACAGAGAGGCAAAGAGTCAGAGACAAAGAGATGGAGAGCGAGACCGAGAGAGGGACAAGTGGGAAAGTGAAGAGGGAGAGAGGGAGAGGGAAGAGGGAGAAGGAACGGGAGAGAGCGAGAGGGAGAAAAACGACAGTATGCTTTTCATTCGCTCACAAACTGTGTGCTCTGTCCGTATTTCAGACGAAAGTCGACGGGGCGTCATATTCTATGACCTGGGTTGTCACTTCATTGACCTCATCCTGTGGCTGCTGCAGGAGGAGGAGCCCGAGTCTGTGTACGCCGTCGCCCACACCAACACGGACGCCTTCAAGGTTCACTGCCGCTTTATTTTGCAATTTGCTTGCATTGATGACAAGAATTGAATCTTTCTTGGAGAATCGAAGATTATGTTTGAGTTTGGCGCATTGACGAACCAGTTGAAGATGAAACGGACAAAACTTCGCGACCTGAAGCATTGGTGGACTCGTATGTCCTCCGTTACGTGTTGTGTGGTTCACAAAGAGAATAATTTTCAGTCCATGAACGAACCAGACCTGTGCATGTGCACTCTCAACTTTTCGAGTGCAACCGTGGTGATGGAACTGGGCTATTCATCGGGAGTCGGCTTTGATCAGAGACTGGAGGTGAGAACACCCCAACGATGCTTTGAGCAAATTCAGGTCAGACTTGAAACTTCCGATCGTTTATGTCTGAACAAAAATTTGAACGGTTGGAGCACAGATCCGGGGCACAGAAGGAGTTGTGCAGGCGAACAACCCGGAGCAGACCGCAGTGCGCAGAATCACGCCGGGCGGCCGGGTGAGCGACGCCCTCGAGTCGAGCATCTGGAGCCGCTTCCGCGAGTCCTTCTACCGGGAGATGGACTTCATGGCCGACGTCGCACTCGGTAAAGCTACGAGTGCTTCCAGTGTCACAGTGTCATCAGTTCGACTGCTCATGAGAATGAACACGAACAAGTCAAGGCAAACACAACTCTCGCGCACAGCTTTTCTTCAAAAGTTGGATTCTTTCTGGTGACACAACCTTTTATTTCTCGTACGTCGTATTTTTACCTTTCAGGCAAAGCTGAAGTTTGCATCACGGGGGAACACTGCGTCAAGGTGGAGAGGGTGGCTGAAGCTCTGCGCCAATCCTACTTCCAGAACAAGCCGGTGCACCTGAAAGAATCTCAAGGCGAGGTTTAGACGCCTTGCCATCATGATCATGAAGCTGCGGAGTGCACGCACCGCAACAACGCCATGGATGATTCTCAATTTGTGAAAGGGTTTTCTAGCGTGTTCTGTACCGGTCGGTCCTTTGCAACACTTTGAAATCTGAACTCCTCTTGGCTCTCAAGTGACTTCACTCAGCTTTGGCACACTAATGGTAGACAAAGTATAGAGAACAACGCATTCTTTGCAAAACTTGCAATTTTTATTGGTACGAAGGACAAAAGTCACAAAAATATATATTCTGATATGTTCATGCAACAAAAGCTGTGTTGAAATGTTTGTGGACATCGTTCTTGTCCAGGGGCAAAACATCAAGCAAGCCAGGTCCTGTGTTCGAATACGCGGAGCATTGAAAAAGACAGAAGGAAGATCTATGAACACGAACGCTTTCTACGAGTCTGCTTCACTCGTACAAACAAGAACCGAAGTCCTGTTTGCAGACATGGACCCACAGGTACACTGACAAGTCCAGATTATGCCACGGCAACGTCTCGAAAGGAGAGAATCAGCAAGTACTCACCACCCGTCTTGTGGGTTTTCCCAAATCTACGAGAATTCTTCCCGTCGTAGTAATTTTCTCCAACCATGTTCGAATGTGGGAGTCCCTTCTTTGATCCCTCAGACCTTGATGAGTGGAGGATTTGAGTGTTCCGAGAACAGAGGGTAAAGTTGCAGTGGCAACAGTTAACATAGTTTCACCGACTTCTGAAAACTCTTCAAAAATTTGAAACTTGACAATGAGAACAAATATGATGATCATCATAGCAAAGCTGAAAAATAGTCTCGTAAAGGTGGCCGCAACTTCCTTCGCGTACGGACGATAGGTTTTGCACACGTCGTAGAAAATCCTTCGTGGAATTGAGGCCTCGCCGTCGGAAGTTCTGACATACAAAGGTTCGTGAGGCTTCAGTTTGACAATGACACATTCCCCCTCATTCTCGCACTTCTCAGACTGCTCCATGCACAGCTCAAACGTGACACCTTTCAACTCTCGGTACCCGTCTTCAAAGTCATTGAAAGCACTGCGTAGGTACACCACAATGGCAAGAATCAGGATAACTTTGGACAGAGAGCTCGTGGCGTTGCGCAGTATGTCCACAAAGATGAAAACACCGAACTGCCCGACTATGATCAACAGGTGCCATATCATCAGGTACACAAGAAACACACCAAGCAACTGAAGGAACAAGAAGGGAAACATCAGCGCTCGCTTCAGTTTGCTGTCTCTCCTCTCTGTGAATCCGAAGACCATTTTCATTTCGTTTCTTATGTAGTTGGCCCACACTGAGAACAACGGAATGACATGAAGTCCCAACAGAATACCACACACCGGCAACCAAAACACCACAAGAACGTAGTTCAAGGTAGATTTGCCAGTTTTTTCGTTTCCGAAACAGCTGGAGCCTCTGCAAACCCAACGTTCCCACAGAAGTTTCCAAAACTGAGGCTTTCCCAGGTTGCGTAGTCGGGCAACCATGTTTCTATAAAGAAGTAGCTCGTATGTCCAGGGTTTGCTGGGTTTCGGGGTGTTCCTCAGATGTTTCATCTCCACGATCGACTCGGGAAATGGGTCGCCAAAGAATCTCAAATCACCATTGCAGTGAAGAGTCTCTGCGATCGGGTTCTTCTTGAGGAGAATCGGAGACAGCAAGACGAAGTTCAGAGCCGTGAAAATGGCCGGGAGAATATATGAGAAGAACCGATACACAGCCGTCGGGTTGTTCTCCTTGCTCACCCTGAAAAAAGACATGCAATTGAACAGGCATCCTTTCTCGTGTCGCTGTTTTGGACATCTCTTGTAGTTTTGATGAAGATGGGCAGCTAAAATGCAGCTCTGGATTTACCATGAATACACCGGTTCTATGAAGATTTTTGACTCCAGATTGAGCACAGGTTCCTCCAGCAGAATGGGGTAGTAGTACATGTAGATGTACGTTCCGAAGCCGATCAACATCCACAGCAGGTACAGTGCGAACACACGCCTCACAATCTGAAACGACCAAGAACAGTGTGACAGACGAAAAGAGACAGACAGAGGGGCAGAAACAGACAAACAGACTGTTGTTGCTGTGTGTGCGTGTGTGAGTGGGCACGTATGGGTGAGTCTGGGCCATGCGAGAGAATCTCAAGTGTTGTTTTGAAGAGGAAAGTTGCTTTCACCATCAGAATGTGGCTGTCAATGTGGAAAAGTAGAATGTAGGAGAGCACGATGCGGAGGTTGAGGTGGAACTCTGGGTCACTGTCAAGGTACAGGCGGTCAGGCAACTCGTTTCGGAAGTCTTTTCCTTCCTTCACGATAGCTGGAAGCTCCTCAATTTCATCGTCATCGTTGTTGTTTGCTAGTTGCACTTTCTCCTCTGCCAACGGATCGCCGTTTGGCTTGGAATTCATCTCCCTGATTATTGTGAGAAGCAAAAAAGTTCGGTCAGGCATGTTTTTCTGCACACAGAGGCTTTTCGGCAAACAAACTGCAAGGGAATACTCTCGTACCTGATTACGAGTTCCTCTTCTTCCTCTTGTTCAGTGCCCTCTTCGAGTTCAACGACTTTTCCATTCTCACCTCCGACAACACAGATCTGGCGATCATTCTCAGTTGTGTTGTACAGACGATTGCCGGTTCGGGTTGTGTCGCGCAGAACCTGAGTTTGGAACATGACAGTGGAACAGAATCTTGCCTGTCGCCCTTCAGATCACCAAGACATGATTCTGGGTTGGAAACCTTCCTGCGCCAAACTGAAGAGAAAAACTTTCTGTCCACTGGTGCTCAAAAGACAAACAGACAAACCTTGTACGGCTCCGGTCTTCCGGGGAAGCACACAATGACCATTGGAAAGAACAGCAGCAGCAGAGTGATCAGACCCAAGGTGTACTTTCTGATGGTAAACACCGTGCCTGTCAAGATAAAAACTGACGTCAGAACTTTGAGCTTCGTGCTGACTTTCATTGAACTCTCTGCTTGTTTTTGGTGATACTTCCCTTTTTCAAAAACCACCATCGTAAAGTTCAAACCTGTTGGAGATTCGCATCCAACGGGATGGAAGTATGCAGCTCTCGTGGAAGCCTTTGCCTCGTCAAACACATTTCGTTTTCCAAACGAACAACAATGTTGCAGCTCGAAGGGAACACCCGGACGAGTCTCCTCTGCATGCAATAAACATGTGTACGTACTACAACTTTTTTGACAATCCGAATTCTTCTCATGAGAGAGAGAACAGGGAACAACGATTTCCTTTGCTTTGCAAACGTCAGTGGCCAAATTGCGTACAGTCAACATCGGTGTTTTTCCCTGGCATAATTTCCCCAGCGTCTTACTGCAACTCGCCTGATTTCAATTGAGAGTCGCCTCCAATTGAAGTAGATTCTTTCTGCCGTTGGCTTGTTAATGGCACCGAGTTACATGAACCAGCACAACCGGACCAGTGCAACCGCACACACAGAACCAGACCCGGACCCACAAAATAAGATCCATGGAACCAGACCTGGACCCTGGACGGCAGGCGGACCAACCTGGTTCTCTGGACAAACAAACTCCGTCCAACTCCTGATCTTCTTCCATGGTACCATTCGCGATCAGACGACCCATCGTTTCGAATTTGTTGATGAATATCATGTGACCCGTCACAACATCAGTGAAGATAGAATCCTGCAGGAACAAAAATCAAAATATGTCCGGATGTGTACAGTGGAGTCAGTGCGAACCCTTTTCTGGTCAGAAAAAGTGGTTTGAAAAGTCTCGTCTGCGTTCAACAACCTGACATTTTTTTGGTGAAGATGTGCATCGTGAGTTTCTATACCTTGGTTCGTTTGCTGCACTGCAGGAGTTGGGCGGTGTGATGCGCAATGACCACTGTCACCGCAATGAACGAATCAACCAAAAACACGCAAACCCAACACACGAACGACCAAAAGAACCAATGCAATGCATTGACTATGGACATGCACGTACCAAACGATTCGTCGAACACAAAGGACAAATCTGTGGTGCAATTTTGGCATCAATGGGGTCACTGTCTTATGGTGTCAGTGCACTGAAGTTGTTGTTTTGTCTTTTGCCCTTTGCCCACCATGAACTCAAGAACTTGAAAGCTGGAGCATGTGGACTCACAGTGAAGGCCAGCTCCTCCAACTCGCAGTTCAACGTCACGTTCAAGTTCACCTCTGGCAATCGCTTGTTTCCATAAAGACTGAAACAACACTGGACTTCAACACAACGCATAAAGTTTCTGGTTGAATGTCACAGCAATGAAATGTGATGTTACTTTTGTTTTCAGATTTACTCACTCATAAACGCTCATAAAGTTTTGAATGACTGAGAAATGTTCCATCTGCAGTGGCAAGTAAATGAACTCGCTCTCCTTGGAAGACTTGAGAAGTCGCAAATCTGTGTACGTCGAGTGTTTTTCTGAACCATTCTTCCCTGGAGAAAGCTCGTTTACTTTCAGAAAAACAATGACCAAGTTGTTCTTCCAAAGTTTTTCCTGAAACGAGCGCTGTTGCTTTGTTTGCGTGCCTTGATTCTACTTTCAGTCCTTTGAAATTCACTCTGCTAGAATAGAGGAGAACAGGAAGGCACGAAGGAAGCACAAACCGATATCAGTGCCCATTGAAAACTCGCTATTTCCTTCTTCGTTGACGTGATGGTGCAGTTATTGACGGTCGTCACCAACAGGTCGGCCTTAAAATGGTCGTCGACCCAGACGGACCAACTTCCTGCAGAACATCCTCTTACTCTTCACCTGAGTTTGGATAAATTTCGCATCTTCCCACCACTTACAGAAGTCACGAGAGATTGTTAAGAAGGCACTGTTTTGCTTCAATCGTGCGTTTTGGCGGTGTCTTTCTGAAGGGTCATCCACCAAACACAGCTGAAGAACCCCTCTCTCATTGGACGATTTTTTCACCAAGCTTTGCCTCAATAAGAATGATATCCCCACGAGGCCCCTGGTCAGAAAATGCTTGATTCTGCTGAAAGATCCTGCCAGGTCGGAAAACTTTCAGAGTTTGTTTTGGAACGTGTCCCAAACATAGGTGGGATCCCTCCCGCAAGAAAATGTGTGTGAACAATACCAAGACAACACCCAAAATTTGGCGTTCACTCTGACCCGAGAAGTAAAATGATCCTTTGACTCGAATGCTCTCAAGCAAGAAAAGGTTCTGGCATGGCAATGTTTTTCAACCGCTTGTTGCAACGGTGAGTGAAAGCTCAGGTACCGTTAAAATGGTTCATGTGGAAGTTAAAATTCCAGCATTCTCCGTAGATACCGGCCTCGCAGAGCACCGTTGCAGACGTGTGGTTGAAGATCGGAGGTGTCGTCGAGTTGAGAGTCAGTTCCGGTGACGGCGTTGTGAGCGGCGTCGTTGTGTTCTGCGCTGCGCAGCCGCACAGAGCCAAGGTGACAAGAAGCACGAACCCGAGCAGCTCACCCATCTCTGAAACTCAAAAGAATTCACGCCTTCAGCGGAAAAACTCCACAGAAAATTGGTGAAAACATTTCAAGCTCAGACCACATCTTGCATTCGCGGTGCCTGGGACCACAACCTTTCGTCTGGGAGGACGCTGCCATCTCGACGGAACAAGTAACAGCACAAAATCGAAACGGCATCAACGGCAGTCCCCAGATTCTTAAAATTTGATCCACTTTTCATGTGTGAAATCATCATTGACAAAAACGCCTCGTTTGTTGGGAGAACTGCTGGTTCTGTTTCGAAACACACCAATGATACTTGTCAGGCCTCGATCGCTTCTGTAATCTTATTCATGAATGGATGTATTCAAACTCTCAAGCCAAGCTTTCTTGTCGCACTTCAAAATCGCCATCCTTGAACTCAACCACCGTGAAAAATACCAGTGCACGAGTATGAAGACGAATTTATTATCACAAAAAGGGGATTCGTTTTCGTAGCCCAAGCCTGGTGTCAGCGTCGAGCTTGCCTGTGCAGTGGATTTGAAGTTGTGCACAACTGCATGCATGCTGCACAATGGTCTGTGTATCGATTGTGTTGTTCCTGCAGTCGGGATTGCGAGAATGCTGACGTTTCACGGTCTGAGACTGTCAACTCTACAAAAGCTGCCTTTGCAGGAACAGAGTTTTTTCTTTGTTTTGTATCGCACGTCATATTTGACAAGAAGCATTGAATTTACATCCCAAACACCAAATTGGAATTTTGATTCAATGGAAACGTTGAGTTCAAACTTTTCATTGCACACAGAAGTTCATTCATTCCCAGAGCGAAAAGAAATCTCGCGGATTGAACGCACCTGTTCATTTACAGTCTGCATCAAATCATTTCATTACCAACTGAGGAGATGTGCTGAGGACAAAGGACACAGACTCAATGTTTGCGTGAACGCTGCACTCAAAGGCTCTCAAGCTATTCACGCTTGAATCAAAAAGTTGTTGCTGTAACCGTGCTGCTTTTGATTGTGTAAGAAATAATTACTCTCTGTTTAGATTTTAATAATTTATTAAAATCAAACACTACAGAGTAACTTTACAGAAATTGATTCTGTAACAAAATATCTCTGCCTCTGCCACTTTTGGTTGTCCCAAGTTTGCTTGTCCCTTAGTCA
>JAAUXT010057180.1_pt1 | contig 28102 bp, 28 predicted proteins | sample 7278171 | NCBI WGS metagenome assembly JAAUXT01 (sample SAMN14350112, study PRJNA611818) | marine sediment metagenome | isolation source: surface marine sediment (1.8m) | place: French Polynesia: Moorea | collected 2018-08
GTGTGTGGGTGTTTGTTTGTTTCTCCTTGTGTGTGTGTGTGTGTGTGTGTGTGTGTGTGTGTGTGTGTGTGTGTGTGTGTGTGTGTGTGTGTGTGTGTGTGTGTGTGTGTGTGTCCGTCGGCGCGCTCAACTTCTTGAAGATGAAAGAGGGTGATCTCGTTTTCAGACGAACGAATCCGTGCAGAAATGTTTTGTTTCTAATGAAATTGTATTGCTATTTACCATGCAGAATTTGCAAACCCGATTCTCGACAAACCTATGCTTTTTATTTCCAGAAGCATCAAGTTCCTTCATTTCCAATTTGTGGGACATTGGATGCCAGCATTTGTTTGGGCAATAATCTGTTTGAGTGGTGCTTGTGTGATGATATCGCATTTAAATTTAAACAGCGATAACAAGGGGTTAAGAGCCATGTTTCGGTGTCATGCGATCCCATCATTAACGCTCAATTTCGATTTTACACCTTGCCTTTGTGACTGATGCTTGTGAAGTCCAACGAGAATTCCCACCGCATTTCACTGTCATATTTTCACCGGCAAAGCGACTCTGCAGTCGTTTTGTCGTTGTTGATGAGATGACACCAATGGTAAACCTTCCAAATTCCAGTCAGGGCAAAAAGAAAAACTTGGCATCAGAGCAAAGTAGTGAGATACATTCTTCACCGATGTTCAGATCAGCTTTGGTGAAGAGCGGCATCCCAATCAGCACTTGGCTTCCTTGGAGACAGGCCTGCACTGCTTCAGCACTTTCGCAGTCAGACACCCGCAAAAGTCTTTGCCTGACAAGATGCATTGCAGCAAAAACCACACAAAGTTCCGTTCTTCTTGACAAAGAGACAGGAGTCGCGTCGGTCCGACGATCTGTTCTCACGTGGCCAAAGAAGCTTTGCCGACATCAGCTTCGAATCTGATTTCTGCCAGTTTAGCATGAATTGTCCCTGTTCAAGAAAACTGGAAAACATCGGAAGAAAGCCCTCCAACCGCAGGGTGCAGATGTTATAGCCACTCCAACTCGATGTTGTGGCTTTATTAATTCTGAAGCTTTTCGCTTCAGCCTCTTCCAGCCTGTATCTGTACCACCTCCTGGACCCCTTTTAATTTCAGTAACCACATTTGGCCCATCTCTGTTTCTCAGACTCTGCCATCAGTAATGCAATTATATCTGACTTATGAATTTTAGTGGTTCAGCTCAATGTGAAATTGGATAGGTGACAAAGTACAGGAGCCTTTCCCACTAGATTGCTTTGCCTTTTGATTAAATTATTCTTCAACAATGAATTTTCATTCCAACAAACTGTTACTGCAGTTTGCAGATGTGAAGACAATGGTTCATTATCCAAATCATCGAAAATGTTCGCTGTCAGTCTGCAAGCAGGAAAACCTTTCAGTTTTTGACATTCAGTGCCCAATCGAACGCCGCTGCAAATGGGTCTAATATTTCGTGTCAGAATAAAAACTTTTGTTTTCAGAGAAATTTATTTGCAGACTACAGTCCGAGCGTAGTTCCTTCTCCAACACGGAGAACGTTTCAAGAAGTGACAGGAGTTGGTGGATAAATACCGCAGTCGAGTCAATCTGGTCTGTACAACATGCCAAAAAGCAGGTTCTCTCTGTTCACAGCTCAAAATGAAAAGTTGGCGTCGCTGAAAAGTCGATCTTCGTCGCGGTGACCTGACGGGTTCAAAATATCTTCGCGCAGAAGTCACTGCGCTCTTGTCTCCTTTTCATATGTCTGCATCAGCAAATGGTCAAGCAGCTTTGTCCACGACGGGTCAAATGAAAGCGCCGTCATCTGTCTGTCAGCTCATCAATGCTTCTCATAAATACCAATAAACGCCGAAAGGAAGAGGGACAAGTCAAACGGAGATTAAATTGGAAGTGATAACAATCCTAATTGACGAAGGAGATTCACTCTGTTCCAGTGCACTTAGCCACTGTCAATATCCCATCAACCTCTCTTCAATTGTTTATGGTTTCCATGGTTCCCGTTTCCCAGGTGAATATTACTTATCTTAAAAGCCACTTTGTCTTATGCTTTTCCCGCTGCTCTTTGGGGAGGAATTCTTCAAGTTTGATTTCCCTTGAAGACAATTTACTGCGAGGCCTGATAAAATGGGTATAAATTAAGGACAATGGGGACAAGTGAATTCTTTTACAAAATTACTTAAAATGGCCAATTCCTCGCAAACTCTTATTAATTTAACATACCGAAGGGAATTTTTCTGTTCAATAACCAAAGAAATAATAAAGAAGTATTGGTAAAACAGAGCTTTACCTTGGGGGAATCAGCCCTTGCAGTTGCCACTTGCGTTTCGGCGTGGAGGAAGCTGCAATGCTGGAGAACAGTGCAGACCTCTGCCGCCCAAAGCATCGACTTCAACCAGACGCCGGCCGAAACACAAAAGGCTTGAAAAGAGCACTCAGTGTTTCAAGAAAGACCCCATTCTTTTCTTCTGATTTGCAACTTTTCCTCGCTGACCTCGAATAACGATAGAGACACACACTCAACCAGGCACGCACACCACGCACACCACACATACGCGCGCAGGTAGGCACCGAGGAGAACAGTTGACAAGTTCTCCTTCTCTCGTGACACTACAGCTGCCTTTTTCGGGGTGGTGGGGGAGGGGACACAGCATGTGCACGAACGTTGCGTGTGTTGGTTTTTCTTGGCGCCAAAACACAGGTGGAAGAAATCCAACCACATCATAACCACAATATGTTTGACACCATGCATGGGCGAGCAGCAAGTTTTGTGTCAAGTGGAACTCTGTCGAGTTTGTGAGTCAACTTGTCAAAGTGAAGTCAGCGGGGCTTCTGGGGCTTTGGTGATATTAAATTGAGAAGGCAAATGGCCGTTTTAGGAGAAAATCAATATTTGGCTTCATTTAATTCTCGCCCAGGGAAAGACTGTCATCTTCAATTACTCACAATATTTTGCAGAAATAAAAATGGCAAGGCTCGGATCGATAGCTCAGACATATCCCGACGAGATCGCACTTGACAGCTGCTGACAAGGAGCGTCAGCGTGAGTCGGTTGCAGACGTACACAAGAAAGAAGAAACAATTTACATTTGACGTCCTCAAAGTGTTGCTGGCAGTCTCTGAATCTGTCTCGCGGTTGGAGGTGGTTCTGGTGATTTAGTTCTTTGTTGCGAAGACAATGACTTGGAAAAGAACCATTCAAGAAGAACCTTCGCTCAGGCAGCAGTTCAGAAGAGACAGTTACGAATGAAAGGAAGGCTAAATGCCATAATTGTTGCATCAGGTCGACAAAGAATACTTCGGTCTTTAGTGTAAATTATTGATGCGTCTTCCCTTTGTTCGGAGCAGAAAGCTTCACTGGAAACTATGTGTGCCCTCGCAACTTTTTCATCATTCACTCGATCACAGTAAAAGTCACCTGCTCAGAACTTCTGCTCGAAACCGCTCTCATATCTGTTGTCTGCGAATCTGAATACAATCACAGTGAAGGCGCCGGACGTGTTCTGCTCAAGACTCGCCACAATCGCAATGGTTTTTCAAGTTTCAAAGTGAACAACCCAGAACCGGGACGGCATGACGTTAGGGTTCGTTCACTCTGGGACGAGTGTGACTGATCAGTTGCACCACGCGGCGAAGTGTGAGTGAATTGAGGTCATGTTCACAATGTGCGCGCTCTCGACATGCAACTCTTGACAGACATGTTGACATACAAGGACACATTGTTTGACCTCAATTCACAAACACTGAGACAAGTGTTGCGACTGTCAGTCACACGAGTTTTAGTGTGAATGAACTCACATCTTCAATATCTGTGGCAGTCTCAAATCACATTGAATGGTTCTGTTTGTTGAGCAGGAATTTTTTACAGCGAATTTATGTAGGTTGTCATAGTTGTTGATTTCGACCGGAAGCAGAACAACATCACATCATGCCACTCAAGCCCAGGTTTTGAAGAGTGCAGACATGTTTTTTGAGTGTTCTGAAATGTTTGAGGAATGAGATTTTCAATTTTGGAAAGACTTTTTGTCATGTTTGTCTTGTACGTTGTGCTTTGGGAGAAATTCGTCATGTCGACAAATGATTTGAAGCACTCACTGTTTGGTGAAGTTTCCAGCGACTCAGATGATTGTTTGAATGAAGATACCAGACTGAACGAGATGCTTGGCAACATCAACTTTGACCCAGGACACGAGTAAGAAATGTTTTTCACTTTGCAAAACTCAATTTTGCGATTTTACATCAACCTGGGGAATACCCCTGTGATGTCATAATATGGTCAATGCACGTGTTTGAAAATGGAATTTCCCCCCCCCCAAAGTAAACAAACTGACATGCAGTTTCCTCAGAAAATTTGCAGTTTGACCCTAAAAGTATATTTTAAATTACCATATTTGTTTTTCAGTGGTGCTTTCACCTCTACACAGTCAACACAACCTTCCAGAGCTGCTAACTTCCATCTCATGTCCAACAGCTCATCCAGCAATGAGGAAACAAGTGTCGACACATCCACTACTCTGCCACCTTCTGATTCACCGATCTTCAGGCCAAAACCTTTGACATCCAAAGCAACTGTGACAAGCTCTGTGACTGCAACGTGCTCCAGACTGGACACTTCTTCTACCAGTGGACAAGAGACTGGACTGAAGCAGAATTTGGTTGGATACAGTGACTCTTTCAGTGAAGAACATGAAGTGATTGACATTACCGGCATGTCGAGCAACAGTGAACAACGCTTCAAAAATCCAGTTAGTGACTCTGAATTGAAGTCTCTTGGTGGCAAAACTTTTGCAGCATCCACAGATAGAAAGATAGCTTGGGCAAAGAAATTGTTTGAGGACTGGAAGAAGGCCAGAAATTATTTCAATGAGCATGGTTCCATTCAGGTCACTTTAGATGATGACGAGGTCAACAAGTCCAAACTTTCCACTGCTCTCTGTCAGTTTCTTTCTGAAGTTTGATGCTCTGATGGACATGACTATCCAGGCAATACTCTGTACAGTATTGTAGTCATGTTACAACTCCATTTTGAGAAGAGAGGCCATGTCTTGAAGTTGATCGATGATCCAGAGTTTGTGAAAGTGAAGAACACTTTGGACAATTTGATGAAAAAACATGCGGCAGAAAGAGTCTCTTCAACTACAAAAGCAGCTGACCCAATAAGTATGGAGGCTAAAGAACAACTTTGGCAGCAAAACATTCTTGGTAGTGAGGATGCAGATAAACTTTGAGACACGGTCATGTATCTCATTGGTCTAACATTTGCATTGTGTGGTGGAAAGGAACATCGTACTTTGAGATGTCCACCGTTCAATCTGCAGATAAGAGTACAGTACTCCAAAACTCACAAGGGGAAAGGTACTTGGAGTACAAAGAAGACCCCCAAAGCAAAAGTAACCAGGGGGGGGGCTCAACTCTCGAAAGTATGAACCCAAAGTTATTTGTGCTTATGGTCACAAAAACCCACTGCGCAACATTGTAGTTTTGTACCACAAGTATGTCATGTTACTGCCCAGAAAACCAAAGAGTGACGCTCTGTACAAGTACGCCATGGTGAAATCTCATTGAACACCATCTTGCTGGTATGTAGACAAGCCAATAGGAATCAACAGTTTGAGTAAGACAGTCTCCAGACTGATGTCTGACGGTGGTTTCACTGGTTGCTTCATGAACCATAGTCTCCGTGTTAGCGCAGCAACTCGCATGTTTCAATCAGGAGTAGAAGAACAAATCATGAAAGAAAAGACTGGTCATCACAGCGAATGAAGATCTGTTGGTTGACGCAGAAGAAGCAGCCATTGGAAGCAAAGTGTCAAAACTATTAAGAGGTCACTTTGACATTGACCCTGGTTTCAAAGGTACCCAACATGTCACGATGGTGGGTTCACCACAAGTATCTACATGTGAGAAACTGTGTAAAGTTTTGAGTTGTGTCAACCCCACAGCTCCCAAGGTGAAGTCTGTAAAGTTTGAGGTCGAATTTCACAACAATCATGACTGAACATGTACTCAATACTGTCTGTGTCGACCACTCTTTGAACCATGTTTGACATGTTTTTTGACATTCAAATAATTACATGGTTTCAGCAAGGCAAAGTGTAGTCTGTTGTCGATCCATTCCATGGTCGACTGTGCAGTCAGCCAATGCGAAAATAGCATAAGATGTGATTTGAGACTGCCACAGCGTTGTAGACTCAGTGGTTCTCTGTGTTGCAGCAGCACACGCAGCGCTCGTTTGTTTTTTCGTGCACATGTATGACGCCGCTTCACTGGCAAGCTTTCTTGGGATGGTCAACGTCAACAAAGCAAAGAGATTAAGAAAAAAAATTATTGCAAAAAGGTTCAGTCATCTTTCTGTCTCTTTCTTCATTCCTCGCTGTCAAGTCAGTGTCATTTTGTCTTCATGTATTTGTAAGCAAAGGGAAGCAAGAAGACAAATTATGACTTTCAATTAGACCTTTAAACTGCTTCAAGCCATAATGGGAGAGCATAGATCAACATCAGCCTGCGAGTCTGCATGACAGGACACTTCCTCTCTCAATCAACAAGAAAACAGCTTAACAGCTTCAGGTCCTTGAGACAAAGAGATGCTGCAATCTCTGTCATAACTGTCGCTGTGATGAAGTTGCCTCGTTCACCCTGACGGTTCCTATCAAGGCGCTGACTGCAGTGGAACCGCGTCGCGTACGACCCGCGAACATTGATTCGGTGAGGAAAACACACTGGTGCGTGTGTCCAAAATATAACTTGGTCAGGTGTTCTTCGATTCTGTCGTCATTCAAAGATATTCGTGCAAGATTTCTGTGAAATTTGAAGTTTGCAATCCTTCTGTGCGTGATACTACAACACAACTTTTGGCCTGCAGGTGTTGTTGCTCGTATGACCAAGACGCCGCAGTCATGAAGCCCGTCCGTACTTGGACGAACAGAACTGCAAATTGGAACAACAGCGCTCTATACCGACTCGCACCGTCAGTATTCTGCGTGGACCTCGCCACTCTCTCGGGCAGCGCAGCCATAAACGAGCCCATCAATTATTAACTCTACGAGTAAAAACTGTATCCTTGTTCTCAATGGAAATTGCAGAGGCACCTGAACTTTTTCGCGAGGCACCTTCGACCACATCAAATTAAACAATGTAAATATTGACTGCTCACTCATCAATTATGCAATGCTTCTGACAATTATAATCCTGCGTAATCTTCATCATTCTCATCTCCACGACAGACCACCGGCTCGGCAATGCCTCCACTTGTACACGAATTGCGACAACCGAGTACGGGTATTCTTTTTTTCCAACCCCTGCTCGCACGAGAATTCATTTCCTTCATATGAACGTGAAACTCGCATGAGCGTTCTCGTACGTTGCAAAACAAAGCACAGTTAGTCCTTTGTTGGTATTTGACGTGGGGTAACAAAAAACTGAAGAAGAAAAGAGGTTATTTGGAGACTTCCAGAACCGACAACAGTTTCAGGAGCCCGACCATGAAGTGACGGAGAAGTGTGGCTCTGCTGCGAACCAGGCGGTGTGAGGTCTTGAAAAAAAAAGAAAGGAACATTGCACATTTGCCCCTTTTTTCAGAAACCTCCACAATTTTAGTGTTCACTGCAGTCAAAGGGGTGTGGCAACCAATGTGTAAATTTGTCAGGCAGTTGGGAAGTAGAGGACGCTTGGTTCGAATCAAATATTGTCCTTTCGTGACAGTTGATGACGAAAAGGAGCCACAATGAAATCTGTTTTCATGTCCTTGTGTTCTTCACGCCGCCCTTTCCACACCGAATGTTTGACCGGTTGGTCAGATATCCAGAAACATAAATGTTGCACAGCGATTCAGAAAACTTGCACTCATTCGAAGGCCTCCTTCCGACCGACCTGAGCAGGAGTGCAACCCGAAAGCTTTGTAACCCTTCGTAATTCATTGCATCGAACAGTTTGGTTGTAAGTTTCGTTTGTATATTCTGTACCAAGAATTTTTGGAAAACGAACACAATCATGTTGACTCCAGACTGAAAATTAGCCATGCAGTTATTTTTATTGTGGAATGAGATGGGAAATACAGTGCATTTCGAGTGAGCACTTGTTTTGAATTATTTGGTGTCAGTGGGCCTCTGAAGATTAGATAAATCCATCATTAACTTTTAGCATTACTCTATTCAGTTGGAAATATGAATATTTATTCATTTACGCAAAATTAACTTGTGAGGATGAGTGCTGCTATTTCTCTCTGGATCCCTTTGGCACCGAGGACCAGTGACTCAGCTGCATCATCTCTGGTCTCTGGCCGAATCGGAGTTCTGTTGTCCAGCTGAAAGTGTGTTGCGCTCCGAGGGTTGAACCCAAGTCGTACACAAGAAATGCTGACAAATTGCAACGCAAAACAAGTTGTATTTGGCCAACAGAAAGCACATCAAAACGACAATCCATTGTGTCGAAATTAGTGCCCGACGAGTGGATTCTGAGAAAACAAACTCGGTACGAAGAAACTGGACAAGAAGTGACGGGAGATAGTTTGCTTCGTGTGCGGAAGAAAAACAGTCTGCATGCAACCGGTCTTCTCCGTTTTATCTGCTGATGCCAATGGATGTCGTGTTTCTTGTGAAATTTGTTCACCTCTTTTTTTCAATCTGGATTGGGGTACCAATTCAGGCTTGCTTTTTGCATATTGGTCAAAAACCTGCAAGAGTAACACCAAACATCACTGCAGCTTTTTCTTCGGTGGGCCCTTCCAATGTCAGACCGTCCCTGTCGCGAAGTGGCGTCACACAACGAGAGCAAAACTGTTGGGCCAATCCAATGAACGTTAGTCAAAGGCCTGAGCTAAACTTTCACAAGTTAAAGCTGAAAATGTGTTTCTGGCCACGCCACATGTAAAAAAGTCAAAGGCTCAAAGCTTCTGCGTCGTACCTTGAAGCTGCATGACAAGAGGTCACAACCTCATCTGCGCCCTACGTGCAGATGCTGTGCTCTTCACAAATCAAGAGACGGATGAAACCTTTGTGCGAATGAATCTCGAGAGAGAGAAAAACAGCACCATTTGATTTCAATGTCCAAAGGGCAGATTCCATGGGGCCAAGCTCTCTGGACACAAGAAAAATGATCTATCAGCCTGTTTGTGTGCCCTCCATGAAAGGAAACACAGTTTCGATTGTGCGTTCGAGCGTCCCTTTGCGAGGTTCCCCGCAGTTGAGGTAGTCGTACCTGGGCCAAGGTTCAGGCTATTTTCCCCAAATTTTCCAAAGCACTCACAAACCACTTGCAGTCCATGTCGGATTGTACTTGCTGTGTGTTACACGCCTTGACGCACATTTTCCCAACATCGTCACGCCAGCGAAAAAAAAACAATCTGCAGAATTGAGCCTGACGAAAAATTATATCCAAGAAGTTCGCGTTGGTTTTCTGCACTTTGACTTGAGGATCTCAAAGAGAAAGTTTTTGAAAGCATACAAAGTGTCTGCATACAGATTCAGTGCAGAGATGGGAATTGAGCATCTGAGGTTACGCCTTGTTTCGGGTGGACGTGGTCAGAGCCGTGGCGTTCTGAGATCCAGCTGCATGTCTCTCATCCGAACAGAAGTGGTGGTGAAACGACAGACGCTTGGGCTGGCTGGGTTTTCCTTTCATTCAAGTCTGACTTCATAAATTTTTGTCCAGCTACCAGGTCAAAAACACCATGCAGGGATGTCTAGCCAAGTGTGGAGTGACCTGAGCTGAGAACCACCAGCGGCTAACCTTAAATCTGAGCAATGTGGATGCTCAAGGTGAGTCTGACCACGAGCATATGGAAGGAATGGTTCCACACTGGCACCCCCTGATGGAAGAATTGGATGACTACATCCACCACCCCAAGGCTCAAGGGTTGAAGTCCTTGTCTATTGTACTCATAGTAAATCCTGTGTACAATTTGCTGTTTCACAAAACAGTAAGCCTCCACATTGATGGCATCCATTTTGAAAAGGGAAAAACCCAAGTTATGTGATCATATGATCATCTTGTGGGGGGAGGAATGCAGGCTAAAGCCAGCAAAATAGTAATATTGTGCTATTTTCTATCTATTTTCTATTTAAATAATTATTATAAAAATATTCAGAATATTAAAAATTGTCTGTTGAGGCCAGCACCTCCTAGTAGGGGAGGAGTGTGGTGTGACACACCAGTCCCAAATGTTAGAACTACTCTACCAGATGGTGTGCTTGTACATAATAAATATGGAGGTTCCCACCCCCGGGGGCAGTCTCTCCTGAGATACCAATCTGTGTGTTTGTGATATCACTACAAAGAACCCGCTCCGAATTGCAGATGCTGCTGGAAAAGAAATGTCTGATTCCGAGGGCTTGTGGCAAAAAAAGAACGGAATGTGTGAACGTTGAAGTTCCCCTGTGCCCCAGCCCCGTGCATCAATCAGTCCATTCACAGAAGTCAGCCACTCCCCCGGACCACAGGCGCTTCTCAGTCTTGTTGGATCAAAGACTGCATGCAGGGGCTTCACAGTACCACCATAGTACCGTGCAGTGTACAGTCCCAAACCTTTTCAAAACGCTTGAGGTGCAACCTACTCCTGCAGATCACAACATGGCTCTCGCAGGAATCGGCTGGGGAAGACTATAGGGAACCGTTATGTTGATCGAAACATGAATTTTGTGCCCTCGTCTTGAGAACACAGGGGTTGTACGAGATTTTGTGTCAGAGAAAAATTGTGCGAATGGAGGCCAGCAGATTTTTCTGAATTTATTTTTTTCCCCAAAAAAAACATGTTGAGTGTGCATCATCCCTGGTACCGACACAAACCAGCTCCACATCCATGGGTAAAGACCGAGATACGAGCGTACAAGACAAATCCATTTCAACGTCAACTCTTGACTCTTGACGTGGATGTCTTTGCACTCATACGTGCAGCGAACCTCCGACGTGGGCCTCCGTCCAGACGTTCCGAAGTGCAGAATCACACAAATTTCAGGCAAGTCGTACCAGTGCTGTGTTTTGGTGATCTTGTCCACGGAAGAAACTGCTCTAACATTGCAACCTGCATGAACAAATGTATCAAAACACGAAGCGGCGGTTTGAAGGCAATTATTCAATTAAACCAGATGCACGAGTGCTTTGAGTCTGCGCTTCCCTGACAGGTCCACACAGTGATCCCCGCAGAGTGCGGATGCAGCTTCAAGCAAACAAGTCTCATCAATGGTTATTGTAGCCCAGCCGACCATGCGTGCAGAGGCATTCCCTGCCAATAAAATGCAGCTTTGATCGGCGTTTATTGGATTACCTGGCGAACATCAATTCGCACAGTCCAGAGTATCCTGCCGAGACCGCAACAAACGCTCTTCTTTTGCGCATGACACTCGGAGACTTCATCCAGCTTCAGTGATTTCCGACCGCTGGAAAGCAGGTATGCATTTTCGTCCATCTCTGGGAATGCAGTGAATTTTGTGTTGTTGGTGTTGTTGTTGTTGTTGTTGTTGTTGTTGTTGTTGTTTTACTGCAAGCTGTGAGGGGACCTTCCAGCTACAAAAGACATGCACGCAAGTCAGACAGGTGTGCCATGGAGGTCTCATTCACTTGTACAACAGGAAATGCATCGATCCACGTACGTCTCGTATGCGCGAGCGCTGAATTTTCCCAGCATCGTGCATGCAATGATGCTCACCAAAGAGGAGGCTGTTTTTGACATACATGGCCCAAATTGCCGCTGATTTTTGGAGGTAATGTGTTTTGTTCTGACAAAGTGAGGCAGTCAAGAGTTCAAGCAGTTGGCACCTAATTCTGGGTTGCAAGCACCCTCTAGGCCTCCCTTTTGATTTGTGTCTTTATTTTCTTTCTTCTGCAGCTGCAGCACGTTTTTGCGCTGCATGTTGTGTTCGCAGAAAAAAGCAACTGCCTCGGGAAGGTGGGAGTCTGAGGTGAGACCGCTGGTTCAAGTAATCATCCGTGGTATCCCTGGATAGTCCCCGAGGGAGCCCTGTTCAACCAGTTTGTCTTGACGAAAATGCCAGATTCTTTCTCTGATCATGCCTTTGAGCCACAAAAAAGGATGAAACTCTCAAAACCCATTGTACCTGGACAAGAAAACCAAGCCTGTGAGTTGCCACGGCACGTGCGTCACTTGAGGCAAATTCAAAATGACTACAAAATGATGTTTCTCAACTTGAGGACACGTAGTTGGAAATGGCAAAATATTGTGAACAAGAGGGAACAAGCATGGCGTGCCTTTCCTTCTGTTTGGAAGTTACATCAAACGACTCACGCTCGTATGTCAGGCGTACGTGTACGTGTAAGTGCGACACTGCACTAAGCTGTTAACATGCCACATAGTTATCACAGGATGAGAGTGATATCTGCATTTTAAAGCTGCATTAAAGTTTAATTCGCCCGCACATCCAACAAAGTGGAGACAGCTTCGACTGAGTGTCCCACAGGAGAATCGATGGTCGGATAAAAATTCATTGCTTCCAATAAATTATGAACTCCAATGTAAATCTTATTGTTGACACCAGGGAACTAGCAGTGTTTGTGTTGAAATTGGTCTGTCTGTGAGAATTTCTGCGTGTATCACAATGAAATAATGAACTCATGTTCAACAGCAGTCGGTTGCAGCTGAAGCGGCTTTTCACTTACATTAAGCTTTGGATGCATGGATGTTCGTCAAATGTATTTTGCCTTCGCAGAGTCGGAGTGTCCTCACCAGACACAGTGCACCTGACAAGTTCTGGCGCTTCGGAGTTTGTCAGTGGATGTTTCTGTGTGTACAACACGAATTGACAGGATTTGCCTGTTTGTATGGGTGTGCAGTGTTGTGCACGTTTCTGTCGCACAGTCCTTCTTCCAGCCCCAGCCCCTAGCTCTGAACGCTGTTGCCTACGTGCTGGGTGGAAAGGACGCACTTTTGAAAACAACATTTCAATGTGGGAGGGATTGGAGTCCAGGATGTGTTTGGTTTAATGTTGGGACAAACAGGACACGCAGATTTCAGACACCCAGAAATGCAACTGAGAGCAGGCGAAACTGGGATCTTGCACTGCATGTACCCCCACACTCACGATTCGCTGGCTCAGTGCACTTGAGTGTGGTTTGCGTCCGTCAAAAAATGTACGTGTCCACGGAAAAACATTTTTGATGGTCGCGTAGCCGGCCATCTAGGTGCCGCTGACGGCTTAAAAACCCTTAGCATCCATGTGTGCGTCTGTCCACACTTTGGAATGTAACCTCCCACCAGAAGTGACGCGACCATCATCCGGGTCCGTTTACCGGACTTACTTGTGTGTCTGTTCCCCCAGTGGGTTCGCACGTTGGTTCCCACATCTGCACCAGACACAGCAGCTGCTACAAGAAGAATAGCAAGTGCTCTTGTGGGTTCTTTCTAGATTCCCAGTTTGGTTCCCTCTCCACATCTATTCCCGACAACCAGACCCAGGCGCTAGCCCTCAAGTGGGTACCCTTCAGCAACACAGTTCAACAATGGCACACAGGCGTTGTTATGCAGATGTAAACAGCTGCACCATGCTGTTTTCCTCCGATGTGGATGTGCACAAAAAATGCACCACATGAGGATGTTCCCACCGTGGCGTACCCCCAGTTTGTTTGTTTTTTTTCTTTCAGTGCTCGTTTCGTCAGTTGGAAGTCCCACCAGGATCAAACTTGAGATGCCCCAGCAAAGTGAAACAGCACTGAACTGACCACAATCCAAAAGATTCGAGTGTACCATTGAGAACTGATTTTAACGAAGAAAAACGACAAATGTGTTGGTGTCGGCTGCTTGTTTGTCCAAAACCGCACACGCTTGGCTTCAAACAGATATTGATTTAGCGCTGGAACTCAGACTGTTTTCGACAGCCTGACGCAAAAACCACAAGTACGAGGTATCATCCACAAAAAACCTTCCGAACACGATTTATTGCTCTGAAATAAACCATTGACAACCGCATTGCTACAAATGGTTCCTTTTACAGTTATTCAAGATGTAGAATTTTCAAGTCGAGGGGTATTTGTAGAATCAGAAGGAAACTTGTGGATCAAACTGTGACTCCCATTAGTCACTGCAGTGTCCAAGTCATGTTCACTTGCAGATTCTTTTTGAAGTCTATTTGGTTTTGAGTTGCAAATCCTGCAAAAGTCAAAAGTAAAAGGTACAAGGGAAACATCTTGTTTCCTTGCCACAAACAACTGTTGAAAAGATCAACAGTCATACTCAAGTTGAGTTTCAAAATTACCAATCTTACCCACTTGGATCAACAATCAAATCTGACAATCAGCTCACACTCAAAACACATGCAAGAATGAGCATCTTTCACTTCATATGAGCGAAAGACAGAAATTCTACAGAAATCGTTGGTCTTTTTATCGATTTCGAAGTCAAAATATCGCTTTCGAAAGGTTTATTGTGGATGATACCACGTACACCTGTATGTCTGCTTTCAGGACGACGAATGCTGGCTCATTTAATTGAAGAGAACAAGTTGTGGGATCACATAAAAGAAGATGAACGGGACCCTGGTGAGTCGAACACCTTTGTCACTGCCAGATATGTGTCTTTTGATTACAAACGGAAAGGATTTTTTCATGCACAGGGGCGTGAAAAATCAGACAAGACAACATGCAGCAGAGAATCATTATTGCTTCGATCGACAAACGAGGCATGTTTGCGAAAAAAGAAAACTTGAAATGTGCGTCTGACGAAGCAACCTCTCTTCATTGCTTCCCGATTACACTTTACAAGTGAACATCAATTCCGAATCTCAACTGAGATTCTTTAATTCACTGAAGCTGAGTTGTCATCGTGTCTCGCCTGGCTCTCGCTCAGGATAGTGCCGGAAAATGTAACCTTGGTGTCTTGCACGAGAAGTTCATGACTGTTGGGGCCACACAGAGGCTGTGTCTGGCCAAGGCAGATCCAGTGCACCATGCACCTGGGTCCCATTAAAACCCTCCCCCGTAAACAAAAAGAAAAAATTTCCGTTTGTTTTGTGACATGTCAAATATCTAACTGATGTCAGGCGACGGACCAACAGCCCATGCATGAGAACCCACCGGGGGAGCTTCATTGATATTACACGTGAATCACGCTTTGCAAGTTCGCGCTCAGAAACGAGAGATGGAAGATTCAGGCTCGGGGGCTTGTGTGCGTTTTCTGTGCCATCTGCATTTGACTGAGACCTGAGACCCCACAATTGATTGAGCGTATTCCAATGGCAAGGCAAGGCCCTCAAAATAGATTCGCAAAATGGATTCATGCATACAGTATCTGCATGGAACTGGCAACAAGCGCAATAGAAGAGTGATTGTACAAGTGCTCGTGTACGTGCTCGAACGGAGGAGGCTGAAGCGGGCGACACCAAAGCAAAGCACGAACACAAGACCCCACGCACACCGAACACACACGTACATGCACGCACGCGTGCACGCACCAAAGCAAGAAAAGTTGGCGCTGGGCGTGAAGTTTTGGTGATCCGACATCTTGAATTTTGTGACCTTCCCCAATGTTTGCCTGCAGGAATGAAAAACATTTCAGAGTGAGGTTTGTTGGACCACACCGAATGTCCGCGAGCATCAAAAGTTCAAAAACACTTTGTGACACAAGCTGATTCGCTAACTACAGACCCATTGGCCCAGATCCACACAATTACGACCAGAACAAGCAACACTACAAACACCAGTTTTCCTGTGCATTTGCTGCTGTTTCACGAACCATGCAAGGACAACCAAAACCAACATTCAGGACACATTCGTCCATACATACATGTTCTTCAAGTCGAAAACGTTTTTGATTATGGCGAGTAATTTTGTCTCCGAGGACTACAATCAGTGTACCTACAGCCAGTTTCTGCAACGACAGGTACAGGAGACAACCCAGGGCGAGTGAAGCGCCAGAATTTTTCAGGGCGCCCGAACCGGACAAGGACGTGACCGGTTTTCGAGATTTATTTTGTAACCGGATCCCAAAATGATTTCTTTTTTGTGAACGCGACGTTTTTTGGCTGCAGACGCTCTGTATTGTCCTCACAGCAGCACCTTTCTTGTTGCAGGCGGACGAATTAACTGAGGAACAGATAGCAGGTCAGTTCAGTTTCCTTCATTGGGATTTGACAAATCAGAAATCCAAGAGGAGAGTGTCGTCCTTTTGAGCATTTACCAAACTCAGGCAAGATCAAGGAATCATCCCGCATCAGAGTCCAATTAGCAAGTGTGCGTGTGCTTGGATGTTGCTGCCTGGTGCCAATAGAAAAGAAGAAAAGATCCCCAACACATGATCGCCAACATAAAGAACCGTTGCTGCATCGGCAGAGTTCAAGGAGGCGTTCGCGCTCTTTGACAAAGACGGAGATGGGACGATTTCGGCGAACGAGCTGGGTGCTGTGCTTCGCGGACTGGGCCAGAACCCAACAGCGGCGGAGCTGGACGAACTCATACAGTCCGTCGACAGCGACGGTCAGTTCCCGACTTTTGAATTACCTTGGCAGTGCACATGCAAGGGAGTAAATTGGCAAAAAAGAAAACTGAGGACGATAGATTGACAGTGTTGCCCAAATCAGAAATTGTGCTCTTTTACCTTTCTTCTTTGTTTTTCAAATATGCACAGCAGACCTTTTCAGAACAATAATCTCCAGCCAGTTCGGTAAACTCAGTGAGCACACGATCTATCCTGTACCCAGGTTCCTTTTGTTCCTTTTGCAGAGAACGGGTCGATCGAGTTCCCTGAGTTTCTGCTGCTGATAGGCGGGCGGCTGCGCATGAACGACCTGGAGGACGAGCTCAAGGACGCCTTCCGTGTCTTCGACAGGGACAACAACGGGTTCGTAGAGCTGCATATCCACAGCAAGTTCCAGGAATCGACGAAACTACAAGTCTGATCCATGCAGATATTTTTTCCGTCGTCTACGATTTCGTTATCGGATGTTTCTCTTTGACACGCCATGACTCGACCGAGTTCTGGGCAGATGCCAACAGTTGTTCCGAAGTCAAATGTATTTTGCTGGGAGTAGCAAATGGGTGTTTGCATTGACAGTGAGGTGCTTCACATTCAGCAAATGACCACGGAGAATTCATGTTCCATGAGTCCAAAGTAGCCAGGGCTGAGAATCAAGAGATACAACGGCCAGACGAACAAACAGAAGTTCATCTTGAGCTCATTGTCCCAATTTACACCAGCGGACTCCTCCATGGTCATGTCGCGTTCCGTCGGTTCCAAGATCGGGGTTGGAAGTTGACCGGACCTCACCTCCGATCCTGGGGTTAAACTTGAACAAAATTCACGGGGGAAAGAGAAAACAGTTCCTGTCTGACGATGGAGGTGGGTTGGGGGTACAGGGGAGCTGCGGCTCCCTGATACGCTGGCACAGTGGTTCTTTGTGGAGAACATGCACGATGCTATCGAAGGTGGCGTGCAGGCGTCAGGCACAAAGCAACATTTGGCTTTGAAAACGTTTGCACGAAAGCAAAAAATGAATGACAGCGGAGATTTGACGCTGCAGCCACAAGGCTCTTCAACACCAACATCACGCTGGTGGACTGATTAATTTGTGCAAAAAAAATCACACCCGCGCACGCACAGATTCATCTCGGCGGACGAGCTGCGGGAGGTGATGAAGACGCTCGGGGACTACATGTCCAACGAGGACATCGAGGAGATGCTCGGCCACGCAGACAAGAACGGAGACGGACGCATCGACTACGAAGGTGCACAATTCTCAACTGCGACAAAAAGAGCATTGCAATTACGAGAGCTGTCTCTTTATAGGACCAGCAGAGGGCTGATGCTGAAACATTTTGTGACAGTTCGTGTCCTGGTGTGACACGCTGGAAATCTGAAAATTTTACATCCACGTTTTGTTGTTGACACTCGTTTTCCGACAAAATTTACTTTTCTTTTTCAGAATTTGTGGGTCAGATGATGGAGCTCATCAACTATTGATGCCTGCAGTTCATTTCCGCTCAGCTGTGATGAAGAGCAAATCCGTTTCTTCGCGGAAAAAAGTCCTACTTTTCATATTTCAACTTTTTTCAATACGGTTTGCATTTACAATTGTTGCGCTCATGCATGTGTTTTCTTCTCACATTCACTGTAGAAAAGCAGTGCCCACATGTCTGAATGCAAAATGTCTCCATTCCACAGGAAAAGTTTCTTGCAAATAAAGTTTTCATTCTCAAAGAACTCTGCAGTGAGGCCGTTCTCATGCATTGAACTGTCACATGCACGCGCATGCACTTGATTCAGCAAATCGCGCTTCACGATGTTCACCCGCGGCCTCTCACGTTCTGTGAGGACACCCCTCCCTCACGACATGCATCGTGACAGCGCGTCCACGCGTCACCATCGTTCCCTGCTGGAGCTCAGACCACATTCGCCTGCATCATGTCTTCGAATTGTGCAACGTTTGCGACATTTTTGGGAGAATTAGTCAACTGAACTGGTTGTGTCAAGGGGAGGGGCGAGACGTCTGATCTTCTATTGTCACGATGTGGCGTATCCGCTGACTAATTGTGTTCATACGTTGCGATTTGTACGAAATGTGCACTGCTCGCAACTTTGTTGACGAAGTTTCGTATCTTTTGGAGCCCACCCAAAAAACTGTAAGCGAAGCACCCAACCGTGCATCTCCTTCATGAATGCAGTCCGAGAAACGCAGTGTAGTGTTGTTCTCATGTCTTTTTCGCAATCGCACTGCAATGGCTTTATTTCCCCAAAGCATCTGGAGTGCGAATCCAGTTTGATGCCTCTGCATGTGTGTGTGGTTTTGAAAGTGGTGAGCACTGTGCTTGCGCGAGAACATCAGCGAAGAATCTGGGAGGAGCGACGCGTCCCGATACCGTCGAGTTCACATATTCATCAACAAGTTCCGATTCGATGAACTCACCTCACCTGCCGTAAATGGGGACACATTCCCAAGGAGCAAGCAGTGAACTGACTTGTGTTTGTCTAAATGTGAGAACCCCAACATGCTTGGGACAAAAACTTTGATGAAAACAATTGTTGTGTGTCAGTCGTTGCTCACAGCTTGGGGGAGTGTTGTGTACGGGTGACTTAGGGTACGATATTCTGACACACAAAAAGCAGAGAATACATTTGCACAGGATTACCACAAAGTGTAGAACCAAGGTTGCACAAAGATTTCTGTGGATTTTTTCGTCGCATTCAGAGATGACAACTGCAAACAAAGAAGTCCCATTCCAGGTAAGTCTTTCAGATCTCTGTGAACTTGAAAACATGTCAGACTCCATGTTCAACGCTTCAAAACGGTGAAACTGAATCTTCTCGCTCATCCGTTCGCAGTTCCTTTCGTCGAAACAAAGAAGCAGACAGATGTCAGGCACCATCCGGCCTTGCAAACAATGTGACACAAACAGTCCAGCGAAGGGCAAGGGCAACACTGCAGGACCAGGTTCCTTCTTTCGAACAGGGAACTCCTGAATCACGAAAGAATTCTGCTTCCAAATTTTGCAGTGTTTTACCACATTTTCACTTTTCTTAAACAAAAAAAAAGAGCTCAAGTCGGCAGAAGGTCCCCTTCGAAGGATCGACCATGGAGAGTACACCTTCCCTGTCCGTGGTCGAGGCACTGGATGTTTCCTCCAAAACTTTGTCTTGATTGACAAGCACTTTTTTGTGGTGGGCGTGAAACGATATATTGATGGTTTTGTTCGAGTTTCGCAGTTTTTGCACCACTCCCTGAGAAAAATGTCACGCAAAGAGATGACTGCGCAAAGATCAAGAACTGCAGGCCACGGTTGGGCGTCTTCTCAACGCAAGATTTACGACTTGTTGTCAAACATGTGTGTGACTCTTTGTGGATGGATGTAGAAATATAGGTTCTGCTCAATGCGCACCACAGGTGGCTTGAAACAACATTGAAACTGATCAGTGTTGAAAGCACTGGCCCAAATCCAAATTTGGATGTTTGGTGTGATCACTGTTCCTTTCGACAGTTCAGCAAATTATCACACAGAGGTGTCAAGCAGCAGCAACTGTTCTGCATCTTTTGGCTTCATTGGAATCTGTGAAAGGAAAATCCACCAACACTTTGGTTTTTGATCAAATTGTCTGCCAAAACAAGCAGAGGTACATTGTCAAATTGTGTGCCAACATACGCGTGGACAAAAGGGGACGTACTTTTTGCGGCAAATTCTTTGACGTTTACACGGGAGCCGTACACGCCCAAATTTGGCTCCAAGACAACACCCGATCGTGCACCCGCAATCCACACAACTAATTTATTAGCACAGCAGATAGACCTGTTCGGATAGTTGTTTTCTGGCTACATTTGCAACACTACAAGGTGTAGGTGTACGTCGTTGCGCCTTACTTCTGAAAGAGATGACCTTTTGAGTGAGTGTCTCCCAGGCATTCGAAACCAGTTGTCCCAACAAATGTCTTGTCCGTGCAGGAGCAAGGAAGTCGTTTTCATGGTGGGAAGTGATGAAGAGGTCTCTTCACGACCAAAGCTCGCTCAAAACTGGGAGTGCAAAGACAATCCCTGCACTTTAAAACACCTCGTGACTTGGGCAGTGAACGATACTTCAGCCGAGCACGTTGAGCGATGTGGACGATGGCGTGGTTTCAGGCACGGCGTCAGCACCTGGTGGACGCGCAAGTGGCGACGATGATGGAGGAGCACGACGACTCGCTCCGACGGCGCAAGCAGCGCTCGCTCGTGCGGCGTCAGATGACCAGCGTCACGTGTGCGTCGCTGGAGAAGATCAAAGACCCCGACGCCGGCAACACGCTCGCGGTGAGTGATCTCATCAGTTTCATTCTTTTTTGTGACACTGAGAATTTTGTTGAAGTTTGAGGCCAAAGAAAAGCAGAAAGCCAACAAATGAAAAAAAAACAATACCTTATGAAATCGACACACACGTCAGTTCTGTGCGGACGTGGACTGTCTACCACAGTTGTTCTGTGTGACTCCCCGCGGTCGCACGAACTTACTTTGGCGAGGAAATTCAGCTTTATGGCGAAGAATTTGGATGCGGTTTTGCAGTCAATTGACTCTTTTAAATCAGACATTTCTGCTTCATTGGCAAAAATCGAGGAAAGGTTGGCAAAAGTGGAAAATTTGCCTCAGAACGGTGCGAACATAGAGGACGTCGGTCAGCATGATCAACAGCTGGTTGACAGTCGATCTTTTGTGAGCAGTGGAAAACGTTTGCAACGTGACAATCGGGCCCTGCCCTCAACGGATTATTCCCATTTGGGTGGAGAGGATGCCGATTCCCTGCTGCACCGGTACAAGGGAGTTCGTGATAGTTTTTCTTCAGTCCGTCTTCCAGACAACCTCTACTTTGGTGGCCGACAGACTGGCCTGGATGCCAAAGTACGAGATTCAGCTGCACTCCTCAACAATTCTGCCAGGTACACAGAGACAGCGTTGAAAGCAGTATCGTCACTGTACGACCAGGTGGTTGGACAACTGGATGCCGACATCAATTTAGACTCTGTGAGATGGCTGACAGAGGATTTGAGTGTGTGCTTGGTGGCACAAATGCGCTTCATGCAAGAAGAACAGGCTGGACTGGTAGTAGCAAGTACGTACGGGCCCAGAGCCAAGATGTTGTTCAAGACATTGGGATCATCCTCTACTGGGTTTGGTGATCCAAAGTTGGTGCGGTGCATGGAAACAGCTGCAAATCTGGCCTCTCTTGCTGCCAAGGAAGACTCTTCACAGAGAGGGCAAGGTTCCTGGCGTGGCCCTGGTCGGGGTCACGGCGGCTTTGGTCAGAGAGGAGGCTTCCAAAAGCGCTTCAACAGAGATTACAACCCAGGTTTTAATCCAGCAAATTTGCCAGCAGAAAGAGAAGAGTCGCAGTGACAGGTGTGAATGGGCTCTCTGCGAGCATCCGCGTGGTTATGCATCAACGCACCTGAGACAATTGTTAATTGGATTTTGGAGGGTGTTCCGCTCCACTTGGCCACTAATCCTCCCACGTGCGTGTTACAAAACAGGAATTTTACTTGGACGCAGGCAAAGTTTGTTGGTAAAGAAGTGGCTCTGCTTCTACAGAGGGACAGCATTCGACTGGTGGAAGCGAGATTTGCATGGTGTGTGCTTCCGATTTCTGTGGTTCTAAAGAAGAGTGGAAAGCTCAGGTTAGTGTTGGATTGTCGACACGTGAATGAGCACATTCAGTGTCCCTCATTCAAGCAGGAAGGTGTGGACAGTGTTGCACAGCAAATTTCTGAGGGCAACCATTTGGTATCAATTGATTTGGAAAGAGGTTTTCACCATCTCAAGCTTCGCCCGGATCAGAGGAAGTATGTGTGCTTCCAATGGAGAGGAAAGATTTATCAGTGGGTGGCCATGCCCTTTGGTTTGAAATGTGCTCCATATTTGTTCTCCAAAACTGTCCACCCTGTGGTTCTTCATTTCCGCAAGATTGGTATCCGCAATTCAGTGTGGGTAGATGACTTTCTGTTCATGTTGAAACCCAGTACGTCGCAGGGTACTGTGGAGACGATACTGTCCACCTTTCAGGAACTTGGTTGGGCAGTCAATTTTGACAAGTGTGATTTGCAGCTCACATGTTCAACCACATTTGTGGGTTTTGTTCTTTATTCTACAGGATGTCAGGGCCCTTGGTTACAGGTCCCGCGGGCCAAAATTTGTCTCTTGCGTGCCCTGATCAATCGAGTTTTGCTCAAAGATTCAGTGGTTGCAAGAGTTTTGGCCAGAATAGCCGGCAGATGCATCAGCATGACTCGCGCAATCGTTCCAACAAAGCTTCTTTTGCACAACGTTTTTCGGCAATTGGCAACAAAAACATCATGGGAGTCGCCAGTGATGATCACAGAGGTATGTCGACGAGATCTCTTGTGGTGGAGGCAGGCTCTGGTGTCATGGAATGGAGCACCTCTGCTCAAGCCAGATATTCAGCTCCAGATTTTCACGGACGCCTCGGGGTCCGGTTGGGGGGGCTGGTCCCCCGATCACAGGATTCCCATGGTTTGTGGTCCTTGGGAGATGGAGGTTGGCTACCAGCACAGCAATTTCAAAGAGTTGCTGGGAGTGTTCCGCAGTTTGCAGGCGATGGGACGCCATGTTCACAACAAGTTGGTTCAGATCGTGTCAGACAATGTCACAACTGTGGCGTACCTCAATCAGCTCTCAGGACATACTCCCCTCTTGTTGCAGCTGGCCTGAACAATTTTTGCTTGGGCCCATCGTCATGGAGTATAATTGGTTGCGAAGCATCTCAGTGGGGTCAAAAATACTCAAGCTGACTTTTTGAGCCAAGTGCTTTTCAGGCATGAATGGCAAATGCATCCCGGTGTCTTCAAACTCATCAATTCCATGTGGGGATCGCACACAGTAGATCGGTTTGCCAGTGAGAGCACAGCTCTCCTCCCATGATACAACTCCCTTTTCCAGGATCGTTTCTGTGAGGCAGTGGACGCACTCTCCCAGGACTGGAGGGGAGAGAACAATTGGGTAAATGCCCCTTTTGCCCTTCTTCCAAGGATACTCCAAAAGATCCAGATAGAAGGCAGTTTGGCCACAGTCATTGCACCATGGTGGCCCGGCGCACCATGGTTTCACACACTGAAGAAATTGTCGGTGAGTCCACCCTTGACCCTTCCCAAAGTCTCGGCTCTGTGCGTCCGAAAGGCCGGGATTCCTGAGCTGATGAAAAATCCAAATGGATCGTGTGTGCCTGGAGAGTCTCTGGAGACAGCGGTTACACAAGGAGGGATGGTCCTCTGACACAACAGCTGTCGCAGTGAAATCATTGGCAGGATCTACATGGAGTACTTACAATAACATTTTGACTGATTTTGACATTTTTGCGTGTCAGCATGGACATTCTGTTCAGTCATGGCCTGAATGGGTTGCAGCAGACTTTGTGATGTTTTTAGCAGTGAAATCGTCGCGACCTAAGGCCAGGCTGTTGCATTTTAGTGCGGCTCTGTCGTGTCTGTTCCGTGTTCAGAACAGGCCAGGAGACAATCTTCAAGATCTCAGGAAATTGATTGATGGTGTTATTAAACATGGAACTACCTCACCATTGCAGCGTTCGTGCATCATGCCTCTGAAACCCTTTCAGAAGCTTTTCTTGTCGTGGCCTCCGAACAGCAAGCTGTCGTTACAACATTTACGACTGAAGGCCATCACCCTGCTTGCATTGACTGCGATGCTTCGACCCAGTGACATCGTGCCTAGATCTGGACACATTTTTCGTTGCAGTTTTGTCACGGAACATCCGGATGCATCAGGAGCACTGTCCATCTATTTGCACGGCATCAAAAATGACAAGGACAGAGATGGTTTCCGGATAACCCTCCACCCTATCCAGGACTGTGAGCAATTGTGCCTGGTGGTGGCTTTGTTGTGCTACATGACCAGGACCATTGTGCATGTGGGCAACCCGGAAGGACCGGTTTTCCTGTCACTAACCAGACCATATGCCGCGTTGTTGGCGAAATCTGTGGCAGGTGTGTTGAACTGGGCGATTGCCTTGTGTGGTTTGGACAAGGATGTGTACTCAGCAAAGAATTTTCGCCCCACTGGGGCCACGGCCGCAGTTTCAGGAGGCATGGACCCTGATCAAGTCCGGCTTTTGGGCAGGTGGAAGAATTCTGACACTTTCTTAAAGCATTATGTTCACTCTCAGCCCTCAAAACACATGTCTGCTACGATTTTGGGACTGCCTCAAGTCTCTGAATCTAAGCATTTTGTTTCTCAAAGTCCGTTTCGCTTTAATGCATTTTCGCAGAATGTGTCGTTTGCGAAACGGATGAGAAGGTCAGTGGTCAGCTGATCAGCTGACCCACTTCAGTTGTTCTGTGTGACTCGAGAGGCAAGAAATCTTATTGCGATTTTATTTGGTGTGAGAGGACCAGTACAGGTACCTCAAGATTGAAGGAAACTCCGCTGGTGGATTCGGAGAAATGACTTTGTAAAATATTTGATGTTGCGGGGACAATCACAGAATAAAGCATTTTGTTTCTCAAAGTCCGTTTTGCTTTAATGCATTTTCGCAGAAGTGGACTGTCTACCATCAGTTAATTTGGTGCAATCACTGTGTGCATTTGAGACTTACTTTGGTCCATTTGAGGCTTGCACTGACCTGTCATTCGGATTCTGGTCGCAGGTTTTCGTCATCTTCGTGACGTGGAAGGACAACTCGGTGAACGTAGTCTACCGGACGTACCAGACATTTGCGCGCCTGCAGGTGAGTGTGTTCGTGGTGTGTGTGTGTGTGTGTGTTTGTGTGTGTGAGCTTGGTCCCTTCAGAACCTGTTGCAGTGTTCGCGAAAATGTCCTGTCCCTTTGTTGTTCTCAGTGGAAGGAAACGAATTGGCTGCAAGTGCTGTACTCTCACCCGAACTTGCCATCAAAAGAACGTGCATTCGACACAGGTTGCAATTCAACGTCCTGGCTCTCACGCTTTCGAATGGAAAGATCTGTCGGTATTTGTTCCTTCAAAATGTAGTCAATGAAACACATTTCTTGGGGCGTTGGCACCTCCATCTGAAATCAAATAACTTTCCCGACAAACCTGTTTTTGACATTTCATGCCAGGTTGTTTTCCGGGTCGACTTTTCTTCTCTTTGTGGGCGTTGGTCAACAAAGGTGTCTGAAAAACAAACCAGAAAAAGGATCTTCAGAATTTCGTCAGAAGAATAGCGATAGAGACATGAATGAGATTGCCTGAGTCCGATTGCCTTGGGACAGATTCTTTGTTCTGTGTGAGCAATATGGGCAGGTTTTTTGTTCTTCCTCCATGCAGTGGCGTGTGCACTGGCCAAGAGTCCAAAACAAAATCGTTTCGATGTCAAACCGGGTACAGAATGGCTCAAATGAATGCCCTCAAATTCCAATTTGAACTTTTGCGCAGGTGCTTTTCCGCAATCACCCCATGGCTTTCAAACCAAACAGTAAGAATTAAGAAGTTGGCGATGAAACAAAAAACACAGCAGTGAACAGCAAGTGATTGTTCTCAACAAATTAGAAGTGAACTGTTGTTTCTTGCAACAGAGAAAGTATTGTTGGGTAGAAAATGGCTTTCTGTCAATGGCATCAAAAGATTCGCAAGGCAAATATTTGCACATTTTGAAAAGCACTTTCATTTTTGCACTTCTGTGTTTGCAGAATCTCAAAACCAGGTTGAAGTTGAGAGATCTGTTCAAACCTGCTCTGAAAAGCTCACAGCGAAAGGAAGATGGAAAATTCACCTGGTGAAGAACGCTCCCACTTTCGAGCAAACAATCAGGAACCTGTTTCATTGCACTGCAGTGATCCGCAAGAGAACACAAAACGTTGATGTGGAAATGACATACCAAAAAGTTGTCCTTTTGATTTATTTGTCTTGAGCAAACGATGCAAATGCAGGAGAAACAATCTATCAGAAAATAACTGTATCCGGGCCTTTCTAAGACCAGCCACTGGAAGCAGGGTGATGGGACAAATTCGGCATGCACCAGAAAAGGGTGTCGAAGTTTAGACTTGAGTGGGTCCGTCCAGATCAGAACAGCGCAAGATGAGCAGAATTCTTCAAACGACGCGCAAGCATTTCGCAACTGCTCGCAACACCGAGAAAGTTACGGAGAACCGCATTCCAACATGCAATGCCTGCACTTTCACATGAAAGTCACCATCAACGCAACAATAGCACATTGCAATTTTTGGTGGTACATTTATTCATGCATGCATGCTCAACCGTGACGTTCGGGCTCGGACGACCTGACGTCTCAGGTCAGTTGCGTGTGTGTTTACACTTGTAGTGACTGTAACTGTGAGCATCTCCTCGCTTGACCTGAAAGTCCTCACCGCGGGCACACTGTGGGGGCTGAGCGCATGAAGGCTTGTCCAGAGCCTGCTGTTCTAACCTCGGACTCCTCACAGAGACCTCACCCATGCAACAGCAGTACGTCATTGAATGAAGGGAAACCAGATGTTTATTCCGAGTTTGCTCAGGATTTTGCAACAGCAAACATCCCATTTGCAAGTACCTCTGCTGCAGGGATGACACAGAGGTTTTAACTTTGGAAAACATCACACCCATGTTTGGAGAAACAAGTACGTCAGTGAACAGCACACGCAATCTCCGCACACCTCTTTGCTTCCGTACGGTGTAATTTCGAGCTTTACTCCTCTGTCAAGCTTGAGTGATTATGAAAACGTATCATAAACACACCAACCAAAAACTTTCCTACAAATTGTAGTCACACATGAGCACTAGAATAAGCGACCGCGTCGTATAGCAAGAAGGTTTATGCAATTCTTGGTGTCGTGTCAAAATGAAGTAAGTTTTGTTGTCCTGCACAGACTTGACCTGGGGGAATTGTCAATGTTTTGAACGCTTCAACAAAGGAATGTCCTGAAAGATTCAGGCAATGTACATACTGCACAACAAACGCAAGCAGACCTGAAGTTTGCTTCTCAGTTCCTTTTGGACATTGTCATATCGTGAGCTCTTCCCGAAGCGTTGTGCGCCAGTTCATACTTTCAGTGACATTTTGCCTTTTGCGTTGGAGAACAACGAGCGCTGGAAGTGAGGGAATGCCGGTGTGAAACTGAACAACTCGATCCAAACTGCTATTTCCAGAAGTCTATCGTGAAAGTGGTGAAGAAAGCAAAGGAAGGGAAGAAGACATACGGATTACCAACGCTTCCATGTGAGTACCTTTTCCTTGCATGTTTGCGCGATATCGCAAGGCTTGCGTTTTTGTGAGACTTCTTCTGACGAGAGTCCGCGATGGCGCACCAAGTGTTCGGCAGGCTTCGTTGTCTTGTTATGTTGATTTGTTTTGTTTTTTCGATGTAAATGCCTTGTTCAGTGAGGTTACAACAGATTGTTTCAAAACAAGGACTTTGGGTAATTTCAATGTGAGAGTAGAAACGGGGGAAAACATGTTTTCTCTTGTGTGTTCAGATGCTTGGCCCCAACTTTTCCACTTCTGGAAGTGTGGCAAGTATATAACATGCTCTGCTACAAGCTTGCGTTCAACCCAGAGATGAGTCTCTTGTGTCTCACGAAGATGAGCTTGGATTAAGATTCGGATTAAACAAGACGTCGTACGGTTGAACGTTTATTGTCCAAAGTGTGCATTATGGAACATCCTCCTTTCACAGAAATTTTGAAAAGATCAAAAACTACATTTTTCACACTTTGCATGCATTACCAGCTGCCATTGCTGA